>Ga0310828_1000034_pt1 | contig 305604 bp, 289 predicted proteins | sample WT_ome_3_FD_202242 | JGI IMG/M metagenome (GOLD analysis project Ga0310828, IMG submission 202242) | Sorghum-adapted microbial communities enriched on wild type (WT) sorghum from Joint BioEnergy Institute, Emeryville, California, United... ... | reverse complement strand
AGAAGACGCGCCGCTCTAAACGCATTTCGGATAACATGGCCGGGCAGACCACGAATCTGCATTGGGGATCTCCGCAGTGCTTGAGTTGGCGAACCCAAGCCTCGGAGATCTCCGATTCGGACCTACTCGGTCCCTCTCATTTGTGTTTGATCGCGGACAGGCGATCGAACGCCGCTTGCTTGACCTATGGTTGCAGGTGCTCAGGGGTAAAGCGGCTTGACGCATATCCCGTTTGCCTTTTTGAAGATAACCGAGTGTGGTAGATACGCGCGGACCTCTGGTTTGCGCTCGCGAGGCGGGGTATCGGAAGGGGCGACACACAGGGCGCTATGGCGGACAGGCGGTCGACATACGAATACGAGGATTTGCTGGCGTGCGGTCGTGGCGAGCTGTTCGGGCCGGGGAACGCGCAGCTCCCGCTGCCACCGATGCTGATGTTTGAGCGAATTTCGCTGATCAGCGAGGAAGGCGGCGCGCACGGCAAGGGGCAGGTCAGGGCGGAGCTGCCGGTGGCTGGCAATCCACAGTGCGAATGGTTCTTCTCCTGCCACTTCAAGGGCGATCCCGTCATGCCGGGCTGCCTCGGGCTCGACGCGCTTTGGCAGCTCACTGGGTTCTTCCTGGGCTGGCTGGGTGCCCCTGGGCGGGGCCGCGCGCTTGGCGTAGGCGAGGTCAAGTTCACCGGGATGGTGTTGCCGACGGTCAAGCGGATAGAATACATCGTGGATCTCAAGCGCGTGATCCTCCGCAAGCTCAAGCTCGCCATCGCCGATGGCAGTCTGCTCGCCGACGGGCAGTTGATCTATTCAGCCCAGGACCTGCGCGTGGGCCTGTTCGAGGCTGATCCGGATCCAAGCGCTACACCTGCCTGACAAATTTGAACTCGGTCGGAGCCGGGTGGAGCCAGGCATCGGACCTCCTTACGGAGAGGCCAGAAAGGGTCGATTATGAGACGGGTCGTCGTGACCGGAATGGGGATTGTTTCCAGCATCGGGAACAGCACCCAGGAAGTGCTCACCTCACTGAGGGAGGCTAGGTCCGGGATCGTAAGGGCGGAAAAGTACGCTGAGCTCGGTTTTCGCTGTCAGGTTCACGGGGAACCCAAGATCGCTTGGGAAGAGATGGTGCCGCGGAAGCCGAGGCGCTTCATGGAGGCAGGCATCGCGTGGAATTACATCGCGATGGAGCAGGCGATCCGCGACTCTGGATTGACCGAGGAAGAGATCCGCGACGAGCGTACGGGAATCATCATGGGATCGGGCGGCCCGTCCACAAGCACAATCGTAAGGGCCGCTGCTATAGCACGAGAGAAGGAACCGAAGAAGATTGGCCCCTTCGAGGTGCCTAAGGCCATGAGCTCGGGGCCATCTGGGACTCTGGCCACCGCATTCCAGATCCATGGTGTCAACTATTCGATTTCCTCGGCCTGCGCGACGTCAGCTCATTGCATCGGCAATGCAGCGGAGCTGATCCAGTGGGGCAAACAGGATGTGATGTTTGCCGGCGGCTGCGAGGAGCTCGACTGGACCCTTTCTGTGTTGTTCGACGCCATGGGCGCCATGTCGTCCAGGTTCAATGATACTCCAGAGCGCGCCAGCCGTGCCTATGACAAGAACCGCGATGGTTTCGTCATTGCCGGCGGTGCCGGAGTTATCGTCCTCGAGGAGATGGAGCGCGCCAAGGCACGCGGAGCGAAAATCTATGGTGAGCTCGTCGGCTACGGCGCCACTTCAGATGGTTTCGACATGGTGGCCCCTTCCGGCGAAGGCGCGGTTCGGTGCATGCGGCAAGCCTTGAAGGGGCTCGACGGTAAGGGCACGGGTCGCATCGACTACATCAACCCCCACGCCACAGCCACGCCGATCGGAGACCTGAAGGAGATCGAAGCTATCCGTGAGGTGTTCGGAAAGGACATCCCGTACATCTCGGCCACCAAGTCGTTGACCGGTCATTCTCTTGGCGCAATTGGTGTTCAGGAGGCAATCTTCTCACTCCTCATGATGAACAACAGTTTCATCTGCGAGAGCGCCAATATAGAAGAGCTGGATCCTGCGTTCGAAGACATCCCCATCGTGCGCAAGCGGCTCGACGGCGCGGAAATAAACTGCGTTATGTCCAACAGCTTCGGTTTTGGCGGTACGAATGCCACTTTGGTGTTCCGCCGCGTTGACACCTAGCGTTCACGCCCGCATCGCTGGCGGGCATGAGCTTCGGAACAGCCGGGGTATGCGGCTTCGAGACGATTGTCTGAATAGAAAATGATGCGCCGTCGTGCGCACGACATCAGGAGCTCCCATGACCGAAACGGATATTGCCAAGCCGGGTCCGCTGATGGCCGGTAGGAGAGGACTCGTCATGGGGGTGGCGAACGAGCGCTCGATCGCCTGGGGTATTGCGCGCGTGCTCGCCGGTCACGGTGCTGAGCTCGCGTTCACCTACCAGGGGGAGGCCTTCGGTCGCCGGGCTATACCTCTCGCCAAGTCGGTGGGTTCGAAGATCATCGTTCCGTGCGACGTCAGCGACCTCGCAACGGTCGACAACGTCTTTGCCGAGATCAAGGAGAAGTGGGGCAGCTTGGACTTCGTGGTGCACGCCCTGGCCTTCTCTGACCGCCGCGAGCTGTCGGGCCGCTATTCGGACACCAGCCGCGAGAATTTCATCAACACGATGGTGATCTCCTGCTTTTCATTTACGGAGATTGCCAAGAGGGCGGCGGAGCTCATGCCGAACGGCGGCGCCATGCTGACCCTCACCTACGGTGGCTCTCGCCGCTGGGTGCCCTCTTACAATGTCATGGGCGTGGCAAAGGCGGCACTGGAAGCATCTGTACGCTATCTGGCCTCGGACTTCGGGCCACGCGGCATTCGGGTGAACGCGCTCTCGGCCGGTCCAATGAGAACGCTTGCAGGGTCGGGCATCGCGGATGCGCGCGTCATCTTCAACTATCAGCGCGATCATTCCCCGCTTCGGCGTACGCCGACGCTCGACGAGGTCGGCGGCGCGGCGCTCTACCTCCTCTCGCCGCTGGCAGGCGCCGTCACAGGCGAGGTGCATTTCGTCGACTGCGGCTACAATAGCGTTGCTATGCCGAGTCTCGAGGCCCTCAAAGAGCAGGAGGCCGACGCCGAAGCTGCGGGACGTACGCCGGCGGACGGCGGCTGACGAGCGGCTCTGACCGGATTGCTAGAGCCGTGCTGACAACGGCTTCGCCACCACGTGCAGTGCAGGGACAGCCTTCAACTGCACCAAGTCTATGCGCGGGTGGGCGCCAACGGCATGCAATAGGTGCGACGTATTGGCATACCTGACCAAAAGGGTGCGGGGGAGTTGCTTTTGCGGAACGTCCAACGCCACCAATTGGTGGAGATTTGAGTATTTCGTTGGCACCAGCATGCCCTCATGTTACAGCGTCAGATGCGTGGGGAGGGGCGCTCTTAACAGAGGGAGTTGGCGGAGTGTCAACAGCTCGAGAATCCCCGCGAAGGGGGGCAAAAACGATTCGCGACAAAGAGGGTGTTGACGTACTCTCGGTGTCGGACGTGCTAACCCAGATGCGCGACAATCCTCGCGCCAACTGGACTAAGGATGATATCGAGACAGCTTGCCGTCAGGCTGGACTGATATGCAAGAATGGAACGAGAGGAAGTCACTTCAAGGTCCGGAGCGATCTGATATCGGAAATCCTCATAATTCCGGCCCGAAGACCGATTAAGGCTGTCTACATCAAGCAGCTGCTAAGGTTGGCAGATCGTCACTTGCGGACTGCTTTAGAAGGGCGGTAGAGAATGACCAAGCACGGCTATCCCATCGTCATTGCCCCGCTCTCAGCGGAGGACGGCGGCGGCTACATTGCCTACGCGCCTGACTTGCGTGGCTGCATGTCAGATGGCGAGACGCGTGAGGAAGCAGCGCGGAACATCGAAGACGCAATTGAGGAGTGGCTGGAGGAGGCGAAAGAGGCGTCGATCGAAATTCCCGAGCCCTTCTCGGCGTCTCGCCTCATGCAGGAAAAGTGGAAAGAATTGTGCGAGGCGGTGAAGCGGCAGGACTCCAAGATTGGGGAGCTGGAGGAGCAACTCACGGAGCTGTTCAACCTGCTTGAGTGCTTTGAGGACAATACACCTACGTTTGTAAAGCTTCCCCCTGTGCACGTTGCCTCGCGTGTTCGTGTGGCGCATTAGGCTCAGATAGGCCGCATTAGCTCTAAGCGGAATGAGGGGGCCTAAGCTGTGTCCCGTGGGCCTACTCTCCTCTTCAGCAAGAACTGCACTGCCCGGGAACCACCGAGGGTTTCCTGGGCCCTCGGGCATCTTTTTCGCTGAGCCGTCCGCAATGACCACATGAGCGATAATCCAGCTCAGACGTGGAGTACCTGCGCCACGGCGCCACGCATTATCAGCTCATGAGCATCTTCTCATGAGCATCTTCGGCTGGCTGACGTTGAAAGAGGCCGAGCGGTCCACCCAGGAAACCCCCGCGCAAGCTCATGGCAGCGGCCGGCATGGAACTGCTAGTGAGGCAGCGGAAGACCAAAGCGGGGTGAAATGAATCCCACCTTGAGGGCTGGGTTTACGCCTTGATCTTCTTGGCAAAATCTGCGGATGGCGCCCCGTAGGGGACTCGAACCCCTGTTACCAACGTGAGAGGCTGGCGTCCTAGGCCACTAGACGAACGGGGCAGCCGATACTGATGCTATAGGAAACCAAGCCGAGCCAATCAAGCGGCTAAATGGCTCAGGCGTGGATGATTTTCTCGATACGATCACCTCATAATCTTCGGGGCGCCAGGATTACCTACCGTTGCTGCTAGGGAGCTTCCGGCGCAAAACCGATGCGGCTGACAACCCGACCTGTCGTCAAATTGATGACGACGATCCCCGTCTGCTCCGGTGACGCGTAGTGCACGGCCATGCGGTCGCCCGACACGGTCGTCTGGCCGATGACAGCACCAGCCGGCAAGACCACGTTCACTTCATGTGGTGGCGGTGAAGCACCGATGCCACCACCAGGCTGCGTTGCAAGATAGGCGATCCGCCCTATTACGACAGCGAAACCCACCAGGAGCAAAACGCCAAGTGAAATGACGACGAACTTGAGAATCCTTACCTGCCGGGCGTCGTGCTCGGGTAGGATCTGCGAGTCGCGGGCTGCAGGCTCGGCTGGTTCGGACATCGCCATGTACGTCAACCCTCGTCCGGGAAAAGTATCGGATCGATGACGAGACAGCCGGAATGCCTCCGCCTCGAGGTACCGGCCGAGGCAGGAGGCGAGCGTATCGACCGCTTCCTGACATCCCGGCTGGAGGACCTCAGCCGCTCCCGCATTCAGGCACTGATCAGGGACGGCAGAGTCCGCGATCGGCGGGGGACCATAGAAGACCCCGGCGCAAGGGTCAAACCAGGCGACGTGCTTACGGTCGAGCTACCGCCAGCCAGACCGGCGGAGCCGCAAGCCGAGGCAATCCCCCTCAATGTCGTCTGGGAAGACGATGACCTGATTGTGATCGACAAACCAGCCGGATTGGTCGTGCACCCAGCGCCAGGCCATGATAAGGGGACATTGGTCAATGCCCTCATCGCGCATTGCGGGCCAAGCCTGTCGGGAATCGGTGGGGTGATGCGGCCAGGCATCGTGCACCGGCTCGACAAGGATACCAGCGGCCTGCTCGTAGTTGCCAAAACAGATACGGCCCACCAGGGGTTGGCGCGGCAGTTCGCGGCGCATGGCCGAGATGATCGCCTCGAGCGGGCCTATATCGCTTTCGTGTGGGGCAGCTTCGACCGCCCACAGGGCACGATCGATGCGCCGCTGGGCCGCGGCACGAGGGACAGGACTAAGATTGCAGTCCTGCGAGAGGGACAAGGCCGCCGCGCAGTGACCCATTGGCGAGTCGTCGAGGCGTATCCCGGCACCGACGGAAGGATCGCTGTCAGCCAGTTGAGAGTTACGTTGGAGACGGGACGCACGCACCAGATCCGGGTTCACCTGGCACATGTCGGCCATCCGCTTCTGGGAGACACCACTTATGGTGCAGGTTTTGCCGCCAGTGAGCGGCGGCTGAGCTCAGAGGCGAGGTCTGCCCTGAAGGCATTGAATAGACAGGCTCTTCACGCAGCGCTTCTGGCGTTCGAGCATCCGCGAACAGGCGAGCGCCTTCGGTTCGAGAGTCCCCTGCCGCCAGATTTGTTGACTCTCCGCAATGCACTTCAGAGTGCAACAGGCGAAGTTAACGGGGTTCAAAAAAGGAGAATGGCGGGTCTGCAAAAATAATGAAACCTACTTATATAAGTGGAGGCAGTGGAACTCCAATCCTCGAATACCGTTCCGTCGAACATCACCGTAGTGTGACCGTGGGTTACGAATGCCGCACAATGACAAATCTTGTGCGCATCTATACCCTTGGCCGTAGTGCCTTGCTCTGGTCACGCTGCTGGGCGAAGCTGAAGAATAGAATGGAAGAGGCAACCGAGTTTCACCGCCGAACTTAGTGGTTTGATGCTCGGCTGAAACTGAGATGGTCACGAAATCGCTGCCGACAGTCGCAAATGGGTCCATGGGTCTTGCCCGGTATCTCGAGGAGATCCGGCGCTTTCCCATGCTGGAGCCCGACGAGGAGTACATGCTCGCCAAGCGCTGGCAAGAGCATGCCGACGCGGAGGCCGCCGAGAAATTGATCACGTCGCACCTGCGGCTCGTGGCGCGTATTGCCATGGGCTATAGGGGCTATGGCCTGCCGATCGGTGAAATCATCTCCGAGGGCAACGTTGGCCTCATGCAGGCGGTCAAGCGGTTCGACCCCGATCGAGGCTTCCGTCTGGCCACCTACGCGATGTGGTGGATCCGCGCCGCTATTCAGGAGTACATCCTGCGCTCCTGGAGCCTTGTGAAGATGGGCACCACAGCCGCCCAGAAGAAGCTCTTCTTCAATCTGCGGCGCGCGAAAGGTCAGATCCAGGCTCTGGAGGAGGGCGACCTCCGGCCCGATCAGGTGAAGGCCATTGCCAAGCGGCTGGGCGTGCCGGAAGAGGACGTCATCTCGATGAATCGCCGCCTGGCTGGCGATGCATCGCTGAACGCCCCTGTGCGTGCCGACCTTGATTCCGGCGAGTGGCAGGACTGGCTCGTGGACGATTCTCCCGATCAGGAGGAGGAGCTCATCGAGCGGGACGAAATGGATCACCGGCGCGCCTTCCTCGAATCGGCATTGGAGACGCTAAATGAGCGCGAGCGCCGCATCTTCGAGGCTCGCCGCCTGTCGGACGAGCCTATGACGCTCGAGGACTTGTCGGCGGAGTTCGGTGTGTCGCGCGAACGGATCCGCCAGATCGAAGTGCGCGCTTTCGAGAAGGTGCAGAAGGCGGTGCAGCAAGCCGCGAAGTCCAGCGAAGCGAGCGCTGCTGCCGCTGCCGCCGGAGCGGCTGGTGCTGCAGGTGCGTCGGCCTAACGCTACCTGACAGGCATTGCGATCGGCTGACTCCGAAAAGCAGGCCTCAGATGACATTGAAACCGGCCGCACTTGCGGTCGGTTTTCTTTTGAGCAGGTTTTTGCACAGGCTTAGGCACGAATCGCTTACAATTCACCTGTGAGGTGATCGACCTCGCAGCGGTCCGGCGAAGCTGACCCCGGGCCGCCGAGGAAGGTGCGCGTCAGAGCTCACGGCACTCGCTTGCGGCCTGAACGTCACAATAGGAACCGGCACCTTCACGACTGCCGGCTGGCGCGAGGCGGAGAAGGACAGGACCGCTGCTCGCAGCGCCGGCCATACATCCCAGCGCGAGGCTTCGCGCTCCTGTCCTTTTCCGCTGCATCATCACGACAAGAAGCCGGCGAGGGATACCGGGCGGACGCATGCGCCAATGCGTTTGCGGAAGGGGCCGGTGCGCGGCTTCGAGCGTGTGGATGCGGCACTGCAATAAGACGATGGAGCAACCCATGTCGAAGCGCCTTCATCCACGGTCCGTTCCCAAATCGGGGGGTCTGGGGTCTCGTCGTCGCAAGTACTGGTGGAACGAGTTGGAGACCAGTAGCTCTGCTGGACGAGCGGATGAGTGGTGTCGTGTGCTTCTGTGGCGACTTAAACCTGTGCACCCACCAAGTATCGTCTAACTCCGCAGCTGCCGGGCTGGCATCACTTGCGTTCCGTCTGAGTGTGGTCGGAGCTTCAGGATCACATAGTCAAATGTGCACCTTGCCTTGACCCCGGCTAGATGAATGAAGGCCGACCCAAGCGTACTCGGGCCGGCCTTCTGCGCCGTCTTCCCCCGTGGCAACTCTGTCAGATCACATCGGTAGCCGCGCGATCTGATACGAAAAATAATTGTCTATTGCCGTGACGATCGAGTCGGCGACCTTGTTCCGCCAAGCGTTAGACTTGAGATTGCGAGCATCCTGAGGGTTCGTCACGTAAGCAAGCTCGATCAGCACTGAAGGAACCTTCGCCGTCTTCAAGACCCGGAAATTCGCCTCGCGGTCCGCATTCGGTCGCATCTCAGTAGAGACGCTCATGAATTCGATGACTGAGCGTGTGAAGGTATTGGTGCGCTCCTTGGTGACGGCGATTTCTCTCTCTGCAAGATCGGCCAGGATGGACCTGATGGCGCGGGCGTCGCTCCGTTCGACGCCTGACAACTCCTGGCTGGTGAGCACGGCGTTGACCACCTCGGAGCTGGCGGAGCGTTGCAATGCTCGCGCAGTAGTGTCCCTAAGAGAATAGATGGTGGCGCCACGCGCATGAGCGCCGGCGTAGTCCGCGTGAACCGCAATAAAGAGAGCCGCCTTGTTGCGTTCGGCGATTGCACGACGCTCATCCAACGAGATGAAGACATCAGAATCTCGTGTCAAGACGACGCGGTAGCGGCCACTGGCCTCGAGCTTATCTCGCAAAATAAGGCTGAATGCGAGGACGACGTCCTTTTCGACGACACCGTTTTTCTTGGCCCCAGAATCGTGGCCGCCATGACCAGGATCGATCACAATAACGGGCTTATAGGCACGTGCGATGATCTCCTCCGGCCGTGAGGCTGGGCGCGGCAATGGCGGCTGCACCGTCTGGAGCCTAGCAGCCCTGGATTTCCCCGCCTGTAGGGCTGAAGGAGCCGGCGCGAGATCCAACACGAGATGGTGTCCACGCTCCTGTTTGACAATTTCCGAACGCTTCACCACAACCGGTGCGCGCACGTCGATGACGATACGGGAGCGTCCGGGCGCCGAAAGTCCGACGCGAAATGATTTCACGAGCCCCGTTTCGAGGTCATCAGCGGCGTTGGGAAGCCGCATCTTCACATCCGGTAGCGATACGACGACGCGGTTCGGATTGCTCAGTGATAGGACGTCGAACTCAACCGCCTTATCGAGCCAGACCACAAAACGGGTCGTAAGTAGGTTCGCAGCCGCGGTTGGCCCTGAGGGTGCGGCGGAAACAGGCGCCGGAGAGACGAGTGTAATAAAGCTGGCGAAAAGGAGCAGAACGGTACCCACAACGGCAGCCCGGATCCATAACGCGGCAGCCGGAAAGGTCCGTACTCTGCTTACACTCATCGTACGCAAACTCCGGAACGCGGAGGACTGACAACTGAACACGGTGGCTTCTGATGAAGCCCAATCGTGGCTTTTTGCTGATCCCTCCGAGGTAATCTTATGATGCGGGAAAGGTTACTGATCAATGAACGGACGACCATCAGCCCATCCGCTGCGGCGATGGGCTGAGGCAAAACGGTCAGTCTTCTAGAGAAGCTCCTCGAACGGAACGATCGTGGACTTGACTGTCTTCATCGCCATGGCTTGCGCGATCGCGTCCTTGATCCCTTGCTCCGTGAAGGGGAACAGCGTCTGCATTTTGCGCCAGGGATACTTGTCGCGCGCCTTGTAAAGCATCTCCACGCCCAGGGGCAGGTCATTAGCCGTGAACGCCCAAGAGCCGAGAATGTTGATATCCTTGGCACAGATGCGGTGCCAGTTCGTCATGATGCTACCTGCATCCGTGAACTGCCCCATTTCCACGTAAGTGCCACCATCTCTGAGGAATTCTATCCCTTCGGGTCCGGCTGACGGGTGGCCTGAGCAGTCCATCACGAGGTCCGCGCCGTAGCCGCCCACGATGTCCCGCACGCGCTTTATACGCTCTTCGGGCGACGTCACCTCCTCGATATTGACTGTCGCCTCGGCCCCGAACTCGCGCGCAAGCCTCAGCCGCGGCTCTTCCGGCGCCCCGACGGCGATGACTCGTCCAGCACCCATCTCAAGCGCAGCGGCGATGGCCAGGATTCCGATAGGTCCCGTGCCTTGGATAACGACGGTGTCGTTCCACTTGAACCCGCCCGCCTTCACGGCGCGATTGAAAGCCCGGATGCACGACGTCAACGGCTCCGAAAGGGTCCCGAGCAGCAGGCTCATGTCGTCGGGCAGCTTGTAGATCTTGGTCCCGGGTAACTCCTCAAGATCGATGTAAACGTACTCGGCCCAGCCACCCCATAGATGAGGCGGCTTCTCGAAGCCGAGATAGCGGCCGTAGTAGACGGGCGTCAGGCACTTGTTCGCGTGCTCGGGGTAGTGCTTGCACCAGTCGCAGAATCCACATGGCATCAGCGGTGGAAGCATCAGCTTCGATCCAACGCCGATGGGCTTGCCCATAAAATCGGTCTTCAGCTCGGAGCCGATCTCGACAATAACGCCGGCGAGTTCATGGCCAAGTGTGAATGGCCACGGCAGTGGTTTCGGCCAGTGGCCCTTCAGAATGTGCTGATCCGTGCCACAAACGCCGCACGCTGCAATCTGAATGAGCGCCCCTTTGGGCGGGACCTTGGGCCATGGCACTTCCCTGATCACGGGATCAGCCCCCGGACCGTCGAATGTCGCTACGCGGATCGTTTTACCCGTCCCCCGGCCCGCTGCCATGCCTTCCTCCCATCTGAAAATTTTGCCTGCCGTCTCATAAGCTTATGGCTGGGCATATCTTTCCTTGACGGCCTCGTCCAGACTGACGTCCGACGCCTGAACCACAGCGGGCCCGCGCCAACGTTCGCCAGCGCGGCCTCCGGCGTGATGATCTGTCGAGAAGATACGACGGGCTCGCCTGATCCGTTGCAGCTCTCTTGCACCGGACTGATCAGCGCCCGCCAGGCCAATACTCTTGTCCGAATTACTTGATCGCCTCGCGGTACCAGTCGGCGATGGCCTCGCCGGTCATGAAGGCAACGCCGTCTTTCTGTCGGATGTAGCCGAGGAGCTCGTCAAGAAAACGAATTCGGTGCGGCACGCCCGTGATGTACGGGTGGATGCTGATGGCCATTATTCGGGCATTATCCGCGCTCTCGCGATAAAGCTGATCAAACTGCTCGCGACCGCGGTTGAAAAGCTCATCAGAACGATGGTTCTGCAGAGCATAAATGGTGATGTCGTTCGTCTCGACCGTGTAGGGAACGACGATCATCGGACCGTGGATGGTTCGAAGTTGAGTTGGGAGATCGTCGACGACCCAGTCAGCGACGTACTCGATGCCGGCACCGCGCAGCAGATCTAGTGTTTCCTCCGTCTCCGTGAGACCCGGACTCTCCCAGCCACGCGGCGGCTTCCCGGTGAACTTGCGGATGGCCTCTACGGTATCCTCGATTGCCTTCTTCTGGTTCTCCACGCGATGCATGGGCCCTTGCACATAACCGTGACCCATGAACTCCCAGCCGGCCTCGCGTGCTGCGCCGGCAACACGCGGGTAGCTTTCGCAGACACGACCATTGATGGCGAGGGTCGGGATGATCTTATGGCGCTCCAGAACCGACATGAACCGCCAGAAGCCAACCCGCATCCCGTACTCGTGCCAGGACCAGTTCGGAACGTCCGGGATCAGCGGCTGCCCCATTGGTGGCGGCAATACGGTGCGCGGTTGCGCCCGCTCGATACTCCACTCTTCGACATTGACGATCACCCAAACCGCCATACGCGCGCCGTCCGGCAGAACGAGCTTCGGGCGGTCGATGATAGCCTCGTAGGTCAGTCGATCGCTGAGCAGCGCCATGTCTCTTCCCATATCTTGCCGCAGGACTTCAGACGTTGCGCGCTGCGTTCAGGTCGACGGCGCGCGTACCATTCTGCCGCCGGATCTTAGCGCGCACCCTCCACCATTCAAGTGACTTTCTTGAGCATCAGGAGGTTTCTTGGTCGTCCATATCAGTAGGTCGGGGGAGAGTTCACCCAGACCACGCGCGCTACCGTGTCTCCGACATTGCGATAGGAGTGAGGCCGCGTAGACTCGAAGAAGAAGGAGTCTCCAGGCTCGAGCACAACCGATTCGCCGTCTACCGTCAGCTCGAGCCGTCCCTCGACGACATAGCCGACCTCCTCACCTTCATGTTCGATGGCGCCATCGCTGGCACCTCCGACATCGACAACATGTAATTGGGCCTGAAGCAGCCCGCGGAGGATGAACGGGGTCAGACTTTCCAACTTGATGCCTTTACCTCGGCGTGGAGCACCCTCGGAAAGTGCCGGTCGCGCACCGGCGCGCAGCACATGGATCTTCCGGCTGTCGAGCTCGGCAAAGAGCTCGCCGATCGACGTGCCGAGTGCCCGTGCGATCCGGTGCAGCATGTTTATGGAGGGGGTGGACTGGCCGTTCTCGACCTTGGACAGCATGCTCTCCGAGCAGCCGGCGAGGTCTGCGACATCCTTCAACCGCAAGCCGCGACCACGACGAAGGTACTTGATGCGCAAGCCAAGCGCGGTATGGCGATCGCGATCCGCTGATCTCGTGAGTGTCGAAGTCGAAGTCATCTCCATGTTCGGGTCGAGCGCTCTTTCAGAGGAAAGCGACCGCTGCACAGTCTGTGCCGTGCCTCGGCTGCCGGCGCTTCTTCTGCCATCCTATTGATCCGCGTTCAACGGACAGGACGCCGCGAAAAGCGCTCACGTCAGGTCGTAAACTTGTGACGGCACGGCTTTCCGCTGCGCTCTGGGATCCGTCGATCGCGAGCGCTCTATGCTGCCGTACTGCCAGTACCGAAGGAAGTTCCGATCCGTGTGGAAACGGGAAGGCGCTACTGAACTGTAGGTGCAGAGGCGCTCGGAGTTGTCGTGATCTCGATTGAAACCCTGGCGTAGCCGTAATAGACCAGCGCGCCAAAAATCACGGCGAACACGACCGCGGTTGCAAGAGCATTGGCGAAACGGTTGCTAAACGTGATCGAATTCCCAATCAAATCGATGACGAAGACGACCACTGCAGCAACGAGCACCGGCTCGAGCCAGGCATATTCGGCCGGAAGAACCATGGCGCCCTCCATTGAGCGTGAAGTGTGATCTATCACTCATGGTTAACATCTGGGCATCAACTCATCTGCTGCGTCTGCGTGTTGATGGTCCACACTTAATGTCGGCACTCCTAACCGCAAGCTCCAGCTCCGTGGCCCACGAAATAGCCGCGCGGTCCGCCGCTGACAGCCGAAACTGATATTGTCCGGCTTCCGGGTAATAGCACCACAACCAACCCCCTTCAGGCAGCCTACTATGTGGGACGACTGCCCCGTCTCAGAAGTCTAAATATCGGCAGCCTTGGACCGTTCCACGCTTCCAGCAGCGCGCCGCAAACCTCACAGCGTTTCTCACCCTTATCACGCGAAGAGATCCAAACTGTTCGGCGCTCATAGACCGAGGAGCAAACCTCGCAACAAATGGTGCTTGCAGTGGCCATCGCTCTGCAGCCTTCCTGGTAGTCCCGAATGTAACAATGGGATCGGAACCGAACGAAGGTTGCATGACAATGTGGCCGCACAAGATCATAGCAGCACAGAAAGTTCTTGGTTGCTACTATCCTTAACAAGCTTCTTGATCAGATACCAACTGGTCGGTACCCTTAGGAGACATAAGGAAAGCTGGCAGATCCCAGCCTTCTGCCAGAACGAAACTGCTAGGAGCCGCACTGTCCGTTATTCGCGCCGAGGGATGATTCAGCCGCGGTCTTTCAGCCTGCGGATCTGAGATGGAAAGGTGCCGGCGGAAAACAAGATTAGATGCCCCTTAGGCTGACGCAAACGTACCCGCCCTTATATTTGGGCAGATGCTTGCGCGCGGCCGCGACCATATCGTCGGCCGAAACTCTCTCGATAGCCAAGTCTTCCAAGGCGCAGCCTTCGACAAGACGCGCCACCAAGGCTTCTAGAGTCGACTCGCTGCTCTCGACAAGCTTCAGGCGCTTCAGTTCCCATCGATCCCTGTAGAGCGCAAGCTCCGTCGGATCGATATGATCTTTGATTCTATCCAGAATCGAGAATACCCGCTTTTCCACCTCCCCTAATGGCTTTCGCGTTGTGATGACGATGGAAAAAATTCCGCTGCAACTATCGGGCTCATATCCCGCTTCAGGGGAGTAGGCGGCACCGTGCTTTTCCCGGAGCTCGGAAAAGAGAAGCTCATTCAGATACTCACCCAGCGCAAGTAGGACGTGGGCATCAGGATCACTGATTGCTACACCTGTATTCCATGCAATGCGGATCTCCCCCATCGGGCGGCTAAGGTTACTCGCGACGCCGGATATTCTTCGATATCTCTGGATTGGCCCGACACGTGGTAGCTCCAACATCGGTCCGGACGCATACAAGCACTTTCCGAAATGCTCGTTCGCCAAGTCGCACATTTGACGCGGCTCGACATTGCCCACTAGGAAAAGATCCATGTTGGCGGGAAGCCGGATCATGTCCGCGTAGCGTCGTAGCTCCTCCGCCAGCTTGCGGGTAGGCATTCTGGCAACGGCCAACTCCGAGTTGAGCGTATCCTTCCCATAAGGATGGTCCTTTCCGTAGATGATGGAATTGAACCGCCTCCTGATGGCGCCCTCGCTGCTGTACTTATCCAGCAGCAGCTCCTCCAGAACGATTCGAGCCTCGCTCCGGACGGTTTCCAAATCGAACTTCTGATCGAGGCTCGTGACAGCCAGCAGCTGCAGTGCCTCTGATGCGTACTTCGGCAGGAACGATGCATACCACTCCAGTTTTCCTGGAGAGGTCATGGCGTTGCTGTCTTGTATCAGAGCCCTACGTTTCTGCTTCAGTTCGCTAGCTGTCATATTGCCGGCCGCACCCGTGAACGATGTGTGTTCCAGGATGTGTGCCAAGCCGCCGCGCGCTCCGATCTCCTTGCTCCGCAGAATAAGGGCTGCACTGATGTACCGGGATCCGTTACGATAGCAATGGACCCGCATTCCGTTGTCCAGGGTGACCGTTGTTAACGGTTCATTCTGCGTAAGAGCAGGTGCTGCGAACCCGGCTGAGCTGAGACTGTGAAGACATCCTCCGGCCAACGCCAGCTTAAAAAGACCCCGGCGTGAAATATCCATAAATGGGCCTCTGCATCAATCGGCTCAAAAACACTCACCCCACAACCAGAACGACCAACGCTCCGGAGAAAAACAAACCGTCAGAGTAAATCGCCCTAGTCTGTGTGCTGAGTTACATATCTAGGAAACGCCGTCAAGAACGATCATTGGACGTTCCATCGACTGGGCGAGCTGCAACTGCAGCTCGCTTGCCGCCTGGATCATCATCCTGAATTGCTTGGTTGACACTACCAGCCGATTGCTCGTGGCAGCCAAGTCGCCATTCCAGGCACGAAAAACAGCATCACCAGGGCGAGGACCTGTAGCCCGATGAACGGCAGCACACCCCGATAGATATCGAGTGTCGTGACGCCCTTCGGGGCTACACCTTTGAGAAAAAACAGCGCCCATCCGAAAGGGGGTGTGAGGAACGAAGTCTGCAGGTTTAGGCAAATCATAGTGCCGAGCCAAACCAAATCGACATTGTATTTGATGAAAAATGGCAAAAACAGCGGAACTGCAACGTAGGTAATCTCTATCCATTCGAGGAAGAAACCGAGCACGAACAGTAGAAGCATCAAGAATACGATGCTGCCGGTGACACCTCCGGGCACCCATTCGAACATGCGCACCACGAGATTCTCGCCGCCAAGCCCCCGGAAAGCGAGTCCGAATGCTTGAGCGCAAATCAGAATGAAGAACACCATTGCCGAGATCAAAAGCGTGGAGCGGGCCACATCATCGAGTAGCCGAAAAGAGAACTTGCCCGCGAGAAGCACGATCAGTAGTGATCCTATTGCCCCCATCGAGGCCGCCTCGGTTGGGGCCGCGACACCGCCGATGATTGAGCCAAGCACGGCAATGACCAAGCCGAGTGGCGGCAACACAACAACGACCACCTTCTTGGCCAACTCCCTCGATGACATGGCAGCCCGCTCTCCTGCATCGATCGGAGGCACGAGATTCGGCCGCAATAGCCCTACCGCGATGAGCGCCACCACATAAATTCCGGCCAGAACCAGCCCCGGAATCATCGCCGCTGCGAACATGGTTCCGACGGACTCGCCGAGGATATCGGCAAGCAAGATGAGAACGAGACTGGGCGGAATGATCTGCCCCAGGGTGCCAGAGGCACAGATGGTTCCGCAGGCAATTGCTTTCGAGTAGCCCCGGCGTAAAAGGGTCGGCAAGGTCAGAAGGCCGAGCGTGACGATCGTCGCCCCTACGATGCCTGTAGCGGCACCCAGAAGAACACCGACCAAGACGATCGCGATTGCCATGCCCCCTGCCATCCGGCCGTAAAGATGGCCAATGACGTCGAGTAGCTCCTCCGCTAATCGCGATTTTTCGAGCATAACGCCCATAAACACGAAAAGCGGTATCGCCATAAGTGTGTAGTTGGTTACGACACCGTAGATTCGGGATGGCAACAAATTGAAGAGGAGTGGCCCGAACCCAAGGTATCCGAACACGAGCGCAGAGCTCGCAATGGCCATACCCACGGGTATTCCGATGATCAGCAGGCCAAAAAAAGTGGCGACCATGGCGATCGCCAGGAGCTCGTTTGGCGACATCAGTACCGTCCGTTGTACAGGATGATCGAGTGGCGCAACATGTGGCAGGCGGCTTGGATCGCGAGCAGTCCGAATCCAAGCGGGATGAAGCTCTTGAGTATGAAGCGGTAGCCCAACCCGCCCGGATTGGGTGAGCCTTCACCTACGCGATACGCCTGATACACGAACGGTATCGATAGCTTAATGATCGCCACTGAGAAAATAATGAGTAGAAGACCTGTGAAAATCTCAATCGCAGCCCTTACAGGACCAGGTAGATTTTCGAAAAGAAAATCAACACGCACCTGATCGCCCCTGAGGAGGCCGTAGCTCATGCCCAACAGCGCAATTGGCGATATCAGATGCCATTCGAGCTCTTGTAACCAGATCGTGCCGGTATGGAAGAAATAACGGGCCAGCACGTTGCCGGCTACCAACAACACGAGGGCCACGCAGGTCCACGCTGCTAGGCGGCCGAAAATATCAACGACCGCCTCGAGCATTGCGGAGATTCGCAAAAGGGTAGACAAGGTCGCAACTCACCCGCGTAGAATCATCGAGTGCCAGGGACCTTCGCTGACTGCCGCCCAGCGATCGTGCTTGGCCTTGAAAGCCATGTAGGATTCGTGAACTTTCTTGACCATTGGATCCTTGGCTGCCTCGGTTTCGAGCGTGTCGAGAGTTGCCTCTCTCAGCCGATCCACCACCGCCTGTGGCAACACAGACGCCTTTACGCCGTGGTTTTCTACGAGATCGACCAGGGCATCACCGTTCACCGCCTCGGACCATGTAACGCTCTCGAGCGTCGCCGCCATGCAAGCACTCTGGACGATGGCCTTCAGATCGGCCGGCAACGCCTCCCAAGCGGGTTTCGAAATAAGGAGCTCGCCGGTGGTTGCCGGTTCGTGCCAACCCGTCGTGTAGTAGTACTTCGCTGCATTGTGCAATCCGAGGCGGCGATCTTGATAGGGGCCAACGAATTCGGCCGCATCAATGACGCCACGCTCGAGAGCCGGAAAAATCTCGCCGCCGGGCAAGACACGGGCATCGACCCCCAGTGCGCCGTAGACTTGGCTTGCAAGACCTGGAATGCGCATGCGGAGGCCTTTGAAGTCTTCGACACCTTCGACGGGCTCGCGGAACCAACCCGTCATCTGAACGCCGGTGTTATTGATAGGAAAGGCCACGACGTTGAATGGCTCGTAGACCTCGTGCCACAGCTTCAGTCCATCGCCGTGATAGAGCCATGCCATGTGGCCGAGGAAGCTCATGCCGAATGGCATGGTGGTGAAATACTGTGCAGCGAAGCTCTTTCCTGACCAGAAATATGAGTTTGCTGCGTTGGCGTCGATCGTACCGGATGTAACGGCGTCAAACCCTTCGAAGGCGGGAACGAGCTCTCCGGCGGCAAAGTGCTGGATTTTCAACCGCCCCCCGGACATCGTTTCAATTTTCGCGATGAGATCGGTCGGGCTGCCGGGACCGACCACGTAAAATGGAGAATTCGGCGGATAGGCGTTGGTCATTCGCCAGGTGAACGTCTCCTGGGCGCGCACAACAGCCGGTGCTGCAAGGGTGCCGGTAACAGCAGCTGATCCGGCTACACCGGCTTTGAGGAAGTCTCTCCGATCCATAATAAAGCCCTCATGCTGAACACGGATTCAGTCTCACCTCGATGAGCTCAGGCAAGCTCCATGCCATTCCCGCGAATCGAAAAGGAGGTTCCGCGTTTCGAAGCCGAGGTGACGCAAACGGGTGACATGATTTCAAATCCCGTCACGCGAAAGCGGGTTTCTCTTCGGCCTCTTGGGTGAAGAACTCGTGCCGAACTCCGGCGCTCTTGCTCGGATGGAGCGCCAAAACGAGCTGCAACTTCCGGCGCGGGCGTTTTCCTCATCATAGCGGCACCAGTCTCCTAGCTGTTGCCGGTCTCGTTCGAGACTTATGTTTTTCTACAGGCTGGCACTCATCCGCCGTTTCGTCAAGATACGCAGCTGACTGAACGCTCGATACTTTCTGGGCTGGATCTTACAAAGTATCTTTTCAGATTATCTGCTATCGCTCTAACAGGGATTGCGGTCGATCAAGACAACGGAAAGAGCTGTAACGCGTGTTGACATCACGCACAGCAAAAATATCTGGCAACTGCCGCCCCATCTTCTGTGGGCGCTGCTCTTGACTGCGATTTTCTGACTTTAATCTTTGATGATTTTAGAGGCGCCAATCAGAAGCGACCGCCAGTTTCCCATTTTCCGCGACGGTGATCCCCATCGTCGTCATCATCATCGTCGCCGCCATCGTCACCCCAGGGGCGGCTCTTTCCCCAGGCGTCGTCAGGTGGAAACCAGCCTCCGCGGGCATCAGGGCGGCGCCATTCGTCGCCGCGCGCCTCTCCATGTCTGCCGGGCATCGGGACCGGAAACGGAAATGGAAACGTGAGGCCCTTAGAACGGCGCCGTCCGCCCGGATATCGCAGTCCAAAACCGGCGCGCAGAATATCCCAAAGCACGCTGCCAGTTACGGCACCTCCCAGGATCTGGCCGAGAATCCTTTCCAAATCCAGGTTGTTGTCGAATGTGGCGTCCGGATGATCATAGCCGGACTTGCGGAACCGGTCGCGCGCTCGTTCGACCTCCAGTCGCCGCTCGGCGATGGAACGCGCAGATTTCCGCAGCTCGGCAATTTCCGCATCGATACGCTCAATCCGTTCGTTCAGCTCGCCAATCCGCTGTACTATCGCATCGTCCGCAGGCGTGGCAGTGCGCTTCGCCTCTTGCACCAGCGTTCCCAAACGATCCTGCGCGTCGGCCGTCGCAATGATGTGCAGGGCGTCGCGATAGGCTTCATCCTCCAAGTTCGCAACAAGAGCATCACGCTTTTCGTCCGCCGCACGAAGCGCCGCTTGGGCGCGCTCGACGGCTTCGTCCGCCTCGGCCAGCTTTCGCCGTGCCTCCTCCACTCTGCGCACGAGCTCGTCCTCGCCCGCAGCGCTGAGAGCGCTCCGCTCGATCGCCTCCAGAGCGCTCTTCCGGCTTTCCGCTATTTCCTGTTGCAGTCGGGCATGCTCCCGCAGTCGCGCCGGGATCTGGATGAGCATCGCGTAGTTCAGCCGAGCATCGACAAATCCGATGTGCCTCGCCGTTATCCTGTCCATGAATCGAGCGAATACCCCTGCCCTGTAGCGCGGGGTCAGGTAACCAATCGACCACAGGTAGGCGAACAGCGGATCCTCGTCGTAGGGCTTGCGCTTTCCCGCGAGCTCCTCCTCGGACTGAGCAGCCTTCGCATCGGCTGCCTCGGCGATCTTCCGGGCCGAATCGAACGCAGCCTTGGCGCGTAACCAGTCCTCAGACGACTTGATCTCCTCGGCAACCTTCGCCCTCAGTTCGTCGACGGAATCGACTGCAGCTTCCAATGTGGCAGCCGCAGAGCTGCGCTCGGCCACCGCCTGTTCGAGCGCGGTAAGCGCCGCCTGCCGCTCTGTTGCGGCTCGGTCGAGCTCACTACGCTGGCGTTCGAGCAACCGCACGGCCCGCGCCTCGGCAGCGTCGAGGTCCTCGACCAGTCGGTTCGCCGTGATCTCGTCCAGCTTGATCCGGGCCAGCTCGCGAAAGGCGTCACTGCGCTCGCGACGCAGCCGCTCGGCTTCAGCCGTCGCAGATGCCAGCGCGTTGTCGAGTTCGTTCTCCTGGCGATGCAGGCTTACAATTGCGCTCTCAATGCGCTCGAAGGCCTGCCTTCCGGTCCACATCAGCCTTAAGCCCGTTCGCTACCAGGTCGTTAGCGTTCCGCCCTCGAAGGGCATCATGTACTCGACCTCCATTCGCCCCCGGCGCTTCACGCCGAATTCGTTGCGCTGCACGATCCCATCCTGGCGTTTGTCTTCGGCTACCGCCTCGTAAGTCTCCCGGGGCACACGCACACCGAACTGGCTCACGGTCTCCGTCTGGCCAGTCACTTCATCGCGGACCGGAAGGGATAGCCGGCGACCATCGGGCGTGATCGGCTCCACGACCAAGTAGTAACTGCGCTGTGACCACAATCCCGGAGGGCGGCGCCAAAATCCGGTCACTTGACCCGGCTCGGAGACGATCCGCAGCGTATATTCTGCACTCAATGTATCGCGGAGCCACTGAAGCTCGGCATTGACGCGCCGCATCTCGGGAACATCTCTGTCGCGGATTGCGCGCTCACCGTCCGCTAGCAGCGTATCAGCCCTGCTGCGGGCCGCCGCCTCCGTGGCGATTTGCTGAACATCGGAGTGTGTGACGCGGATCGACCTCGGCAGGGTCTCGGTCGCCTCAACGAGAGCCTGACGGCGAGCCTCCTGAGCCGGTCGCACGAGGGCAAAGTAGGTGAGCCCAGCCAGCAAGAGTAGGAGAAGCAATGCTTTGAAGATCCGCTTGCCAACTTTGCCGCGCTGCGCCCACAGCTCAAGCACAGTCCGTTTCCAGGACGGCGGTGGCGGAGTATAGACGAAGCGTTGCTCTTTCAGAGCTTTGACACCCTGCTCGAGCACGCGGTCCGGAACCTCGATTCCTTGCTCTCGGTAGATTTCCCGAAGCCGGGCGATCAACTCCGCTTCCCGCCCTGCCTCATCCAGCTCGCGGCGCACCAGCTCCTCGCGATGGCGCAACGTGTCAACCACGTCCATCGCCATCATGACCTCGTCCAGCGTGTGCGGCTTGGACTCTTGCAGACTATGGTCCACCGTGCGCCCCTATGGACCTGTCGAGCTAGCGAAGCGCAGGCAAGACCTCCGCTTCTGCCGCGAGTCGGGCAATGCGTCGCTTGCCATCCTCCACAGCATCGCGGATTTCCTGCGAGTTCTGGGTGGCCAGCTTGCGCATTTCCGAAATGATCTCCCGCGACCGCTCCTGGAAGTTGATTACGCTGTCGACGAGCTGCTTGACCGCATCGGCGCGGATCGTGGGGCCGTACCCAGCCCGGATCGCCTCCTCCTGGACCTTTTCACCGATTTTGGCCAGATCCTCGAGGCTCTTCGACATGCCTTCCTTCATTGCATCGAGGGTCTTGGTGGACTCGTGGAGCCCGAAGACGCCGGTGAAAGAAGCTTTGAGAGCGGTCAAGACGCTGTCGTTGGTTGAAAAGAAGGTTATGGCCTGCCCATAAACCCGCTCTTTAGCGGATGTCGTCTGCATGAGCCGGCCCATGATCACCTCGGACGTATTGTACGCGATGGTCAAATTGTCGGAGAGATCCTTCGCAATCTGATAGCGCTTCTCCTCATCTTGCAGACGCCGCAGCTGCTCGTCGCGGGCTAGCTCCAGCTTCGCGCGTTCAGCCGGGTCCGTGCCGGCGAACCCGGCCACTTTCGCGGAAGCCTCGTCCAGACGCTTACGGGCTGACTCGAGGTGCTCTTCGGCCTTCTTGAGAACCTCCAGAGCCATCACCTCCGCGTGCTTGAGTGCACCGCGGAAATCACTGTAGGCATCGAGGATTTTTGCTTCCCGCTCGATCTGGTTCTTCGTTTCCCGAGTAACCGAAAGATAGACCTGGCGAATCTTGTCGAAGCGGTCGGCAATATCACCTCGGACGATCTTCATCCAGATGTTGCTGCCGCGCTCCAAGATGTCGATCTTGCCGTCGCTTATTTGATCGACAAGGCGCTTCGCATCATCACGGATCGAGTTGAATCCGTCCGTAATCATCTGATAGCGCTGGCCGATCTCCATCTGGGCAGTTTGCTCCCGCACGACTTCGTTGAACACCTCGGCTTGACCGAGCGTGCGGGCGATCAGCGTGATCCGATCCTGGTCCAGATCCGAAATTTTCTCCAGAAGCGCGTTGATAGGGGCGGGCTCCACCTTGACCGGCATCAATCCTATCTCGCGCAGACGGCTGGTAGCCCTGTCGAGGTACTGCATCGGGGTCGTCGGGGCAACGTCTGTCATGGTGTCCTCGATGTGCTTGATTCTCCAGGGCCTACTCCCGTGCGCTCATATTGTGAGCTGGCCTAACGCTTTCAATCGTGCTGCTGCCGTCATGGTTCCATGCATGGGGTTGCCTGCCCGTTCCGGCCGAGCTCACAAGAAGGTGCGTTGCCCCCCAATGGGCAGCTGGATATCGCGAAGCTTTTCTTTCAATTCTGCGAGCGGCCCGCATGTTTCTTCGGACCCGCAGACTTCACCGCCGTGATCAAAACATTGACGGAGCTTTGGAGAATCTGCTCTCGTTGGCTCGCATGCACTGGCTGATCCACGGCCTCATCGAAAAGTTGAATTGATGTTTGAATAATCTCTCGCGAAGGTAATCCGCCATCAGACGTTACGCCTATTGCGCTTCATGGCGAGGCAAAGGAACTGCCACGAAAACTGCCGTTCATGCGAGGTGAATGACGAAAACAAGACATCTTGGCCCACGCTCATTGACCATCTTGGGTCGTGTTGGAGTGGCGTCACGATTAGCTGTTTGGCACTGTCCACCTAAGACAGAAAGCAGTTTCAGAGCGGCTGGATAGGAGTAGCTGGGCGCGAGGGTGACAATGATCGTGCGGTTTTTTGCACAAAGAATTGATCCGCATTTTCGCGAGTTCATTTGCGTGAGGAAGTGAATGTCCCTACGCTCGCTTCGCTGGCTGCTCGGCGTCTCAGGTGTTCATGCTTTGATGCCAATCAATGCACGCGGCCACCGTGAGGCAATGGTGGCCCGGAAGACACGTCCCTAAGTTTGCCTCGTTCGCTGCCCGGGAGGATTCTGCCATGGGCACGATTATCGTTAAATGTCCGGTCACTGGGCTGGAGTACGGAACTAGCATTGAGATTGATGAAGCTAGCTTCTTGAGATTGTCGGATATTAAGGTGAAATCGCGCTGTCCGCATTGTGGCGCCGATCATGTTTGGCATTTGCACGAGGCGCGCATCTCATCGGAAAAGCTGGCAGGCGTAACCGTCCCAGGAGAGCGGCAGCGGCAGCCCGGCAATTGAGCTGCCGGTTGATCTCGCACGACACCTTGGCAGCACTCGATCAAATTGGCGAGTGCTTGATTGAGCCTGGCAGCCGTGACCAGCCGCTCACGGTCCCAGCTCCCGCGCGGCATGTGAGCCGCGCGATCCAGCCAAGTCTGCGCGAGGCACCGGATCTCTTCAGTGCTTGTGGCAAACAGCATCGCGCTCCGGCAATCCAGAGATATTTGTGAGATGAGGGCGCATGCATGTCACCGCGCAGCGTCGGATGCCAGTGTCCGTTTTCAACTTGGTAACCCGCATGTAAACGGGCGCCCAATAGGTACAATCACACCCGCCGAAGGGCGGCGGCATTGGACATCAACGGGCAGAAGGCAGCGACACCGCGCCCTAGCCAATACGTTCAAGCAACTCTCTCGGGCCCAAGACTCGCAAGACACTCGAGCGTTGCGCTCAGGGACTTACATGTTCGTCGAAAAACTCTATACAGGAGGAACCCACCATCGAACGATCCCATGCGCAAACGTCGACTGCCCATAGGCCGCTTCATTGTCTTGCTGATGCTGCTCGCGGCAGTCGGCCTGGCATTCCGGCAGGGGCTCGTACCTGCACGGTACAGTCCATTGCCGGCTCTGGATCTCGCGGCCCCGCTGCCTATCATCGTCGACTGGCAGATTGCCGAGCTGAGGCGCGATGCCGAGCTGTGCTCGCGTGTGCTCGTGCCCCCACATATCGAAGCGGTTCCCATTCCTGACAACCCGCCTCAACGGGGATGTGGCTGGACGAACAGCGTGCGCATTTCATCCGTAGGCGAAGCAAAGGCGCCTGTGGACAAATTATCGTGCCAGGCTGCGGCGGCGCTTTCTTTGTGGATGGTCCACGAGGTCCAACCGTTAGCCATGGCCTTCTTCGGGCAGCGGGTCAAATCGCTCCAACATATGGGGACCTACTCCTGTCGCAACATCGTGGGCAATCCCCTGTGGAGGAACAAACGAAGTGAGCACGCAACGGCCAATGCCATCGATATTTCGGGCTTTACCCTCGAGGACGGCCGACGCATTTCTGTATCGAGACATTGGCGTCGAGTCGGACGCCCAGAAGGCGAGTTCTTGCGCGCCGTGCATGAGGGTGCATGTCGATATTTCCGCGTGGCGCTTGGCCCCGAATTCAACCGGGCGCACTGGGACCACTTTCATTTCGACCGCGGCATCCTTTCAACGTGCAGGTGATTGGCTTCCGCCAACTGAAAAGTTTACCCGCAAAATCACGCGCGCATTCCGTGCAAAAAGGCTTACTAATGTATTTTACAAATTTCCCGCGTGATTTTCTCCTTCGGCATCTCGCCCTCGATAAACAAAATTACGCCCCGCCCGGATCACCTCCGGGCGGGGCCGTGTAGACAAGACGCTCCAATGAAACCGCTTATTAGGCTGCTGAGCGCCTGTTCAGCCGGTTGTTGATCAGATCCTCGACGACGCTCGGATCGGCAAGCGTCGAAGTGTCACCGAGATTGGAGAAATCATCCTCGGCGATCTTCCTGAGAATGCGCCGCATGATCTTGCCAGAGCGCGTCTTCGGCAGGTTGGGCGCGAACTGGATGAGGTCCGGCGCGGCGATGGGACCAATTTCCTTCCGCACGTGGGCGACCAGCTCCTTCTTGAGCTCCTCGCTCGGCGTTTCACCCGCTTTCAGGGTCACATAGCAGTAGATGCCCTGCCCCTTGATGTCGTGCGGGTAACCCACCACGGCCGCCTCGGCGACTTTCGGATGGGCAACGAGAGCGCTCTCAATCTCGGCGGTGCCCATACGGTGCCCCGAGACGTTGAGGACATCGTCGACGCGGCCCGTAATCCAGTAGTAGCCTTCTTCGTCCCTGCGGCAGCCATCCCCCGTGAAGTACATGCCTGGATAGTTGGAGAAGTAGGTCTGGACGAACCGCTCGTGATCGCGGAACACGGTGCGCATCTGCCCCGGCCAACTATCGAGAATGACGAGATTGCCGGAACCGGCGCCTTCGATCAGCTCGCCCTTGTCGTTGACGATCCCCGGCACGACCCCGAAGAACGGCAGCGTAGCCGAGCCCGGCTTGAGCTTCATTGCGCCCGGCAATGGCGAAATGAGAATACCGCCGTTCTCCGTCTGCCACCACGTATCCACGATTGGGCAGCGGCCTTCGCCGACGACGTGATAGTACCACTCCCACGCTTCCGGGTTGATCGGCTCGCCCACGGACCCGAGCAACCGCAGCGATGAGCGATCGGTCCGCTTCACATAATCGTCGCCCGCGCCCATCAGTGCTCGGATCGCCGTCGGGGCCGTGTAGAATATGTTCACGTCCCACTTGTCGACGACATGCCAGAAACGCGATGGCGTGGGATAGTTGGGCACTCCCTCGAACATCAACGTCGTGGCGCCGTTCGCGAGCGGTCCATAAACGATGTAGGTATGGCCTGTGACCCAACCGACGTCGGCGGTGCACCAGTAAATGTCACCGTCATGATAGTCGAAGACATACTGATGGCTCACCGCTGCATGGACGAGATATCCGCCAGAGGTATGCAGAACGCCCTTCGGCTTACCAGTGGAGCCAGAAGTATAGAGGATGAACAGCGGGTCCTCGGCGCTCATCTCCTCAGGCGGGCAGTCGGAGCTGACCTTCACCAATTCTTCGTGTAGCCAAATGTCCCGCTCGGAATTCCAGGGAATGTCTGCACCGGTTCGGCGCACGACAAGCACCTTCTCGCCGCCATTGGTCTTCTTGAGCGCCTCGTCGGTATTCCTCTTCAGTGGCACGACGCGACCACCGCGCAGCCCTTCGTCGGCCGTAATAATAAAATTGGAATCGGCATCGATGATGCGGCCCGCCAGGCTGTCGGGAGAGAAGCCGCCGAACACCACCGAGTGGATGGCGCCGATGCGAGCGCAAGCCAGCATGGCGTAGGCTGCCTCGGGAATCATGGGCAGGTAGATCGTAACCCGATCGCCCTTCTTTACGCCATTTGCCTTAAGGACGTTCGCAAACTTGCAGACCCGCTCGTGCAGCTGGCGATAGGTGATCTTCTCGTCGACCGTCGGATCATCGCCCTCCCAGATGATCGCCACCTGGTCGCCACGCTTCTCAAGGTGCCGGTCGACGCAGTTGTAGCAGATGTTGAGAGTCCCGTCCTCGAACCACTTGATGGAAACGTTGTGGGGGTCGAAGGACGTATTCTTCACCTTGGTGTAAGGCTTGATCCAATCGATGCGTTTGCCCATTTCGCCCCAGAAGCCATCTGGGTCGGTTATTGAGCGCTTGTACATCTCCTGGTACTTGACCCAGTCGATCCAGGCGCGGCTCGCCCATTCCGCAGGTACGGGGTAGACTTTCTCCGACATCGACAAACCTCCCACGTCTTGCATAAAAATTAGGCGCATTATGTCGGCCGTGTCGGAGGCCGGCAATCGCCCCGTTCGTCGAATTCGGCGGCGCTCATCGCGCCCCGGTACTCTCGTCTCCCAACTTAGACGCCGATCCAGCCGATAACGGCTCCCTGGATCAGAAGTACGCCGAGCCAATGGGCGCCGTCGACCAGTGTGGCCGTTCGGCTGAGACGGTGCACCATATGATTGATCACCAGCGCAGTCATCACGAACCCGGCCCAAACGAACAGCGCCGAGATGATGCCATTGCGCACCGTCACCTGGCCTAGACCAAGATGCCCGATCGCTCCCGCCAGGACATAGGCCATAAGGAGCAGGGCGACGAAAGCGACAATGAAGGGCAGCGTGTCGACGTTTAGCCGCACCCGCGCGTGCCGCGTTTTCGGCTCGCCCGCATCCGCCAACGATCGCTGTGAGAATGCCGAATACCATACACCGCCGAACAGAAAGCTCGCGATCGCGGCCAGCAGCACGCCTAAGTAGTTAATTCCAGCGAAGCTCATGCCGCCTCCACGGTTCCTGCGCTCAGGAAGCTCAAACTGGCCGGCGGCACACTGAAGCGCCACACCGCGGTGCGCTTGATCTCCATGTCCTCGAGCTCGCGCGTCACCGGCACCTCGTAAAGCGCCACCTGCGTAAATCGCTTAACAGGAAAGTAGCTGCGTCTCGGGTCGCCGACCAGAACATCGGTTCCCTGCTGTGACGCGATCTCAAGCAGCTCTAAGATACGGTCTGCCAGCTCGCGTTCGTAGAACAGATCGCCCACGAGCAGCACGTCCGAATCGGGCAAACTGCTTTCAAAGACGTCCCGTTCGGCAGCGATCACATCGACGCCATTCATGGCCGCGTTGAGGCCAATGGCAGCTATCGCCAGCCTGTCAATATCGAACGCAAGCACTCTTCGAGCTCCCGCTCGTGCCGCTGCGATTGCCACCAGGCCGCTTCCGGAACCAAGGTCGATCACCGTCTTACCTGCCACCAGCTCCGGGTTATCGAGGACGTACCGGGCCAACGCCTGACCGCCCGCCCATGCAAATGCCCAGTAGGGCGGCGGGACGTTGATCTCGCCGAGCTCCTCCTCGGTCTGACGCCAGATGGGAAGGGACTCGGTGGCGAGGTACAGAGAAATTTCGGGTGTCAGCGGGGGCGACTGAGCCTCTGTATTCGCACGGATGAAGCTGACCGCGTCGATCTCCTTCATATCCGCCTGGCACTCAGGCCACTTTCCGTCCTGGCTTGCGCGTGAATTTCTTGGGGTCGAGCCCACCCATTCGGCAGACAATCTCCCACTCCTCATCCCTCACCGGCTGCACCGACAGACGCGTCGAGGTGACGAGCGCCATGTTGGACAGCTCAGGTGTAGCCTTCACATCGCTCAGTTTCACGGGCCGCGGCACATCAGCGACCGCCCTTACGTCGACACACTCCCAAGTCCCGGTCGTGTCAGTGGGATCGGGGTGAGCGGGCGCGATCACCTCCACAATGCCGACGATCTCCTTACCCTGGTTCGAGTGGTAGAAGAAACCGAGGTCACCCACTCGCATCGATCGCATGTTGTTGCGGGCGAGATAGTTGCGCACACCATCCCACGGCTCGCCTTGCTCACCGCGGGCTTTGAGCATTTCCCAGGAGAAGGCATCTGGCTCAGATTTGAATAGCCAATATCGAGTTCGTTGCTCGTTCGCCGTCTTGGCTGGGGGCTTCGGCATTAGGATATCCCGCTCAATGAGGCACAGGGCGACCAATTCAAGGCTAGCCTAACAGAATCTCCTTCATTTTCCTGCAAAATCAAGAACAGCCCGGTACTTCCGGATAGATCCTAATCTTCAGCTTTGAGCGGGCGCTGCATCAGAGCGGCAATAGCCTGCGGAATCGACAGGCGCCCCTTGAGGATAGCGTGCACCGCCGCCGAGACGGGGACGTCAATTCCGCGAGAATCCGCAATCCTGACGACGGCCTCGGCTGTGTAGGCGCCTTCTGTCACGCCGCCGTCGGATGCCGTTGCAGCCTCGAAGCTTTGGCCCTGGCCGAGCGCCAGCCCGAGGCGGAAGTTGCGCGATTGCGAACTCGAACAGGTGAGTACGAGATCACCGAGCCCGGACAGGCCGGTCAGCGTCTCACGGCGAGCACCTAATGCCGTGCCGAACCGTGACAACTCGGCGAACGCCCGTGCGATCAGGGCGGCCCGTGCGCTTTCCCCGAGGCCATGGCCGGTAACGATACCGCAGGCGATGGCGAGCACGTTCTTAACAGCCCCTCCGATCTGAACGCCAACGAGATCGTCAGAGATGTACGGCCGGAACGTCGGTGAACTCAGAGCTTCCGCCACCGGCCGGGCTTGATCGAGAGATCGCGCGGCGAGCGTGACAGCCGTCGGCAGCTGTCGAGCGACATCGGCAGCGAAGCTCGGGCCGGAAAGGATCATCGGGTCGACAGCGGGACAAATCTCGCGGAGCACGTCGGCCAAGAACTGGGATGTCCCTTGCTCTATACCTTTCGCAGTGATTACCGCCGGTATGCCGGGCTGGAGATGCGGGCGGAAACGTTCCATGACCTCCCGCATCGCCTGTGCCGGTGTAGCGATCATGACCAGATCGCAAACTGACAGATCTTCGGGTGCCGAGGTCGCGGAAATCTCTTCGGGAAGCCTGATGTCCGGCAGCCGAGCCTTGTTCTCACGCGTAACACTTATCTCGCGGCTGGTTTCCGGCTCCCGCGCCCAAAGAATGACCTGGTGGCCCGCCCGAGCGGCCACCAATGCCAGCGCCGTGCCCCATGCCCCGGCACCGATTACCCCGACCTGCTGCGCCCGTGTTGTCATGCCTTCGCCCCGAGACGGCCTCTGCCGAGCACCGGCTCGGCAACGCGATCAAGCGGCCAGCGCGCCCGCGCGGCGACGTCCAGGCCATCCGTATGACCGCGAACGAGCCGCTCTACACCAGCCCAGGCGACCATGGCCGCATTATCGCCGCACAACTCAAGCGGAGGCGCGTGAAGAGTGAAACCGCTGGATTGGGCGAGCTGCGACAGCGTTTGACGGAGCCGCTGGTTCGCCGCCACGCCACCGGCGATCACCAAGTGCCGATCGCCCCTGAGCTTGGCCTCCGCGATGCGCATGGCCCTGGCGCAGCGGTCGGCCACCACATCCGTTACGGCAGCCTCGAAGCTGGCACAGAGGTCGCGGATGTCTTCGTCCGTCAAAGGCACCAGCTGTAAGGCCTGACGTCGCACTGCCGTCTTGAGTCCAGCGAAGGAGAAGTGGGGCTCGTCACGTCCGATCATTGGGCGCGGAAAGGCGAAGCGATGTGGATTGCCCTCGCGCGCCATCCGTTCTACGGCAGGGCCTCCGGGAAAGCCCAGCCCGAGTAGCTTGGCCGTTTTGTCGAAGGCCTCGCCCAGGGCATCGTCGATCGTTGTGCCGAGGCGCTCGTAATGCCCGACGTCGTGTACGAGCAGAAGCTGCGTATGGCCGCCTGAAACGAGCAGCAACAGGTACGGTGGTGGCAGCCCGTCGGTCAGGCCCACCGTGAGCGCATGAGCCTCGAGGTGGTTGACCGCAATCAGCGGTTTGCCGCTGGCCAGCGCGAGCGCCTTGCCAGTGGTCAGCCCTACGAGCAGCCCGCCGATGAGCCCAGGCCCAGCAGTCGCCGCGATGCCGTCCAGATCGGCAAGCGCCACATCCGCACCGCTCAGGGCTTCCGCGATGATATCATCGAGACATTCGACGTGAGCGCGCGCGGCGATCTCGGGCACGACCCCTTCGAATTGCCGATGCTGCTCCCATTGCGAGCGGACGACATTCGACAACAGCCGCCCGCGCGCCGGCCCTTCGCGGACGACCACGGCAGCTGCTGTCTCGTCGCAGCTCGTCTCGATGCCGAGCACCAAAGTCCCTTTGCGATCGTTGGCTGTTTTCACCCTCATGCGGCGTCGTGATCCATATCGCACGGTTTGCGTCTTGCGGCTGCCGAGCGCATGAATGGGCGTAACCAGTTCGCAGCCGACGGCTCGGCCTAGCATCCGGAGATTGGCGCGTGCAAGCTGACAGGATCAGAATCGGAAGCCGCGGATCGCCGCTGGCAGTCGCCCAGGCCAACGAGGTGAAGCGGCGCCTGATTGCTGCGCACGGGCTCGATGAGTCCGCCGTCGAGATCCTAACCTTCAAGACGACCGGCGATCGCATCCAGGACAGGCCACTGGCCCAGGCAGGCGGCAAGGGGCTTTTCACGAAAGAGATCGAAGAGGCACTGCTCGCCGGCGAGATTGAGTTGGCTGTCCACTCCATGAAAGACATGCCGACCGTGCTTCCGGATGGGCTCGTTATTGCCGCCATGCTGCCGCGTGAGGATGTGCGGGATGCATTCATCAGTGTGCGTTTTGGTTCGATTGCAGAGTTGCCATCGGGCGCGATCGTCGGCAGCTCGTCGCTGCGACGCCAAGCCCAAGTTCGCCGGATGCGACCTGATTTGCAGGTGATCGAGTTTCGAGGGAACGTGGACACAAGATTGCGCAAGCTGGAGCAGGGCGTGGCCGACGCCACATTCCTCGCCTGTGCCGGCTTGAATAGGTTGGGCCAGTCCGACCGGATCACTCGCGTGATGCCCACCGAGGAAATGCTGCCCGCTGTCGCGCAAGGTGCGATCGGCATCGAAATCCGTCAGGACGATGATAGGATCGCGCAGCTCGTGTCTGCCCTGGACCATGAGCCGACGTCCATCTGCGTGGAAACAGAACGCGCATTCCTCGCGCGACTTGAAGGAAGCTGCCGTACTCCGATTGCAGGGCTCGCCGAATTGCGGGACGGCGCCATTCAATTTCGCGGGTTGATACTCACGCCGGACGGCAGCCGATTCCATGAGATTGAGCGACAGGGTTCGCCTGCTGATGCACGCGCCATGGGAGATGATGCCGGTCGCGAGCTTCGCGCAATCGCCGGCCCCGACTTCTTTCAGTGGTCCAGCTGATGCGCCTCCTCGTCACACGCCCCGAACCGGATGCGACGGCGCTGCGCGCCCATCTCATCGCGCAGGGCCACGAAGTGCTGATCGAACCGCTGATCACGATCAAGTTCGACGACACTGATCCTATTGAGCTCGACGGGGTCCAGGCACTTATTGTTACGAGCCGCAACGGATTGAGAGCGCTCGCTGCCAGTCCCGCACTCGAGCAGGCACAATCGCTACCTCTTTTTGCAGTTGGGCCAGGCACGGCGGCTACGGCAAAGGCGCTTGGCTTCCAGCATGTCATCAGGGGGCCAGGCACAGGACGTCAGCTCGTCAGCTTCATTATCGAGCGCGCCGATGTGAACGGCGGGCCACTGCTGCACCTTTCAGGCGACGTGCTGGCCTACGACTTCGCCACCGAGCTGACGCGCCTCGGCTACCATGTTCTTCGCCCCATCGTTTACGAAACGGAACCGTCGGATCGGCTCAGCGGGTCAACGGCCGCCCGTATCGCGAATGGCTACATTGAGGGCGTGCTACTGCTTTCGCCACGCACCGCGGCCATCTACACCCGTCTCATCAAGCTGCATGGCCTACTCGATGCAGCTCGTGACATGACCTACTTCTGCATTTCGGAGGCCGCCGCTGCACAGCTCGAGGAGATCGCCCCCGCAAAAGTAGAGATTGCAGCTGAACCCAACCTACAGGAAGTGCTTGCTCTGACAGCACGCGCCGCGTCACAATCGCCTTAGACATTCAACCTGGAATAACAGCCGGCGGTTAGCCACGAATCATTAACGTGATCCGCGCCATGAGGGTCGCACGGCATCCGCTGGCATGAGAGGCTTGCCGCTGCAATGACGAGTCGAAACGACAGCTCGAAATCGCCCGGAAAACCTGTTTCGGAGGGTGCAGGCCCGAAGAAGCCCAGTGCCCTGCTTGACCTGAAGGCAACCGAGGTCTCGAGCAGTGAGACCAAGCCTGCAATTCCCGCCTCTTCAGGACGCTCCGACGCACCCTCGGCAGCCACGCCCTCCAGCGGAAGCAAGGCTCCAGAACGCGGTAGTGGCATGTCTCCTACCACAGCTGCCTCGGCATCGAAGTCGAGCGCGTCGTCAGGTCCAACGGCGTCGGCCGCGCCGAAAGCTGCCGAACCTGGGAGCTCGGCCGGTGCAGCGAGTCCGGGCACCAAGACCGCGTCCGATCAGAGTTCCTCGAGCCGCTTACAGCAAAGCAGCGGGACTTCGACGTCCAAACAAAATTCTGAGCAGAACTCTAAGCCTGCCACCGCCCCAACGCGGGCCAGCGGCAGTAGTATCGTGACCCATCTGACAGCGGGCGTCGCAGGCGGCTTCTTAGCCTTGCTGCTGGCCGATTTCGTTGGTCCGCAATTCGGCCTGGGCACCCGAACGCCGCCGCAAGTCATCAGTGATTTGCAGCAACGCCTGACCGCGGCCGAGCAGCAGATGCGTGAACGCGCAGAAGCGCCCAGCGTGTCGCCTGCGGAGCTTCAGCAAAGGCTTGAGGAGTTTGACAGCCGTCTGGCACGTCTCGATGAAATCAGCCGCACAGTCGGTGAGCTATCGGCAGGCCAGTCGAAGCTCGCCGCTGACACGGCCAGCTTAGGAGAGCGTGTCGGCCAATCGGCTCCCGCCGAGGTCGCAGAGCGCATCACAAAGCTCGAACAGATCCTCGCGAACCTGACGGCGGCGGCCGGCAGCGATGAACCTGGTCGCATTCCCCAGCTCGCGGCCATCAGTGGCAAGCTGGCCGACCTGGAAAGCACCATTCCCAATCAGTTGGCCGAACTCCGGAAGAGTGTCAGCGAGGAAATCGCGACGCGGCTCGATGATATCGCGCAGGCGAGCGAAGCGGCCCGTGCCGCCACCCTGCGCATGGATCGCGAGCTGGCCGCGACGAAAGCGGATCTGGCCCGCCTATCACAACGTGCGGAAGCCCTGAGATCTACGGATGATAGGCTCGAACAGCTTCTGCGCGCAGTGCAGGAGGAGGCTGGGAGCCTTCGCAGCGCAGTCGACGGGCTGCAGAGCGAGCTCGCTTCACAACTCAAGACCGTTGCGCGCAACCACGACGTGGCCGCAGCCGTGGCACCGGTGGAAAGTCGTATCGCGTCGCTCGAGCAGAACGTACAGGCTGTCGTTCGTAGCGAGGAGGACCGCCGCGCCAACGCCGAGCGCATCGTGCTCGCCCTCGAACTCGGTAATCTAAAGCGCGCCCTCGATCGCGGCGGCAGCTACGCAACCGAGCTCTCAGAACTGAGCCGTGTCGGTGCTGGCAAGATCGATTTGGCGGTGCTCGAACGCTACAAGGACGCCGGCGTGCCGACACTCGTGGCACTGAGGCAGGAGTTCCGCTCCATCGCTCATGCCATCATCGACGCAGCCAGCGTGCCACCCGACGCGTCGACGCTCGACCGACTACTCATGAGCGCCAAGTCCATCGTTCGCGTGCGCCGCATCGAGCACAGCCCGGATGATTCCAGCGTCGAGGCAATCGTTGCCCGTATGGAGCAAGCACTCGCCGAAGGCAAATTCACGGCCGTTCTGGAGCAGGTTCAGCACCTCCCGCCGGAAGCCCTGCAGGCTGCTGAGGCCTGGCTCGCCAAGGTTGAGGCACGCGCAGCAGTGGATCGTGCGATTGCCAGTGTCGAGGATCAGCTAAAGGCCTCTCTCAGCGGCCAGTCTTCTGTCGAGAAAAGGACCCAGTAAATGCTGCGTCTGGTTCTGTTCCTGCTGGCCGTATCGGTTATTGCGTTCGGCCTCTCGTGGCTTGCCGACCGGCCTGGCAATCTTATCGTGCAGTGGCAGGGCTACGAGCTCGAGACGAGTGTTTTCCGAGCGATCGTGATTTTGGCCGTGCTGCTGGGCTTGGCAATCGTGCTGTGGTCCGTGCTTCGGCAGATCTGGAACAGCCCGGCTGCGGTCGGACGGTTCCTCAACCGGCGTCGAGAAAAGCGCGGGCTGGAGGCTCTGTCCAGCGGCATGATCGCGATTGGTGCCGGCGATAAGGCACTTGCGACCCGCTATGCAATCCAAGCCCGAAAGTCTCTGCCGAACGAGCCTTTGACGCACCTTCTGCGTGCCCAGGCCGCCCAGCTTTCCGGGGATCGCGTGACGGCGAGGCGCATTTTCGAGGCGATGCTGGCGTCCCCTGATACCGAGCAGCTCGGGTTGCGGGGCCTGTTCCTAGAGGCTGAGCGGGAAAGGGAAGAGGAGGCGGCCCGTCAGTTCGCCGAGCGCGCCATGAGGCTCAACCCGAAGCTCAGCTGGCCCGTGGAGGCTATGTTCGACATCCAGTGTCGGCGACATGATTGGGCTGGCGCCCTGGAGACGTTGGCCATCGCGAAGCGGCACCATCATATCGATCGGGCGGTGGCCGACCGCCGGCGTGCTGTGCTTCTAACGGCGCAAGCACAGGAGCTGGAGGAAACCGCTCCCGAAACCGCGATGAATCTTGCGCTCGAAGCCCACAGCCTCGCGCCCGACCTTGTGCCTGCTGCCGCCATCGCCGGCCGGGTGCTGGCCGCGAAGGGCTACATCAGACGCGCCGCCAAGGTGCTGCAGCGGACCTGGAAGCGCTCCCCGCACCCGGACATCGCCACGGCTTACGCCTACGTCCGTATCGGCGACAGCCCGCGCGACCGTCTCGACCGGGTGAAGCAGCTCGCCGCCCTACGACCGCATTCGATCGAGAGCGCCCTTGCCGTGGCGACGGCAGCTATCGAAGCACGGGACTGGGCGACGGCCCGCCACGCACTCCAGCCCCTTCTCGCCAATGCACCTACACAACGCGCTTGCACACTGATGGCCCGCATCGAAGCCGAACAGCACGGCGACAGGGGTCGGGTGCGGGAATGGCTGGCGCGGGCCGTCAGCGCGCCACGAGATCCGGCTTGGACGGCAGACAGCGTTGTATCGGAGAAGTGGGCGCCGACATCGCCCGTAACGGGGGCGCTCGATGCCTTCCAGTGGCGCGTTCCCGTCGAGGCCGTCAGCGCATCCGAAGCGTCGTTGCTTGGCCAGAAGCTCGATGAGCTCACTAAGTTGGACGGGCCAGAGCCTGACGCGATCGATGAAGCACCGGTCATCGATGCGAACGCAGGCGCCATCTCATCGAAAAAGGCGATAGTGGCGGCCGATGCGGAAATCGTCGACGATACCCCACAGTCCACCGCAGATGCTTCGAATGCACACACCGGGTCGGCACCTGCGGCTTCTGGGCCAAAGCCGCAGGCAACCAGCACTACGGAAGATCAAGGCGACAAAGCAGCCGGATCATCTCCCGGATCGTCGGAATCGCGGGAACCTGCCAAGGCCACTGATCGGCAGGTGGAAGGCAAGGCGAGCGCCGAGCCCGCCTCGAAGTCCGCCGAGCACCCAGACCACCAGACGCCACCAACAGAACCAGATCGCACCAGGGTCCCTGATGCGACAGGTGCTAAGGAATCACAGCCGGTCTCGACACCCGCCGCTGCTGCGCGCGAAGAAGCGACAAGTCAGCCGACAACCCCGAAGCCAGCTCCACAGCCATTCCGCACCCGGACTCGCCCGATCGAGCCGCGGATTTTCGTCCCACCCAGGCCACCGGACGATCCCGGTCCAGAGCCCGACGGCGATGATGAGCTCAGTGGTTCGCGCCTGGGGTTGCACCTCCCGCTCAAGGGATCCATCTGAGGAGCAAGGGCGAGGCGTCAGCGATGCGCGGTCCTACGCCCTTGCAAAGTCAGGCCAAGTGGGTATATGCCTGCCTCCTGTCGTGGTTGGCCGCAATAGCTCAGCCGGTAGAGCACATCATTCGTAATGATGGGGTCGGGGGTTCGAATCCCTCTTGCGGCACCACTCCCTCCCCGGAATCATCTCCACACCTGAAACCTCGCAGTAGCGTGCTTGCTTTCAGGATTGGGCACGATCCGGCGCGGCCGTGCTCGGCGTACCACTCTCCGCCTCCAGTTTCTCCCATTTTTTCGGGCGAACCGCATAGAACAGCACGAGCGCGAGCATTGCCAGGATGATCAAGGCGATCGGCCTCTCCAGAATGTACCCGACCGGCTGGTCATTAGAGACGACCATGAGATCGCGGAAGCCGTTTTCCGCGATGGGGCCCAGGATCAGGCCGAGCAGCACAGCCGCTGGTGAGAAGCGCCACTTCTCCGCGTAATACCCGGCAATGCCGATGCCGATCATGATCCAGACCGCGTGTATGTTGTTGGACCCAGCGTAGGTTCCGATCACGCTAAACACCAGAATTAACGGCCCGAGCACGCCCTGCGGGAAGATGGTCAAATAAGCCATGATCCTCGCCATGGCCGCGGCCACCACGCCCATCAGGACGTTGGCCAGAATGAAACCCCACATGATCGTGTAAATGATCTCGGGATTATTCTTGAACAGCCGCATCCCCGGTTGCAGGCCATGAATCATCAATGCACCGAGAATGACTGCAGCCGAAATGCCTCCAGGAATCCCCAGAATGAACAGCGGGATCATGTTTGTGCCCGTAACTCCATTATTGGAGCCTTCCGTGGCAGCTAGCCCTTTGATCTCGCCTCGACCGAATTTGTCGCCAGGTTTCGCGTAACGCATCTCCCAGCCGTACGCCACCCACTGAGCGACGCTCGCACCGGCCGCCGGAATGATCCCCATGACAAGGCCTGTCGTCCATCCGCGCACGAGCGACCACCACGTGTATCGGATCTCCGACAAGCGCGGCAGGATGTTCCAGGAGAGCTTAGTATTGCTCGACACGGTGCTCGTCGCTGGGCCTTCGCAAAGCTGAAGCCCTTGAGAAAATGCAAATAGACCGATGATGGCGGGCAAAATATCGATCCCGCCCGAAAACCCGACATATCCGAAAGTGTATCGTGGATATCCCGAGTAATTGTCGATGCCGAACGTTGCGAGATAAAGCCCGACGAGACCCGCTAGCAACCCGCGGAACAGCGCACCGAACGTTACGGACGCAATCGCCGTCAAACCTAAGAGCGCAATCAGGAACATTTCGGCAGGCCCGAACAGCAGCGATGCCTGAGCCAATGGCGGGGCAAGAAGGAGAAGTGCCAACCCACTGAGCAGTCCACCAATGACCGAGGCGAACGTCGAAATCCGAATAGCCTGCAGCGCCTTACCTTGCTTCGTAAGCTCGTAACCCTCGATAGCCGACGCAGCCGATGCTGATGTTCCTGGAACACGGAGTAGAATGGCAGAGAACGATCCTCCGTATATCCCTGCCGCATAAACTCCCATCATCATGATCAGGGCAGTGTCAGGCGGCATTGTGATGGAAACTGGAATCATCAGCGCAATCGCCATCGGCGGGCTAAGCCCTGGGATTGCTCCAATGACAAGGCCGACGATCGTTCCCAGAAGGATTGCCACTAAATTGGCCGGAGTGAGAACGTTCACCACGTAGGATAAGAGCGATAGATCCATGGTCCCATTCCTGGCAAGTGCCCAATGAGGCAATCCAGTCTGCTGCTTTCTAGAACAGCGCCCCGCTCGGCATATTTGCTCTCAATCCAAGCTCGAAGAGCGCGTAGAGAAAAGCTGTTGCACCAACTGCGGAACAAATGATGAAAAATGGTCTCCGCAAACCTAATGCGAATGGGAGAGCAACTAACAGGATGAACGTGCTGGCGTAGTAGCCGACCCGAAAAATGACCAGAACGTAGCCAATGATGAGAGCCGTGATGACGATCGGTTTCAGCGCGGCGAGCGTGAACTTGGGCCTCCAATCACGGTCGTAATCTGCTGGAGAGAGAAACGTACGAGCAATCATGATCACTGAGATCACGATCATCAGCGCCGATATGAAGAGGGGGAATGTGGAACCTCCAGCAGGGAAGTTTCTCGCGGTATTCCCCATGTAGATGGCAAGGAGAATGAAGGCCACGCCCGCAAGGCGCTCACCCCATAGGCTAGCTGGCATTCTATGGCTCCCCAGTCTGCGCACCGGTCGAGAAAGAATCGGCCGACGACGCGCTAACGCCGTCGGCCTTCTCGATCACTCAACTTCCCAGAACTTGATCTCGGCAACACGATCTGCTGAAGCCTTTAGCCGAGCTCGGAGCTCCTCACCCTCGAGAAATGTAAGCACGTTCTTATTGGCCATTTCTCGCACGATATAATGAGGATTGGTGATGGTCTTACGCAACGCGTCGAGGTAGATCTTCTGCTTTTCCGGTGCGAGTCCCTTCGCAGCACCTATAGTGCGACCGGCATACGAGACGTTTTCTTTCCCTGTCACCTCTTTGAAAGTCGGCACCGAGGGGAGCTCAGGCCACCGCTCCGTGTGTAGCACAGCGATCGGCCTGAGTTTGGCTTCCAGCATGAACGGCACGTAATATCCGACGTTGCCCGCCACCATATCGGATGTACCGCTGATCACCTCATGAATCTTTTTTGCATCGCCGTTCGAGTAGATTTTACGTACTTTGAAGTCGGGCAGGAATTTCTCGGCGAAGGCGACACCCATGTGGTCATCTGACCCAACGCCGGTCGAGCTAACTATCACTTCGTTGGGGTGCTCTTTCACGTATTTCAGGAATTCAGCTAGCGTCTGAAAACGCTCGTCTCCCTCTCGCACGGCCCAAATGCACGGGTCATAGGAGTGCCAACAAAGTATGTTGAAGCTGTCGAGCGTTTCGGTTCGCTGCATCCGAGGGTCCATATAGGAGAAAAGGTGGGGCAGGTTGATGCAGCCGAGCTTGTGGTCGTCGGTTTCCGGATCCCACTTCGCCATCTCCGACCAGCCGAGCCATCCACCACCACCCTCGATATTCTCAACCGAAACCGGAACACCCAGCTCCTCAGCCAAGTAAGGTGCCATCAGCCGCATCGAAGAGTCCGCACCTCCGCCGGGGCTGAACGGCACCATGATGGAAACGGGCTTGTTCGGGAACTGAGCTGCGCGCGCAACGTACGGAGCGAAAACTGTTGCGGCGGCTACTGCACCTGCGCCCTTCAGAAAATTCCTGCGATTAGTGTCCATGCTAATCCTCCCGATAGTTCTGCCACCCTATGGGCAACATGGAAAACTGCTCATGCCGAACGACCACACCCTTTTCAGAGGCTATCGCCGTTTCGATGATCCCTCCCCTACTCGTCGAATGCCCAGATCGCCTCCAACAACGCCCTCACGCGCAGCTCATCCAGACCACGCCCGATCAGCACCAAGCGGGTCTCCGGCACCCCATCAGGCCACGCCGTCAGCTCCTCTGGGGCATGCGCGATATGTTGCACCCGGTGGACGACGACAGGTCCGGGTCGCCCGCGCACGCTCACAAGCCCTTTCAGGCGCAGGAGTTCAGCGCCGCACAGAGCCGCGAGGACGTCAAGCGACTGTTGCATCACCGGCCAGTGGATCGGCTTCTCACGTCGAATGGAGAAAGTGACGTAGCCATCCGTGTGGTGATGGTCGTGCTCCTGCATGGATCGAGGTTTGAAGGCTGCATCCGTCGTACCTGCCAAAATGAACGCCGGGTCTACGCGCCCAGCCGTGGCCATGGCGCGCGCCGCTTGTGGGGCGATGGCGTCGAGAGCACGCGCAACCCTGGCGAGCACGTCGGCGCTTGCGGCGTCGGCCTTGCTGATCACGATGCGATCCGCCAACGCAACTTGTTTGCTCCATTCCGGCAGATCGCTATTGCTCAACGCATGAACGGCATCGACGACGGTGACGAGACCTTCTAGCGCGAACCGCGTTCCGAGTGCGCGATCAGTCGCGAGCGCCTGGAGCACCGGAGTTGGGTCCGCAAGACCGGATGTTTCGATAATTACGCGCTCGAAATCGGGCACCCGGCCGCGCTCACGATCCGCAAAAAGCTGCCTTAACGTTCGGTGCAGGTCTGAGCTTGCTGCACAGCATACACACCCGTTTCCAAGCAGGACAGTATTCTCGGTGGAGGTTCTGAGCAACGCATCATCGATACCGATCTCACCGAACTCGTTGACGATGAGCGCGCTGTTTGCGGCTTCCGGGGTCTTGAGCAGCTCGCGTATCAGCGTCGTTTTTCCCGCGCCGAGAAACCCTGTGACGACTGTGACCGGAATCCGCCCGAGGCCGGCCCTTGCAACGGGCCGGCCGAATGGCATCTCGCGCGGAGCAAACGGGTGGAGCATGAAATCGCTCAAAACTCCATCTCGAGAACGTAAAGCCCACCGACGTGGCGATCAACAGTGTAAACGATCCCACGCTCGTCGATAAACACATCGTTCAGCTGAATCGAGCCTGTTGGTGAAAGTGGTGGTGCTGGAGGAACATAGTAGCCGACTTCCACCGGCTGATAGGGATTAGAAATGTCATAGGCACGCAGCCCGGCGTTGAAAAATGTGCCGACGATAATCTGATCAGAAAACCAGGCGTTCGGCGACGGAACGTTTTCATGAATGTTGTGAGCGCCGAATCTTCCCCCTCGACCCTTGAAAGCATCGATGGGTGGCGGTGGGCACGTCGCGATCGGCACTGGGTTCGTCTCATCGCGCGCATCCACGATCCACAAGAGTTTCGGCCAATCAGCTGCGTCGTCAACGACGGACTCGTCGCTGACAACCATCAGCCCTCGATCGAACAGCGGCAGCACCGTGTGGGTGAAGCCAACATAAGGCGGCGAGTTGTCCCAACGAGAAACCACCTTGGGGTTCGACTTGTCAGAAATGTCCAAGATGATCATTCCGGCGTCGAGATAGCCGAGATAACAACGGTCCGGGCGCTGGGGATAGACGTTTGTATTGTGGGCCCGGAAGCCGAAATCACTCCCTTCAGGGTGGCGCTTCGGTGGGGGCTCGGCGTCGCCTTCCCGAGTACCGGGCAACCACCAACGGCCAACCTCTACCGGTTTTGTGGGATTGCGGACGTCAAAAATTCGATAGCATTGGTCGTCGAGCTGATTGCGCGGTTGAAAATCAGGAGCGCCGGCCGCCATGTGCACATACTCACCATCGCAGAACCAGAGCTGGTGCACGCCGCGGGACCATGGTCCCGACGCATCAACGTAGGCGATGGAGCGCGGGTTTTCAGGCTCGGAGATGTCGAAGAGCTCGAAACCGCACGGCGTTTGCCCGGGCTGGAGTGTTTGGTAGGCGACAGCCATCACATCGCCGGTGAGCTCGAGCGAGTTCGAGCGCATATAGGGCTGGGGCAGCTCCGTTTGACAAACGACCTTCGGAGCGCGTGGGTCGCTCACATCCACTGCGGTAAAGTTCTTCGGCGCACTTTCGTGAGCCAACCACAGGATACGGCGGCCGTCTTTCGCGATCTGGATGGCCATGCCCTCGCCCATGCCACCAAAGCCGTTCAGCTCATGGTGAGCCAGAAGCTTGAAGTTCCAAGCCATTGCATCGCCATTGCCGCGAATCGCCTGCCCTCTAGCGCCTACATCCATATTCCCGTTCCTCCTAACCGATGAATAGTGTCCCCAAGTTGGACATCCCGCGGGCAGCGATAGACGTCGCTACATCCTCTATTTATCTGTCCCGCTACGTAGCCAGCTCTTCGTTCTGGCGCTTAGACACCAGCCCGTCGCGCCTGCTCCGAATAAATCCGAAGATCATTGTAACGACTGCGAGAATGAGGATCGTCAGCGTGATCGGACTTGCGAAAAGAAACTTTACATCGCCGCCGTGAATCGCGAGCCCACGAACCAGGTTCTGCTCGATGATGGGCCCCATCACGAAAGCAAGAACAATTGGAATGACAGAAATACCAAGCTTCTCAATCCAAACAGCGAACGCGCCGAGCACGAGGACCATCACGAGGTGTGCGCTATAATTTTGGTAGGAGTAAGTACCTACCATTAGCATCAGCATTACGAATGGCGCAAGGATATGGCGCGGAATTCGCGCGATAAACGTCAGCACCTGGACGCTGGCCAAGCCAAACACCAGGAGGATGATGTTACAGGCGATCAGACCAGCGAACACTGCCATAATAAGCGGATCCCCCCTCGAGAATAGAAGAGGTCCGGGGACAACACCCTTGCTTACCAGCATTCCAAGCAGGATCGCTATCGCACCAGAGCCCGGTATTCCAAGCGCCAACGTTGGCACCAACGAGCCTGCTACCACGGCATTGTTCGCTGCCTCGGGTGCAGCAACACCCTCCTCGGCCCCTTTGCCAAACATGTTGGAACTTTTGGACCAGCGACGTTCCTCATTGTAGGCGACCAGAGAAGCAACCGTCGCGCCAGGGCCTGGAATAGCACCAATAAACGTACCAATCAGACTTCCCCGCAACATCGAAGGCATTAGCTTTCGCAGGCCAGAAAGGTTGAGCCCCTCGCCGCTCGGCCTAAGCACAACGGTTTTCGACTGCCCTTTTGGCTTCTTCTCCGCCATGAGCGCGAAGACCTCGGGCATAGCCAAGAGCCCGATGATGACGACGATAAGCGGAATGCCGTCTAGCAAAGAGGGTTGGTTGAAGGTAAATCGCAGCCCACCGAAGCCCGAGCTGCCCACTGTTGCCAGCAATAGTCCAATGCCGCACCCGATCATGCCCCTCAACGGCGTGCGAGCAAAAAAACTCGTGACGATTGCGAGCCCAAATACACCCACAGCGAACATCTCACCAGGCCCAAATTGTAGCGCCAACCATGCCAGCGAGGACGCCGCTGCAAGGAAGATGAGGCTTGATACAATACCTCCGCAAACTCCGGACCACAGGGAAATGTGCAGGGCGCGCTTCGCCTTTCCCTGCTGAGACAACGGAAAGCCGTCGAGAAGTGTTATTGCGGAGGCGGTTGTGCCCGGCGTACGGATCAAGATTGCCGGAACAGAACCCCCATATTCTGCGGCAGAATAGATGGCGATAAAGAAAAGCACTGCTGTTGTATGATCCATTCCAAATGTGAATGGCAGCATCAATGCCAATGCTTGTGCTGCGCCGAATCCCGGCAACACGCCGATAACCAAACCGACAACTGCGCCGAGCGCCAAAATCAAGAGGTTGTGCGGCTGGACGACGATCTCGAGGGAGGGGAGGACTAGGGATAATATGCTTTCCACGGCTTCTTCCCTCAGAAAAAAGTTACGTGTGCAGGAAGAAATCTCAACGGCAGCGATACGTTTAGCATTAGAACAAATAAGCCATAACAAACGACCATCGCAATAACGGCTACAACGAACGCTTGCAACCAACCGCCGAGCCGAACGACGAGCAGGGCAAACATGGTAATAAGAGTCGTAAGTTCGAAACCAAGAATTGGCAGGAGCGCGATAAAGGCGCCGATGGCAAGAACAGATAAGGTGAACTCGCGCCCCTCGAAAGCGAAGCTATCAGCTGCCTTTCTTTTAGATGTGACGCCGCAATAGATGGCGCCAGACAGAGCTGCCAATGTCGCTCCGATCGTGAAGCAAAGGATCAGCCGGGGGAAGAATGCCGCACCTGGATAACCCCGAACGAGTGATTTCCCGAAGGAAAATGTCAGCCAATATAAGTAGCCAAACCCCGCTAGCAGGAGTGCGTAAGTTACGGCCTCGGCCTTCCACCGGACAATCCGCATAGGGTCTTCCTTTCCCGCAACAGGAAAGAGCATCGGCGGCGTTCCGATGCCCCCCCTCGCAATGCTCAGTTCATACCCGCCTGCTTCATGAACTCGCCAAAATCTTTGAGCTCCGCCGCGAATTCCTCACGGAGCTTATCTGGATTGGATTCGAATGCGGGCACGACATGTGGGCTGTTCTTCAAGTACGTCTTATACTCCTCGGTTTCGATGGCCCTCGCGAAGGCATTCGCAACCCTCTCACGTACTTCCTCAGGCGTGCCAGTACGGAGGAATACGCCCTGCCATTGATGATGAATCGGGTAGTTCAGACCCAAGTCACGGACGCTCGGTACGTCGGGAATGGTGTCGGCTCGCTCTTCATTGATGAGCACGAGTTGACGCACCGCGCCTGACTGGACGTGAGGTGCCCATTGGCCGATTGAGCCAAGACCGACAGGCACATGATTGCCCAGTACATCCTTCACTGCATCCCCGGAACCCTCGTAGGGGATATAATTGACCTCCGCCCCCACCGCATCGAAAAGCGAAATGATATGCTTGTGATGAATTGAGCCAATCTTGTTTCCTGCGACGCCTATGGTACCAGGATTTTCCTTTGCAGCTTTGACGAGATCCTCGAATGTCTGATACGGGGATTTCGCATTCGTCGCGAGAACGTAAAGGAATTTCTCCACCTTGGCTACCAACTGGAAGTCCGCCGGATCCGGCGAAAAGGTGGGCAGATTCATATAGCCGCTCCAACTCGCGTTAGCGTGCAGCAGCGTGTAGCCATCCGCCGGCTTGCCCATCATATAGACGGCGGCTTCATTCCCGGAACCACCGGCCTTGTAAACGACGTGCACCGGTTGGCCGAGATTGTCAGGCTTTGAGATTAAATTGGCCATCAACTGACACCAAGTCGCCGCCGTGGAACCTGGTGATGTTGCGCAAATAAACTCTATGGGCTTACTTGGGTAGCTCTGAGCCATTGCTACTCCTGTAGCGAAAGCTATTCCCAAGGCAGCCCCGCAAAGGGCCTTCACGATCTTCATAGCATCCTCCCTAGAAATTTGCGGGACTTGGCATTCAACTCTTTTGCGAATCAGGCTCGAAGCCCGGCTCGTAGTATTTCCCCGCAGCCTCATCTACAGGTTTCCCTACGATACCGTAGGACATGTCCTTTACGACGAAGAACAATACGTCCTCGTCCGGTAGCGCGACCGTCGAGTGCACGATGTTCGCAGGAAAGTAGATGAGCGTACCTGGCCCAACGATCTGCTCAGGCTGCCCCTCGATGTTCACCCGTAGCCGACCCTTAATGACGTAGTTCCACTGCTCGTTTGGATGGGAGTGTGGCCGAGCCCCAGTGCCTCTGGCCTTTTGCATCAGGCCGCACTGCATTCGCTCGCCTTCGACCAGACCTCCGATCGCTGTCGAATAGTTGCCACCAGCGTCCACTCTCTTCTCGCTGGCAAGCTTCATTAGATCGAAGATGTATCCAGCTTCGCCGCCACCTTTGATGGCGCCTTCTGTCCTCGCCTGGCCACCTCTCGATACTTCACCCGTCATAGCGCATCCCGCTCCTGCTTCCTTACCCCTACTGGCTTCGGCCCTAGGCTTCATCCCTCGCGACTCTGATTGACCTTACGAGCCGCGCTTTCTCGATCAAACTCTGAATGATCGAACATCCACGAGTCAATTGAAATTTGCTAGGAGCTTTGCGATATGAGACGAGGGACCGGGGATTCCGCAACTAGGAGGGAGAGTCGTTTGCCAGTGTCCGTAACTCCGCCTGCTTCCGAGGCGCAGGACGAAGCTCGCACGATGGGCGAGGAGGTCTATGTCAGACTGCGCAGTGATCTCCTCGCCGGCCGCCTGCATCCAGGCCAAAAGCTTCCGCTCCGACAGCTCAGTGCACATTACAATGTCGGCATCGCACCGCTACGCGAGGCACTTTCGCGCCTCGCTTCGGAGCGCCTCGTCCACTTCGAAGGGCAGCGAGGCTATGCGGTGGCACCCATCTCGCTCGAAGATCTACACGATCTTTGCTCGCTGCGAATCGACCTGAGCTGTAAGGCCCTTCGCAAGGCGATAGAGCGCGGGGACGAGGACTGGGAAGCGGAAATCCTTGCTGCTCTCCATCGGCTAGAGCGAAGCGCGATGCCCGAATCGCTTGGAGACGATGCGGCTATCGACGAGTGGGAAAGGCGGCACGACCGCTTTCACCATAGTCTCATTTCCGCATGCGGCTCACCTTGGCTCCTGCATTTCTGCCAAACGCTGTCGGATCAGTTTCAGCGCTACAGACGCGTCATAATCGTCGAGATCGCGGGGTCTCAGGACTTGTTAACTCGTGTGCGCCGACAGCATCGCATGATCGCCGAAGCGGCGATCGCGCGTGATGCGGATAAGGCAACGGATATCCTTGCCCGCCACTTCGAGGGCAGCGTGAAAATCGTGGCGGATCGTTATGCCAAGATCAGCGGGAAGCTCGAGGGTAGCGGAAAACGGCGCGCGCGAAGGCAGCCCCGCTAGCGATCTGCCGATACCCGAAGCATGCCGCTACACAGAACAGTAGCGCTCCTGGATTTCGGTATCGGCCAGAAGCGTTTTCGCATCGCTCGCGTGCACGATTTCGCCCTGGTCCATAATGTAGGCCCGATCGGCGACTTGCAGCGCGCGCTCGACGTTCTGCTCCACAAGCAGAATCGTGATTCCCTGCGACTTCATCCGGGCGAAGAGCTCGAACATCTCGTCGACAAGAACCGGCATGATGCCTTCGGACGGCTCGTCCAGCATGATCAGCTTCGGCTCAGAAGCCATGGCGCGAGCGATCGCGAGCATCTGTTGCTCGCCGCCCGAAAGTGTATCGGCTTCCTGGCTTAGCCGCTCCTTCAGCCGCGGAAAAGTCTCGGCAATCCGGTCGATGATTTCGCGCTCGCGCGACTTGTTGGGTGAAGCGACGAGGCCAAGGCGCAAATTTTCGAGAACCGTCAAGCCGCCGACAATGCGCCTTTCTTCCGGAACATAGGCCAGCCCTAATCCAAACCGGCGGTGGACCGGCAATCGGATAATATCGCGTCCGTCGAACCAGACTTCGCCCTTGCGGTTCTGGACGAGGCCCATGATGGAACGCAGCAGGGTCGTCTTGCCTGCGCCATTGCGGCCGATGACGCACACTGCTTCGCCAGCACCCACCTTTAGGCTGACACCTTGCAGAACGTGGCTGTGACCGTACCAGGCGTGAAGATCTTTGACTTCGAGCACGGGCCTAAACCGATTGTCCTAAGTACACTCTGCGCACTTCGTCGTGATTTCGAATCTCGTCGGGCGTGCCTTCCGCCAGAAGCTGGCCATGGTGCAGCACGATGATGCGGTCGGAGATGCCCATGACGAGCTTCATCCGGTGCTCAACAAGGATGACGCTGCACTGCTCGTTGAGCTTGAGAATCAGGTCCATCATTGCGCGAGCCTCTTCTGGGCTCATGCCGGCGGTTGGCTCATCGAGCAGAAGGACCTTCGGATCGCTGGCAAGCGCAACAGCGATCTCGAGGCTGCGCTGCTCGCCGTGAGCGAGGTTCGCCGCGAGATCATTTCGGCGCTTCGAAAGGCCGACGCGGTCGAGCAGGTCCTCCGCTTTTTCCTTCAGCTCGGACAGTGTCTCGCGCTTCGTCCAGATATCGAAACGTGACTTCATCGCCTGCGCGGCGAGGCGAACATTCTCAAGCGCGGTGAGCTGTGGAAAGAGATTCGTAATCTGGAAGGACTTGGCGATGCCAAGGTGCGGAAAAACGTGCTGCGGTGTGCCTGTGATATCACGCCCCTCGAAGAGAACTCTTCCCTCGCTTGGCGGGAAAGCGCCAGACAGTACATTGAAGAAGGTGCTCTTGCCGGCTCCATTCGGGCCAATGATCGAGGTCAGCCTTCCGGAGTAGAAGGCCACCGTGACATCGCTGAGCGCCCGAAATCCGCCGAACCGCTTGCCGACGCCCTCGGTCGCAATAACGGGTGTCGTGCTCATATCCGCAGCCAGTGCATGAGCGATCCCCAAATTCCGCGAGGGAAGAAGAGGATCAGGAGGACGAAGAGGCAGCCAACCACGAGCTGCCAATGAACGGTGATCACAGAGACGACGTCCTGCAGAAGGAGGTAGACGAGCGCCCCGACGAATGGCCCGAAGAAGGTGCCCATTCCTCCCAGCAGCGTCATCATCAGAACGACCGCCGATGTGAAGTAGTGCAGCGTCTCGATCGGAACGACTGACAAGTGGATGGCATAAAGCGCCCCAGCAAGTCCCGAGAAAACGCTTGAGAGAACAAACGCGAACCAGCGTGTGCGGTTGACGTCATAGCCACAGGCGGCAGCACGTTTCTCGTTCTCACGCAGCCCTTCGAGAATTGCGCCGAACGGTGATGCCAAAATTCGAGAGAAGATCCACAGAGCCAAGATAATGATGATCAGGATAAGGTAATACTTCGTCGTTGGATCCAGCAGATTAAACTCTGCGATACCGAATAATGAGATCGAAGGTACGCTGACGCCACGCAGGCCATCTTCGCCGCCCGTCAGCCATATGGATTGGTAAACCACGTAATAGACGACCTGCGACAGCGCGAGCGTCACCATCGCGAAATAGATGCCACGCGACCGCGTGGCGAACCATCCGATTACGACGCCAGCAGTGGTTGCGATAAGCACCCCGAGCGGCAGTGCCACGTACCAAGGAAAACCGAATTTCGCGATCGGCACCCCACAGCCATAGGCGCCCAGACCAAAAAGCGCCGCGTGGCCAAAAGACAGCATTCCGGCATAGCCGTAGACGAGGTTGAACCCCATCGCGAACAGCCCGAAAATCAGGATGTTCACCGCAAGTGCCTTGTAGGGCGCCAACCAGGGCAGCACCACAAGGAAGAGAATCGTGAACAGCACCCGCTGCCGGGCAATGAGATCGAAGGCAGGCCGCACGCCCTCGAGCGGGCCACGGTTGCGGATTGCGCCGACTGCAGTCGAATCAGTCGCCATCAGCCGAGCACTCCTGCACGTCCGAAGAGGCCACGCGGTCTAAAGACCAGAACCAGGGCCATTAGGACAAACATCGAAAGCGTCGCCATTTCCGGGTAGAAGAATGACGTGAAACTAAAGGTGACGCCAACCAGAAGGCCGGCGATAACCGCACCGAGCAGCGAGCCCATTCCGCCTACCACCGTAACAACGAAGGCTTCGACAAGCACGGGGACGCCCATCTCAGGAAAAACGCCTCGAATTGGCGCAGCGAGCACGCCAGCGATGCCGGCGATCGCCACACCGATACCGAACACGATCAGCCAGACACGCCCGATATCGACACCCAGCACCTGCACGATTTCCTGATCACGCGCTCCCGCCCGGATAATCAAGCCATAGGAGGTCTTCTCCAGCAAAATCCATAGAGCGAGCAGAATGACAGCAGTCGCAAAGATGAGGAACAGCCGATACTTCGGAAAGAAGAAGAAATGGAGGTCGACGGCTCCAGCCAAGAGGCGCGGCGTGTTGAAGGGAACGCCCTGAGTACCCGCGATGATCCGCACGAGCTCCAACAGGATGAGACCGAGACCGTAGGTAAGCAACAATGGATAGTCGATGCCGCGGCCATAGAGGGGGCGCACCAAGAAACGCTCGCACAGCATACCAATGCCGCCCACGACGATTGGAACGACGATGAGCGACAGCCAGAAATTGCCGGTAAAGCCCAACGTGAAGGCACCGACATAGGCGCCCAGCATGAAGAACTGGCCGTGCGCGAAATTCACAATCGTCAAAAGCCCAAAGATCAGCGATAGTCCGAGCGCGACGAGCACGTAGATCGAGCCGAGCGCAAGTCCAGTAAAGAGCTGCAGGAGAAAGAGGTCTAAGGTCACGGCGTGCCTTGGATGGCTGCGATCTAACAGGAACGGCCAAAAATGAAGCTAGAGCGCCAAGTTGGCGCTCTGCGCTTCCGCGAACCGGCCGCACTAAGCTTTGTGGCCGAGCTCCTCACAGGTGCGGAGGAACTTCTCGTCCGCAGGCTGCGTGTCGAGGATTTCGAAAATGTCCCACTGATTCCGCATCTCGGACTCAGGCTTCGCCTTGATGATCAACACCGACTGCACCGCCTGATGGTCGCATTTGCGGAAGTACTGCTCTCCCTTGTACGCATCGTACTTCATGGACTCCATCGCAGCGATGACTTCGTCGGTTTTGGTGCTTCCGGCTTCTTTGACGCCCTTCAGAATGCCGTACACGCCGGCATAGCCGAGCGCACCGTAGGCCGAAGGGACACCCTGATCAGGGTACTTCGCCCGATAGGCATCGTTCAGCCGCTTCGCACTTTCGAACTCGTCCTCGAGCGTCCAGTAGTAGTTAGCACCCCCGATAACCCCCTCGAACGGATCGAAGCCGCCTGCAATCCGTTGCGTATCGAGCAGGACCGGATACACGATCTGCATCTGTTCCTTGAGGCCGAAATCTGTTGCCTGCTTAAGTGTGTTCAGCTGGTCCCGGCCAAAGTTCACCACAAGCAGAATATCCGGACGGGCGGCCTGAATGCGTGGGAAGAAGGCCGAATAATCGGTCGTGCCCAGGGGATGGCGAACTTCGGCCACCTCCTCCATGCCCATTTCCGAGGCGACACGGCGGAACCCGCGCTGCATCTCATGGCCGTATGCATAGTCGGCAATCAGGTAGGCAACCTTCTTCCCCTTGGCCTGCCCGAAGACGTACCGCGCTACCGCACCCGCCGTCATGTGCGGATTGAGCGCCTCGTGGAAAGTGTACTTTGTGAAATCCGAGGCCTCGTTGATCGAGTCCGACTGGCTGATCGAATTGTAAATGACACCCCGCTTACTGGCGACCTGATTTACGGACAGCTGCACCGACGCCGACAGCGATCCACAAATGAAATCAACTTTGTCGGACTCGATCAGCTCGAGCGTACGCGTCGCCGCCTCACCAGGATCGAGTTTATCGTCACGCACGACGAGCTCGGCCTTACGCGGAGATTCCTGATTGAACCAATCGATGGCCAGCTGAGCACAACGAACCTGATCATTCGCCTCGGTGCCGTAAGGCCCGCTGATCGGGACAGGGAAGCCAATCTTGATCGGCGTCTCCTGCGAGCGCGCAACATTTATTTTGAATGAGGACATCGCGGCCGCGGCGCCTGCTGTCGCTAACAGCTTACGACGGCTGAGTTTGACAGCCATTTGGGTACCTCCCCATTAAGCTTCTAATTTCAGAGACGGCGTTTTGGCGTAAGAACGCTAATTCTGCAAGGGGTATTCGATTAAATTCGGCCAAGTGCTCTTAGCACCACCTCCGGAGCAATCGGAATTTTCGTGATCCGCACCCCGAATGGCGAAAGGGCATCATTTACGGCATTGACCACAGCTGCCGCCGCTCCGGCCGTGCCCGCCTCTCCTGCGCCTTTCGCACCGAGCTCTGATTCAGCCGTTGGCGAGACGACATGGCCGACCTCGATATCGGGCATTTCCCCCGCCATCGGAACGAGATAGCTCATCATCGACCCGTTCAACAAACGGCCGCGATCGTCGTAAACGCAGTGCTCCGTTAAGGCCGGCCCCAGTCCTTGCACGACGCCGCCACGAATCTGTTCATCCACCAATTGCGGATTGATGATCGTGCCGCAGTCCTCGACGATCCAGTACTTCAGGAGCTTGATGAAACCGGTCTCGACGTCCACCTCAAGCCAGCACGCATTGATTCCGTTCGTAAAAGCGAACGGGTATTTCTTCGGCACGTAGTGACGCACGACCATCAGCTCAGGTTGGAAATCGTGTGGTAGAGTATCGGGCCGGAAGTAGGCGATGCGCGCCACCTCATCGAGAGAAATGCGCTCGCGACCCGTATCAGCATCCACGATAATCCCATCGCGGATGTCGAGGCTTTGGGGCTGCGCCTGCAAGATCGTCCCAGCGACTTTGAGAACGTTCTCCCGCAACGCCTTGCCGGCTTGCAGCGCCGCCTCGCCACCAATTCCGGCAGCGCGTGAGGCCCATGTGCCGCCACCATAAGGCGTCGCGTCCGTGTCGCCGGTGATCACACGGACCCGATCTATCGGAACCCCAAATGACGTAGCGAGCACTTGTGCAATAACCGCTTCCGTGCCCTGGCCCTGTTCGGTAACGCTGACGTGGCAGATCAGAGAACCCTGGGCATCGAGCCGAACGGCTGCTCCATCCTGCGAAGAAATTCGCGCGCCACCCACGCCATAAAAGGCAGCGCTTGGATTGGTGACCTCGATGAAGGCCGCGAGCCCGATTCCACGATAAATACCGCGCTTCCGAAGCTCTGCCTGCTCTTGCCGCAAAGCCTCGTAGTTGGTCATTTCATACAGCTTATCGAGCGAGGCCTGATGCGACAGCGCTTCGAATTTCAATCCCGAGGCGGAGCTGCAGGGATACGCATCATCGGGAATAACATTGCGGCGCCGAATTTCGAACGGATCCATTCCGATCGCTTGCGCCGCAAGATCCACGAGCCCTTCCGTCACGGCGCAGGCGATGGGATGGCCGACGCCGCGATACTGACACATAACATTCTTATTCTGAAAAACGACCCGCGCCCGGGCGCGATAATTGGGTGTCTTGTAGGGCCCTCCGACGAGATTGACCACCTGATTGGCCTCAATTCCGCTCGTGCGCGGATACATCGAGTAAGGGCCAATCCCGGTGATGTCGTCAATTTCAAACGCCGTAATCGTTCCGTCTTTCTTCACCGCGACTTTGGCTTTAATCTTGTGGTCGCGGGCATGAATATCGGTGACGAAGCTCTCGAGGCGGTCCGCAACGAACTTGACCGGGCGCTTCAGCATTTTCGACAGCGCCACGGCCGCCATTTCATCTGCGTACACGTGGACCTTTATGCCGAACGAGCCGCCCACGTCCTTGCAGATGACGCGCACCTGGCTCTCCTGCAGGCCCAGGTGCTTGGCAATGATGTTCTGCATCATGTGCGGTGCCTGGGTACCCTGGTAGACCGTCATGCGCTGCTCGGACGGATTCCAGTCGGCGACGATGGCGCGTGGCTCAAGCGTGACGCCAGTATGGCGGCCGAACTCGAACGTGACATCTACCACCTCGTCCGCCTCGGCGAACGCTTTGTCGACCTCCCCGGCATCCAACACGCGCTCAAACGCCAGATTGTCACCGAGCTCTGGGTGGATGACTTTGGCGCCCGGCGCCAGCGCGGCCTCGGGGTCGACGATGGGTTCAAGCTCCTCATATTCGACTGCCACAAGCTCGGCGGCGTCCTCGGCTTCAGCGCGGGTGCGCGCGACGACTGCGGCCACCGCCTCACCCTGCCAGCACGCCCGATCGACCGCGATCGCGTGCTGTGGGGCCGACTTGAGGCCCTTCAGATGGGACAGGACGCCCACCCAAGGCGTCATGACCTCAGCAAGCTCTTTACCTGTGACGACTGCAACAACTCCAGGCGCAGCTTTAGCTGCCGAGGTGTCGATTCCAAGAATTCGCGCATGGGCGTATGGCGAGCGAACAAAGGCGACGTGAACCATACGCGGTAGGTTCAAGTCGCTTACGAACTGGCCGCGGCCTTCTGTAAGGCGCTGCAGGTTTGGCCTCGGGATGCTACGGCCAATGTAGGAGTTCGGCCGGTCGAGAACGGTCAGACCTGGGCTCGTTACGTCGCTCATGACACGTCTCCCCCACTCGCCTGAGCAGCCGCCTCGATCGCATCAACAATCGCGTGATAGCCGGTGCAACGGCAGTAATTGCCGGAAATAAATTCGCGAATTTCTTCTCGGCTCGGTCGAGAGTTGAGCTTGAGAAGCTCTGCCGCGGTCAGGAGCATCCCCGGGGTGCAGTATCCACACTGTAGAGCATTACGATTTTCGAAAGCGCGCTGCAGATGCGTTAGCTCACCGGCGTCGGAGACGCCCTCGATCGTATCGACCCTTGAGCCGTCAGCCTGAACCGCCAGCACTAGACACCCACGCACCACCTCCCCATTCAGGCGAACCGAGCAAGCGCCGCAGACACCTTGCTCACAACCGATGTGCGTGCCGGTAAGGCCAAGAGTTTCGCGCAAGAAGTCCGCAAGATGTTGCCGTGGTGGAACGAGCGCCTCGACGACCTCGCCATTGACAGTCAGCGAAATAGGTACGGACTTCATGCGGTCGCCTCCTGGCGGGCTTCGCTCAAAAACTCGGGGAACAGATCGGCAGCAATTCGGCGCAACAGCACCCGCGCGAGATAGGAGCGCATGGCGGCTGAGCCCCGGAGGTCGTCATGAGGTTTGAGATCCTCCCCTAACGCTGCCGCGGCCCGCTCGAGAGCCGCCTCATCCGGTGAAGCTCCGACGAGAGCTGCTGCGGCTGAAGCAGAAAGCGTCGGCGTATTGCCGACACCGAACCAACCCAATCTCAGGCTCTTGCAGATGCCGTCCACCACCTCAGCCCGCGCGGCGACTCCCATAATCACGGTAAGGCGAGGTCCGAGCTTCTGGAAGGCGACGCGGTGGGTTGCTCCGTCCACCGGCACTTCAATCCGAATAAGGATTTCATCCGGACGAAGAGCCGTCCTGCAATGGCCGAGAAAGAAGTCGTCAGCCGGGATCCGCCGCTCCCCATCCACGCTCCGCGCAACCATGACGGCACCCAGCGCCAAGGCACATGCTGGCAGATTCCAGATCGGATCGGCATTCGCTATCGCACCGCCGAACGTGCCGCGATTTCGGACGGCCGGATAAGCGACGTGAGCCATCGTGCTGCTAAGCAGAGGCGCGTGACGGCGGATGAGGTCCGAGCGCTCCAGCTCCACGTGTCGCGTCAGTGCCCCGATTGAAACGATATCACCTTGGACTTCAATTCCCCGCAGCTCCGATATCCCACCGATATCCACCAGCAGGCTCGGCGCGGCGAGCCGCATGTTGAGGAGGGGCACCAAGCTCTGGCCGCCCGCAATAATTCTCGCGCCCTCGCCGTGCTCGCGTAGAGCAGTTAGTGCCTCGTCGATCGATTTTGCGCGAAGATAGTCGAACGCGGGCGCCTTCACGGGCGTCACTCCTCCCCAAAAGACGTTTGTGTTTCTGATCCCGGAAAGAAGAACCGGCCCGAACCCTTTCGTCAAGTTTCTTGAAGTACTTTCAACTTTGAGATGTCACGTGCCGCAGGTTTCGTGACAGCCCTTCTGAACCTCGCGGCGCAATTGCCCGCGTCGCCGACTGGACTTGTGTCCAATCATAGTGTTAATCGCTTGAACTGCCCGGAGGGTCGACCCGCGCTCTTCAGCCGGGGCAAGGGAAGGGTGAATGGAATGCCAACAATTTCACTTGAGCAGGCGAACACGATCATCAGGGCTGCACTCGCAGAAGGGCGCGCGCGGAACCTGCAGCCACTGACCGTCGCCGTTCTCGACCCTGGTGGCCATCTTGTGGCACTCCAGCGGGAGGACAATTCAGGCATTCTCCGAGTCGAGATCGCTACCGGAAAGGCCTATGGCGCACTGGGAATGGGCTTCGGCAGTCGCGAGTTTGTTGAGAGGTCGCAGAAGACGCCGGCTTTTGTCGGTGCGCTGACGGTGCTCAGCCAGGGCCGTTTGGTGCCCGTTCCGGGCGGCGTGCTTATTCGGGACGCGTCAGGCGCCCTGCTCGGAGCTGTCGGCATTTCGGGCGACACGTCCGAGCAGGATGAGGCTTGCGCCATCAAGGGCATCGAAGCGGCAGGGTTGACGCCCCAAGTCGGAGCGTAAGCCCAATCTGCATGTGAGATGGGCTATTAGCGCGCGTTGACAGCGCGTAGGTGGCCGCATCATTTTCCGCGACACTTGGTTTTCTGAAATGGCCTGCGCCGACGAGGCTAAGGCTGCTTGCTGGGAGAACTGAATGGCACGCTGGCTCAAGAAGGGACGCGATGCGACCCAAATAGCCGAGGATGACGCAAAGGTTCGCGCCATAGTCGAGGCTACCCTCGCCGATATCGAGAAGCGGGGCGATGAAGCGGTGCGCGAGCTCTCGATCAAATTCGACGGGTGGGACCGGACCGACTATCGCCTGACGGACAAGGAGATTCGGGAGTGCATCTCGGAGCTTCCAGCTCGCGCGATTGACGATATCAAATTTGCTCAGGAACAGGTTCGCAATTTTGCCGAGCAGCAAAAGGCGGCGCTCCGGGACATCGAGGTCGAGACCCTTCCGGGTGTTATTCTCGGCCATAAGAACATCCCGGTGAATTCCGTCGGATGCTACGTCCCGGGCGGCAAGTATCCGATGGTCGCCTCGGCTCATATGTCCGTTGTGACCGCGAAAGTTGCCGGCGTGCCGCGCATCATCACCTGCGCGCCGCCTTATCAGGGCAAACCCGCCGCCGCCATCGTCGCCGCCCAGCATCTGGCTGGCGCCGATGTCATCTACTCGCTCGGCGGCATCCAGGCCGTCGGTGCAATGGCCCTCGGAACGCAAACGATCGAACCAGTCGACATGCTGGTCGGCCCTGGCAACGCCTTCGTCGCTGAGGCCAAGCGGCAGCTCTACGGCAGAGTTGGCATCGACCTGTTCGCCGGGCCGACGGAAACCCTTGTCATCGCCGACGAGAGCGTCGATGCAGAAATGTGCGCCACCGACCTTCTCGGGCAGGCCGAGCACGGCCCCACCTCACCCGCGGTATTGCTGACGACTTCCGAAAAACTCGCACGCGAAACCATGGCCGAGGTCGAACGGCTTCTTTCGATTCTTCCGACCGGAGAGATCGCGCGCAAGGCCTGGCAGGACTACGGCGAGGTTATTATCTGTGAGGACGATGACGAGATGGTCGTGGAAGCGAACCGCCTCGCGTTCGAGCACGTCCAGGTCATGACCAAGGATCCGGACTTCTTCCTCAACAAGCTGACGAACTACGGTGCGCTGTTCCTCGGCCCACGGACCAACGTCGCTTACGGCGACAAGGTCATCGGCACCAACCATACCCTGCCGACGAAGAAGGCGGCCCGTTACACAGGTGGTCTTTGGGTCGGCAAGTTCCTCAAGACCTGCACGTACCAGAAAGTGCTGACGGACGAGGCGTCCGCAATGGTCGGCGAATATTGCTCGCGGCTTTGCATGCTCGAAGGATTCGTCGGTCATGCAGAGCAGGCGAACATCCGCGTTCGGCGCTACGGCGGTCGGAACATCCCCTACGGTACGGCGGCTGAATGATGACTGCTCTACCTAACACACCGTCGTTTTCCCTGAACGGCAAGCGTGCGCTCGTCACCGGCGCCGGCCGTGGCATTGGCCTTGCCGCGGCTGCCGCACTGGCGCAAGCGGGCGCGCACGTCACACTCTGCGCGCGCACGGAGTCGGAGATCACAGCGGGCGCCACAGCAATCCGCGAGGCCGGCGGAAAGGCTGACACGCTCTGCCTCGATGTGATGAATGCGAAGAAGTTCGCGGAGGCCATCGAGGCAGCCGAGCCCTACGACATTTTCGTCAATAATGCCGGGACCAACCGTCCGAAGCCGATGGTTGACGTCAGCGAGGACGACTTCGACGCGGTGATGAATCTGAATGTCAGGGCGGCGTATTTTGCCGCCCAAGCGGTGGTTCGACGGCTCTTGCAAGCCAAGAAGCCCGGCTCGATCATCAATGTGTCGTCGCAGATGGGCCACGTCGGCTCGCCAAACCGCACGATCTACTGCACCTCCAAGTTTGCGATCGAGGGGCTGACGAAAGCGATGGCCGTGGAGCTGGCGCCCCACGGCATCCGAGTCAATTCGATCGCGCCGACGTTCATCGAGACGCCGATGACGCGGCCGTTCTTCGAGAACGAAAGCTTCCGGAAGTTCGTGCTCGACAAGATAAAGCTCGGCCGGATAGGCCAAGTCGAAGACGTGATGGGCGCGATTGTATTTCTCGCGTCGGATGCAGCCGCCCTGATTACCGGCTCTTCCCTCGTCGTTGACGGAGGCTGGACAGCCGAATAAAGCGGCATGTCCTGGATTCAGGGCCGCCCTACTGCCGATCGAAGCCCTGATCGGTCCAGAAGCTTCTGGAAGCGTCCGGCTTGCGCAATCTTGCAAGCCGGACGTAAGGGCTCTTCATCACCCTTTCGACTGTTACCCGCTCGCCCTTCCGCAAGGCGAAGCAGCGGCCCTGTGCCATGTAGTCCCGCTTCTGCTGGTGACTCCACCAGTAGTTCCCCCGGTGCTCACCTGCGACGAGAGCCATGAAGTCGCGGTAGTGCCAGCAGGCGATCGCGTTCTTGTTCATGACAGCGCTCTGCGCAAAGGCGGGCGCGGCAGTGAGAAAAGTCAGCAGGGAAATGCAAACTACTCGCATGATCCACCTGTGCCGCTCGTCACACAATTTTCCGGATCTGAAACGCAAGCACGGCCGCCATCGATCCATGGCTGCCAGGCTCTCCGGCGTGTTCGAGACGGACAGTGCGGGTCACAGGCTGCTCAATCTGGTGACGAGGTGGCGCCTGTCGATGCTAAGTTTCCCCGCTGAATGGGCGGGTCGACACTTACGGCAAGCCGGACGAGATCAGCGCGGCGCCTGACGCCTGTTTTCGCATAGATGGACTTGATCTGAGACCGCACGGTTCCATCCGTCGTGCCGCGCAACTCGGCGATTTCTGCTGCCGATAGCCCGTCCACCATGGCACGCACGACTTCCGATTCAGCTTGGGAGAGCACGAACAGCCGCGCCAACCGCTCGGTCGAAATGGCCCGGGTGTCCTCAGGATCGATGACGAACACGACGGCACCGGCAAATCCACGATCAAGCTCACCGGTGACGTCGCGCAAAGGGGCGACCTCGACAAGAAACGGCCGCTTCCCGCTCCTCCGCTCCACGAACAGCAGCCGTTCCACTTGTTCGCCAGCTCCCACTGAGGTTGCGGATACTTCGGCGATCGCTGTCACAAGCACGCCATTATTGCTGGAGCTGCTGCACTCGAGCCTTCGGGTTCGGGACAGATGGAGCCCATCCTTAAGCTCGAGGAGCCGCCGCAACTCCCGGTTTTCAGCAACGACGGTCCCGCTTGGCGTCACGATCGCTATGCCCAGGCGGAAATAATCCAGGGCGCTCATGACTGCGCGGTAGCTCTCGCGCAGCAATCCGAATGTGCGGTTCACCTCGACAGCCTTCGCCAGATGCGGCGCGAGCTTCCCAAGATTGATCTCCATGGAGTGGGGCACTTCTCGCCAATCGCGTTCGGCGAACTGCAACGCTACTAGATCCATCCATCCCCTATTGGATGACAGCCGGATACCTGCACGACGGTGGGCACCAATCCTTTCGCGTACCCACTTGTAATCAGGCCGATTGTCGAGTTTAGACACGTCGCCCCAGACGTCCTCGTCACGCAAGAGCTGGAAACGTGGCGTGACGGCGAACCTGCTCGTCATTTCCGGCTCGTCGTAGTGGCCCAAGTTGTCGAAGTAGTAGTGCACATCCTCGATGGGATAATTGCTGGTCGCCTGAAGGATGGTGAAGGGCAAGCCCACCTTGTCGACTGCAACTAGAACGGCCCCTAAGGAGCCGATCTCACGAGCAAACGCGTCTAAAGCGGCAGGCCAATGAACATCCGAAAGGACCGCGTCATAGATGGCTGTTATGGCGCGGCCGATATTCTCTCCCATCGCGCCCCTCCACAGCATGCAAACGCAGCAGATCCTAAGGCGGGCGCGTGGTCTGTGCAAAGAGCTGGCCCGAGCCTGGCAGTTCCTCGCGCGAATTGGCCAAAGGTGTCATGCGACTGAAGATGGCCGTGGACCGATTGTTCCAATGACAAAGTTCGAGTGCACTTACGCAAGTCCGAAGATGATTTCTCTCAAGCCGTTTGAACCACCTCGGGGTTAGATTAGCTCAATGGACTCTGCAGATTATCCCGTGCGCCCGCTGCTCAGCCCTTCGGCTGCCGGCGGGCTCGTCGCAGGGATTCTGATTTTTGTCGCAACGCTCATCCTGCCGCCACCCGCGGGTCTGCCGTTGGAGGGTTGGCGCACGCTCGGTCTTGCCCTCCTGATGGCCGTCTGGTGGACAACCGAGCCGGTCCCAATCGGCATGACGTCGCTGATGCCAGTGATCGTGCTGCCGCTGCTGGGCATCGGCGATATCGGTACAGCGGCAGCACCTTATGCGAACCCGGTCGTGTTCCTGTTTTTCGGCGGCTTTCTCTTGGCTGCGAGTGTAGAGAAATGGGGCTTACACCGACGGCTCGCATATGCAGCGGTCCGCACCGTGGGCACTGGGCCGCGGCGCCTCGTCTTGGGCGTTATGACGGCGAGCGGGCTGCTTTCGATGTGGATCAGCAATACCGCAACGGTGGTACTTCTCCTTCCTGTCGCGGTGTCGATCATCACGGCTCTCGAGGATGCGCGTAGCCCGAAGGAGGTCTTACGCCCGTTCGCACTCTCGCTGCTACTCGGGCTGGCCTATTCTGCAAGCATCGCGGGGATAAGCACACTGATCAGCAGCCCTCCTAATGCCATGCTCGCCGGCTATCTTCGGGAAAAGCACGGTATCGACCTGTCATTCGTCGCCTGGTCGACCGTGGCATTGCCTCTGGTTATCGTCTTTCTGCCCCTCGCATGGCTGGCGCTGACCCGGCTGATCTTCCCCATTCCAGCGGCAGTGCCAGCAGAATTGAAGGGCGAACAGCTGATCAGGCAGCTGGCAACCTCCGGTCCGATGACATCGGCCGAGCGGCGTATCGCCTGCGTCTTCCTTTCGGCAGCACTGCTTTGGGCTACGCGGCCTCTGTTGAACCAAATCCCAGGGCTTGGCGGGCTCAGCGATCCCGCCATCGCCCTGCTGTGCGCATTGGCGCTTTTTCTCATTCCGAGCGGATCAACCAAAGGTCGCCGTTTCTTGATGAGCTGGCAGGAGGCTCAGAATATCCCCTGGCAGGTGCTGATTTTGTTCGGCGGCGGACTTTCTCTCGCTTCCGCTATGGAGCGCAGTGGTCTCGCAAGCTGGATCGGGGCATGGCTCGCAGGCTTCGGCGATGTGCCGATCTTCCTCTTCCTCCTGATTCTGATCGCGACAGTTCTCATGCTGACGGAGCTGGCCAGCAATACCGCTACTGTTGCAACCTTGCTGCCGATCGGTACGACGATCGCAACCGCGACTGGGCACGACATCGTTTCCATCTCGGCCGCCATCACCATGGCCGCGAGCTGCACCTTTATGCTGCCGATGGCAACGCCGCCGAACGCGCTCGTATTTGCGACAGGGCACGTGACCATCGCGGCCATGATCCGGGCCGGAATGGTAATGAATATTATCTCCATCGTGCTCGTGTCTCTTGCGGCCCTGACGCTGGCGCCGCTGCTGCCGCGCCCATGAGCATCGAGCACTCATCGCTCGCCGCAGTCTTGACCAAGCCTGCTCCTATGAGCAGTGCACCAACAAACACGGTGACGACGAATGATGAAATTCATTCATAAGAAGCGCGGCGTGACGCGGCGGACTGCGCTCGTTTTTTGCCTCGGTGGATTGGCTCTGGCAGCATTAGCGGAAGCGACAAACGCCGGCGAAACTGTCCTACGTGAGGATCTTAACTCGGTGTTCCAGGAGCGCGGCTTCACCGGAACGCTCGCGCTTTACGAGCCAGATACGGATCGGCTCGTTTTGGTCAATGCGAAGCGGGCAGAGGAACGTTTCGTCCCGGCCTCCACATTCAAGATCCCGAACAGCCTGATCGCACTCGAAACAGGCGCTGTGAAGGATGTGGACGAGGTCATTCCCTATGGCGGTAAGCCACAGCTGATCAAAGCCTGGGAAAAGGACATGCCGATGCGGGAGGCGCTTCCCGCCTCGAATGTGCCCGTCTACCAGGAGCTCGCGCGTCGCATCGGTCTGGAGCAATACCGCGCCTGGCTCGAGCGGCTCGACTACGGCAATCGCGAAATCGGCACGGTAGTCGACCGATTCTGGCTCGACGGACCGCTCAAGATCAGTGCTGTCGAGCAGGCCAAATTCGTAGCACGGCTCGCCCAAGGAAAGCTGGACGCAAGTGCAGAGGCGCAGGCTCAAGTGAGAGAGATTTTGCGCGTAGAAGAGAGCGACGGCGCCATCCTCTTCGGCAAGACGGGCTGGGATCAGAAGGTCGGGTGGTGGACCGGATGGGTCGAACGCGAGGGCAAAATATTCGCGTTCTCGCTCAACATGCCGATGGAGAAACTGGCCGACGCGCCCAAGCGAATAGAGATCGGAAAGGCCCTGCTCGCCGAGCTTGGCGTGCTTTAGCAACCAGACATCGCAGCTCGGGATTCGCTCAGCGCGGAGCCGCCAAGCCATGTCTCGACGACAGTCAGCTCGGGGGTCATCGCGACGAGGTCCGCGCGGGCTCCGGGCTGCAGAGTTCCTCGCTCGTGCTCCAATCCGAGAAAGCGCGCCGGGGTGAAAGACGCGGCGCGCAGGGCGTCCTCCAAAGGAATGCCCGCCAAGTTCACCGCATTTCGCACCGCCGAAGCCATGTCGAGGTGCGCACCGGCAAGGGTCCCGTCTTCGGCAGTCAGCCGTCCGTTCTGAAGTCTGATCGTACGGCCCATGAGGTCGAAGTGGTCCACGGATGCACCTACGGATGGCATCGCATCAGTCACAAGCGCAATCCCATCGGCGCCCTTGGCGGCGAATGTCGCGCGGACGCTGATTGGATCAACGTGAATGCCGTCGACGATGAGACCGGCGGTCAGTCGCGGCTCTGCCAAAGCTGTGCCGACGATACCTGGCGCGCGGCCAGCCAGCGGGGGCATGGCGTTGAAGAGATGCGTCACGCCCGTTAGACCTTCGTCAAGGGCACGCAGGAGAACACCGGCCGAGGCTTCGCTATGGCCCACGGAAATTCGGACGCCCGCTTCCGATAATCGCTGGACAAAGCCATTCGGAACACATTCCGGCGCAAGTGTAACGAGCGATGCTCCGGCGCTGCCGAGCTCGGCCAACCAATCGAGATCGTCCATCGTAGCCTGCGTGATGCGATCAGGGCGGTGCACCCCCGGCCTTGCAGGGCTGATAAAGGGGCCCTCCAAATGGAGGCCCAGCACACCATCGTGACCCGCCGCCTCGCGCGCCGCCGCGATGGCCGCTTGCGTTTGCTCACGCGTGTCGGTGATCAGGGTAGGCAGGCAGGCGGTGGTGCCGAAACGGCGGTGGGCCTGCGCGATGGAACGCATGGCTTCCGGCGTGGGGGCATCATTGAGCAGCACGCCACCCCCGCCGTTCACCTGCAGATCGATGAAACCCGGGGCAAGAATGGAGTTCGCAGGCAGCCGCTGCTGGGGCCAATCCGGTGGCACATCACCCCACGCTGCCAGCCCCCGGATGCGGCCTTGCTCGATCAACACCGCCGCGTGGTGATGCCACGAGCGGCCATCGAAAACACGATCAGCAAGGATGGCGCGCCGATCGCCTTTTCCGGTTGTGAAGGTCTTAGTGGACATACCCTCTTAAAGCATTTCCACGCACCGCTCCGGTGCGGCCCCACATCGCACGCCAGCCCACCTCCTCAGCTTTCCCGCTTAGATTGCATGCGATAGCCTCACAACAGCGACACGTGCGCACGGCGCATCCTTAAGACGGATGACGCGTTAGCACGGCAAGTTGTGAGCCTGTGTGATCGCCAGAGGAGCAGATGCGCACCGAGCAGTTCAGCCCGCGATATTTGGATCTCGACGCCTGGCCCACCAGCGAGGTCGTTGCGGCGATGTACGAGGGCCAGCTGGCGGCAGCAGCCGCAGTGCGCGGGGCGCTCGATGCCATCGCCGCTGCCGTAGACGACGCCGTGCCGCCCCTGCGCCGTGGCGGGCGCATCGTTTATGTCGGCGCTGGCACCTCGGGCCGCATCGGCGTGCAGGACGGAACCGAGCTGCCGCCGACCTACGGGTGGCCTTCGGACAGGGTGATCTTCTCGATGGCTGGCGGGCTTGGCGCATTGGTTCAGAGCGTCGAAGGCGCGGAGGACAACGAGAATGCTGGCGCACAGGCCATGGCTGACGCAGGGATCGGCGCCGACGATGTCGTTATCGGCCTCGCGGCCAGCGGAACGACTCCCTACACGATCGGTGCCCTTAAGGCCGCAGGCGGCCTGGGTGCGATGACCATCGCTATTGCCAATAATCCCGGCACACCTCTGCTCGAGGTGGCCCGCCACCCGATCCTGGTCGAGACCGGACCGGAGGTCATTGCAGGCTCTACCCGCATGAAGGCCGGAACGGCACAGAAGATCGTGCTCAATCTATTCTCGACGGCTGTGATGGTAAGGCTCGGTCGAGTTTACCGCGGCCTTATGGTTCACATGCGCGCCAGCAACATTAAGCTGAAGCGTCGTGCCGAGCGGATCGTACGGGAAATTGTCAATTGCTCGGCGGAAGATGCTACACGCTTGGTCGAGCAGGCGGAGGGTGACGTCAAAACCGCTGTCCTGCTCGGACTCGGTCTCAATGCCACAGAAGCCGCGCAGATTTTGGCGCGGCACGACGGCAATCTTCGCTCTGCAATCGGTGACTTGGCTCCGTGACTAGTGTTGGACACACGCCCGTGACCGCCATGGCGCGGGAAATTGCTGAAATCCCGGCGGCTGCCGCGCGCCTTCTCGGCAGTTCGGAGGAAATTGGCGCCATCATTGACCGCATCCGCGCTTTCCGCCCACGAGCTGTTGTCGTGTGCGGTCGGGGCAGCTCCGGCAATGTGGGTGTGTACCTGCGCTATCTCATCGAGACGCAGATGCAGTTGCTCGTCTCATCTGCTGCGCCGTCGATCGTGACAGCGTATCGCCGAATACCCGATATGCGTGGTGCACTCTTCGTGCTGATTTCGCAGTCAGGGCGAAGTCCCGATCTCGTTTCGACCACGGAAGTCGCCCGCTCGGCCGGTGCGTTGACGCTGGCAATCGTCAATGATGATCTCTCACCCGCAGCGGAAGCAGCTGATCTGGTGCTGCCGATTGGTGCCGGACCGGAACATGCTGTCGCCGCAACGAAGACCGTGGCTCTTTCCATGATTGCCGGGGCGCAAGTCGTTGCAGGTGTCACGCAGGACAGCGGCTTACGGGATGGCCTGCAGCGCCTGCCGGATCGGTTGCAATTGGCGCTGGGGTGTGACTGGTCGGCGTGGGGCAATAGTCTCGTTTCAGCACCCGCAGCTTTTGTGGCAGCACGCGGCTACGGCCTTGGGTCCAGCCGCGAGATTGCACTCAAAGTGGCTGAAACGCTTCGGCTACCGGCCCTCGGCTACAGCGCCGCCGAGCTGCGCCACGGTCCAAGAGCTGCAATCACGCCGGAAACCCCAGTGCTCGTGTTGCGTCAGAACGACGAGTCAGCCCCCGGCGTCGATTTGCTGGTTCATGACCTGCGGGAAGCCGATGAAACCGTCTTCCTGGCCGGCGGACCTGAAGGTTCGCTGCCTTGGATCGGTGATGATCATCCTGCGTGCGATCCGATCGCGATGCTGCTGCCGGCTTACAAGGTAATCGAAGCGGCTGCGCGCCAGCGGGGCCTCGATCCGGATCGGCCGGAGCACCTCAGCAAGGTCACGCATACGCTTTGACGGAGTTAGCCGTCACAGATCGCTAAATGCCCAAAGCCTTCAACATCAGGCCATTCATGCGCGTTGCGAAGGCAGCCGGATCGAGGGGGGGATCACCGTCGAGGATGCGGGCTTCGTCGAGCAGCAAGTGTGCCCATTCCGCGGCCTCCTCGGTGCCGTTTTCTGCAATACGGCGCCCGATGGCGCGGATCAGGGGATGATTTGGGTTGATCTCGAGCACGGGCCGTGAATTGCCTCCAGGTTGCTGGCGCTGCAGGAGCCGTCCCAGCCCGAGATCCGGGCCACCACGCGGCGCCACCAGGCAGACGGCACTCTCCGTCAGCCGCTTTGAGGCCCGCACATCCGTGACCGCATCGGCCAGAGCCTTTCGCAAGGCATCAACGAGACCCTTCACATCCAAGCTTTCGGCCGCCTGCTCCTCCGCTTTGGCTTCATCCGTCAGCGGAATGGCCGAGAGATCCACCTCGCCCTGGCTGAGCGAACGGAATGGCTTGCCGTCAAATGTGAGGCCCAGCGCCGTCCAGAAGTGGTCTATGGCGTCTGTAAGCAACAACACTTCGACGCCGCGGGCCCGCGCGGCTTCGAGCTGTGGGCTGGCCGCGAGGCGGCCGATATCATCGCCTGCGAGGAAATAGATTTCCTTCTGGTTGGGCCTGAGGTTCGCGACATAGTCCGTCAGCGAGCGCCAGCCGTTGCCCGCCGTGCTGCGGAACCGCGACAGCTTGAGGAGCTGCTCCTGCCTCGTGACGTCTTCGTAAATGCCTTCTTTCAAAACTGGGCCGAAAGTCTCGAAGAATGCCTCGTAGCCCTTGGGATCACGCGAGGCGAAGGATTCGAGCTCCGACAGAACCCGGCCCGTAACCGCATTCTTGATTTGCGAGAGGATCGGGTTCTTCTGCAGCATCTCGCGAGAGATATTGAGCGGCAAATCCTCGCTATCAACTACGCCGCGGACGAAGCGGAGATAAGCCGGCAGCAGCCCCGCATCGTCAGTGATGAAGACCCGACGAACATAAAGCTTTACGCGTCCTTTCCGGTCCGGGTCGAAAAGATCGTACGGCCGCAGCTTGGGCACAAAGAGCAGCACGGCATAGGACTGGCGCCCTTCGACCTTGTAGTGAATGGTCAGCGCCGGCTCGTCGATGGTATTTGTCAGCGAGCGAAGAGCCTGCGTGTACTCCTCGGGCTTAACCTCGCTCTTCGACCGGTGCCACAGTGCGCTGGCGGTGTTGATCTGCTGCGCGGCCTCACCCGGCAGCTCCAGCTCGATTGGGAACAAGATGTGGTCCGAATAGCCGCGGACGATCCGCTCGATCTCGTCGCGCTCGAGGAAGATGCGCGCATCCGATTTGAGCGCCAGCTTGACGGATGTTCCCCTGGCAGGCAGGCCACCGGTTGCCGATTCCGCCGGAGCGATGGTGAACCCTGATAGCCCATCGGACTTCCAAACCCAGGCCTCGCCGGAGCCTGCTCGCCGGCTCGTGACCTCGATGTTGTCTGCGACCATGAAGGCCGAGTAGAAGCCGACGCCGAATTGACCAATGAGCCCACTCCCATCGCCGGACTGCTGCAGTCGCTCAAGGAACGCCCGCGTGCCGGATCGCGCGATGGTGCCGAGGTTTTCGGCCAGCTCCTCGCGATCCATGCCGATGCCGTTGTCCGTGATGGTCAGTGTGCCTGCTGCCTTGTCAGGGCGGATGGTGATGCGCAACCGGTCATCGGCACCGAGCAATTCCGGTTTCGCGATGGCTTCGTACCGGAGCTTGTCGCAGGCGTCGGATGCGTTGGAAATCAGCTCTCGCAGGAAGATCTCGCGGTCCGAGTAGACCGAATTGACCATGAGGTGGAGCAAACGGCTCACCTCGGCCATGAATGGTCGCGTTTCCGCCGCCATCGTTTCCGTCACCATTTCAGCTGTCCCTGGGCCCCCTTCAGCCGTGCTGACTTATTGTGTGGATGTAGTTTGGTGACGCAACCTCCTACAAGAGCAGGAATAAAATTGAGTTACGCTTGAGAAAGCAGCTTGCCCGGTCGCAGGCTCGAGCACCGCTATTAAGGCCCGGTCCTGGCACGCGCCTCCGGCGGCTTGGGGACCGTGGAACCCGGAGACATCCAGGGGACCGGGCCGGGGCAACCCGATGAGGCTGGCGCTGATTCGCGGCAAGACAGCGGCACATCGGCGGTGTGTCCTGAATATATGTCAGGTTGTATCCGCCATCTCGCCGAATTACCAGGATAAGGATTGGCCCGGTCCATGAGGGGAAGCTCGGGGGGGACTATCGGGGGGCGATCGTCCGAGCTATGGACCGGGCCAGGGGCGATGATCAGCATTCATACCCATCAATACGGCGCCGTATTGGAAGCACTGTGGCCAGGATGTGAAATTCATTGCAGTTTGTTGCAGATCGCCCCGGTCCGCCGGGAGATGCTTGAAATTCACTTGGTGCCAAGCGACATTGGAGCGAAGCACGTTGAGGAGGCGCCGTTGAGCGATTCCGATCCAATAGTTCTTCGCCCGCGCCAGGCGGGCGCTTCGGTTCCTGGCACAAGTCAGCTTCACCAGGGTGCTCCAGCCCAGGTGTCTGTTGTCTGTTTTGATCGCCGTGAGCTGGACGACATCCTCGCCATTTATGGCCGAAAGGTTGCCGCTGGGGAATGGCGCGACTACGCCATCGATATAGGGCGGGACAAGGCCGTGTTTTCCATCTTCCGGCGCTCGAGTGAGTGCCCGCTCTACCGGATCGAAAAAAACCCGAAACTTGCCAGAAAGCAGGGGGCTTACAGCGTCATTGCCGCCGGCGGGCTGATCCTGAAGCGCGGACATGACCTGCGCCGCGTCCTGGGAGTGCTGGAGAGGCGGCTAAAGGTGGTGGGACACTGACCACCTTCGGTAGCCTGGCAGGGTGGTTGACGCTTGCCCACGCTGGCCTTTGGCCGCAGATCATCCCTCGGTCCTAGAGGAACCATTACACTGCTCCTCTACGGGCGCTCGACTGGGCATCACGAAACCAGCTGAGGCATTCGATGGCACCTCCTTTGGTGGCGCTACGCGACATTCATTTGACGTTCGGTGGCACACCGCTGCTGACGGGAGCCGAGCTGTCCGTCGGGCCGGGCGAGCGCGTCTGTCTCGTGGGCCGAAACGGCTCAGGCAAATCCACCTTGCTACGCATCGCAGCGGGGTTGGTAGAGCCGGACCGGGGCGAGCGGTTCATTCAGCCTGGGGCTTTGGTGCGGTATCTGCCGCAGGAGGTAGATCTTTCCGCATTCAAGACGACGCTCGAAGTCGTCGAAGCTGGCCTATCACCCACGCAGGATCGTTATCAAGCGCGCTATCTGCTGGAGATGCTGGGCCTGACCGGGGCCGAGCCCGTCGCGACGCTTTCCGGTGGTGAGTTGCGGCGTGTTGCGCTGGCGCAGGTGCTGGCACCGGAGCCCGACGTCCTGCTGCTCGACGAGCCGACGAACCATCTCGATTTACCGACGATCGAATGGCTGGAGGCAGAGCTCCAGCGGTCACGCGCCGCTCTGGTTCTGATCAGCCACGACCGCCGCTTCCTGGAAAACCTCTCCCGGTGCACGGTATGGCTCGATCGTGGGGTTACTCGGCGTTTGGAGCAAGGTTTCGGCGCTTTTGAGGCCTGGCGCGACGAAATCCTGGAACAGGAGGAAATCGAGCGCCACAAGCTCGATCGCAAGATCGCGCGCGAAGAGAGTTGGTTGCATGGCGGCGTAACCGCACGCCGCAAGCGCAATGTGCGCCGGGTGGCTGAGCTCGCTCACATGCGCCAGGAGCGGCGGGAGGCTCGCCGTGCTGTGGGCAATGTTCGTTTCACCGTCGGGGAGAGTGGACCATCGGGCCGCCTCGTCATCGAGGCCAACGGCATATCGAAAGCCTTCGAGGGCAAGGCGGTCGTGAAGAATTTCTCGACCCGGATTGCTCGCGGCGACCGCATCGGCATCGTCGGCCCTAATGGCGCGGGCAAGACGACATTGCTCAAGATACTGACGGGCCAGCTCGAGCCGGACGCCGGAGAGGTGCGCCTCGGTAGCGGCATTGAGATGGTCTCGCTTGACCAGCGCCGGGATGAGCTGGCGCCGACTATGACCGTGAAAGAAGCCCTCGCAGGCAAGGGTGACAAGGTCATCATCAACGGCCAGCCGCGGCATGTCGCAAGCTATATGAAAGATTTCCTGTTCCAACCGGAGCAGGCCTTCAGTCCCGTATCGGTCCTTTCTGGTGGTGAGCGGGCACGTCTTATGTTGGCGCGTGCCTTAGCCAAACCATCCAACCTGCTCGTTCTTGACGAGCCGACGAACGATCTCGACCTCGAAACGCTCGATCTGCTTCAGGAGATTCTTGCCGAATACACCGGAACTGTGCTGCTCGTCAGCCACGACCGTGACTTTCTCGATCGGGTCGTAACTTCGGTCATTGCGGCCGAGGGGGATGGGCAGTGGACCGAGTATGCGGGCGGCTACTCCGACATGCTGGCGCAGCGCTCAGGCATAGGTCTGCCGTCCACCGTTGCTGCAAAGCCTACCGCATCGGAGGCCAAGCCGAAGCCAGCAGCAAGCGCGGTGGCTGGCAATGCTCCGCAGAGGAAGCGCAAGCTATCGTTTCACGAGAAACGTGCGCTCGAAACTCTGCCAGGGGTCATCGATGCGCTGCAGGCCGAGATCGAGAAGCTGCAAGCAACCCTTTCTGATCCCGACCTTTACACCCGCGATCCAGAGGCGTTCGAGACGGCGACTACCCGGCTCACCGATGCGCAGGCTGAGCTGGCCGAGGCCGAGGAGCGGTGGCTGGAGCTGGAGCTGCTCCGCGAAGAGCTGGAAGGTGCGGGTGGAAACTAGCTGTTCCTGCTAACCCCGAAAGCGACTTGGCGGTCGAAATTGAGGGCGGCAACTAGTTGGCGGGGGCCGCATCCCGCTTTGCCTCCACGCGCGCGATCAGCTCCTCGACTTTCGGCAAGATGTCTTCAACAATTGCCGCCACGCCAGCGCTGTTCGGGTGCATACCGTCGTCGAGGTTCAGCTCGGGCCGTAGCGCGACACGCTCGATGAAAAACGGATACAGCAACGCGCCGTGACGTTCGGCGAGGTCCGGATAAATGGCGTCGAACCTCGTGACGTAATCATCGCCCCAGTTGCGCGGAGCCATCATGCCGGCAAGCAGAGTAGGGATGCCGCGCGCGTCGAGCCGGGTGAGAATCTCATCCAAATTGCGACGCGTTTCTGCCGGATCGACGCCGCGGAGCGCGTCATTAGCGCCCAGCGCAACGATTGCTGCATCTACATCCTCGGCGAAAGCCCAGTCGAACCGCTCCAGGCCGGCCGCCGTGGTATCGCCCGAAACGCCTGCATTGATTACCTCGACGGCGTACCCCTTGTCCCGCAAGGCCTTTTCGAGTTGGGCCGGGAAAGCCTCGCTCGGCTTCAGCCCATAGCCGGCTGTCAGACTGTCACCGAAAGCGACGATGCGGATGGGATCAGACTGCGCTTGAGCATCTCCCGAGCTAGCGATGAAAAGGAGGCAGGCGTTGACGAGGGCAACGAGCATGCTCACCTGTGCAAGTGCGCGGGTTGCAGTCCAGTGCCTCATCGCATCGCCTCCCGTACCGATCACTTTCCGGTCAACAGACTCCTCACGCTCTAGATAGCCAAGTAGATAGCGCGCTCGACAGACACAAGCTTTCGGAGGCCTGCGTGCCGGCACCTACAGCACCCCTCATCTCCCTTAACGACGTCAGGCTGACGCTCGTCAGCCGTGCAGGTCCGGTCGAGATTCTGCGTGGCATAAACCTGGAGATCGGCGCAGGTGAGGCGGTCGCAATTGTTGGCCCCTCCGGATCGGGCAAGACCTCGTTGCTGATGGTGATGGCCGGTCTGGAGCGTGCCACGAGTGGCTCGGTCAAAATTGCAGGACACGATTTCACCAAGCTCGGAGAGGATGAGCTGGCGCTCATTCGCGGCCGCGAGATCGGAATTGTCTTTCAGTCCTTCCACCTTGTTCCGACCATGACGGCGCTGGAAAACGTGGCGTTACCGCTGGAGTTCGCGGGTAACCCAGACGCTTTCCAGATCGCTGAAGAGATGCTGGTGGAGGTGGGGCTCGCACACCGTACCAGCCATTTTCCGGCGCAGCTATCGGGTGGTGAGCAGCAGCGCGTTGCGCTGGCGCGCGCGCTCGCACCGAAGCCGAAAATTCTCCTGGCAGACGAGCCCACCGGCAATCTCGATGGCAAAACGGGAAACCAGATCATCGAGCTGCTGTTCGACCTGCACCGCCGGCGCGGCGCGACCCTCGTGCTCATCACCCATGACCCGGCATTGGCTGAGCGCTGCGGGCGCACGGTGCGCATGGCCGATGGCCAGATTGCTGCCGACGCAGAGGTCGAGGCCGCATGACGAGCGCCGAGACGAAGTTTTCAACTCAATTTGGCCGGCCCCGGTCAGCAGCGCCGCAGGTCCTGCGGTTGGCTCTGAGGGAGCTTCGGAGCGGGATATCCGGCTTTTACGTTTTCATCGCCTGCGTCGCCCTTGGCGTAATGGTGATCACAGCGGTTGGAGCGCTCACCGACTCGCTGCGCCGCGGGTTCGAGGAGCATGGCGAGCTGCTGCTGGGTGGCGATGTCGTCTTGTCGCGAGCACACCGGCCGGCTGAGCCAGAGGAGCGCGAATGGCTCGAGGCGCGGGGGCGCGTCGCCGAGATGGCGACCATGCGGACCATGGCGCGGCGAGTGGATGGCCAGGACCAGGCTCTTGTCGAATTGAAGGGCGTCGATGGGGCCTACCCTCTCGTCGGAAGCGTGACGCTTCAAGATGGCGCGGATTTCACCGACGCCATCCACACCAAGCGCGGCGCCGTCGTCGCGCCAATCCTGCTGGAGCGGCTGGGGGTGAAAGTGGGGGACAATATCTCCCTCGGCTCCATTTCGGTGCCGATCACCGGCGTCGTCGACGATGAGCCCGACAGCCTCACCGATAATCTGACCTACGGCCCACGCGTCTTCGTATCCCTCGATAAAATGCTGGAAACGGGCCTCGTGCAGCTCGGGAGCCTTATCCGCTGGCGATACGCACTGAAGATCGCCGATGGCCGCGCGAGCGATGAGCAGTTGGCCGAATTTCGCGACCAGCTCGCCACGGCGCTACCAGAACACGGCTTCTCCGTGCGGGACCGGCGCGATCCATCCCCCCGTATAACCCGCTCCATCGATCGCCTTCGCGAATTCCTGACATTGCTCGGCCTCACGGCATTGCTCGTTGGCGGAGTAGGTGTCGCGAACGCTGTGGCTACATTCATCGACCGCCGGCGGAAGGTCATCGCAACGTTCAAGAGCCTCGGCGCGACCAGTGGCATGATCTTAGGGGTTTTCCTCACTCAGGTCATGCTGATTGCCGCCATTGGCGTCCTGATCGGTCTCGTTCTGGGCTTTCTTGTTCCCGTCGCAGCAAACGCCGTCTACGGCGATGCTCTGCCCGTTCGCATCTCGGTAGTCATCAGCCCCTGGAGCATAGTCTCTGCGGCGACCTACGGCTTCTTGGTTGCACTGGTATTCACGCTGTGGCCCTTGGGCCGGGCGGAGCTGGTTCGCGCCGGAGTGCTGTTCCGGGACGAGGTAGCGCCTGAGCAAATGCGACCTCGATCGCGAGTCATCGTATTGACGGTGGCCGCAATCGCCGCGCTCGTCCTGCTTGCAGTCTTGTCGTCAGAATCGCGCTGGATCGCGATTTACTTCTGCCTGGGGCTGACGGCCGTATTCGCGCTTTTCACCGGACTTGGAAAGCTCATAGCTGGTCTCGCGCGACGTGCTCCGCGCTCTCGAATTCCCGAAATCGCACTTGCCATCGGGAACCTGGGCGGGCCCGGCGGTCTCACCCGTTCGACCGTACTGTCGCTCGGCGCAGGGTTGTCGTTGCTGGTGGCAGTCGCTTTGACGGACCATTCGATGGTTCGCGAGTTGACGACTCACCTTCCGGAGTCGAGCCCCACGTACTTCGTGCTCGACATTCGCAGGGACGACGCAGCGCGGTTCCGCGAGCTCGTCGACCGCGTGGCGCCCGGCTCTGAAATACGCGATGCGCCTATGCTCAGAGGTCGCCTCGTGCAGCTTGGTGGCAGGCCGGTCGATCAGATCAGGCCGCCACCCGAGGCCCAATGGGTGCTGAGCGGAGACAGAGGGCTGACTTACTCCGAGACTGTGCCCGAAGGTTCGCGGATCGTGGCCGGGGAATGGTGGCCGCAGAATTACGACGGCGAGCCGTTGGTTTCGTTCGAGGCGGAGCTCGCGGGGCACCTCGGGATTGGCCTCGGCGATACCGTCACCGTCAACGTCCTCGGCCGCAACATCACCGCGCGCATCGCCAACTTGCGGGAGGTGCAGTGGGAATCTCTTGCCATCAACTTTGTGATGGTCTTTTCCCCCAACGCACTGCGGGCTGCGCCGCACAATCTTTTGGCGACGATCACGTTGCCGCCCACTGCTGACCTAACCAAGGACGCGGAGCTCGCTCGCGCCATCTCGAACACCTTTCCTTCCGTGACGGCGATCCGCGTCAAAGATGCAATCGATGCCTTTAGCGAGGTCTTCGAGAAGGTCATGACCTCGGTGCGCGCGGCTGGCAGCATCACCTTGCTTGCGGGTGCTCTCGTATTGGCGGGAGCGCTAGCAACAGCGCAGCGGCGGCGAATCAAGCAAGCGGTCATTCTGAAGACGCTGGGAGCTGTCCGACGACGGATACTCCTTTCCCATTTCGTGGAGTACGCCGTTCTGGCCGCCGCCGTTGCAGCGGTGGCTGCATTGCTCGGCACCGTCGCTGCCTGGGTCGTGGTGACCCAGGTTATGGAGATCGACTTCACATTTTCGTCAACAGCGGTCGCGGGCGCCCTGGGCCTGGCATTGCTGCTCGTGATGGGTTTTGGTGGATTCGGCACCTGGCAAGTGCTGCGGGCGCCGGCCGTTCCCTATTTGCGGTCTGATTGAGGAGCCGCTTGAGCAACATTGGCCTGTCCATTGAGCTTGCGTCCAGGGATCTCAGCCAATAATTTCACCCAGTCGCGGTATGACGGGTACGCGCTGCCTTGAAAGCGAGGCGCGTGCGGGTCATATTGCAAGCCACTGAGTTTTTGGGTGCTCGCAATCAGCGACCAAAGGATCGACAATGGCTCAATTCGACAACAGGTATGCGCAAGCCGCCACCGCCGCCCGTACGGGCGTAGCGGTCGACGAGGGCCTCCGCGCGTACATGCTATCCGTCTACAACTACATGGCGGCCGGCGTGGCCCTTACTGGCGTGGTCGCCTACATGTTGTTCAGCGCCGCCGTCACGGGCGATCCCGGCTCCGCTGTCGCCCGGTTGGGCAATGGCACCATGCTGACGGAGTTCGGCCGGCTGCTGTATGTCAGCCCGCTGCGCTGGGTGATCATGCTGGCTCCGTTGGCCTTCGTCTTCTTCCTATCCTTCCGCGTCTATCAGATGAGCGTCAGCGCCGCGCAGATCGCGTTCTGGCTGTTTGCTGGTGTGATGGGCGCATCGATGTCGACGATCTTCCTCGTCTACACCGGCGCCTCGATCACCCGCGTGTTCTTCATCACGGCCGCCGCGTTCGCCAGCCTCAGCCTGTGGGGCTACACGACCCGCAAGGACCTGTCCGGTTGGGGCACGTTCCTGTTCATGGGCCTGATCGGCATCATCATTGCCGCGCTGGTCAACCTCTTCCTCCAGTCGAGCGCTCTGCAGTTCGCGGTCTCCGTGATGGGCGTCCTGGTTTTCGCTGGTTTGACGGCTTATGACACCCAGCGGATCAAGGACGGCTACTACGCGGTTGCCGGTAGCGCCGAGCTGGCTGCGAAGACAGCCATCATGGGTGCTCTGAGCCTCTATCTCGACTTCATCAACATGTTCACCTCTCTGCTCTACCTGTTCGGCGAGCGCGAGTAAGAACAAGGGCAGATATGCCGAAAAAGGAAGGGCCCCGCGTTGGCGGGGCCCTTTTTTGTGAGCAAAGATCGGTCGTACCGGCCTCAGCTGATCTCGTCGATCTCGAAGCGGTACTTGGTGTTACAGAATTCGCACGTGACCGTGATTGCTCCGTCGGCCTCGCGCATGTCCGCCAGCTCGTCCGCACCGAAGCTCCCGAGCAGGTTGCTCACCCGGTCCCTTGAGCAGCGACAATGCTCCTCCAGACTGACCGAGGGAAAAGCGCGCACGCCTTCGTCGGCAAACAACCTGTAGAGCAGCCGCTCAGGCATAAGCGTCGGATCGAGCAGCTCGTGATCCTCTACGGTTTCGGCCAAGGTACGGGCGCTGGTCCACCGGACGTCCTCTTCCCCCAACAGCACGTCCTCGTTCTCATCGTCGGACGTCACGCCCTCCTCAAGTGGCGGGACGTACTGCACGAGCAGGCCGCCGGCCCGCCACTGCCACGTGCCTCCCGCATAATGGCGGGCAACCGCCAACCGGAGAAAAGTAGGAATCTGCTCTGACTGCCGGAAATAGATCCGCGCGGCGTCGCTGAGGCCACAGCCATCGAGCGGCACGATGCCTTGATAGCGATCGAGGTGCCCACCGGGATCAATCGTCATGGCGAGGTGACCAGTACCGAGCAGCCGGCCCGGCTCGTCCCGCGCGACACGCCCGAGCCCCTCGACTTTCTCCTTATCGAAGCTGGCGTAAGCCCGCACGCGACCAGGCTCCTCGAAGTCGACAACCAGAAACCTGATCGGCCCATCGGTCTTCGTCTGCAAGATGAGCCGCCCGCCGAAGGCACTGTCGAACTTAAGCGAGGAGCCCAGTAGTGCGGTGAGCGCTACGGCCTCGCCCAGAACCCGGCTGACGACCTCCGGATAATCGTGCCGGTTGAGAACGCTGTCGATCACTGGGCCAAGTCTCACGAGCCGTCCGAATACACCGGACTGCTCGGTCCGGAACGGCATGATCAAATCATCTGCCGTCGTTCGTAGCCCACCCGTGTTGGTGAGCATGAGGCGTTCTGCCATTCAATCCTTCCCGAGGCACCATGCAAGAATTGCTTTTTGTGCATGGAGCCTGTTTTCAGCTTCGTCGAACACGACGGACTGCGGTCCGTCAATCACTTCCGCGCTGACCTCGTTGCCACGGTAAGCCGGAAGGCAATGCATGAATATGGCGTTCTTGCTCGCCTTATGCATCAGGTCGCAATCAACGGCATATGGTCCCAGGATCTGTTTCCGTCGGGACGCATCGGTGTGCCCCATGGAAACCCATGTGTCCGTTACGACGCAATCAGCACCAGCCACCGCCTCCTGGGGATCGTCGGTGACGAGCACCTCGGCACCCTCTGACGCGACCCAGTCGAGCACCTGCCTCTCAGGCCGAAGCTGAGCGGGCGACGCGATCCGCAGCTGGAACCCGAACCGCGCGGCGGCATGCATCCAAGAGGTGGCGACATTGTTGCCGTCTCCAACCCAAGCGACCGTCTGCCCCTTTATCGGTCCTTTGTGCTCTTCGAAGGTCATGATGTCTGCGATGACCTGGCAGGGGTGGCTCTTGTCCGTAAGTCCGTTGATGACCGGGACAGATGCGTACTCAGCCAACTCAAGCACACTCTCATGCTTGTTGGCGCGGATCATGATTGCGTCGATGTAGCGAGAGAGGACGCGTGCCGTATCAGCAATGGATTCTCCGCGCCCGAGCTGCAGGTCGGTATGATTGAGCGCGATCGTCTGGCCACCCAATTGGCGCATGGCCACATCGAAAGATACGCGCGTGCGCGTCGACGGTTTCTCGAAAATCATCACCAGCACGGCGTGCTCGATACCCTCAGGTCGGAGGGATGCAGGCACCACCTTGCCGGCTCGTTTCATCTCGTGAGCCGTATCAACGATCCGACGCAGGGTTGCTGAATCGATATCTCCAATGTCGATGAAATGGCGTGGCGCCATGACGTGACCTCGGGTGGTCGAGTGGGTTCCGCCGTAAGGGTTAGGACGTCGACACGCGCCGGAGCGCTCGCGAGAGGCGCGCAATACCCTCGGTCAGCTCGGCGTCCGTGATGTTGAGAGGTGGCAGGAGCCGCAGAACATTCTCCCCGGCCGTGACGGCAAGCAGCTTCTCCGCAGTGCAGGCCTTGAGCACGTCGGCGACCGGCGGCTTCATGCGAATGCCGGTGAGGAGGCCAAGACCACGGATTTCCTCGACCACGTCCGGGTGCTCGTCCTTAATCCGTGCGAGCTCCTGCTTGAGACGGTTGGCCTTATGCTGGACTGCCTCCAAAAATCCTGGCTCGAGAACGACGTCCAAAACGGCGTTGCCGACTGCCATGGCAAGTGGATTGCCGCCGAAGGTTGAGCCGTGCGTTCCGGGCACCATGCCCTTCGCAGCCTCGGCCGTGGCAAGGAACGCTCCGACAGGAAATCCTCCCCCGAGGCCCTTGGCAATTGCCATCACGTCCGGCGTGATACCCGCCCACTCATGGGCAAAAAGCTTACCCGTGCGGCCAAACCCGCACTGAACCTCGTCCAGCACGAGCAGCAGGCCGTGCTTGTCGCACAACTCGCGCAACTGCCGCAGGTCCTCCGCGGGCACGACCCGGATGCCGCCTTCGCCTTGAACAGGCTCAACCATGATGGCCGCCGTCTCCGGGCCGATGGCCGCCTCGACGGCAGCCATATCGCCCAGCGGCAACACGTCGAATCCTGGCATCCGCGGACCGAAGCCGTCGAGATATTTCTCGTTGCCGGCCGCAGCGATGGTCGCAAGTGTCCGGCCGTGGAAAGCGCCCTGGAATGTGATGATCCGGTAGCGCTCCGGCCGGCCGCAGACGTGGTGATAGCGGCGCGCCAGTTTGATGGCGCCCTCGCAGGCCTCGGCACCCGAGTTGCAAAAGAAGACCTTCTCCGCAAACGTCGCCGCGCACAGCCGCTCGGCAAGGCGCTCCTGGCCTGCGATCCTGTAGAGGTTCGATGTATGCCAGACCTTATGCGCCTGATCCGTAAGCGCCTCAACCAGCTTGGGGTGCGCATGACCCAGCAGGTTTACGGCCACCCCGCTACCGAAATCGAGGTAACGCTCGCCGGTCGTGGAAATGAGCCAAGAGCCTTCGCCTCGCTCGAAAACGATGTCCTGACGCGCGTAGGTGCCCATCACTGCAGGTGACGGACCACTCGATGCCGAGGCGGCGGTCAGACTCGTAGCCGGCGCGGGCTGCGACATGGCTTGCAGCTCCTGTAGGCGGGAAAGCAAAAGAGCCGCCCTCGCGTGGCGGCCCGGTGAGTCTTATGCATACAACTCACAATCCTCGGCTGTCAACGAGAAGGCACGCAGGCTGAGCTTGCTCAAAGCGCGACACGCAAGCATGGGCGACGCAAACATACAGCGAACTTAGTCTTCCGCGTTGCACGAACGACACGATTCAACGTGAATGGACAGGGTGGCTACCTCCACGCCTTGTCGTTTGAAATCGCTATGTTGTAGCTTGGTGGGTGTCCGCCACAGGATATGGCGGCGCGGCGCACGTCTGCGCTGCGAGTATCTGGGTCGTCTCAAGTTCTAAAGGCACCCACGCGCCCAGTCGGCGCGAGTTCGTCGAGTACTCCCAGTTCAAGCGTCTGTAACGGCCAAGCTGCGTGCCGGTGTTGCGTTGCGCCCGTTCGCGTATCGCAAGCCCCCGCTGCTTGCCCGCCTGGTTCCGGTGCGCGTCCCGCGGATCGGATGTGAGCTGATTCTGTAAGGAGCGACAAGATGGGCTGGACGGAAGAGCGCGTCGAGCAGCTGAAGAGACTCTGGGCGGAAGGGCTGAGCGCCAGCCAGATCGCCGGTCGGCTCGGAGGTGTTACGCGCAACGCCGTGATCGGCAAAGTGCACAGGCTGGGTTTGTCCGGTCGGGCAACCACCTCGCGCATGAAGACCCATCGCGCGCGCCCCCGCACGTCGTCGGGATCTACGGCGAAGCGCGGCGTCTCGAAGACACGCTTCGGCACAATCGGAAATCCTGCGTTCCGGGCGCTCTATCAACCGGATGCGGACAGCTATATCCCGCCAGCCGAGGAGCTCGTCATTCCGCCCGAGGAGCGTAAGACGCTGCAAATGCTCACGGAGTCGAGCTGCCGCTGGCCTATTGGTGATCCACAGTCACCAGACTTCCATTTCTGCAATCGCAATAAGGTGCCTGGTTTGCCCTATTGCGAGGTCCATGCGCGTCGTGCTTTCCAACCGCCGCAGACGCGCCGCCGCGATCGGGAGATCGGCCAGCCGATTGTTCCGGCCCTACCAGCTCAACAGATCAAGGACCCGGTCGACGCTTGAGCAAGCGGCAAGACTGCAGACGGGAATCGTCGGAGAGCGGTCGTCTTATCTGATTGAGCTTCTGCTTTTCACGGGCGGGACGATCCGGTGATTGCCACCACAGTCCGCCCGTGGCAGATCTGTTGGGCTCCCATCCGTACGGGGGCGGGATGGCTCCAACTCAGAAACTCAAGGCACCCATAGCAATGTCAGCTCAAACGAATTCGACGCTCGTCTCAGCCCTTTGGCCGGAGAGCCGCGGCGATGTCCTGCGCCTCGGCGCGGTTGTCGTCCTCGGCACGTTGCTGCTCACGGCATCGGCGAAGATTCAGGTGCCGTTCTGGCCCGTGCCGATGACGATGCAAACCTTCGTCGTCCTGTTCCTCGGCGCAGCGCTTGGGCCGCGCTTGGGTGCACTCACCGTGCTCCTCTACCTTGCGCAAGGTGCGCTAGGGCTGCCGGTGTTCGCTGGCACGCCGGAGAAGGGCATTGGCCTCGCCTACATGTTGGGTCCGACGGGCGGTTATTTGATCGGATTCGTACCGGCTGCCTATGTCGTCGGGTGGCTCGCCGAGAGAGGCTGGGACCGCTCGGTTCCAAGACTCTTCGTGGCCATGTTGCTCGGCCATATCGTCCTATTCGCGTTTGGCGTGATCTGGCTGGCTCAGCTTGTCGGCTTCGAGAAGGCCTGGGCGCTCGGCGTCGTCCCATTCTATGCGGCAACTCTCTTCAAGACAGCGCTCGGGGCCTGTTTAGTTCCTGGCCTCTGGCAGTTGGCTAAGCGCTGATACCCGCTTCAGATTTTAGCCTCAGATTTTAACTGCGCAGGCCCTCTTCCTTGTCGGAGAGGGCCCTTTTCTTTGAGATCTGATGTAAGGCGCTCAGGCTGCCTGCCGCTCGCCTGACCTGCGTGAGCCGGTGCTCGCTTCCTCCGGCTCGGGAAAGGTTATGTAGTCGCGCTCCTTCTCAGGGCCGTTCTTGCTACCCCGCCGGCTGGCCTTTTGGGCAAAGTCGATCCACGCTCCCATGACCTTCTGGGCGCTTTCGGCGTATTGGCGCGACATCTCCTGCCAGAACCGCATCTGCTCGCCGGCAAAATCCTGAGGCGAGCGGCACTGGCTCAGTCGCATAGGCAGCTCCAAATAGGCCAGCGTTCGGCGACTCATCAGACTGTAGGCTTCGAGGTTGCTGCGCGCGGCTGCTCGAAACCAGGGCTCGAAGCTCCGCCCAGCGGCGGTCACGCCTCCGAAAGCGGTATCAAGCATTGCCTGGATGGGCCCCCCGGACGGATCCGATTTGTAATCCATACGCATGACCCAACTCCATTTGCTGACCGGAGAACAGATTATGGTCGACTAGTTGGAACTATACAACTTCGGATCGAAACTGAAGTTGACGCAGCGCAAAAAATTGACCTCTGGGAGCCGAAAATCAGCTCTCGATGAGTTCGATCAGCGTTGCGAGCTGCTCTGCCTCTTCTGCCGGCTTATCCCAACGAATACGATGTATACGCGGAAAGCGCATGGCAATGCCTGATCGGTGTCGGGTGGAGCGCTGAACGGCATCGAACGCGACCTCCAGCACTAGCGCTGGACGCACGGCCCGCACCGGACCGTAGCGCTCGACCGTATTATTGCGAATCCAGCGGTCGAGTGTGATGAGCTCCGCGTCTGTGTAGCCGGAATAAGCCTTCCCCACGGGTACCAGCTCGGGGCTGCCGTCAGGTTTTTGTGTCCATGCTCCAAACGTATAATCTGAATAATAGGATGAGCGCCGCCCCGACCCGCGCTGTGCGTACATCAGCACACAATCGACAGTGATCGGTGCCCGCTTCCACTTGTACCAGTGCCCGCGCGGCCGCCCGGCGAGATAAGGACTTGCCCGGCGCTTCAGCATCAGTCCTTCGATGCCCGCACCGCGCGTTTCACGCCAAATCCGGTGCAGCTCATTGCGATCGGCAACCTCGATCAACTCGGACAAGTCTGTGCGAGGCGGGCGAACCTCGGCATGCCACTGCTCGAGCCGACGGCGCCGCTCGACAAACGGAAGCTGCCGCAAATCTTCGCCATTAAGGATGAGAGCATCGTAGAGGCGAACATGCGCGGGATAACGCTCCAGTAAAGCGCGTGTCACAGTCTTACGATTGAGCCGCTGCTGCAGGTCATTGAACGGCGCGACCCGGCCGTCCCGCATTACGAGCAATTCACCGTCGACCACGGCATCGAACCGGAAAGCGGAGATCAGCTCGGGAAAGCTGCCGCCGATTTCATCGCCAGTACGAGAGTAGAGCCGCGCTTCGCCTCGCCCAGCGGCGATTTGAACGCGAATGCCGTCCCACTTCCATTCGGCAGAGAACTCTCGGATGTCGAGTTCCTCGAACTCCTTCTCTTCGAGGGGATGGGCCAACATCAGCGGCCGGAAAACGGGCGCGCCGGTGATGTCAGGTTTCTCCGCGTGTCCTTCCAGCCAGGCAAACAGCGGCTCGTAGGGCGGTGATAAGGCGTGCCACACCTCCTCAACGTCACCGACGTCGTGGCCCGCCATGCTGGCGACTGCGGTCTTGGCCAGCCGGGAGGAGACGCCGACCCGCAGAGCACCCGTGAGCAGCTTGAGCAGGGCCCAGCGGCCCGTGGCATCGAGTCGATCGAGCCAGGAGGCGATCACATCCCCTAATTCTTGGGCATCGATCAATCCGAGGCGGCTGATGACTTCTGACAGCCGAGGCGGATCAACCTGCTCGGTGGTATCGGGCCACACCAGGGCCACTGTTTCCGCGGTATCGCCGACATAATCACGGGACAGTCGGAACAACTCAGCATCGAGCCGCTGGTCCATCAGCTCCATGATGGTCCGGCGGACCGGGAACGTGAACGGCAGTCCATCGGTAAGCGCCGCCAGCGCCCAACCCCGGTCAGGATCGGGCGTCGAGCGGAAGTAATCCTGCATCAGCTGCAGCTTCGTATTGCGGCCCGGACTGTAAACCAGCCGGTCCAATAGCGCAGCGAAGGCTTTCATCGGTACTCCCGCCCCCGCGGTGCAAGTTCTGGATATCCCTGGCCGCGAGCAGAGATAGGAATGCGACCCCACCCTGACGCGGGCCAAGGCCCACAATGGTCGAGATGAAGAGAGGACAACACGCTCAATCCTCAATTTCCTCGTCTTCTCGGCCGAGCAGCGCCAGCGCGCGGGCCCGTTTGCCCATGCGGCCAAGCTGGTAGACCAGCGCCTCCTCTCGGCCGTGGGTCACCCAGACTTCCTCGGCGCCGGTCTCGCTAATGGTATCGATGAGTTGAGGCCAGTCCGCGTGATCGGAGATGACGAGGGGCAGCTCGACCCCTCGCTGACGCGCTCGCCCACGCACCCGCATCCATCCGGATGCGAATGCCGTGACTGGGTCAGCGAGCCGTCGCGACCAGCGATCCTTGAGCGCCGACGGCGGGCAGAGAATAATTTCACCTGCAAGCCCGCGCCCCGCCTCGCTGACGAGAACCAGCTCCCCAAAATCCTGTCCGAGAGCGGTGTATACATCTGTCATGCCCTTCAGGGCACCGTGCAGGTAGATGGGTCTCTCGTAGCCAGCCCGTCTCAACAAGGCGAGCAGCCGCTGGCATTTGCCCAGAGCGTAGCAGCCGACCAGATGTGCGCGGTCCGGGAAGGCTTTCACGGACCCAAGTAGGCGCTCGATCTCGTTTCCATCCGGCTCGTGGCGAAAGACTGGCAACCCGAACGTCGCCTCGGTGACGAAGAGATCGCAAGTCACGAGCTCGAAGGGGTGGCAGGTGGGGTCCGGCGTCCGTTTGTAATCACCGGAGATGACAACTCGCTGCCCGCGAAAGCGCAGTTCCACCTGGGCGCTACCAAGAATATGCCCTGCCGGATGGAGGGTGATAGCGACGTCTCCGTGCTGCAACGGGACACCGTAGGGCAGGCATTGAAAAGTGCCGGCCGATTCCTCACCAAGGCGGGCCTTCATGATGGCAACTGTCTCGGTGGTTGCCAGAACGGCACCATGCCCGGGCCTCGCGTGATCCGAGTGACCGTGGGTAATCACGGCCCGGTCAACGGGACGACTTGGATCAATGTGAAAGCCGCCCGGCGCGCAGTATAGGCCTGCATCTGTAAGTTGCAGCCAGTCCTCGAACGCTAATGACACGTGTTAGACCCACACGACTCGCAGTCTACGATATCCTCGAGCGAGTTTAGTTCACTTAATGTTCTACACGATGAGCAAGTATAACGGCTAGAGAATTCCCACAAACACAGCTCAGCCTAGAAATCTACTCATCGATACTCGCAGACGCTGCAAATTCTCGGGTTGAGCGGAAGGTAAATTTTTGGTTAACATCGTTCAGCAATCGTAGCACTGGTTTGGCGCAGCGTCGCGAGTACTGATGTGGGGCGTCTGAGCTGGAGTTCGAAGGGCGCGTGGCGGGGTGGCGCGCTCGGGCTGGGGGGCTTCCTCCTGTTCATAATACAACCCGCAGTCGCGGACGAGCGGCGCTCCACGATGGAGTTCTGGGGCGGAGCCGAGGTCAACGCGAATAGCTGGTCCACCTATTCGGGAGCAACGATCGCGCTCTCCGGCCTTCTTGAAACCGATGGTTGGCGCCTCCGCATCGGTGATGGCTATGGGACCTATTCCTACGAGTCAGGCGGGTCCACGATTCGCGGGCACGTCGGATTCGGCGAGTTGCTGTTGGGTTACCAACATCAATTGGGATCGCTGACGCTCAAAGGTTTCGTCGGCGCCGCAGCAGAAGCGCACACTCTTAGTCCTTTCGATACCGAAACCACGGTCGTCGGGACCGATTACGGCGTTAAGACTGCGCTCGAGAGCTGGTGGGAGATCACACCGGAGGTCTGGACTTCTCTCGACCTGTCTTGGTCGTCGGTTCACGGCGGCACTTACGCGGCTCACGCGCGTGCAGGCTACAGGATCAAGCCAGAGCTTTCGCTTGGAGTGGAGGGCACCGCAAAGGGTAACGCCGAATATGACGGCGGCCGTCTTGGAGCTCTCGTGCGCTTCTCCTGGTCCGGTGGTGAGATCGCCGCAAGTACGGGAGCCTCGATCGACAGGTCGGGCGAGACCGGCGGATACGGCGCGCTACATGCGCTTTACCGCTATTGAGCATTGAGCAAATCGGCACAGCTCCTGGAAAAAATGTGGTCGCGACGTGATTTGCAGGCTCGCTAGGGTTAACGGCCTCCAAATCGTGCTACAGTTGAGCGTCCGTCAATAACCCAAAGAACCGTCACAGCGAGGGCATCGTGAAAAGCATCCTCGTTCCTGTCGAGAAGCACGATCTCATCACCTCGATGCTGGAGTGCGCTGCGCGAATCGCCGGCATGTTTTCGGGCACGGTGGAAGGCGTCGCGCTGCGGCTGCCGCAGATCTCTGTCGTCGGTCCCGACCCGGTGGTTACGGTGACGTTCCCGCGTGCCGAGCAGGAGGACTTGGAGATTCTTGCCACCGCGCGCCACATCTTCGATGCCTACTTCGCAAGCGAGGCGGCCCGCTCGTTTCCGGAGGACCAGCGCCCACGCCACCGCTGGCGGGCTGGAGATCCGGTTGACGATGCGGCTCTGGCCAGCTTGGCGCGTGTTTACGACCTGACCGTCGTCGGGCGGCCACAAAGCGGCACGGCCGGTCCCCGTATGACAACACTCGAGGCGGTTCTGTTCGAGAGCGGCCGGCCGCTGCTGATCGCCCCGCCCGAAGCGCCCCGGTCACTTGGGGAGCGTATTGTCATCTCCTGGAACTGCAGCTCGGAGTCGGCGCGCACCGTTGCTTACGCGATGCCGCTCCTGGTCAGGGCGCGCGAGGTGACGGTCCTCACAGTCGAGGGTGCAGTGGCCCCGGGTCCGTCCGGCAAGGAGCTGGCCGATTGCTTGGCTGCTCATGGTATCGAGGTACGCGAGCTGACGGTGCTTGCTGGAGGAAGAAAGCCCGGCGAAGCCATCCTCGACGAGGCCCGGCGTCTGGGCGGCGATTTGCTCATAAAGGGTGCCTATACCCAGAGCCGGCTGCGGCAGATGATCTTCGGGGGAGCGACGAACCACATCCTGTGGCACACCGAGATGCCCGTCTTCATGGCTCACTAATCGCCGGCTGGGCGAACTACCGGAAGTCGTCCAGCGTCAGCAGAGGCGTGAACGGCAGCCCAGCCGCCCGGAATGCCTCTTCAGCTCCCTCCAAACGATCGACCAGGGTGATGACGCGGGCGATTTCGCCGCCTTCCGCGCGAACGGCCTCCACTGCCTTGAGTGCGGAGCCTCCCGTCGTGGTGACATCCTCCACGATAATGACAGGCTCGCCTTTCAGGGTTTCGCCAGGTGCCAAGCCTTCGACAAGGCTGCGCGTTCCATGATCCTTCGCCTGCTTGCGAACGAAGAAGGCCGAGATGGGCCGGCCACGCAATGGGCTTACGGCCGCCACCGCTGCCGCGATCGGCACGGCGCCCATCTCCAGCCCGCCAATCCAGCGTGCCTTCTCCCCTTCGAGCTGATCGAGAATGAGATTCGCGATGATCCAACCACCCTGCGCGTCGAGCACGGTCGGCTTCATGTTGAAATAGAAGGTGGACGTGCGGCCCGAGGCGAGCTTCACCTCCCGATCCCTTTGGAAAGATCGCGCTTTGACGATCTCAATGAGCCTGGCGCGATCCGTAGCGGGCGATCGGTCGAGGGACATCTTCGTCTCCTTATCTTGGTGAAGCTGAGGTGCGTTGTGCCGGCCGAGCCAAAGCTGTCAAGAGACCTTCGTCGACTGCGACGCAGTAAGTCCCCGGAACCTCACGTGCAATCGATTGTTCCTGAGAAACTGTACGAATTGACCGACGGACTGGCGGCGGCTTCGGCTACGGGCCGACCAAGAGCTGATCACTCGGTAAGGTGCAAGGTCGCAGCTTCTTGGCAGAACGGAACGAGGGCTCCTCAAAGCAAGCCGGACCAACGGTTGTCATGACGCCGACGACGCCTCGACCTATCGTCGCGGGCGCTGAGGTGTTCTATCGCGTCGCTCTGGAAGAGCTGGTCCGCAGCAACGTGCCCTTTCTCATTGCCGGGGCCTACGCGTTCAGCGCGTATACCGGCATCACGCGCGCAACGAAGGATCTCGACGTCTTCTGCAAGGCCGGTGATTACCCGCGTTTACTGGCACACTTTCAGCGTTTGAACTACGCCATCACGGTGGAAGACGAACTCTGGATCGCCAAGGTCCACAGCGGCGTGCACTATCTCGATGTGATTTTCGCTTCGCCCAACGGGGTCATTCCAGTAACCGATGATTGGATCAACAACGGACGGCCAGCGGACGTCTTCGGCACACGCGTCCAGATCGTCGGACCGACCGAGCTGTTGTGGTCCAAGAGCTTCATCCAGCAGCACGAGCGCTATGATGGCGCAGATATCGCGCACCTCATCCTGAAGGCGCACGAGGAGATCGATTGGCGCCGTTTGCTCTCCTACATGGACGCTCATTGGGAGATTTTATTCGCGCATCTCATCAACTTCCGCTGGATCTATCCGTCAGAGCGGAACCGCATTCCATCATGGCTGATGCACGAATTGCTGGATCGCCTCCGGATTCAGCTCGAGCTTCCGCCGTCGAAGAGAAAAATCTGCCGAGGCGGAATGCTTTCCCCTGCCGATTACCTGATCGACACCGAAGAATGGAATTTTGCCGATTTCAGCGGGAAAGGTGGGGCGAAAAATGCCTCGTAAGCTGAAAGTGGCCGCACTTGCCGACCTGCACGTCAGAGAAGGGCAGGTCCGCCCCTACCGTGAGCTTTTCGAGGAGATCTGCCGCGTGGCCGATGTTCTGGTGTTGGCTGGCGATCTTACTGACTTGGGGAGACGGGAAGAGGCGGAAATTCTGGCGCAGGATCTCAAAGCCTGCTCGATCCCCGTTTTGGCCGTTCTCGGCAATCACGATCACGAATCCGGCCAGCCGGAAGTAGTGAGGCAGGTCTTGCGAGATGCCGGAGTGATGATGCTGGAAACCCGAGCTTTTGTCGTCGAGGATGTCGGTTTCGTGGGGGCTAAAGGCTTTGCCGGTGGGTTTGGCAGACATTTGCTCACAGCGTTCGGCGAGTCCGCTATCAAACAGTTCGTCGCTGAAAGCCTTAACGAAGCGACACGACTCGAGAATGGATTGCGCTCCTTGCATACGGAGCGCATCTTCGTTGTTTTGCACTATGCTCCGGTGCGGGAAACCATCGCGGGTGAGCCATTGGAGATATATCCTTTCCTCGGCTCATCCCGCCTCGCTGAGGCCATTGACCGGTTCAACGTCAGCGCCGTGGTGCATGGTCACGCTCATCACGGCAAATATGAAGGACGGACGCCCGGCGGCGTGCCGGTCTACAACGTCGCCTCGTACATAGAAAAGCCGACCGGCCGGGCCTATGGCTTGATCGAGGTCTGACCCGACTGCCGAAAGCGTCCCTGTGGGGAGCGTTATGCCTCAAGAATGCGCTTCGACCGGACCCGCCCCTCGTCGTCCAGCTGGTAAACGATCGGCACACCCGTCGCGATCTCGAGCTTGGTCACCTCATCGGGCGACAGGTTATCGAGCTTCATGACGATTGAGCGCAGTGAGTTGCCATGCGCGGAAACGAGCACGTTGCGGCCTGCTTTGACCTCCGGCCAAATCTTCGCGTCGTAATAGGGCAAGGTGCGCGCGGCCGTATCCTTCAGGCTTTCGCCTCCTGGCGGTTTGACATCGTAGCTGCGCCGCCAGATGTGCACCTGCTCCTCTCCCCAGCGGCGGCGTGCGTCGTCCTTGTTGAGACCTGAAAGGTCGCCGTAATCACGCTCATTGAGCGCCTGGTCAGCATAGGTGAGGAGCCCCGTCTGCCCAAGCTCTTCGAGTATGAGCTGAAGAGTGTGCTGGGCACGCTTCAGTGCACTCGTGAACGCCACGTCGAACTTGTAGCCCTCTGCCTTGAGGAGCCTGCCGGCCGTACGCGCTTCCTCGACACCTTTTTCGGAAAGACCAGGATCGCGCCAGCCTGTGAACAGATTGAGCTTGTTCCATTCGCTCTGGCCGTGCCGAACCAGCACGAGCACGTTGTCACCCGCCATTTTGTATCCTTGCTACTTGCCCTCAATGCAACTGAGCTGCCGTCCGAAAGATCTCAAATTCCGAGCACATCTCTCATCGAGTACAGTCCCGGCGGTTTACCGCGCCCCCACAGCGCTGCCCGAACCGCACCGCGGGCGAACAAGCTGCGGTCACTCGCGCGGTGTGTCAGCTCGATGCGCTCGCCTTCGCCCGCAAAGATGACCGTGTGCTCCCCGACGACGTTCCCGCCGCGGAGAGTCGCATAACCGATGTCGCCGCGATTTCGTGGCCCGGTATGGCCATCGCGCACGCGAACGCTGCGGTCCTTATGGGAAATGCCTCTCCCCTGCGCCGCAGCCTCGCCAAGCATGAGGGCTGTCCCGGAAGGTGCATCGACCTTGTGCTTGTGATGCATTTCCAGGATTTCGATGTCGAAGCTGTCGTCGAGAATCTGAGCGACCTTGTTCGTGAGGGCAGCCAGCAGGTTTACGCCCAGGCTCATGTTGCCTGACTTGATGATAGTGGCGTGACGGGCGGCAGCGGCAATGGCAGCCTCGTCTTCTTCAGAAAAACCGGTCGTACCGATTACATGAATGATGCGCGCGTTCGCTGTCAGTCCAGCGAACTCGACGGAAGTTTTCGGTGTCGTGAAGTCGAGCACTGCGTCGGCGCGGGCGATCAACTCAAGCGGATCATCGCTGGCGACAACGCCCAGGTTGCCGATGCCCGCCAGAGCGCCGATGTCCTGGCCAAGCGCCGGCGAGCCTTCGCGTTCGGTGCCGCCAATCAAGACGCACCCAGGCGTCGCGTGGACCACGCGGACGAGCTCACGCCCCATCCGGCCGGCCACACCCATCACCGCAATTTTCAAGTCGCTCATGAGAGTCACCTCGCGTTCAGGCGCGTATAGCAGAGGTGACGTGAGAAGAGAAAGGCCGCCCGGCGCATTTCTTTACGAGAATCGCCGTGAGACATTCGTGCAGGCCGAAGTGCGCTCGCTTGCGCAGCGGCCGCGCACCCTCGGCCAGCCAAACGCCGGCTCAATTCCATGCGAACGCGATTTTTTCGAGCTTGACGCCCCCGATCCGATCGTAGGCTCTGGCGATCGGCCGGCCGCCACGCCGCCAATAGAAGTCGATGGCCGGGGTGTTTTCGGCCAAAGCCCAGCAGATCAGGCCTTTGATCCTGCGCTCATCCATGGCGCTGCGACAGGCTTCGAAGAGAAGCTCGCCAAACCCGAGGCCCTGATAAACGGGGGCGAGGTAGAGCTCGTAAATTTCGCCCTGATAAGAGCTGCGGCCGCGCGCCGAACCCCACGTGGCGTAACCAGCAACTTCGCCATTGACTTCGAGCACGAGGATATTGTCACCCGAACGCACGGCACTGGCCCACCATTCCGGACCGCGGCGGCGGATCATGCATTCGAGATGAAGATGCGGGATGATGCCCCGGTATGCGAGTTGCCAGGACTCGCGAAAGACCTTTGCCAATGCTTCCGCATCGGATGGCCTGCCGCGCCTTACTCGAACTTTTGAGCTGGACCCCAACATGAGTCCACTATAAAGCGCGGCAGAAAATGTATTTCAACGTTGTTGTCGCGGCTTCGTTCCGCCCGCGTTCACAAGTCACAGGTGCGAGGGTCCGAAGACAGCCTTTCGGACCCTCGCAGGATTGTCGTCACCAAGAAGAGCTCACGAATTGAACTTGAAGCTCGCGCTCGTACGATTTGCCGCCGAGCTGATGCTCTCCAGCGTTTGCTGAGCGACTTTCGTCGAAAGCTCGAAAAGCTCCTTGGTCTGGGCGCTCGCGACGGTGAACTGCTTCTGCAGGAAATCCGTCTGCAGGCGGATGGCCTCCGGCAGCGTGCGAGCGCGGGCAATGGCCTGAGCTGCGTCGAACGCGGCCTCGGCATTTGCCGCGGTGTTGTTCAAGACCTTCTCGCTGATGGCACGCGCGCCGGCCTGAGCGGTCGTGATCACTTCCTCGAACGCCTTGAGGCTGTCCTTTGCCGCGGCATTGAGCTTCTGGTAGGTCTCGCGGCCCTTGGCGACGCTCTCCGCGGCCATGGCCTGTACGTTTTCCGGGATGCGAGCCTCTTTGGCCGCGTTGAATGCTTCTTGTGCCTGCTGCGTGAACTGCTCGTTCATGACCGTCTCCTAAGGAGCCTCGAGGGGTTGTGACCAATGTCAGCGGAGGTGGGGAATCGCTCCGCCAAATCCGACTGCTCCCTACCTAATACGTTCTATTGTGCGATGCAACATTCATTGTGCATCGCGAAAATGAACAAACTGTCGCACCTCGAACTGTAGGACGTCAGAAAATCAAGCGGCGAGTGCCGGAAAAAGCTCGCGATAGCGCAGGGTTGCCGGGTCGAAGAGCACGTCTTGCGGCCTTAGCGGCCGGGCAAACGCAAGGCCGTCCAGAGATCTGCACCGCGAGATGGCCACGTAGGCCTGCCCGTGGGCGAACGTACCTCGCCCCAGGTCTATGTAGACCCGATCCAAAGTCAGCCCTTGGCTCTTGTGGATGGTGAGGGCCCAAGCCAGCCGCAACGGAAACTGCTTGAAGGTGCCAGCAACCGTTTCGACGATCTTCTCTGCCGCCTGGTCGTAGGCATAACGCCGGTTCTCCCAAGCGACAGGCTCGACCTCGTGCTCCTTGCCGTCGATCTCCACCCACACCTGGCTCTCGCTGAGCCGGCTGATGCGGGCAATCGTGCCGTTGACCCAGCGCCGGTCCGGATCATTCCGCAGCAGAATGACCTTTGCCCCAGGCTTGAGCAGAAGAATGCTATCCGTCGGTTGGGCAGCGTCGCTGAAGTCACCGGTCAGGCTGGCTTCGTAGGCATAAGCCTGACCCGGAAGAGCTTCCAAATAAGCCGCGTTGATCCGATTGGCCGCGGCATTCGTGGGCGTCAGGATGACGAAGGCATCGCCCTCAGCAAGATTGCGGATAGGACGTACACGGCTGTTAAGAAGCTCCAGATCCTCCGGGCCGGCCTCGCCCTCCCGTATCCGGTCCAGCACGCTCACGAGATCAGCGTCATCCTGGCGGAACACGTGCTTGAGCTCGAGGTACGCTGTGCCGGCGCCGTCCTGCAGCGTGGACACGTCAAAGAAGAACGGTCCGCCGAAACGAGCTTCGAGGTGTTCCGCCTCAGCCGCTTCCTGAACGACGGGCGGGAGCTGGTGAAGGTCGCCGAACAGCAAGAGGCGCACACCGCCGAAAGGCTCGCGGGGCCGTCCTCGATTGACGCGCAGCGCCTGGTCGATCGCCCACATCAGATCGGAGCGAACCATCGACACTTCGTCGATGATGAGGAACTTGAGCTGCCGCATGATGCGGGCGTTGCGGCTGCGGCGGATGTCGTCTGGCCCGATCAGACGGGGAGGAAAGCCGAAAAAGGAATGGATGGTCTGGCCACCGACATTGATGGCGGCAAGCCCGGTGGGCGCGAGCACGATGCCCTGATCTGCGATGATTTCCCGCAGGCAGCGCAGCAGCGTGGATTTGCCAGTCCCTGCACGGCCGGTGATGAAAAGATGACCTTCACAGGTCTCGGGAAAGGCTGCCGCTAGCTCGTGCTCCGTGGTGACCTGAAACCCCTCTGGCCATGAAATCCTGCTGGCTGGGCAAAGCCCCGTCACCGCATCTGTCTCCCACTCAGGCGACGGCCTTCGCGTCTTTCATGCGCTCCATCTTCTTCCGCATGTTGGGGTCGAGCCAGCGCTTGCGCAAGCGGATGGACTTGGGCGTGACCTCCACCAGCTCGTCATCCGCGATGTAGGAGAGAGCGCGTTCCAGCGTCATCTTCATCGGCGGGGTGAGCAGTATGTTGTCATCCTTGCCTGCCGCGCGGATGTTGGTCAGCTTCTTGCCCTTGAGCACGTTCACGTCGAGGTCGTTCTCGCGTGAGTGCTCGCCTACGATCATGCCCTGGTAGACGCGCGTTTGCGGCCCGATGATCAGCGCCCCGCGGTCCTCCAGGTTGTAGAGCGCATAGGCCACAGCCTCACCGTCGCCATTGGAGACCAGCACGCCCGTGCGCCGGCCCTGGATTTCGCCTCTATACGGAGCGTAGCCGTGGAACAGGCGGTTCATGACGGCCGTGCCGCGCGTGTCGGAAAGCAGCTCACTGTGATAGCCAAGCAAGCCACGCGTTGGCACGTGGAACACCATCCTCAGGCGCCCGCCACCTGAAGGGCGCATCTCGATCAACTCGCCGCGACGCTCGGAGATTTTCTGGACGACGACGCCACTGTACTGCTCGTCGACGTCGATGATCACCTCCTCGATGGGTTCAAGTCGCTGGCCCGTTTCCGGATCAGTCTTGAACACTACCCGCGGCCGGGACACCGTCAGCTCGAAGCCCTCCCGCCGCATGGTCTCGATCAGAATGGCAAGCTGCAGCTCACCGCGGCCTGCCACCTCGAAGGCGTCCTTCTCCTCGGACTCTATTACGCGAATGGCGATGTTCCGCTCGGCCTCGCGGAAAAGCCGCTCTCGGATGACGCGGCTCTGGACCTTGTCGCCTTCCTGACCTGCAAGCGGACCATCATTGATCCTGAAAGTCATCGTCAATGTCGGCGGATCGATAGGCTGGGCCGGAAGCGGGACTTCGACGCTGGGATCACAGAGCGTGTCGGCCACAGTCGCTTGCGTCACACCAGCGATGGCGACGATGTCCCCAGCCTCCCCGACCTCGATCGGCTGACGCTCGAGCCCGCGGAACGCCAGCACCTTGGTGACGCGAGCCACCTCGACCAGCTGACCGTCGTGGCGCAGAACGTGGATCGTCTGGTTTGGCCGCACGGTGCCGGAGGTTATCCTGCCTGTCAGCATGCGGCCCAGGTACGGGTCCACTTCGAGCGTTGTCGCCAGCATACGGAATGGCCCGTCCTCGACCTGCGGCGGCGGAACATGGGACAGGATCAAATCGAACAGCGGCGCCAAGCTGTCCCTGGGACCAGCCGGATCAGGCGCCATCCAGCCATCGCGGCCCGAGCCGTAAAGGGTGGGGAAATCGAGCTGCTCATCCGTCGCGTCGAGGCTGGCGAACAGGTCGAACACCTCGTTCAGCACTTCCAGGTGCCGCTCGTCCGGACGGTCGATCTTGTTGATGGCGACGATGGGCCTCAAACCCCGCTTCAGCGCCTTGGAGACGACGAATTTCGTTTGCGGAAGAGGCCCCTCGGACGCGTCGACGAGCACGATGGCACCGTCGACCATATTGAGAATCCGCTCCACCTCGCCGCCGAAGTCGGCGTGACCAGGTGTGTCGACGATGTTGATACGGGTACCGCGCCAGACCAGTGAGGTGCACTTGGCGAGGATGGTGATGCCGCGCTCCCTCTCGAGATCGTTGCTGTCCAACACGCGCTCGGCCACCTTCTGGTTGTCCCGGAAGGCACCCGATTGCTTCAAGAGCTGATCGACCAGCGTGGTCTTGCCGTGGTCGACGTGGGCAATGATCGCGACGTTACGAAGGTCCATGAAGCTCACGTGCTGCAGCGCAGGAAATCAGGCGCCGAGGTATCACAACTGGCTTGATCCTGCCAGAAGTCGCCCCCCCCCCCGCAGGCTAATCGGCGCTGGTGCGAGTCTCTCCTCAGCGTCCAGCGGTGGGATGCAAGCGCGGCCGCAACCCGAGCCGGAAGAGCGCAACGACGCTCGGCGGCGTCAAAACATCGACAAGCGTGTCGGGATTGATCTGGATGGCGTCCAAATAGCCTTCCGGCGTCCAAGGCCGAAGGCTCCTCCCTGTCACGAGATGGGGCCGACCATTGAGCCTCGCAATGGTACCCATCGGCAGATCCCCAATGGGCCATTGATATGTGCGCTTACCCCCTCCCGGGCCGAGCCTTTCCTCATGCAGGATCCTGTCCATGTGATCCGCCGTAACCCGCCCGGTTCGACCCTCGGCTTGCGCCCACAAGGTCGCAAAGACGAGTGCTTCAGCCCGCCGGCATTCGAAGCATGGCCTGTGCCCCGCCGCGAGCGCCGTGGCCTCATCCAGAAAGAACAGCTCGGTATACCGCCCCGGCGGCATCACCTCCCGATGCCGGCCGCGGAACTGCAGCTCGCAGCAGATCCACTGACGTGTCACCCAGCGGCGGCTTCCGAGAGTCTTGTCCGGCCGGTGGAGACAGCCGCCCCTGTTGCCCATCATGGTCCCGCGCGCAGACGTCGCGATGATCTCTCCCTCGGGCGTCACGCGGTTCTGGAGAGGCATAGGCGCGCTCAAGTTTCAACGACGAATTATGAGAAATAGTACCGGCGACGGGGCGGCGCACTGTCAAAGGCTTTGCCTTCCACGCGTTCGGGACTAAATGTCAGCTCTCAAGTCCCGGACAGGTCAGCGAATGGTTCTTCTGCTCGACAACAGCCCTCGTCACAGCCCCTCCCCTGGAGAGGAGGAAACCCGGCCGTCGCTCATCGGCTTGGGACGGGCGGAGCTTGGCCAAGCGCTGTCCTCGCTTGGGGTGCCAGCTAAGCATCTGCGCATGCGGATTTCCCAGCTGTGGAGCTGGATCTACGTCCGCGGCGCCACGTCCTTCGATCAAATGACCGACATCTCGAAGGATCTACGGGCGCGGCTCGATGCCGCTTACACATTGGCCCGGCCGGAGATTGTCACGGAGCAGGTCTCGGTCGACGGCACGCGGAAATGGCTGTTGCGGCTGCCGAGACGGGGCCGGGAGGCGCTGCCGCCGGAGATCGAGACGGTTTACATCCCCGAAATTGACCGCGGCACGCTCTGCATTTCGAGCCAGGTCGGCTGCACCTTGAATTGCTCGTTCTGCCACACTGGTACACAGCGGCTCGTGCGCAATCTCGAGGCCCAGGAAATTGTCGGGCAGATCATGCTGGCGCGTGACCGGATCGGCGACTGGCCTGGCGCGGAGCCACCTGGCGATGGACGCCTCCTGCCCGACACCGAGCGCAAAATCACCAACATCGTCCTCATGGGCATGGGCGAGCCGCTTTACAATTTCGAGAACGTGAAAGCAGCCATGGAGATCGCCTCGGACGGCGAAGGGCTTTCCATCTCCAAGCGGCGTATCACGTTGTCGACCTCGGGCGTGGTGCCTGAGATCCCCCGCTGGGGCGCCGAGAGCGGTACGATGCTCGCCATCTCCCTGCACGCCACCCGCGACGACCTGCGGAATGAGCTGGTGCCCATCAACCGCAAGTACCCGATTGCAGAGCTGATGGCGGCTTGCCGGGCTTATCCGGGGCTCTCGAACGCCAAGCGCATCACCTTCGAGTACGTGATGCTGAAGGGCGTCAACGACTCGCTGGCCGATGCCAAGGAGCTGGTGAAGCTGCTGCGGGGCATCCCCGCAAAGATCAACCTCATCCCGTTCAATCCTTGGCCCGGCACGAAGTACGAGTGCTCGGACTGGGAGCAGATTGAGCGCTTCGCGGAAGTCGTCAATCGCGCGGGCTATGCCAGCCCCGTCCGCACCCCTCGCGGCCGTGACATCTTAGCCGCCTGCGGGCAGCTCAAGTCGCAGAGCACACGGCTCAAAGCAAGTGCACTCCACGCAAGCGGGGCGGCTGGGAGCTAGACGAGATGGTCTGGTCCACGATCTGGCGGATCATCGTCGTCCCGATCGCGTTCGTGATTTCGGGCCTGATCTCCCTTTTCGTGCTTGTAACCCTCGGCCTCGAGCGGATCACCCACGCTTTCCATGATGCGCCGATGGACGAGCCGGACACAGTTCTGGCTGTTTTCGATCTCGTGACGCAGGGTGCAATCCTAGCATCAGGGCTCACCATCCTCCCGGCATTCCTTGTCGTTGTAATAGGCGAGGTCGCGCGTATCCGATCTGCCGTCTACTACATTTTCGGCGGCGGCTTGGCGCTTGTTGCTGTGCCGGTTCTGGCGCAGGTCGGGACTGTGGGCGTGGTCTGGCCGAGCCCAGTCGTCTGGCAGGTTTTCGCGACTGCGGGTTTTGCCGGAGGCTTCGTTTATTGGCTGCTCGCCGGGCGGCGCGCATAGGTGCGATCATCGGCCGATTGCACGGGGGTTTTTGAAAGATGGTTGCAGCGGTCCTACGCTGTCTCAGCGGCTACATCGCCGCGTGTGTCGCTGCGGCCATCATCGAGGTCTCGTTCGTTCTGCCGCCCCATGAGCTTGCAGGCGCCCAGGCAGATCGCCTGACGGCAGCCGGCATTTGGCTGCTTCTCGCCAGTCTGCATACAGCAATTTTCGCAGCTCCCTTTGCAGCTATCATGATAGCTGTTGCTGAGTGGCGCGGCCTGAGGAGCTTCATCTACTACGCTGGCGTCGGATTCGGCATTGCGGCGCTCGGGTTCCTTGCGCAACTCTCCGGCATCGGAGTCGCCCAACCGGTAAAGATCATCCTGTACGTTTTGGCAGCGTTCTCTATTGCGGGCATCGTCGGCGGCGCCGTGTATTGGCTCCTCTCAGGCCGCAAGGCGGGTCAGAGAGGATGCCGAGCAAAGTCACGCGATGCTGCGACGCAATAGAATTGTTGCGGCGCCGAAAAGCTGCTATTCGTGTCTTGTCCGGCTCAGCTGCTGGCCACACGGAGGATATCGCGATGTTGTGTTTTGACGATTACCTGGGAGTGGCCAAGTCCTGGAGCGACGTGACGCTCCAGTGGCTCGAAGCCAGCGCTCATCTTTTCACGTCCATGCTGCGCAGCTTCGAGCAGAGCGGAACTGTCTTTTCACCTACTCCTGGCCACGCGCCGGGGGCCAACACAGGCCAGACACCTCCGGCTTCTTGGTACAAGCAGCCTCCACGGAGCCCCTTTGAACCCGATTGGCTTGGGCTTGGCTGGGTTCTTCCGCTCGACATACCGACCCTCATGCCGAGGGGTGCTTTCGGCCCGTTCAACCCGGTTGAAGCATGGACCAAGACCATGGAGCTGACGGTCCCGTCCATGACGGTTGGACTGCCTGCGCTTGCGACCAGCCCTCTGCGCCCTACGAACTGGCCAGCGGCCGGAATGCCCTGGATGATCGGGCTCGGCGTTGCGATGGTGGCCTCTGCTCCGGCAGCCGCTGCGCCCTCCGAAAACGCCCAGTTCTCGGCCTATCGCTCGGAAAGTGGTCACGCCGTTGCGCAGATAACGTTTCCGAACCAAGTGGTGGCAGCCGTCGCCGTTCCGGAGAACGCAATCTCCATGCTGGATGCGTTCTTCCGCTGGCCTCGGATGGTCCACTGATGAACACCGAGCCGGCGCATGACCGCCGGGCGGAAAAAGCGTCAGGCACTTTGACTTACTTGGAGGTACGACTTGCCGAAGCCGACCTCTTTGGCTTGGCCCGGCAATAGGCCTTTACCTCCGTGCCGTCTTTCCGCTTCGTTGCGGAGACCCAGCTGCACTCGGCCTTGGCGGTGCAAGACTCCTGCGCCAGACCTTTGCACGGAGATGCCTTCGAATCATCGGCCTGAGCTGCGAACGCGACCACGCCGAGAGCGATTGCGCCTGCAGCCAAGCTTTTCGCCAACACACGGATACTCACAGCAGTTTCCCCCCGAAACGCGCAACGGGGATCATCTTAGAAACGAAGGTCGGAATCAATCTTCATCTTGAGGACTATTTCTGGCGTGAGCCGGCGGCCCAGGCGAGTGCCTGCTCCAGGCGGTCGTCGCCCCAAAACAGCTCGCCATCCTCCGTGATGAAGCTCGGCGCACCGAAGATGCCCCGAGATGAGGCCTCCGCGGTCTGGTCCTTGAGACGCTGCTTGATTTCGGGCTCTTCAGCGCGAACCAACAGCGATGCAGAATCGAGCCCCAATCCAGACAGCGCCTTCTCGATCACCGCCGGCTGGGCGATGTCCTCTCCCCGCCCAAACTCGGCTTCAAAAATCGCGCGGGTGAACGGCTCGATCCAGCCTTCGTCGGCACCAATCAGAGCGAGACGCGCCGCCTTCAACCCGTTGGCTGGGAACGTGGGCGGCATGACGAAAGGGAGGCCGCGACTTTCGGCCAACCGCTGCATATCGCGGATCATGTAGCGACCTTTCACCGGGTACAGATTGAAAGGCGAGGTATCCCAGCCTTGCGACTTGAAAATTGGCCCGAGCAGGAATGGGAGCCAAGTAACCTCGACACCGGCCTGCTTCGCCAGCCCCGAGATACGCATGACAGAGAGATACGAATAATTCGAGGCGAATTCGTACCAGAACTCAAGCCGGGGCATAGGAGGGACCTCTCGAGGACAGCCATAGAAGCCTCTAACGTACTACGGCCGATGGAAACTGAGACAATAGGGCGGCTCAGCGTAATGATAGGCCCCTTGGCCGCCAGCGGATTGCGCGCCTATAGTGCGCCGCCCCACTTTTCAGGACATGAGCAGGAACACAATGGCTGCGAAGACCGGCGGAGAGAAGATCAATAAGGTTGTGCTTGCCTATTCAGGCGGCCTCGACACGTCGATCATCCTCAAGTGGCTGCAGGTAACCTACGGCTGCGAGGTGGTCACATTCACAGCCGATCTCGGCCAGGGCGAAGAGCTCGAACCCGCGCGCCGCAAAGCAGAGATGCTGGGCATCAAGCCCGAGCACATTTTCATCGAGGATCTGCGGGAAGAGTTCGTGCGCGACTACGTATTCCCCATGTTCCGCGCCAACGCGCTCTATGAGGGCGTCTACCTGCTCGGCACCTCGATTGCGCGTCCACTGATCGCGAAGAAGCAGATCGAAATCGCACGAAAGACCGGCGCCGATGCCGTCTGCCACGGCGCCACCGGCAAGGGCAACGACCAGGTGCGCTTCGAGCTCAGCTACTACGCACTGGAGCCGAACATCCGCATCGTCGCGCCCTGGCGCGAGTGGAGCTTCAAAGGCCGAGCCGAGCTGCTGGACTTCGCCCGCAAGCACCAGATCCCGATCGCCAAGGATAAGGAAGGCGAGGCGCCATTCTCGGTCGACGCCAATCTGCTGCACTCCTCCTCGGAAGGGAAAGTCCTGGAGGACCCGGCGGTCGAGCCGCCGTCGATAGTCTACCAGCGCACGATCGATCCCGAGCAAGCTCCGGATAAGCCGACCATCATCACCATCGGCTTCGAACGTGGCGACCCGGTGAGTCTCAACGGTGAGCGACTGTCACCAGCCACGCTCCTGGCGCGCCTCAACGACTTTGGCCGGGACAATGGCATCGGCCGCGTCGATCTCGTCGAGAACCGCTTCGTCGGCATGAAGTCGCGTGGCGTTTATGAGACGCCAGGCGGCACCATCCTGCTCGCTGCTCATCGCGCCATCGAGTCAATCACGCTCGACCGCGGCGCCGCGCACCTCAAAGACGAGCTGATGCCGCGCTATGCGGAGCTGATCTATAACGGCTTTTGGTTCAGCCCCGAGCGCGAGATGCTGCAGGCGCTGATCGACAAGAGCCAGGAGCACGTCGAAGGCGAGGTGCGGCTGAAGCTCTACAAGGGCAACGTGATCGTCATCGGCCGCACGAGCCCGAAGTCGCTCTACTCCTCAACGCTCGTCACATTCGAGGACGACCGCGGCGCTTACGATCAGAAGGACGCCGAGGGCTTCATTCGGCTCAACGCGCTGCGGCTCAGGACTCTGGCGATGCGCGCCAAGTCAATGGAGTGACGCGCTTTAGCGGTCAGCCGCAATGAACCTCCCAGCAGGACCGAAACTGGGGAGCTGAAATCGCGTGGTCCGGCCGCATCGAGATGTGGGGCCGGTCACACAGTCTATCCAGGGCAGAGGGAGCGTACTACTTGCGCTCCCACTCCTCCTTCACTTCCATGCACTTTTTCGTGATGAATTCGTTGATGTCATCAACGACCATGCCGTCGAGCACGTTGAAGGTGTTATCGGTGGTGGTCGCCGTCCACATGGCGCCTTTAACAAGTGTCGGCGCTTCGATCTCGCCCCAGTTGAGCACCGCCTTGGTCGCCTTGCCGTTTTCGAAGGTCACCTTCGGCTGGAAGTCAAACTTCACCTCGGCTGGACCATCCTCGCGCTCGATCTTGCAAGAGACCTGATGCTTGTCGAGCTGAGCCTCATGCTTCGGCTCGGTCATTGCCTTGATGAGCATGTCGCGCTTCAGCCTGATGTCGGACATGCACTGCACGCGGCCCCACGGCCATGAGACCTTGGCCTTGGAAACGATTTTCTGCAGATGCTCCTTCCGCCAAGTCTTTACGATGTGGCAAGCGATGTCGTCGCCGTTTGGATCGCGGTTATGGAACGCGTCGCAAATGGCCACCTTGCAGGCTTTCCGGCTCTCACGCTCAGCCTTTTCCTCAGGCGTGAGCTCCACCTCGGCCTCCGCGCTCTTAGCCGCCTCGGCCATGGCTGGAGCTGAGGCGGAAGCCACCATGACGGCAGCGACGATCCAGTAAAGTGCGTGACGAGCCCGCATCTCGATTCCCTTCTGCGACAGAGCCGTCCTCGCTATGGCGAGGCTTTCGCGCAGGAATATGACGGAGGATGCCGGAGGATCGCATCTAAACCTTAGTTCAGAAGTCGGGCTTGCTTGAACTCGCTCAGCTGGGCCACCATATCTCACTTTGCGTGGACCAGCGGCGCCCGGTAGAACGGGGCCGACAACTCGCGGGGGCCTATTAGGACCCGTGGGACGTTCAACAAGGTCGCTTAGGAAGGGCTTTGAGCATGTCACGCATGTCGCTTTTGTCCAGTCCCATGCTGCTCGGGTTCGAGGAAATCGAGCGGCTCATCGATCGTGTCGGCAAGGGCGCCAGCGACGGCTATCCACCTTACAACATTGAGCGCATTGCAAAGGATGGCGAGCGGGGCGAGTTGCTGCGCATCACTTTGGCAGTAGCCGGTTTCACACGTGATCAGCTCGAGATCACAGTCGAGGACAACCAGCTAACGATCCGCGGGAAACAGCAGGAGGACAAGAGTCGGGAGTACCTTTACAGAGGCATCGCGGCCCGGCAGTTCCAACGCACTTTTGTCCTCGCAGACGGTATCGAGATCAAGAGCGCGGATCTGAACAACGGTCTTCTGTCCATCGATCTCATCAGGCACGAGCCGGAGCGGCTGGTGCGACGAATCGAGATCGGTGAGCGCAATTCCGGTGCATGAGCACTCTGGCACCAGCGTTGGCCAAAGACAGAGAATCACTGGACCATGGGTGCGGCAGCAGGGCTGCAGGCGTGACGTGCCTGTCCCCGCACCCGGAGGAGTAGCGTCATGAACAAGGTCACGAACAAGACCAACCGCACAAGATCGCCGCGGAAGCGGGCAACCAGCCCCAAGGTGGCGCCGGTGATGAGCCAGCGAGAGCTGGCGCGCCTCGGCGGAGGTGAGATCGCCTACATCAAGGTCCTGACCTCTGATGAGGCACAGCGCCTTTACCCCGCCATCGAAGGCTTGCCCGGCGGCATCAACCTTTATGCGCTGCACGCGGCCGATGGGACTCCCATCGCTCTGACCGACAGCCGGCAGGCAGCAATTGGCCATGCCCGCGGGGACAAGCTGGAGATCGCTAGCGTGCACTAACGCTAAAGCTCCTGGCGGCACGCAATTGGAAGCGCTCCCTCGGGACCGAGTGGGGCGCTCCTTGCTTCTGGTGTCCTGGCCTTTTGAGCGCGACGTACCCGATTCTTCTGGCTAACCTTGGGCCAGCATTCCGTTAACCGCGATAGCGCGCGAACTGCCCACGTGGCCTATAGGGCTCTAGGTAGGCTGGCACGATCGACTCGATCGTGTGGAGGCGCGATACGCCAAGCCCCTGCAACGTGCGGCCCTCCTGCTCGGCAGCCTGGCTGACGACGTTGTCAGTCTTGAGCAGGCGCACTTGATCGAGGGTAATTGGTCGAATGCTGTTCGGCAGCGGCCACGTCAGCAGTGCGATGAGGCTTGCCAGCCAGAACGGGATCGAAATGTAGGGGCGGTCTTGATCGACCCATTCCTGGGTCTTGTTTAGCAACTCGCGGAATGTGAAGACCTCCGGGCCACCGGCCTCGTAGATCGTGCCCGGTGTGCCTGCACCTTCGACGGCGTGAGCGATGGCGCTGCCAAGGTCTCCTGCATAGACCGGCTGGAAACGCGTACGTCCGCCTCCGATCAGCGGCAGTATCGGTCCGAAGCGAGCCATGGCTCCGAACCGGTTGAAGAAATCGTCCTCGGGGCCGAACACGATGGAGGGTCGGATGATGATGGCTTCGGGGAACTCCTCCAGCACAGCCTGCTCGGATTCCGCCTTGGTGCGGGCATATGCTGAACTGCTCTTGGGATCGGCACCGATGGCGGAGATGTGGACGAAGCGCTTGGCCCCGGCCTCGCGCGCGGCCCTGGCGACGGCGCGTGCGCCTTGTACGTGCACGGCAGTGAACGTCTGCTTCCCCGTGGGGCTCAGAATGCCGACGGCATTGACCACAGCCGTCGCATCCCTGACCGCGTTGACCACCGAATCCGGATAGCGCACATTGGCCTGAACCGCGTGGATCTGCCCGAGGCGGCCCATTGGCTGCAGATGACCGGCGAGATCCGGACGCCGGACGGCGGCTCTTATCCGCCAGCCGCGTCGGGCCAGCCGCTGAACCGCATAACGGCCCACGAACCCCGATCCGCCAAACACGGTCACCAGACCGCCGAAGGCGAGGTTTGCCGACATGCCAGTGGATCTCCTGCCATCCGCTGCCCATATATTCTTGAGGGGCAGCAATATACGACCGCCCGATCCATGTGAAGTGACGGCCAGCGCAATTGACATTGGAAGCGCTCGGCTCTAACTCATGAGCCTCACCAGAGTGCCCAGGTGGCGGAATTGGTAGACGCACTAGTTTCAGGTACTAGCGGGGCAACCCGTGGAGGTTCGAGTCCTCTCCTGGGCACCAACAAACAGTCAACTGCCTGACTGCACTTAAGTTTCGAGCATCGAAGGATCTTTCGGCCGCCCACTAGTACACAGGGGTGGTGCACTGTGATACTTGGCTGGTACAAGGCGGTTCGGGTGCTCAAATCCACACCGCCGACCACAAAAGACTATCCACTCTACGACTCCACAAGACACCGCAACTCGAGGGCAGCAGAGCTAGCCTGAGCGCAGCCGAGAGCAAGCACTCTCCCTCAACCTATGGCGTTGATGCAACCGAACCGACAAGCGACTGCCCAGCACCATGCGGGGCGAGTCGGAACGCAAAACGACAGTCCCGGATCACGATAGGGCCGTGACACAGACCAGTGCTATGCCTCTCCTACCGAAATCAGGATTCTTTTTGGGATGGTTACGTGGACACCCCAGTTTCCGTTTGCCACCTGGGTTATGCCGAAATCAACTGCAGTCGAAAGCACCGTAATCGCCGCATCCTCGTCAAGTCCCCAGCCGTCCATAAGGAACTTTCGCGAGAACTGGAATGCGGATCGCAGTGCCCGGTCTAGGCAGGATCTTTTGTAGACCTCCGCCTGGGCGTCCCGACCAAGATCGCGCAAGTAGTTCGGATAGCTGAAGCCGTGAAGAATTAGCTCCTCGCGTGATTCGATCAACGGACCGGCCAATCCTCGTAGGAAACGCTTTGATTCTCGACCGCGCTTATGCACCTTAAAACGAAAGGTCCCAGTTAGCGAGCACTCTAACCCTGTTCCGTTGACCTCGCCATCGCCAAGCGCGATGTGCCCATCACCGACGGAAAACAGAGCACCCGGGACCCCGACTGGCAGGTAGACCGTCGATCCCTTACCCGCCCGCCAGTTGTCAAAGTTCCCCCCGAAATAGCCGGGAGGTATCGAATCAACGAGCCCGGGTTCTTTCGGCATCACGGTCATTACGCCGAAATGCGGCCGCAATGGTATTCGTACGTTCGGAATTGGGTTCGGATGCTTTTCGATCGTCGAGTGATCGACCGGCACGCCGGGATAATCAATTGTGTCATGGCGTATCCCATACGGATCCACCTGCGGCGTCCACCGGTACGAATAAACTGCCCGGGCCCATTCCCCCCTTGGCTCGACTTCAAAAACGGTAACTATTTCGCGCCGCTTTTCTGGGTCGATAAAATCAGAGTAATGGAAGCCCCACCAAGTTGCAGCGTTGACTGCAAAGCAACGCCCCGCGAATTCCGGATTACCGCTCGGACGAGGCACGATATCCAATATGTTTATTTCCAAGATATCGCCAGGTTCAGCTTCCTCAATGTAAACTGGTCCTGTGAGTATGTGTACCCCAAAGCCCTCACCTGCCCCACGGCCGACAACAGAAGCGTCGAGGGGACCGGCACCCCTTCGCTCGACATTTTTCCCGTTGGCAGTCCAGTTAAAGACGCTTTCGGCGCCTGTATCTCCCTTGACCATCCGCTCCCAATCGTCAGACGCATGCTGGGTAAGCGTTTCAATGACCACTTCTGCGCCTGAACGTACTCTCAACACGGGAGGCAGCTCATTGCTTATGAAGCCCCAGTGAACTGTGCTGGCGCTAGCCGCAATGCGATACCGCGTTGGGGCGGACGTAATCACGTCAGACGCCATAGGCGATCTTAGCAACCCGAGACACTTGGCTGCGGTATTGCCGTCGCGCACCCCGCTGGGGCGCCCCCGATGCCGCTCCGGTCCCGCAATAGAGCGCGGCTTCATTGCGCGGTAAGCTCGTGGACTCAAACCGAATGTCGCCCTGAACACGCGGCTAAAATGGCCTGGATTGCTGAAGCCGCACCGAAAGGCGATGTCGGCGATGCTCGCGGAGCGCTCACTTTCCTGGACCAGTGCGTGCCGAACTAGGTCCAGCCGGCGGCTTTTGAGAAGCTCCGAAAACGTTGTACCATGCAATGTAAACAGCTTCTGCAGGTACCGTCGAGAAATTCCGGCCCTTTCTGCGACCTCACGCAAGGAAAGATCCGGCTTCGTCAGGTGAGCATCGATGATGGCTTTTACGCGTTGGAAATGGGCCGCTTGGACCTGCGTCACCTCACCATCGAAGGTGTCATGTTCCTTGTGCAGAGCGGCCGTCAGCAGCTCAATCAATGCATTCTCTATCGGAACCAGCTCCGAAACATCTAATTGATCGAGATCGCGGAAGAGAGATAGCAGCAGAGCCTGTATACCTGGAAGGAATGGCCCTTCACCCAAGATCATAGGAGGGCCAACCAACCGCCGCCCAAAAGGCTCGGCGATACGGGCCCGGTTTATCCGTAGAAGCAGAACCTCAAACCGGCCTTCAAACACCAGCCGCCAAGACGCCTGACCATCACAAACGGAGACTGCGCCCTCCTCAAACGAGAGGCCATCTTCGAACTGCCCGCAACCGTGCTGATGCAGCACGACGAACACGCACTCACGTGTTTCTTTTCGGACTCGATAGGAAAGCTTCTCCGAAGAAGCCCGCAGTCGGGCAACTGCCGCACCGCTGGGCGATTTTAGCAGGAACGCCTCTGCAGACAGGCACCCCCTTCGGCCTCGCTCACCGGAAAGACCAAGCGCAGCGAGCAATTCCCGCCACTTCCCCCACTGTCGACTGACCGGAAGCGCATCAATGTTCACGTGCATTCAGCACCCCCGCCCACAGACCATACCCACTATAGCAACGTAGCGGGAACACCTAAAGTCCTCATGCCAAAACGCGCCCAAAAAATACGCGAAAGGCGCACAAGCTTGTTGACACCCGGCGGCGCAAACCCCGGCAAGAATTTGATTTTTGAAGCAAATCCCCGCGACGTTATTTTTCCAAGCGGTGCATGCACTATAGCCCGCACATCTCCCCACCCATAGCGTGACCAAATTTGTCCGTCTAATATAGTTTTAGATAACACCGATAGAAAATAAGGAAGGAATTTTCGAAGGATCAAGCCTCAAGGATGCACTGTCTTCGAAGCAGAACGGATGACGCTGAAATGCCGCCACGCTTACTTTATGGCGTTTGCTTTTGAGCGAAATTAGCCGTTCTTAAGAAAGGGCTGCAGCTCCTGATGCTGAGCGTTATGCATGATCAAGAGGGCAACACGGAGGAGGAAGAAATGGAATACATGTATCTAGGCCGTAACGAGTGGGTGGCTCTAGCCGTTGGGCTTATTACAGGTGCTCTTTATTCCTGGCTTTCTCTGCCAATTCCGGCTCCGAACGTATTCGGCGGCATTCTGGCCATCATATTCACGTTCATCGGATATGTGATCATACAAAAGGCAAGAGGACAAATTACTTTCGGGAAGCCTCCGAAGGCCTGACGCAAACTGCAGGTCTTGGTCACCTACTTCCAACTAGGGAGGAAAAGAATGCTCAACATAACCATTGGTGCAGTCGAAATTCAAGCAGCGCTCGTCGGCCTGGTAACTGGCCTCCTTTACACCGCGGTTCGGGCACCAATCCCGGCACCGAATGTGCTTGGCGGCATCCTCGCCATCATTGGCACATTCGTGGGTTTCGCAATCGTCGCGGCGATACGCGGCCAACTTACGTTCGGCTAGAGACTCGATCTTGAAAGGAGGGTGATATGAATTCCGATAAATCGGGTCTAGCGGCTAGAGGCGCTTACACAGCTCATGATCTCTCGGGCACCATCAGTGCCGGGACGCGCAAAAACAACTCTGGCTTGACGCGCCGGGGCAGCCATACCGTTCATCATCTTCCAGCGACGGTTGACACCGTCCAGTGGGGATATTTCGACGGTAGCACCGAGCCCGTTCTTCGTGTAAAATCGGGTGATTACGTTGAGATCGAATGCTTGTGCCACCACGCCGGCGATGCCCCCGACTTCCTAATGGATGACGCAATTCGTGAAATCTATGAAAGGATTCCGGAAGATACACGCGCTCCCGGGGTGCATATCCTGACTGGTCCGATCTACGTCGAGGATGCCGAGCCCGGTGATACTTTGGAGTGTCGCGTTCTTCACATGGAGCCGCGACTTCCATACGGCGTCAACTTCATTGCTGAGTGGGGGCTGCTCCACGAGGAATTTGGCCGTAAGGAGCATGTTGTAGTTTACGAGGCTGACGTACATAAAAACGTCGCACGCCCAATTTTCCTGTATGAATATGATAGCCCAGAAAAAGGTGTGCCAGGGCGCTTCACCACTGTGCAGCCCTCTGCTCGCAAGCCGGCGCCGGAGGGAATTGCGGTACCACTTCGTCTACACTTCGGCACAGCCGGCGTGTGCCCACCTGCCGAGGGTCGTATCAATACCATACCGCCAGGTCCGTTTGGTGGTAACGTCGACAACCGCGAGTTCCTCGTCGGGACGGCAATGTTCTACCCCGTCTTCCGCAAGGGCGCGTTGTTCTGGGCCGGCGATGCGCACTTTGCCGAAGGTGATGGCGAGGTCAGCGGCACCGCAATTGAAGCGCACATCAATGCCACGATCCAGCTTGTTCTGCATAAGGGCAAGGGTGTTCACAACCCGGGCAGAACGATGAAGAACCCTGTCCTCGAAACTCCTGATCTTTGGATCACCCACGGGTTCAATGAGGATCTCGATGAAGCGGCCCGCGAGGCCGTGCTGGAGATGATCGATCTCCTGGTACGCGAATGGGGCATCAGCCGCGTGGAGGCTTACTCACTTTGCAGCGTTGCTGGTGATCTCCGCATCACGCAGGTTGTAGATGGCGTGAAGGGAGCTCACATGGCCATGAGGCGCGATATCAAGCGCTAACCGAACGATACGCTTATTCTTAGCGGAGTGGCTTGGGCTACTCCGCTTTTTTCTCATCCTGAAATATCCCTCCAATCGTCTATCTGTCCAAGCATCTCATTTGAATCCACTTACCGGCGGACGATCTCCTGCGCGCTCGTCTCGGTCGTTTGAATAACCGCGAGCGTCAGGACTGCCCCTGTGAGAAATGCAGCAAGCATGGTGGCGGTCAGCAGTTTGAACATTGTGGGCCTCTTGTAACGGCGTTGAACCTGGCACTGCTATGCCGCAGGACGATGCAGGGCGCTGTTCCCTCCGTGACTCGTTGGCCCCCAACAGCAGCAGGATGGACTACGTTGCGCCGCAGCAAGAGCCGCGCGGACCGAGCCGAGCTCTACATACCTCGCACCCCTCAAAGACCTTCTGCTCCGACCCCGTACTATCCTCGGCGCTGCCGTTCCGTCTCGAAAAGGGTTGGCGTGGCGTCGGTTAGGGAGGTAGGCTATCGTATGACGGATGAGCCGAAGCGAACGGGGCCCATCGGGAGGTCACCGGTAAGTAGCGGCGTGGCTCGCTTCTGAGCCGCGACCGTCTGATACAATCACCTTCAGAAGCTCGAAGGTGTGTAACTGGGGAGGATGCGAAGCATGATTAGGACCAGGGGCAGTTTCCGTCTGGCATGGAGAGGCGTGCTAGGCCTTGCGGCCGCAGCCATCCTAGCGGCAGGTGCCCCCACCACGATACGGGCGGAGACCTCGACAATCCGACTGGCGGAGCAGCCGGGGCTTGGCTACCTGCCGATGATGGTGATGCGCGAGTTCGAGCTGATCGAAAAGCACGTCGAAAAGGCTGGACTACCGCGTCCGAAGGTGGAGTGGCTGCTCTTCTCCGGTGGTGCGGCGATGAACGAGGCGCTGCTCTCCCGTAATCTCGATATCGCTTCAGGTGGTGTCGGTCCCCTCGTCACCATCTGGGACCGGACCAAGAACACCTCTGATCCAGTCAAAGGCGTCGCTGCGATCAACTCGATGCCACTGTTCCTGACGACCAACAATCCAAACGTAAAGACGATTAGGGACTTCACCGAGAAAGATCGCATTGCTCTGCCGGCCGTCCGTGTGTCGATCCAGGCCGTCACACTGCAAATCGCGGCGGAAAAAGAGTTCGGCGAGGGCAATCACACGCGACTCGACAACTTGACCGTTTCCATGCCGCACCCAGATGGCACTGCGGCCCTGCTCTCTAAGCAGACGGAAATCACCGCTCACCTGTCGAGCCCGCCCTTCCAGTACCAGCAGCTCCAGAACGAGGGCATTAAGCTGGTACTGAGCTCCTACGATGTGCTGGGCGGCAAGACCACGTTCAACTCACTCTGGACGCGCTCCAGCTTCCGCGAGGAGAACCCCAAGACTTACAAGGCTCTCGTGGATGCGCTGAATGAAGCGATGGAGTGGATCAACGCCAACAAGGAAGAAGCAGCCGACGTCTTCATCAAGCATGGCAAGTCCAAGCTCGATCGCGACTTCATCCTGTCGATGATCAACGATCCCGACATCGAGTTCACGACGGTGCCGCGCAATACCATGGGCTATGCCAGCTTCATGGCACGTATCGGCTCGATAAAGAACACGCCCGAATCCTGGAAGGACTACTACTTCGAAGAGATCCACGGTGCGGAGGGCAGCTGAGGTGCAGGATCTCGTTGGCAGGCAGCCGGCGGCAGGCATCGGCCCTGCCGTCGATCCGGTCCTCGACGTCCAAGGCGTCACACTTCAGTACAAGACGAAGGACTACCTGGTCACCGCCACCTACCGCGTCAGCTTTCAGGTTTACCCGGCTGACCGGTTCGTGCTGCTGGGGCCTTCAGGATGCGGCAAGTCCACCCTGCTCAAGGGCGTGGCGGGCTTCTTGAAGCCGGTCGAGGGCAAGATCGCCCTTAACGGTAGGATCGTAGACCGCCCGGGGCCAGACCGCATGATGGTCTTTCAGGAGTTCGATCAGCTCCTGCCGTGGAAGACCGTGCTCCAGAACGTGATGTTCCCGATGCTGAAGAGCAAACGTTGCTCGGCGAAGGAGGCTGAGGAGCGGGCGCGGCGCTACATCGAAAAGGTCAATCTCGCGAAGTTCGCCGACCTGTATCCTCACATGCTTTCCGGCGGCATGAAGCAACGGGTGGCCATCGCACGTGCGATGGCCATGGAGCCAGACATTCTGCTGATGGATGAGCCGTTTGCAGCGTTGGATGCTCTGACCCGGCGTAAGATGCAGGAGGAGCTTCTGCAACTGTGGGACGACGTTCGCTTCACGGTGCTCTTCGTTACCCACTCGATCGAGGAGGCCGTCATCGTTGGCAGCCGCATCCTCGTCCTATCTCCGCATCCAGGACAGGTCCGCGCTGAACTCAACGCGCACGGGTTCGGTCACCACAACTCGGGTGACGAAGCGTTCGCTCGTACGGTTAACCGAATCCATAACATGCTGTTTGCCGACAGGGTCGAAGAGAGGGAAGTCCTTCATGAGCGCGCGTGAGGGCCTTCTCGAGCCGCCTATTCGCGAGGAGTTCGAGAGGGAGATACTGGACGCCAGCAACATCGGTGAGATCGAGCGTCCGCTTTCGCTTTGGGAGCGAATAACCAACATCACCCTCGTTCGGCGCCTGTTCATTCTGGCCATCATCGCTGCGGCATGGCAGCTCTACGCCAGTTGGGTCAACAATCCACTCATGCTCCCCACCTTCACGGACATGGTGGAGGCCTTTGTCGACTCGACGATGCGGGGAGAGATGCTGGCGTATGCCTGGGGCTCCGTACGGGTGCTCCTGCAGGGCTACGTGGCTGGCGTCCTCATCGCAGCAGTGCTGACCGGCTTTGCCGTCTCGACGCGGATCGGCAACGACTTCCTCAGCACCGTGACGGCGATGTTCAATCCGCTGCCGGCCATTGCACTTCTGCCGCTGGCGTTGCTGTGGTTCGGCCTGGGAACGCCCAGCCTCATTTTCGTTCTGATCCACGCAGTGTTGTGGCCGCTGGCGCTCAATACACACTCCGGCTTCATGGCGGTCAGCGAGACGCTTCGCATGGTCGGCAACAATGCCGGGCTCACGGGCATCCGTTATGTGGCATTCATCCTGATCCCTGCAGCGTTCCCAGCCATCCTGACTGGCCTCAAGATCGGCTGGGCGTTTGCGTGGCGCACGCTCATTGCTGCGGAGCTGGTGTTCGGAGCCGGCGGCGGTGGCGGCGGTCTCGGCTGGTTCATTTTCCAGTCCCGAAATGAACTGCTGACCGCTTACGTTTTCGCCGGATTGACGGCCGTCATTGTTATTGGACTGCTGGTGGAAAGCGTCATCTTCCGCACCATTGAGGCGCGGACTGTGCGCAAGTGGGGCATGCAGCGGTAAGCGCCTGCGGTCGCTCTGCTCTGCGATCCAATCAGCTTAGAGCCGGCAGCCGTTTAGGCTGTCGGCAAAAGCAACTCTCGCCGAGCTTTCGTGATATGCTACCCAATGGCAACTCGGCCTGGAGGTGGCATGCCGATCACTCTTGCTCAGATCATCGTCTGGTTGATCATCGGCCTCATTGGCGGAACCCTCGTGGGAATGCTCGTCAAGCGGGAGCGGGCAGGCTTCGGGTTCTGGACAAATCTGGGTGTCGGGCTCGTCGGGGCCCTCGTAGGTGGAGCCTTGTTCCGACTTTTCGATCTCCTTCCAGCGCTGGAGCAAGTCGCCATCTCGGCGCGAGATGTGGTGTCGTCGGTGATCGGCTCACTCCTGTTCCTGCTTGGCTGGTGGATTTGGGACAAGTTTGCCCGCTGATAGCCTGCCAAAGACCGCCAAACTAGCGGACAGTGCAGCCGCCCCGTTGCTCGCCACAATACGCTGGCACTTCTGCTGCGGCTGAGAGAGGTCAAGCAGGAGACCAGCGATGCGGCGAGGTAAGGTAATCAGTGTTGTGGCGCTGATTGCTGGGTTGGCGGTTTATCTCAACAACTCGAGCTATTTCGCGTCCCCTCCGGCCGATCGGCCTTCGCTCCTGGCACATCGTGGCCTCTATCAGACCTACGATCGTACGAACCTCACATCGGATACTTGCACGGCCGATCGTATCGATGTTCCCACGCATCCTTTTCTCGAGAACACGATCCCTTCAATTCAAGCTGCATTCGATCTGGGAGCCGACGTGGTGGAGCTCGATGTCCACCCTACGACAGACGGCCACTTTGTGGTTTTTCACGATTGGACACTTGATTGCCGGACGGACGGTCGCGGAGTCACGCGCGAGCACACCCTTGCCGAATTGAAGGCGCTCGACATCGGTTACGGCTATACGCCCGATGGCGGAAAAACCTATCCATTCCGTGGAAAGGGTATCGGCCTAATGCCGAGCTTAAGCGAGGTCCTCACAGCGTTTCCTCAGAGAACATTTTTGATCAATGTAAAAAGCAACGACGCTGATGAGGGAGTCCAGCTCGCAGATGTGTTGGCGCGGCTGCCGACTGAGCGGCTTGAACGCATTATGGTCTACGCCGGTGATCAGCCGATCCAGGCGCTGCGTCAGCGCCTGCCTCAGTTGCGGACCATGTCGCGCGAAACCCTCAAGAGCTGCTTTCTTCGATACGCCGCTGCTGGCTGGTCGGGCTATGTCCCTCACCCATGTCGCAACACATTGCTACTCGTACCGACGAATGTTGGCGCGTGGCTCTGGGGCTGGCCTCATGTCTTCCAGCGAAGGCTCACCCAGTACAATACAGTTATCTACGCTGTGGGACTGTACAATGGTGGGGAATTCTCCAGCGGTATAAATAACCGCGACCAACTGAATTTGCTGCCCAAAAATTATGTTGGCGGGATCTGGACCGACCGCATCGACATCATCGGCAAGCTGCTTGCAAATTAGCGTCATTGGGGATTCGCGACAGATTCAGTGACGCGGTGGCAATCTCAAATCGCTTCAAGATGCCGTGAAGCGCCCTTTGAATGCCTTCGCGTGCTGGCCGCGCCTGATTAGGATCGCGCCACTAGCCTACGGCGATCCCGTAAGCGCCACCGAAAAAAGCGGGAGGATTACATGCTGTACTTCAATCGACGCAGGTTTGTGATTTCGGCTGCATCGGCCAGTGCCATATTCGGCTTGACGAAACGTGTGGAAGTCATCCCGTCGGCGCTTGCTCAGACGGATGGAGCCTCGCCCCTCAATCCCACCGGAGCAAAGTTTCATAAGTTCAAAGTTGGCGACATCGAGGTAACCACGATTTTCGATGGAGCTGGGCAGCGGGACCACGATCCTCAGTTCGTCAAGAATGCCAGCGTCGAAGACGTGAAGGCCTCATTGCGGGCAGCGGGCATGCCGGACGACACGGTCCCGAATTCATACACGGTGACGGTAGTAAAGCTCGGAGACAGGACCATCATGTTTGACTCGGGCAACGGCGCTGGGCGGGCGCCGGGCATCGGGTTGCTGTCTGAAAACTTGAAGGCCGCCGGCATCGACCCCGCCAGTCTCAGCGCGATCGTGGTGACGCATTTCCACCCCGACCATATCTTCGGCCTGATGGCAGGCGACAACGGCCAGGTTTATTCCGATATCGAAATCATCGTTCCCGAGGTGGAATACGCCTTCTGGACGGATCCGGCTGTAATTGACAAACTTCCGGAGAGCAGACGCGGTCTCGCCCGGCGTGTGCAGGCGACCATGCCGAGTTGGAAGAACCTGAGCCAGGTTGCCGAGGATAAAGACGCGGTCCCAGGTGTTCGCGCCGTTAAGACCTATGGTCACACGCCTGGGCACACCAGCTATCTAGTGTCGTCAGGTAGCGCGCAGCTCCTGGTGCTGGGAGACGTGACCAACATTCCCCCACTCAATCTCCGAAATCCCGGCTGGCACATCGCCTTCGACCAAGATGCCGAAATGGCCGAAGCCACGCGGCGGAGCATCTTCGACCGGGTCGTAGCCGATCAGATCATCTGCACCGGCTATCACTGGGGTATGCCAGGCGCCGGCACCCTCGAGAAGGACGGCGACGGTTACGTCCTGAAACCTGTGGCATAGCGTTTGCGATCCAACATGGCTGGGTGGCGGGTGCCCCTTACTCGGGGCATCCGAGCCGACATCAAAGTTCGTGCAGCGCTTGTCGCAGCCTAACGCATACCCAATCACGGCCACATTTTTGCCCTAGCTAACGAGTGCCAGATGCCGCGTAGGTGTCGGCGGACGTTTGTGGCTGGGATCGGTGGAGACGATTTTGCGTCGAAGTGCGGCCTGCGTGGCAAAGGTTGGCCGCTTGGCACGAGATCCCGGATGCATTTCTCCAAATGCAATAACAGGTGAAGAGCTTCCACCCATCGTTACTCAAGCGAAGCACTGCGGCACGGCGCTGATAAAGCATTGTAAGATGCCACAGTTGCTTTTCGCCAAGCAGTTCGCCACAAATGCAAGGTCAACAGGAAAACCAGATCGGACAGACCGAGTGGGGAACCTTAGTCGGCTAGCCTTACGCGTAGCGCCCTCGGGAAGACCGCATATTTTGAACAAACGTGAATACTCGTTTTCTGTCCTGCTCGGTTTGGTCACGCTTGCCTCGGTGTTGCCGCTGCTTCTGCTCGGCATGGTCGGTCTCTCTGCTTACGTCGCAGAGGAGCAGGCAGATCAGCTCAATCGATTGAATCGATACAACGAGACGCTGGCCAGCGCCGTAGACCGCGAGCTCAGAGGGTATTTGGATCTGGCTGAGGTTCTGGCCGCATCCCGCTATTTGGCAGAGGGCGATCTGGCAGCATTTGGAGAGCTTGCCCGGGATGCTGGCACGAGGGCCAGGGGGCACATTGTTTTGATCGACCGTTCCGGGCAGCAGCTTGTGAACACCCGAACCCCCACCGACGATCGGTTGCCCATGACTGAGGATATGGACAGCCTGCGAGAGGTGATTGCAAGCGGCAAACCTGCGGTTGGCGATCTCTTCATCGGCGCGATTTCAAACCAGCTCCTCTTTGTGGTCCGCGTCCCCGTGATAGTCGACGGGGAAGTCCGATATGTTCTTTCCTTCGAGCCCGAGCTGGATGTCATTCGAAAGGTACTCGAACAGACCTTCTTGCCAGACGAATGGCGCGCTGGTGTGATCGATGGAAACGGGCGAATGGTTGCCCGCTTGTTGCAGCATGAGCAATTTTACGGCAGGTTGACGTCCGAGGAGTGGCGTGCGGGTCTCCAAGGACCGCACGGCTTCATAGAGGCGGTCGATTTCGAGGGTCGCGAGGTCATCACAAGCTACCGGCGAAGTGGCGCGAGCAATTGGCATATTCTGATCTGGGCGCCCAAGTCAGCCCTCAACGATCCGCTTTATCGTTCGCTTCTCTTGGCGTTGGGGCTTGCTGCGATGATGCTCCTTGCGTCGATTGCTGCGGGCCTCCTTGCCGGGCGTGCCGTTGCAAGGCCAATTCAGCAACTCTTAGACACTGCACGTGCCCTTGAAGCTGGGCAGCCCGTCGAGTTCAAACCAACGCATCAACGCGAGGCGAATATCGTCGGCCACGCTCTCGCCGAGGCTGCCCGCAGCATCGCCGCACGCGAGCAGGCGCTGCGTAAGAGCGAGCTGCACACCCGGTTCGTCATGCGCGAATTGGCTCATCGTTCCAAGAACCTGCTGGCAGTGGTCCAGGCGATCGCGCGGCAGACCAGTCGATCTGCGCGGGATATCAACGACTTCACTGCGCAATTCGGAGAAAGACTGGCCGGTCTCGGCCGATCGCAGGATCTTCTGGTGCAGAAGAATTGGCAGGGCGTGTCGTTGAGCGATCTTGTCTCGGCGCAGCTCAAGCCTTTTGTCGAAGTCGATAACAACAGACTCGACGCTCACGGGCCACCAGTGCTCCTCGATGCAGATGCGGCACAGAACATCGGTATGGCCTTGCACGAGCTGGCTACCAATGCCTCGAAGCACGGTGCCCTGTCCGTTCCGACCGGCCGCGTCGATATCAATTGGGACTGGCTGCCGTGTGGAACTGGCGAGCGAGAGCGCCGGCTGCAGCTGAGATGGAGCGAGTCCGGCGGACCTCCCGTCACGCCGCCAAAACGTAGAGGGTTCGGGCACTCCGTGATCGAGCGCCTCACCGCAGCCAGCCTGCACGGCACGGCTAAACTCGACTGGAGACCGGAAGGACTGCTCTGGACCCTCGAGGTGCCCGAAAGCTCAATGACTCGGGGCGAGCAGAACGACGTCGAGACCTCTTCTCCCAGACCATTCGAGACCACGAATTCAGCCGCTGACCATTGATTTGCACCATGGGCCAGCTCAATCAGCCTGAAGCCCCAGTGCACTATGGCTTCTCGAGCGCCTGTTCAAGACGGTCGTACGCCCAACGTCGAATGTGCTCAGCAATGACGTCCAGGCCATCGGTTAGAGCCGCGGGCCCAGGCTGCAAGATGATCGAGGACTTGATTTCGTAAATGTTGCCATTGCGAACGGCCGGAATGGCGTCGAAACCCTTACGAGCCCGCACCTGCTCAGGTCGAAACTTCTTGCCGCACCACGAACCGAAGATGATGTCGGGACCAGCGGCGATGACCTCTTCCTCGGTGACAATCCGTTCTTTCGCCGACTGGCGCGCAGCATGTGAAGCGAAAACATCGACGCCGCCGGCCAATTGGATGAGCTCCGAAACCCACCCGATCCCGGAGATCATAGGAGCATTCCACTCTTCGAAATAGACCCGGGGACGCCGAGGCAGTGACTTCGCCGCGTCCGCCACTCCTTCAAGACGCTTCTCCAACCTTGCGGCAAGCTCCTCTCCCTTCGCATGAGCCCCCACCATGGCGGCGAGCAGGCGAATCATGTCGAGGATGCCGGCAACCGTCCGCTGGTTGAAGGCGTGTACGGCGATACCTTCCCGGATGAGGCCTGCGACGATGTCTGCCTGAAGATCGGAGAAGGCAAGCACGAGGTCCGGCTCAAGGGCGGTGATCTTCGGAATGTCGGCGCTGATGAAGGCCGAGACACGCGGCTTTTCCTTCCGCACGCGAGGCGGCCGAACGGCATACCCTGAGACTCCGACGATACGCGCTTCCTCACCAAGCAGATAGAGAGTTTCGACCGTCTCCTCGGTCAAACAGATGATCCGCTCGGGCGGGAAAGCCATGGGCACGCCTCCGCGTGAGTCTCGTGCGTCGGCAATCAATCGGCGATGCCGGTGAGGTAGTAAACCCGCTTGTTTAGGGCCAGACCGAATGCTACGACTGTCAGGTCAGGCTTCAGCATAAGAAAAGTCGTCGAAGCTCAATGACTTAGGGATCGAGATGGCCAGTCCGCGCATCGAGCTGCATAAGGGTGATCTTCCGGCCGGACTCGATCTCGGCCCGTCAGTTGCTGTCGACACGGAGGCTCTGGGGCTCAAACCTCACCGGGACCGGCTCTGCCTAGTCCAGCTATCGGCGGGCGACAACACAGCGCATCTCGTCCAGCTCAAGCCAGGCGAATATTCCGCCCCGCGGCTCAAGGCGTTGCTGACCGATCCCGCCGTACTCAAGATCTTCCACTTCGCCCGCTTCGACATCGCCATTCTCAAGGCCTATTTGGGCGTGACCACCGCACCGCTCTACTGCACCAAGATTGCTTCAAAGCTGGCTCGTACGTATACGGACCGCCACGGCCTTAAGGATCTCGTCAGTGAGATCGTCGGTGTAGAACTCTCGAAACAGCAGCAAAGCTCCGATTGGGGTGCTGCTGAGCTAACGCAACAGCAGCTTCAGTACGCTGCCTCCGACGTGCTCTACCTGCATGCCGTCAAGGCGCGTCTCGATGCCATGCTCGAGCGGGAGGGACGACAGCACCTGGCGCAGGCCTGCTTCGATTTCTTATCCACCCGCGCCGAGCTCGACCTGCTGGGTTTCGACGAGATTGATCCGTTTGCCCATTAGGGTCCGGGCAGCTCAGTGCTCGACAGAATGTGCGTGATCCTCGGTCACGCTTGCCACCGGTCCCAATCTCTCCCTATTTTGCCGCCAGATTCACGCGAAGCACGGATCGATCATCCCTGAGCGCGCGATGGCCATAGCGACCGATAGCAACGGCCGGCTCCTGTCGGCCGAACCGGCGGCCGTGGCTTGGAGTGCGGACGCAGACCGCGAGCGCGCGTTCGCAGCGGCCCGCCGCCACAGCTTCATCGTGCGCTGGCTGAAGATTATTCTGCCAGTCTGTGCCGCTGCCGTCCTGAGCTCCTACGCCGTGTTCATGCAGCGCTCAATCAGCGTCAATGTCGGAGCTGGTAACCTCGAGTTGGGCCCAATCGCCTTTTCGAGCGAGGTTCTGACAATGCACAATCCTCGCTACGAAGGGTACAGCAAGGACGGGAGCCGCTTCATTGTGTCTGCGCGCGCCGCAGAGCAGAAGGTGGCGGGCGAGGGACCCATCAAGCTGAAGACAATCGAAGGCAGCATTGTCCAGCCAAACAAGACGACGACCACCCTGCAGGCAGCTTCCGGATTGTTCGACACCGAGGCTAGCGAGCTGGAGCTTCTGGACTCAATCGAAATCAAATCAAGCGACGGGATGGTAGCCCAGCTGTCGCGTGCAAAGATTTTCATGAAGGAGAGCAGGATCGTTTCGGACGACCCGGTTACCGTGGAGATGCCGACGGGCACTCTCAAGGGCAACAGCATGATCCTGCTGCAAAAAACGCGGGAGCTGACCTTTGACGGCGGGGTTACAGCGCAACTGAAGCCACAGAGCCGACCCAAGCAAAATTCAAATGATGGTGCGCAGCCTCAGTCCATGGCGAGCGTGATCGCGTCCGGAGATGGACCGATCAATGTGACGGCGCCGAAGCTGACCATCGATGATGCGCAGAAGATCGCGTTGTTCACAGGTAATGTACGCGTTGAGCAGGACGGCGCCGTTCTGACGGCGCGCGAGCTTGAGATCGCCTATGACGGCAGCTCACCTGCGGAAGGCGGCGGCGCGGCTGCAGTCCCAACCGCCACGGCCGGCAGCGTGAAACGGATCTTTGCCCGAGACAACGTCATCATCACTCGGGGCGCAGATCGTGTCACTAGCGCGACTGCCGAATTCGACACCGCCGCCGAGACTTCCATTTTAGCTGGCGCAGTGGAATTCACGTCCGGTGCAGACCGCAGGGCCGTTGCCGACCGCGCCGTACTCGATTTCAAGTCGGACACAGCGCTTCTGACCGGAGTGGTAACCATTTCGCAGGGCCCCAACATCCTGATGGGCCGTCATTTGTTCGTCGACCACAGGAACGGGACTATGCGCCTTTCCGCGCCGACCGGAGCTGGCGCACCACAGGGTCGGATTTCGGCGTATTTCAAACAGCCGGAAGGCCGGTCTGCGCCTGCCAAGTCCACACCTAACGGCCAAGCAGGCAGCTGGCAGTTCCGAACCGATCCCAATGCGCCGATCGAGATTGAAGCCGATGTGCTCGAAGTCGACGACAAGGCTAACACGGCAACATTTCGTGGCGATGTTCACGTGGTGCAGGGCGAGTTCAGCCTCCGTACCGTCGAGTTGGTTGCAACCTACAGCGGTCAAGCTGGTGCGGGGCTGATGCAGCCGGCTGATTCCAATGCCAGTGCTCCCGCAGCACAGCTTGAGCGCGTTCGGGCGCACCGAAAAGTTGTCGTGACCTCGAAAGACGACCAGAGCGCAACTGGCGACTGGGCAGATTTCAACCTGAAGACAAACAAGGTTGTACTAGGTGGCGACGTCACCCTGACTCAGGGTCGTAACGTGGTCCGCGGCCCACGGCTGGTGATCGACATGACCACCGGACAAAGCCGGATGGAAACCGCCAAGGCGGGGGCACAAGCGGCAACGCCGTCCACGGGTGATCCGGCAGCCGAACGTGGGACGAACGCCCCTGGCGCAAAAGGGTGGCCTGCTGGGGCTTGCGGCGGAAGGATGTGTGCCGTCTTCTATCCGAAAGACGTGGAGGCCCTGGCCAAGCGCCATAAAGCTGAATCCCCGACCGGTTCCCGAGCCGGCCAGCCGGAAAGCAAAGCTCCCCCGGCTCCGCAGCGCGGCCCGCAGGGAGAGGCGGCTTCGAGCTGGAGCTCTACCACGATACCGGCAGGTGCTGCGGAATGAGCCATGTTGATAATCAGCATACCGCAAGCAGGACGATAGGGCCGTGAAGCTGATTCCCTTTCGTCGTCGAGGGGCCGGTTCAGGAAAGCTGGATACCTCCACCTCGAACATGCGCAGCCTAAACGGCTTCGCGGCGCCGGATGACGATGCAGACATCGCTGAAGCCAATCAGCCCTACGCCGGTGAGGGCTGGCTTACCGTTCACAATGTCGAAAAGTCTTATCGCAATCGTAAGGTTGTGCGTGGCGTAAGCCTAGCTGTCGGCCGAGGCGAAGCAGTGGGGCTGCTCGGTCCCAACGGCGCCGGCAAGACAACCGTCTTCTACATGATCACCGGGCTCGTCCCGGCCGATGCCGGCTCCATCTATATCGATGGGCGCGAGGCGACACACCTGCCCATGTACCGCCGCGCGCGCCTCGGGATCGGCTATCTCCCGCAGGAAGCGTCGATTTTCCGAGGCCTTACGGTAGAGCAAAATATCATGTCCGTGCTGGAGCTGGTTGAGCCCAACCGGCGGAAGCGGCGCGAAAAGCTCGACAGCCTGCTCGAGGAATTCAACATCACCCGGCTGAGGAAGTCGCCTTCCATCGCACTGTCTGGCGGCGAGCGGAGGCGATGCGAGATCGCCAGGGCACTTGCGAGCGGCCCTTCCTATATGCTGCTCGACGAGCCTTTCGCCGGCATCGATCCCATTGCCGTTGGCGACATCCAAGAGCTCGTTCGGCACTTGACCCAACGTGGCATTGGCGTGCTCATCACTGACCATAACGTGCGCGAGACGCTGAGCCTCATTGACCGCGCTTACATAATCTACGACGGACAGGTCCTAACCCAGGGCAGTCCGGAAGAAATCATAAAGAATGAGGACGTTCGGCGAGTTTATCTCGGCGATATGTTCGGTTAAGCAGGCTTGGCGCATCATGTGGCAAGCGCCGTCCGCAGCGTGGGCGGCCAGGATTATGCGTCAATGGCACTGACGGCCAGGTTGGAAGTACGGCAGACCCAGCAGCTGGTGATGACACCCCAGCTGCAACAGGCCATTCGGCTGCTGCAATATTCCAACCTGGAGCTCAACGCCTTCGTGGAGGCCGAGCTCGAGCGCAATCCGTTGCTGGAACGCGTGGACGACAAAGCCGGGGGCGATGCGCCGGAGCCGCTAGTCTCACCGGAACTGGCAGATGGCGGTGATGAGCTCACCTCGGGTGCAGAGGCCGCGAAGGCTATCGATAGCCTAGATACCGACCTCGACTGCGTTTTTCCCGACGCAACACCAACCGATCTGGGTCCAAGCTTCCAAGACAGTGGATGGGCTTCGCTGCGCCAGTCGAGAGCTTCAGGCGACGACGATTTCGACTTCGAGACGATTGCGGCCTCGGACCTCACCCTCAAGGACCATCTGCGTGCCCAGTTGCCCTTCGCCGTGACAGATCCGGCGGACCGGCTCATCGGACAGTTCCTCATCGACATGGTGGATGAGGCTGGCTACTTGGCGGGCGACCTGGACTCCGCCGCTCGCAAGCTGGGAACGACGATCACGCATGTCGAGCGCGTCCTGTCCGCGCTACAGACACTCGATCCACCCGGCGTGTTCGCACGCAACTTGGCCGAGTGCCTCGCCCTGCAGCTGAAGGATCAGAACCGCTACGATCCTTGCATTGCCCGTCTGCTCGACAATCTCCATTTGCTCGCCGCCCATAATCTTCCCGCCCTACGTAAGGTCGTCGGTGTAGAGATGGACGACCTGCTGGACATGATCGCTGAGATCAAACGGCTTAATCCGAAGCCGGGCCTGCAATTCGGCTCCGTGCAGGTGCAGCCTGTGATCCCTGACGTCTTTGTCCGGCCAGCCAAAGACGGCAGCTGGCGCGTCGAGCTGAATTCCGAGACTCTGCCGCGGGTGCTGGTCGACCGCACCTACTACGCGCGCGTATCGAGAACGTCGAGGGATGCTCGGGAGAAATCCTATCTGTTGGATTGCCTGCAATCGGCCAACTGGCTGGTCAAGAGCCTCGACCAACGCGCTCGAACGATTCTGCGAGTCGCGGAGGAGATCGTGCGCCAGCAGGACGCGTTCTTCAGCTACGGGATCGAGCACCTTAAGCCCCTGAACCTGCGCAAGGTTGCAGAGGCCGTTGCCATGCACGAATCGACGATCAGTCGGGTCACGTCCAACAAGTACATGGCCACGCCGCGCGGCATCTTCGAAATGAAGTACTTCTTCACATCTGCCATTCCGGCTGCGGGCGAGGGTGACGCATTCTCGTCAGAGGCGGTCCGCCATCGCATTCGTCAGATGATCGAAGCTGAGACGTTTGAAACCGTGCTGTCCGATGACATGATTGTGGACCGGCTGAAGGCGGAAGGGATCGACATAGCCCGCCGCACCGTGGCGAAGTATCGTGAAGCGATGCGCATCCCTTCATCCGTGCAAAGGCGGCGGGAGAAGCGGCTTGCGTCGGGAGCGCGTAACGTCGCCTGAGTGGGACTAAGCACTCGGGACGGAGATCTTCTCCGTGCCGTGTCGATGAATGGCTAAGTTGCGGAACGGCCTTTCTGCTCCACACTAGCGAGACGTTCCGACACACTCGCGATTGACACTGATGAGGTCCAGGTCTAACTGATCCAGCCAGTGACCCAGTGTGTCGATTTTCCGTAGCAGTTGGATCGTTGAGTCCAAGTTGAGCGAAGCGCTCAGCTGAGGGGTAAGGCCGCGCATTCGCTGAGCTGACAGGTTGGCGGACAGCGATGGCAGCGAGGTGCTGCAGCCTTGTTCTTGGGCTGATTGCACTAGCAATCGCCAATGCCCCGAGTTCACGATGCTTCTGCTGAGCAGCGTGACCGATATCGATCAACGCCGTCGGGGGAGGAGCACCGATGATGAGGTACCGTCTCCGAGTTGGCGCAAATATTGCGCGATGCGTTTAAGCCAGGCTGGCCGGACAAATGTCGCATCGCGTTTGCTGCGGCCTTGATGCGGTCGGACTTGACCAGACATATGTTCCTTGGTGTTTCGCGAGGCTTGGGCTATTGGACTTGCATATCATATCCCCGAAGCAGCAATTGCTGCACCGCACAAGGCGAGCCCACGCGCCCATCGCCGATGCCGGAACGCTGAGCGCTTCTCGCCTGGGCAAGGCGCGCGCTCGTGCATGCGCCGCCCGGGTTGATTCGTACTGGAGGCTCTCACCCCGAAGGGATGACTTCATCATGGATCTTGGGGACTTGCTGACGCCGGAAAGCGTCATTCCGTCCCTGAAGGCAAAGAGCAAGAAGCAGGCGCTACAGGATCTAAGCCAGCGCGCTGCCGAGCTCACAGGACTTCAGGCACGGGATCTCTTCGATACCCTGTTGCAGCGGGAACGCCTCGGTTCGACAGGCCTCGGCCGAGGAATTGCGATCCCGCACGTAAAAGTAAAAGGCTTGAAGAAGATCGTGTGCCTGTTCGCTCGCTTAGACGAGCCGATCGAGTTCGAATCACTGGATGACGAGCCGGTAGACTTGATCTTCCTGCTACTCGCGCCCGAACACGCGAGCGGAGATCACCTCAAGGCACTTGCACGCATCTCGCGGCTGCTGCGCGAGCCGCAAACCGCTGGCCGCCTGCGCGCAGCGAAGGACCCGGCGGCACTTTATGCCATACTGACAGAGACGGCGACGTCGTCGTCCGAAGCAGTCTGAGGGGCGGTGGCGCCTTAGCCGAGAACTGCCAAGGCGCCGAGCCCAAGACCCCCGACCACAATCCGCCACCAGCCAAACAAGGCATAGCCGTAGCGGCTCACAAACCGCAGCAGCGTGCGCACGACAATCACGGCGGCCACGAATGCGGCGACGAAGCCGACGGCTATCCCAACAAGATCATCCGGCTGCAGGATCAGCCAGTTCTTGTAAAGGTCATAGGCAAAAGCACCAGCCATCGTGGGCATTGCCAGGAAGAAGGAAAATTCAGCTGCCGAGCGCTTGTCCGTTCCGAGCAGCATGGCGCCGACGATGGTGGCGCCGGACCGGGATACGCCGGGGATGAGAGCCGCGGTCTGGCACAGACCAATCTTGAGGGCCAGGGAAGGCGTGAACTCCATCACGTCTTTGAAGCGCGGCTTGAAGGCGATCTGGTCAACGTAGAGAAGGACGATACCGCCGACAATTAAGGTTATGCAGACGAGCATCGGCGTCTCGAAGAGCACCGTCTTGATGAAGCCGTGCAGGGCTACTCCTACTGCCGCGGCTGGTAGAAAGGCCAGTATGAGGCCCAAGACGAAGCGGCGGGCACGTGCGTCGCGCGGCAAGTCGACCGCCAGCGTAAAGAGCCTGGCAGCGTAAACACTGAGGACGGCGAGGACGGCGCCGAGCTGGATCAGCACCTCGAATGCCTTGCCGGGCGAATTGAAGCCAAGGAAGTGACCGGCAAGCAGGAGGTGACCCGTGGAGGAGACGGGGATGAATTCGGTTAAGCCCTCGATCAATCCTAGTAGCAGAACTTGCCAGATCGGCATGTGCACTCCGTCCAGTTCACCACGCCGACCGGCGCAGAACCATGTGAGCTCGCCTCACCCGAGCCGCATCTAGCAGATTCAACGCGCAAAAGTCTTACGACTTTGCCTCGCTGCCTCGATCTTGACGAATCGCGTCGCTGGGCTCCAACAACAACAAACCGAAGTTGTATGACGCCATGACCACGCTCATTCACTATCGGCTTTGTCCCGCCTCCCGCGCGATTCGCATCGTCCTCGCCGAGTTGGCGATCGAGGCTGAACTGGTCGAGGAGAAGCCGTGGGAGTGGCGGCCTGAGTTCCTTGCTCTCAATCCTTCGGGCGAGTTGCCGGTCTTGCAATTCGACGACGGCGTGCTGCTCTGCGGCGCCTATGCAATTTCTGAGTACTTGGCGGAAGAAATCACCGAGCACCCCTTCGACGGCCGCACGGTGCCCTTGTTTCCAGGAAATAGCGAGGAGCGTGCCGAGGTACGGAGACTGGTCGACTGGTTCTACCGCAAGCTCAACCGTGAAGTGGTGAACGATCTGCTTCACGAGAAGCTTTATGGCCGCCTCATGGGTCAACCCTCGTCCGGCCCCGATCTGCAGTTGCTGCGCGCCGTCCGGGCAAACTTGCGCTACCACCTGAAGTACATCAGCTTCCTTTCTGATCACCGGCGTTGGTTGGCCGGCGACGAGATGAGCTTTGCCGACATTGTCGCAGCGGCGCATCTATCGTCCGTCGACTATTTTGGGGAGGTGCCCTGGGAGGACCATCCCTTGGCAAAGGCTTGGTACACGCGCATCAAGTCTCGGCGGTCGTTCCGAGCCATTCTGGCGGACCGCGTGGCTGGCTTTCCACCACCGCCCCACTACGAGGATCTCGATTTCTGATCCTCCAAGCACGCAAGAGAAATGGGCCAAGAGCTCAAGGACAAGCTGATTGCGCACGCTCGGGAGCTTGGCTTCGTCGATGTGCGAGTAACAACACCGGATCGCATAGGTCCGGCGGGCGAGCGATTGCGTGCCTTCGTGGCCGAGGGGCGCCACGGCGACATGAAGTGGATGGAGACCACCGTCGACCGGCGCGCCGACCCGAAGACGCTGTGGCCGGACGTTCGGTCCATCATCATGCTCGGTTTCAGCTACGCTCCGGCCCACGATCCGTTATCCGTGCTGGCTTGTCCTTCGGTCGGAGCTGTGTCGAGCTACGCGCAAAGCAAGGACTATCATGACATCATAAAGGGCCGACTGAAGCAGATAGCCGGCATGCTGGCCCGGGCCGCAGTAGCGGAGGTCAAGGTCTTTGTCGACACGGCGCCGTTGATGGAGAAGCCACTGGCGGCTGCGGCCGGTCTCGGCTGGCAGGGCAAGCACACGAATCTCGTTTCTCGCGAGCATGGCTCCTGGCTATTCCTGGGTGCCATCCTCACCACCGCCGAATTGCCTCCAGATCCTCCCGGCGAGGACCACTGCGGATCCTGCCGGCGGTGCCTCGACATCTGCCCGACGCGCGCGTTCCCAGCCCCATACCAACTCGATGCGCGCCGCTGCATCGCGTACCTCACCATTGAGCACCAGGGCCACATCGACGAGGAGTTCCGTGTCGCAATCGGCAACCGAGTGTTCGGATGCGACGACTGCTTGGCCGTCTGCCCTTGGAATAAGTTCGCCAGGGCCTCGCGGGCGATGCAGCCCTATGTTCGGCCTGAGACCGCGAATCCACCGCTGGCCGAGCTGTTGAGACTCGACGATGCCGCCTTCCGCAAGCACTTTGCAGGCACGCCGGTCAAGCGGACTGGGCGAAATCGGTTCATGCGTAACGTCTTAATCGCGGCAGGAAATTCTGGTGATGTCCGCCTGATGCGCGAGATCGAGCCGCTGATCACTGATCCCTCGCCGCTCGTGCGTGCCATGGCTGCATGGGCTTCCTGGCGGCTCTGCGATTCAGAGCGCTTTCGGGAATTGAGATCGCGCCATCTCCAAACAGAGACCGATCCGGTCGTTCGCGCAGAGTGGGATCGGACCTAATCGGCTGGCGAAGACGCCGTTCACCGTTGGTTCATCTGTACACCGCGCTCCTGCCCCACTTTTCACGCATGTGATGAAAGGCCGCGGCGTAGGCGGTCAGAGCCCTCCCGCGCGTCTCCCCTGCCTTTCCGTTGCAGAGCGTGTCGTCCGATGATTACGACCAACCGTCGCCGCCTCTCATCCATAGCTGTCGCCCTTGCCGCAGCAGTTTTGCTGTCCGCCTGCACCGTCGAGGCAGGTGACGAAGCTGCCCACGCCATAGCGGCGAAGTTTGCCGAGAGCGATCTCTCAGGCGCGGAAGCCGCTCCTACTCCTGCGCCGGATTCACCGGAAATCACTGTCGAAGTGATCAACTCCGCGCAGCCGGTGAAGGCGGATGAACAGCTCAAGGCAGAGGAAGCCGAGATGCTGGCCCGTGCCCGCGCGGAAGCGGAGGAGCGGCGCCGGGCTGAACAGGAACAATCGCGGGCAGCCGAACAGGTCAAGATTGAGCAGGAGCGCCTTCGCGCCAGAAAAGCTGCTGAAGAGAAGCGCCAGCGGGAGATAGAAGAGCAGCGCCAAGCGGCAGAGGCTAGACGCATTGCCGAAATCGCGGCGCAGGAGGAAGCCCGCCGGATCGCAGAAGAGCAGCGACGGATGGCAGAGGAAGAGGAGCGTAGAGCAGCCAAATTCCAGCGCAGTCTTGAAGAAGAGCAGAAGCGAAAAGCGGCTGAAGCAAAGCGGCGAGCGGAAATCGCTGCACAGGAGGAAGCGCGTAGGGCAGCAGAAGCCCGCCGGCTCATAGCAGTGAAACAGCTTGAGCAGGAGGAGCGCCTAAGGGTCGAGCAAATCCAGGCGATTGCCGCGCTCGCAGCTGCCGCCGAGGATGCCCGAAAGCCTCGAGTTGAACCTCAACGCCGATCGGAGCACCTGACCCGCGAGCAGCAGGTGCCAAGTCGGAAATCCTTCTCTTCGCCGCACGCGCTCGGCGGCCCGACGCCGCAGGCTGTTCCCGACCCTCTCCGGGGTCTGCCCCGCAGCTCACGAGTTACGATTCTGCTGGTGATGGAGCCGGGCTCCCGTGGCATCCGCCGCTTCAATAAGACGGCCGATCCCATCTTGTGCGTCGATACGCATTGCTACATCAGCAACGGCCCTGGTCAGCCCGCCCGGGCGATGACGCGCCCACGAGCCCTCGGACCAGCCGTGACCATAGGCACCCGAGCTGGCTACTGCCGCCGCTCCCTCGCCTGTGTCTTCCGCGGAGTTGATTTCAAGTACACGATGGCCGTCGTCCAGCCAATCGACCTGAGGATCCTGCGCCATGATCGCCGGGAGCCCCGCGCCGTGACCGTCGACCCAACTTGCCGAATCGAAGGTCATCGCCTGACTTGCAGCCGGCCAATTCTCGCCGAGGGCTATAAGCTTTGGGTGGTGCCCGAGATCATCGCAGAACGCGCCGGCGCTCTAGCCCTTGAGATGGCCGTTCGTGCTGGGCTGCCCGGAAGCCCCGCCACAGCTCGAGCAGGGATCGACTAGCTTGCCCTATCTGCGCTCGAGACAATCTGGTCCAGGACGCCGAACAGCAGTTGCAGATCCTCCGGCCGTGACAACCGATGATCACCGTCTGGAACGGCGGTCACGCGTGTCCATCCGCCGGTCAGAAAGCGCTCGAGCTCCAGGGTATGCTCCCAGGGCACATCGACATCCTGTTGCCCGTGAAGAATATAAATTGGCCGGCCAGGATCCCACGGCTGACCTCCAATCAGATGTCGGCGGCCATCTTCGATGAGCCCCCGGGTAATCGGGTAGGGCTCGCCATAGGCCGACGGCCGCAACCAGACACCCTTCTCCATGATCTCCTGCCGGATCTCGTCCGGGAACTCCTTCCACATCAGCTCCTCGGTCATGTCCCAGGCAGGCGCGATCAGAACCAGCGCCTTGATCCGCGCGGCTTCATTTGGCGCTTCAGCCATGAGCTGGCGCAGCAGCAGAAGAGCGATGTAGCCACCCATGCTCGAGCCGAGGACAATGACCGGCCCTTCGGTCCTTTGGGTGAAAACGGCTCGCGTCTCCTCCAGCCAGCGGGTCAGTGTCCCGTCCTCGAACCTCCCCTCCGACTGACCATGGCCGCTGTAGTCGAACCGCGTGCAAGCGAGCCCTTTCTCACGGGCCCACTCACTCAAGGCCGTTGCCTTGGTGCTGACCATGTCGGAGTTGAAACCCGGCAACCAAAGCAAACACGGCGCACGCCCCTCGTCCCGCAGAACAGCGATGCGGCGCCGGTTTGCGCCTGTACCGACGTCGAGATGTTGCGTCTTGGAGTCGGGCATCCTACTGAGGTCCTTTCCTGCTAATGGGGCCGTCCGTGCCTAACCATCGCCCGACCATACTGCAGATCATCCCACGCCTCGACACAGGTGGCGCCGAGCGCACCACGATCGAGATGACGCAGGCGATTACCGCCGCTGGTGGCCGGGCGCTTGTGGTCACCGAGGGCGGCCGGATGGTGCCCCAGGTGACCGAAGCTGGCGGTGAGATCATCACTTTCAACGCCGGCACGAAGAATCCGTTGTCTATGCTGATCAACGCCCGGCAGTTGCGGAACTTGGTTGAGCGCGAGCAGGTCGATCTTATCCACGCCCGCAGCCGTGCCCCGGCCTGGACAGCTTTGTGGGCGGCACGCCTGAGTGGCCGGCCATTCGTGACCACATATCACGGTGCCTACAACGAGAACGGCGCGCTCAAGCGCATGTACAACAGCGTCATGGCCCGCGGGGACGTGGTAATTGCCAACTCCCATTACACATCGCGCTTGATCCAGTCGCGCTACGGCACTCCCGAGATCCGCATCCGCGTTATCCACCGTGGCATCGACGAAGAGAGCTTTGATCCCAGCAAGGTTTCAGCCGAAAGGATCGAGCGACTGCAGCAGCACTGGGGTGTTCGGCCAGGGCAGCGCGTTGTGCTCCACGCCGCGCGGCTGACGGGGTGGAAGGGCCAGAGCGTCGTCATCGCTGCAGCGGCGCGTCTCGTTCAACAAGATGCAGCCGGCGACGATTGGGTCGTTATCCTGGCTGGCGATGCGCAAGGCCGGCTGGAATACGTTCGCGATTTGGAGCAGCAGATCGCAGCCAGCGGACTCTCCCAGCGCGTCCGTCTCGTCGGTCACGTCGAGGATATGCCAGCGGCCTACCTCGCAGCCCATGTTGCCGTCGTTGCCTCGACCGAGCCCGAAGCGTTCGGCCGCGCGGCTGCTGAAGCCGAGGCCATGTGCTGCCCAGTCATCGCAACTGACATCGGCGCCACCCCGGAAACGGTCCGCGCCGAACCTCGCGTAGCAGCGGAGGAGATTACCGGCTGGCTGGTCCCCCCGGGCGATTCGGACGCGCTGGCGCAACGGATTCGCGCGGCTCTTTCGCTCTCTGACGCCGAGCGTGCCGCCATCGGCAGGCGAGCCCGCGATCATGTGTGCCAATCGTTCTCACTCCGGGCCATGCAGTCGGCGACTTTACAGATCTACGATAGCCTTCTAGGTACACATCTCGCCGAAGCGTGGTCGGCCACAAGCTCATTTCGCAACCGCGTTCCTTCCGCTTGACTTGGCCGAGGACATTCCCGATCTTCGCGAGTCCAAGTATGACGGTGGTCGCCCTGAGCGTCCGCCGCCTTTCGTGTACGAGAAGCTCAGTTCCGAAGACAATAGAGGGAGACTGAACATCCGCCGACCAATGCTTAGGGGCGCGCCAGAGCGCGAGCCCACCGGCCCAAGGGTCAACGAAGCGATCAGGGCCAGAGAGGTGCGACTGATCGACGAGAACGGGCAGAATCTGGGCATCGTGTCCCGCTCAGAAGCCTTGGAGCGTGCCGAAGCCGCGGGGCTCGACCTCGTCGAGGTGTCCCCCGACTCCACCCCTCCCGTTTGCAAAATCCTCGACTACGGCAAATTCAAATATCAGGAGCAGAAGAAGGCAGCCGAGGCGCGCAAACACCAGAAGACCGTCGAGGTCAAAGAGATCAAGATGCGACCCAGCATCGATGATCACGATTATGAGGTGAAAATGCGCGCGATTAGGCGCTTCTTCGACGAGGGGGACAAGGTGAAGATCACCTTGCGCTTCCGGGGGCGCGAGATGGCGCACCAGGAACTGGGGATGGACCTTCTGCAGAGGGTCAAGGCCGATCTGGGCGAACTCGCCAAAGTGGAGGCCGAACCCCGTCTTGAAGGTCGCCAGATGGTGATGGTCCTGGCGCCGCGCTGAACGCTGGAGCAGCTTGCGCCAGCGGCACCTTCTGCATTATAAGCGAGCCGAGCCGCCCGGCGGGGCATGCCGTGGCGGCTCCATTACGTTTGCACAAAAGACGGCGGTCGCATCCTTGCTCCCTGACAGGCGCCTTGGGCGCGTTCGTCTCGGTTGCGATGCGAGTGCAGCGGCGCCGCCACCTACAAGATAAGGAGCAAGCAAAATGCCCAAACTGAAGACGAAGAGCAGCGCGAAAAAGCGCTTCAAGATGACCGCCACCGGCAAGGTGAAGGTTCAGGCGCAGGGCAAGCGCCACGGCATGATCAAGCGGACCGCCAAGTTCATCCGCAACGCGCGCGGCACCATGGTGCTGTGCGACAGCGACGCGAAGATCGTTAAGAAGTACATGCCGTACGACCGGTGATGCGCTGATCGGACATCGACGCGATCCCCATCCCAACCCCTTCATCTGACGGAGCACGACAATGCGTGTCAAACGCGGCCCCGTAGGCCACGCGAAGCACAAGAAAGTTCTCAAAGCTGCCAAAGGCTATTACGGCCGGCGAAAGAATACGATCCGGATCGCCAAACAGGCGGTCGAGCGGGCGCAGCAGTACGCTTATCGCGACCGTAAGCGCCGCAAGCGCAATTTCCGCGCGCTTTGGATCCAGCGTATCAACGCCGCTGCCCGTGAGTGCGGCACGACTTATGGCCAGTTCATCAACGGCTTGAACAAGGCTGGCATCGCGGTCGACCGCAAGGTTCTCGCTGACCTTGCCGTGCGTGACTCGGATGCCTTCAAGGCGCTGGTCGAGCAGGCAACGGCTGCCGTGCAGGCCGCCCGCCAGGCAGCATCGGCCTGAGGCAGGCGCGAGGCGGCTCAGGCATTCGCCGGCCGCGGCAGCTGGCACGTCCCGACCTCCTCGAGCGGGAGATGTGCTGCCCCGGCTAGGTCCGGGGCAGATTTGAAGTGGGGGTTGCGCAGCAGCTATGGTTACCTTTCCCTTAACCTCCCCACGTGGGTGGAGGCGTGCCAAAGCAAGCTGAGCGCTGATTGAATTGCATTCGCGGGGCAGAGGCAATCCCGATGGCGAAATTCCCCGAACTCGAGACGCTCAAGTCCGAGCTGCTGAACCAAGTTGAAGGGGCAAAGAACCTCGCCGCACTCGAGCAGGTGCGCATCGCCGCGCTCGGCAAGAAGGGCAAGATTTCCGAGCAGATGGCAAAGCTCGGCACGCTGCCGGCGGAGCAGAGGCGTGAGTTCGGTCAGGCCACCAACGCCGTCAAGGCGGCAGTAACCGAAGCCCTCGAGGCGCGGAAGGCTGTGCTTGAGGCTGCGGCGCTCGAGGAGCGCCTCGCCACCGAACGCGCTGACATCACCCTACCGGTCAGGCTTGGTCCTCTCGCCGAGGGACGCATTCACCCGGTGTCCCAGGTCTTCGACGAGGTCATCGAAATCTTCGCCGACATGGGTTTCTCGGTGGCCGAGGGGCCGGACATTGAGACGGACGACTACAACTTCACCAAGCTCAATATTCCGGAAGAGCACCCGGCTCGCCAGGAGCACGACACTTTTTATTTCCGCGAGATGACCGCGGCGGACGGAACAAGCCGGCAGCGCATGCTGCTCCGCACGCACACGAGCCCGGTGCAGATCCGCACCATGCTCTCGCAGAAGCCGCCGATCCGGATCATCGCGCCCGGGCGCGTCTACCGCTGCGACAGTGACCAGACGCACACGCCCATGTTCCACCAGATCGAGGGCCTCGTCATCGACGAGAGCACGCACATGGGCCACCTCAAGTGGTGCCTCGAGGAGTTCTGCAAAGCCTTCTTCGAGGTGGACGAGGTGAAGATGCGCTTCCGCGCCTCCCACTTCCCGTTCACCGAACCGTCGATGGAGGTGGACATCGACGCGGCGGCCATCGGCAAGCCGGGGCACTGGTTGGAGATCCTCGGCTCTGGCATGGTGCACCCGAACGTGATCCGGAACTGCGGCCTCGATCCGGAGAAGTACCAGGGCTTTGCCTTCGGCATGGGCCTCGATCGCATCACCATGCTGAAGTACGGCATCCCGGACCTGCGGGACATGTTCTCCGCCGATCTGCGCTGGATGAAGCATTACGGCTTCCTTGCCGTCGACGTGCCAACGCTCGCCGGCGGGCTTTCGCCCTGACCGGCCAGATCATCCGAGCCTCACAATTGTCGAACTCCGACTCTTCTCAGATCGAGCGGGCGAACGGAATTAGCTGAGTTGCAGGGCGACCGGACCTGGTCAGAAAGGCAGAGGTCGCCCACGCCGTACAGAGGGGTGCCGAGAGGGCAAGAGGGGCGCCACGATGCTCGCAATCCTGAACACCACGCCGGCCGTGCTGGTGGCCCTTGCCATCGCCGCGCTGATGATTGCGGCGTCGGTGTTCATCATTTTCTATCACGACCGAAAGCACGAAGAGCTCGACCAGTGGGTCAACTTCTCCTTCAGCCGTGAAACGCTTCGGAATGCGGCCATGTACTACCGCTTCATGGCCGTTTCGATGCTCGTGTTCTACGTGCTCTTCACGATCAGCTGCCTGCTGCTCCAGGCGGAAGGGCACATGATCTTCTCGGATGGCAAAGAGCCGATCTATGCCGGCCCGATCGGCGCGTCGCTCTTCACGATCGACCTCGTCCTTCGAGGCGGGTTTTTCGACATCATGGAGCACTTCGATCTGGGCGTGTCGCCGATCGCCATGAACCGGAAGCTGTTCTGGTTTGTCATCTACGCCTTCGTTTTTCGGATGTTCTACGCCGTCACGCTCATCAAAATCGTGATCTCGTTCGTCTGGATTTACGGAAAGATCCGGATGGCGCGACAAATGTTCGGAACGAGCAGCAGCCAGCTCCGGCTATTCGAATGACGTGGCCCTTGGCGGCTGCCACGCAAAAGGGGTAAGACGCACACGCCAAATGCACCCGGGAAGACCGGGAAACCTTCCAAACCCGCGGGACGAAGTACACAATGAAATTCACGCTGTCCTGGCTCAAGGACCATCTCGATACGAACGCCTCGCTAGAGGACATCGCGGAGAAGCTGTCCGCCATTGGACTCGAGGTCGAAAGCATCGACAATCCCGCGGAGAAGCTGGCGCCGTTTACCGTTGCGCGCGTCCTTGAGGCCAAGCAGCATCCGAATGCGGATCGCCTGCGTGTTTGCCAGGTCGAGGTGGCGCCGGGCCAACCGCCGGTGGAGGTCGTCTGCGGCGCGCCCAACGCCCGCACCGGCATGATTGGCGTGTTCGCGCCGATTGGCACGTACATCCCGGGCACCGGCATCACCTTGGACAAGCGGCCCGTTCGCGGCGTCGTCTCGAACGGCATGCTCGTCTCCGAGCGCGAGCTGGAGCTGTCCGACGACCACGAGGGCATCATTGAGCTCGACCCGAAATTCGGCGAGCGCGTGGGCGAGCGGTACATCGATGTCGTCGGCCTCAACGATCCGGTCATTGAGGTCAAGCTCACGCCGAATCGGCCCGACTGCACGGGTGTACGTGGCATCGCGCGTGATTTGGCCGCCGCCGGCCTGGGCACTTTGAAGCCGGAGCCTGAGATCGGCGCCGTCGAGGGAGCCTTCGCATGCCCCATTGAGATCCGGCTCGAGTTCACACCTGAGACGGCGAGCGCGTGCCCCGTGTTCGCTGGCCGGCTCGTGAAGGGGGTGAAGAACGGCCCGTCGCCGGCGTGGATGCAAAACCGCTTGAAGGCCGCTGGCCTCCGTCCGATCAGCGCGCTGGTCGACGTTACCAACTACGTGTCGCTCGACCGCGGCCGTCCGCTCCATGTCTATGATGCCGATAAGCTCCAGGGCGCCATTCGCGCCCGCCTCGGCCGCCCGGGAGAACGTTTCCTCGCGCTCGACGGCAAGGAGTACGAAGTCGACGAGACCATGTGCGTGATCGCGGATGACAGCGGTCCGCTCGGGCTCGGCGGCATCATCGGCGGTGAGAGCAGCGCCTGCACCGAGGAGACCACCGCCGTCTTCATCGAAAGCGCCTACTTTGATCCCGTGCGCACAGCCTCGACCGGCCGCAAGGCGGGCGTGCAGACGGATGCGCGCTATCGGTTCGAGCGCGGGGTCGATCCGGCCTATGTCGTGCCCGGCCTCGATTACGCGACCGACCTCATCATGAAGCTCGCAGGCGGCAAGCCGTCGAAGCGGAGCGTTGCTGGGACTCCGCCTGAGGGTCGGATGACATTCGCCTTCGATTTTCGCCGTGTGGCTCGCCTTACCGGTCTCGAGGTTGATGACACCGTTAGCCGTAAGGTGCTGACGGATCTCGGGTTCGAGGTCGAAGGCACTGGTCCCGAGGTTCAAGTGACCAGACCGAGCTGGCGACCCGACGTGCATGGGCCGGCGGATCTGGTCGAGGAGGTTGTGCGCATCATCGGTCTCGACAAGGTGCCCTCGACGCCCATCCCGCGCACGCACGGTGTGACGCGCACCGTACTGACAGAAGCGCAGCGTCGCGCGCGCCGGGCGCGCCGCGTTCTCGCCGGCCGCGGTCTGATTGAAGCGATCACCTGGTCCTTCATTCCGCGACGGCATTCGGAGCTGTTCGGCGGAGGGTTGGAAGCCCTGGAGCTGGCAAACCCGATTTCCGTCGAGATGTCCTCGATGCGCCCGAGCTTGTTGCCCGGGCTGCTGACGGCGGCGCAACGCAATCGCAATCGCGGCTTTGAGGATCTCGCGCTGTTCGAGCTCGGCCAGGCTTATCGCGGCGACAAACCGGAGGATCAGATCCAGATCGCGGCAGGCGTACGTGCGGGCGCCGCGCGTTTGGCCGGAGTTGGCCGCCATTGGTCCGAGCCGGCCAAAGAGGCCGACGTGTTCGACGTGAAGGCCGATGTCTTTGCGACCCTCGCCGCACTCGGCTTCGACCCCAATCGAGCCCAAATCACGCGAGACGCTCCCGTTTGGTACCATCCAGGTCGCTCCGGAGTCCTGCGGCTTGGGCCCAAGACGGTGCTCGCGCATTTTGGCGAGATTCACCCGAAGACGCTTGCTGAGCTTGACGTCGAAGGGCCACTCGTTGCGTTCGAGATCTTCCTCGACGCGCTCCCGCCCGAAAAGCGCAAGTCACTCGCTCGGCCGGCGATGGTTGCGCCCGACCTGATGCCGGTGCGCCGCGACTTCGCCTTTGTCCTCGACGAGGCGGTGCCTGCTGGTGACGTCGTGAGAGCAGCCGCCGGCGCTGACAAGACGCTCATCACGGATGTGTCCGTCTTCGACGTATTCGCCGGCAAGAGTCTGGGCGAGGGCAAGAAGTCCGTTGCCATCGAAGTCACGCTGCAGCCCCGCGAACGCACGCTGACGGACGCTGAGATCGACGCCGTCGCCAAGAAGGTGATTGCGGAGGTCAAGCGCGTGACGGGTGGTGAGATACGGGGGTGAGAGCCTCGCCCTTATGGCCTCGGAAAGCACGGGCCGAGGTCCGCCCTGCGTACGCCGTCCGCCTCAACGCGGGCCTTTTCTCCGCGTCTTAAAAACACCCATAACTCAGCAATCGCTAGGGGCTAGAGCGCGCTGATCCTGGCAGATTCGAGCGAGCGAACCAACACTTGCCGGCTTCGGACCTTAGGCAAATGGTCAAAGTTGCAGAAACGAGGAGCGGGGCTACACCAGAAATGCCGACGCCGTTACGGGCAGCGAACTCGCCGCAGTCTGCCTGACGCCGTACGCACATAGCAGCGATTATTGCGCGTGATTAACGCGCCAATTGCTCCGCCGGCGACTGCGCCGACAACCCCGCCTGTCACCGCGCCGCCTACTGTGCCTCGCGCCAAGCCCCCGACGACGGCTCCTGTTCCGGCCCCGATTAGGGCACCCTTCCTGATGTTGCGGTCGAGTTCCGAGTGGGAACAGCCCGCGAGCAGCAGCAGACAGAGGAAGGCAGCTGTCATTTTGGTCACTGCGAGCTCTCCGTCAACGAGAAGAAAGACGGTTCACGAGTTATATCGTAGCTGAGTCGCCGGCACGCATTTGTGGCAAACGAACAAATGGGCGAAACGTGAGGCTTTCTGGCACCTTGTCTCTGTGCTTGGTGCTTGGCTCTGGCCATCGCCGGCGATGACGTGAGGCTAGCACGCAAGCACGAAATTCGCGGCTGACGTGGCTGGTAACCTAAGCTTTAGTCGCCTTTCGGCCCTTCTGCCCGGAAGGCGGCTTGCGCAGCGATGTGTCTGACCTGCGGCCCCGCTCGGCCGCCGTATCGTCTGACCGGGCGGCTTGCCCATATGTTGCAAACCCGTCGAGAGCCTCTTGGATTTCCTTGTCCGTCAGCAGCACGGGCCCACCGATCTGGCGGCTAAGCCAGTACTGCTTCGCGAGCGTCTCCAGCTCCACGGCCAACCAAATGGCCTTCTCAAGCGTGGGACCGACCGTAATCATGCCGTGATTGGCCAGGAGGCAGCCGTTACGACCCTCGAGCGCTGCAAGCGCAGCATCGGACAATTCCTGCGTGCCGAAGCGTGCGTACTCCGAGCACCGGATGTCTCCCCCGCCAAACGCAGCAACCATGTAGTGGCACGCTGGAATTCCGACCCGCGCGATGGCCAGAGCGGTCGCGTAGGTCGAGTGGGTGTGCACAACTGCATTTACCTCGGGACGTGACCGCAGAATGTCGAGATGTATGCGCCATTCAGACGATGGCTTCTTCGGGCCGCGGTAAGATCCGTCGCTGCGATCGAGCGGCATGGCCGCGATCATCTCCGGCGTCATCGTATCGTAGGGAATGCCTGATGGCGTGATCAGCATCTCGTTGCCAAGGCGAACCGAGATGTTGCCGGACGTTCCCTGATTGAGACCAATGGCATTCATCCAGCGGCATTGGTCCACGATGGCTTGGCGGAGCTGACGTTCGCGAGCTGTCATGACGGCTAATGACGGTAACAGAGTGTGAAACCTCCGGCAGAAAGCTCGTGGATAACCTGTTTGTACCGAAGTTCAAAAGGCTTAGCGCTGTTGCATTCACGCTTCGCCTGTATCGCGAATCGCTTCGTAGCGGCCAACTTGGGTTCGCAAAACAGCACCTGACATGCTTCTATTAGCGCCAGCGTTCGACAACGGCTCCGGTCAATTGGCAGATCAGTAGGAATGAACTCCAAGTCGGGAATTCTCCTTGCCGCAGCAGTTGCTGCGGCTCCAATGGCTACTGCTCGGGCGGGAGGTGCCGAGCCGATCAGTCCAGAGGCCTATCCGCTCGCGATCGTCAGCGTCTACGACTTGGCGAAGGACGCCTTTGCGTCCTCTACCGCGCTCTACTTCGCGCTCAACGGCGATTTGGCGCGGGAGGGCTTCGTCGCCCGGCTTTCGGTCAGCACGGATTCCTATAGCTACGATTTACCGGGCGCCCCTGGCGGGGACATCGATGGCGATGCATGGGCAGTCGATGCCATGCTCGGCTATCGCTGGATACGGGGAGACGTGGCTTCAAGCCTTTTCGTCGGCGCCGAGCACCAGGATCATGACCTTTCGCCGAATGATCTTTTAAATCCTGTCCGTGGCAGCGAAACGGGGTTCAAGGTCGCCTTCGACATCACGAAAGCACCTTCGGCCTACTCGCCGGTCTACGCCGAATTGGCGGCCAGCTATTCCACTGCATTCGACACGTACCAGGTGGATGGCCGCATCGGTTACGCGTTCGACCGGATCATTATTGGGCCGGAAGCTTGGCTCATGGGTGACGAGGCGAGCAACGCACAGCGGATCGGCGGCTTCCTGAAAACTACTCTGCCGCCGTTGCTGTTCAGCGATGTTTCGACTGCCGTCACACTGTCCGCAGGCTACCAGTTCGTCGATGACGACCATGGAAGGTCGACATTCGGCTCAGACGGCGCCTACGGCAGCGTGAGGTTCACGACGCTCATTGGCGAGAGCTGGTTCGCTCCGTTCAGATAAGTTGACCGGCTGCTACTTCGCCGACAGTCGATCGATTTCGGCAAGCTCCTCGGCCGTCAGCTTCCAGCTCACGGCCTTCACGTTCTGCTCCACCTGATCAGGCCTCGTCGCACCTGCGATAACGCTGGCCACCACCGGTTGCGACGCAAGCCAGCTGAATGCCAGCTCTAGCAGCGTGTGGCCGCGTGACTGGGCGAACTCTGTTAGCCGCTCGACAATCGTGAAGTTTTCATCTGTGAGGTACTTGTCCGCCCACCGACTCATGCTTGCGAGGCGTGTCCCTGCGGGCGGCGCCTCACCCCGCCTGTACTTGCCCGTGAGCAAACCGCTTGCGAGCGGAAAATAGGGCAATAAGCCCAACCCGTAGTGCTTCATCGCCGGGATCAACTGCTTCTCGTGATCGCGGACCACGAGGCTGTATTCGTCCTGGCAGGAGATGAAGCTGGTCAGGTTGTGATGACGCGACGTCCAAAGCGCATCGGCCACCTGCCAAGCCGGCAAGTTTGAACAGCCGATGTACCGCACCTTCCCTTGGCGCACGAGATCGTCGAGCGCCCGCAAGGTCTCCTCGATGGGCGTCCGCGGATCCGGCTCATGGAGCTGATAGAGATCGATCCAGTCGGTCTTGAGCCGCCGCAAGCTCGCCTCCACCGCCGACATGATGTAGCGGCGGGAGGCGCCCATCAGTCCTCGGTCGCGGTCCATGGGCATGCCGAACTTCGTGGCGAGCACGATGTCCTTGCGGCGAGGCCCAAGGATCTCGCCCAGCACCTTCTCGGAGCCGCCCTGTTCCCCGTAGATGTCGGCCGTATCGAAGAAGGTAATCCCGAGGTCGAGCGCCTTATGGACGACAGCCCGCGAGGCCTCGAGATCGATGCGGCCGCCGAAATTGTTGCAGCCCAAACCCACTACGGAAACTTGCAGGCCAGACGGCCCGAGATTGCGCTGTTCCATTCACGTCCTCCAGATCAGAAGCCGTAAAGCTTTGCCGGATTTTCGACGAACATCTTGTACCTGGCCGACTCGTCAGGAACCCACTCCAGCATCAGGTCGAGCAGATTCACGTCGCTTGGATAACGCTCACCACGCATTGCGGGATGCGGCCAATTGGTAGCCCACAGCAGCCGTTCGGGCGCGGCCTTGGCCAAGGCTTTCGCGAGAGCGGCAACGTCATCGTAGCCGGGCGGGCCGACCTTCGAGACCTCGTACGCCGCCGACAGCTTGACGTAACAATTCCCGCGATCGACGAGCCGCAGCAACGTCTTGAACGCCTCATGGTCCGTCGGCACCGGCTCGAGGAACTTGCCGACGTGATCAATAATGTAATCGCCCTCGATGCGCTTCAGCTGGGCCCCTCGCTCCGGAAACTCGCGACCATCGAACTGCACGATCGCGTGCCAGCCGAACGGGCGCACGCGCGCGATCATCTCATCCATCACGTCCCATTTCAGGTGGCCCGGTGGTAGGCACATGAAGCGGATGGCCCGCGCGCCCGCCTTGGTCAGCCTTTCGAGCTCGTCGTCGGTAACGCCCGGCTTGACGACCACCACAGCGCGGGCTTTGTCGAGGCCCAGCTCAGCGACACTGTCCATCGTGCAGCGGTTGTCGTCGCCGTAGGCGTTTGGCTGCACAACCACAACACGCTCGATCCCCAGCCAATTCATGATCTGGCGGTAATCCGAAACAGTCGCATCAGGCTCGGGCGGCACGCCGTCGGGATGCTTCGGATAGCGCGCATTGTAGAAGTGCATGTGAGTGTCGCAGGTGCCTTTTGGCGCCTTAAGGCGCGGGGCAGGTCCCGTCAGTGGCCGCTCCATGAGCATCCTCCGTCAGTTTTCGTCCGCTTATCAGCAGATGGGTGCCAGCATACCGTTCCAGTGGATAGCACGCCCACACCACAGCGCCCGTGGGGCTTAACTCCACACCTGCTCGGAATCGCCATCGAATTCCATGCTGCAGAAGGGGCCGCCCTGGTAGAAGTCGCCCACCGGGTCTGGCGGCAGCTTGGCCTGTTCGGCCATGGCCTCCTCGAGGAATTCCTCGGCCTGGCCAGTCGGCCTGTAGCCGTACCTGTAAGCAACCGAATTATCCCACCAGGCGCGCTCGTTCAGTGAAGCGCCGTACATGACCTCGTAACGGAGATCAGGATGTTCCAGGCCAATCCGGATGAGCTGCACGAGGTCGGAAGGACTGATCCAAATCGACAAACGCCGTTTATCGAGTGGTTTCTCTCCGACGTTGCCGATTCGAATGGAAAGCACGCGCATCCCGTGCTTGTAGGCATAGAGTGCGCCTAGGCCCTCACCGAAAAGCTTGCTGACTCCATATCGGCTATCCGGCCGAGGCACGACATCAACACCGATCGGCCGCACTCGAGGATAGAAGCCGACGACATGATTGGATGAGGCGAATACGACGCGTTTGACGCCCTGTCGGCGGGCAGCTTCGAATAAATTATAGCAGCCGATGATATTCGCCTCGAGAATATCCTCCCACGGGCCTTCGACCGAGTAGCCTCCCAAATGAATGACGCCGTCGACACCTTCGCAGACCCGCTCGACACTTTCCATGTCCGCAAGATCGGCCCAAATGAAGGTCTCGTTGGCCTGAAGAGCCGGAGGCTCCTTAACGTCGCTCGACACGATATTCGGATAGATCGGCGCCAAAAGCGGCCGGATCAGAGTGCCCACCGATCCAGCCGCGCCGGTTATCAAGACTCGTTGCATGGCTCCCTCCTCGTCGCCGGGATGCCTGAGCGCGGAATGCTGCAGCCAGTCTTCTACGCCGGGCGCTGTTCCGCAAGGCAGCGGTAGCGAGAAAGACCGCGGGTCAGGTGGTCTCTCATCGCCCGCCGCGCAGCATGAGGATCTGCGCTTCGGATTGCGTTGAAAATCCGCCGGTGCTCGTTCTGAATTCGTTGGAGATACCGGCGCTGCTCTTGTGCATCGAGCGCCGTGCGAATGCTCTGCCGTGGAATGATGTGGCGGCCGAGAAACGCCAACAGCTCGGAGAATTTGGGATTTCCACTGGCTACCGCGATGGCCTGGTGGAACGCAAAATCCTCGCCGACGGCGTGCTCGCCCCGCTCGATCGAAGCATCGATCGCGTTCAAAGCCTGTTCGACTGCTTCCGTCTCCCTCGGCGTCGCTCGCTCGGCCGCCAATGCAGCGGCCTCGACTTCGAGAGCAAGCCGTAGCTCCATAACTTGGAGCACTTCCTCGATGGAGCTTAGTCCGTCCGCGCTAATGCGGAACGCCGCCCGACTCTCGTCAGCTACGAAAACTCCGGCACCCTGACGGGATACCACGAGGCCTTCGGCCCGCAATGCCGCGACGGCCTCCCGCACCACCGTGCGGCTTACCCCGAGCGCTTCCATCAGCTCGTGCTCCGTCGGCAGCTTTGTGCCTGGCGGCAGACGACCGCTGCGAATCTCCTGCGCAATCTGCTCCACGACCTCGAGCGTCAGGTTTCGCGAGGGACGTACGCGCTGCAGCGATGTCAGCTTGCCACTACAGGGGGAGAATGATACGTTCTGAATTTGTCGGGTCATCGTACAACTTTTCTAGCATTGGCCCGGCCTGTTCGCAAGGCACCGCTCGGAATACCAGCTCGGCAGGAGGCTCAGGACGCGAACTATTCGGCATTTGCCTGGTTAAAAATAAGCGAATGAAAAGCCGAACAATAACGGCACGACTTAGTCCAGGAGGAAACGCTCATGAACAGACGTGAAGTGATCAAGCTCGGCGTGGCTTCCGTCGCAGCCAGTGGCCTCGGCGCAGCCGGAAGTCTGACCGCATTCGCCCAAGACAAGCTCGTCCTCAGATCTTCGGACGTTCACCCGCTCGGCTATCCCACCGTTGAAGCCGTCGTGCAAATGGGGAAGAAGCTCGAAGCGGCGACCAATGGGCGTATCTCTATTCAGATGTTCCCAGCCATGCAGCTCGGTGGCGAAAAGGAGATGATCGAGCAGGCGCAGATCGGCGCCCTTCACATGGCCCGCATCAGCGTCGGTCCCGTCGGAACAGTTGTCGATGAGCTCAACGTCTTCAACATGCCGTTCGTGTTCCGCGACGAAGCGCATATGCGCAAGGTCATCGACGGCGAAATCGGCCGAGAGATGCTGGAGAAGATTTCCTCCAATCCGGAAACGAAGCTGATCGGCCTGTGCTGGATGGATGCCGGATCGCGAAACGTCTACACCAGCAAGCCCATTCGCAAGCCCGAAGATTTGGCCGGCCTCAAGATCCGGATGATGGGCAATCCCATTTTCGTGGATACGATGAACGCCATGGGTGGCAACGGCATTTCGATGGGCTTCAGTGAGCTGTACAGCGCACTCCAAACCGGTGTCGTCGACGGTGCCGAGAACAATACGCCGACTTACGTCACCCACAATCACCACCAGATTTCTAAATACTTCTCTTTCACCGAGCACCTCATCATTCCGGAAATCCTCGTCTTCTCACGCGTGGCCTGGGAGAAGCTGTCGAAAGAAGATCAAGACCTCATCAAGAAATTTGCCGCCGAGGCACAACAGGAGCAACGGCAGCTTTGGGACAAGATGGTCGAGGAGTCGATGGCCAAACTCAAGGAAGCGGGCGTCACCTTCGTCACGGACGTAGACAAGAGAGCTTTTCAGGAAGCGGTCAAACCTGTCTACGACAAGTACGGCGCCGCCTATGGAGAACTGATTAAGCGCATCCAGGCGGTGCAGTAGCTGGTTGCGCCCCGCGGAGCCCAGGCTCCGCGGGCCCGCCGTCCACGTTCACGACCCAATAGCCTTTCCAGCTACTGCAGAAAGCCAGGCTCATGTTCGAACGCTACGTCAGAGCCATGGACGTCCTGCATCGCCTCTGCATGGTGATCGCAGGACTTTGCCTGCTCATCATCACTCTTATCATTCCGTGGGGCGTCTACAGCCGATACGTGCTCGGCTACGGATCCCAGTGGCCCGAGCCGATTGCCATCATTCTGATGATTCTTTTCACGTTTTCTGCGGGCGCCGCCTGCTATCGCGAAAACCTGCACATCGCGGTGATGATGGTGCCCGATATAACTTCTGGGATTGCCCGAACTTTGCTCGCCTGGTTCATCGAGCTGTGCATGCTGGGCACCTCCTTGTTTCTCTTATTTTTTGGCTGGGGCCTCGTGAGGACCACTTGGAACCAAGTGATGGCGCAAATGCCCGTCATTCCCGTCGGGTTGACCTACCTGCCCATCCCCACCGGCGGCCTGATTATCGCGCTATTTGTCATCGAGCGGCTCTGGTCGGGCCGCTTTTTCGCGCCGGCCGAAGGCGAAATACCGTACCAATCACCTGCAAACGACGCGAGCTGATCGAATTGGCGGCCAAGCGAGTTTCGCACGATGGATGCACTGGTCCTCCTCGGCACATTCGGGTTTCTCATCATTGTCGGTGTTCCAGTGGCGTTTTCGCTGGGGCTGGCTGCCATTGCCGCCGCACTCTGGTACGGCATACCTCTGCAAGCGGTGATGCTCAAAATTTCGGACGGCGTGGACGAGTTTGCGCTGCTCGCTATTCCATTTTTCGTATTAGCAGGCGCAATCATGGCCGAAGGAGGAATGGCGCTGCGCCTCATCAATCTGGCGAAAGTTTTCGTCGGATTTATTCGCGGCGGGCTCGCGCTCGTTAATGTGCTTGCCTCCACGTTTTTCGGATGCATCTCGGGGTCATCCGTCGCGGATACGGCGTCCGTCGGCTCAGTGATGATTCCGCAAATGGAAAAAAATGGTTATCCGCGGGTTTTCGCGACCAACGTCACAGTCTGCGGATCCGTGCAGGCCATCCTAATCCCGCCCTCGCACAACGCCGTCATCTACTCGCTCGCGGCGGGAGGCACCATCTCCATCGCCCACCTTTTTCTGGCGGGCGTTCTGCCGGGTTTGCTCCTCGGCGTCACTCTGATGGTCATGATTCTGTTCATGGCCCACCGCCACAACTATCCCAAGGGGGAAATCGTCTCCTTGGGTCAGGCCGTTCGCACTATGGTCGACGCGTTCTGGGGACTCCTAACGATGTTCATCATTCTAGGAGGGATCCTGAGCGGTGTTTTCACGCCAACGGAGTCTGCGGCCGTGGCGTGCATCTATGCCTTCATCATCACAATGTTTGTCTACCGCGATTACAAATGCCGTGAGCTGCCGCTACTCATGGCGCGCGTCGTGCGCACGGTGGGCATGGTGATGATGCTGATCGGCTTCGCCGCGGCGTTCGGCTACATGATGGCGCTGATGCAGCTGCCTGCAATGATCACGCAGTTTTTCCTATCGGTGTCCGACAACAAGTACATTATTCTGTTATTGATCAATATCATCTTGCTGATGCTCGGCTGCCTGATGGACATGGCACCGCTGATCGTGATCTGCACACCTATTCTCCTGCCGGTCGCCGTTAGCATCGGGATCGACCCTGTTCATTTCGGCATGATTTTGCTCGTCAACCTCGGCATGGGGCTGATCACGCCGCCCGTCGGCGCGACGCTGTTCGTAGGTTGCGCCGTCGGCAGAGTACCGATTAGCGAGATGGTGCGCACCATCTGGCCGTTCTACCTCGCCATGCTCGTTGTTCTGGCCTTGGTCACCTACGTTCCCGCCATTTCCATGTGGCTGCCATCCATGCTCAAGCTGTGAGCTGGGTGGCAGAGCGCGCTCCTGCCCGCGCAGGTTTGCTGACCAACGGTCGGCGGGCGTTTCCGGCGGGACGATCGACATTCCAAGAAAACAACATCGCTTCTGTCCCTGGTCGGTCGCCGACTCGACCAGAGATGTTGAAGCACCTGGAGGCGTGACCACCTAATCGGTCACCCCTCGTCGCGGTGGCGGAAACAAGCCGCTGATACCATGCCTATGGAATAGACCGTGTCAGCCCAGAACGGGGCCGCCACTCTCAGTCGCCCGCACCGGGTTTGGGAGAGAAGAAGGCCTCGAACTTTCCTTCCATGTCGCGATATTCGTCCGCGTCCGGAGGTGGTGGCTTCTTGGCCGTGATGTTCGGCCACTTGTCCGCATACTCCCGGTTCAGTTCGAGCCATTTCTCCAGGCCCGGCTCCGTATCGGGCTTGATTGCCTCGACGGGACACTCCGGCTCGCACACCCCGCAGTCGATACACTCGTCGGGGTGAATCACGAGCATATTCTCACCCTCGTAGAAGCAGTCGACAGGACACACTTCCACACAATCAGTGTACTTGCATTTGATGCATTTGTCGGTGACTACAAATGTCATGTGCTCGGCACCCCGGTTGATCGGGTTTGACATATGACTCGCGACAGCATCCCGTACATTGGCAGGTTGTCGCAAGGCTCGCTTTTGTCCCAGGGCAAAGGACCTCAGCTTAGCGTTCGCGCTTTGTGAACTGCTGTATCGCGCGGCGATCTCGTTTGGTCGGACGACCAGAGCCTGGCTCCCGCTGGGGCACAGCTGTCTCTGATTCGCTTTTCCCATCGGCTGGCTGAGGAGTCAGATCCTCATACAGGGTCTGTGCGACGACTGCCGGCCCGCGGCGTTCGCCTGTAGATAGAACCTTGAGAACGCGCACACGGGAATGAGCAGTTACGGTAATCACGTCGCCGGGACGCACCGTCTGGCTTGGTTTATGGATGCGCAACCGATTCACCCGCACCTTGCCGTCGAGCACGAGTGAAGCCGCCAGCGTCCGCGTTTTCACGACCCGTGCAAACCATAGCCACTTGTCGAGCCGCTGCGTCCCTCCGGCGTCCGGATGGGTCCCAGGGTCGCCATTCATGAGGAGCCGGACTCCTGAGCCTGCTTCTCTAGAACTTCTTTGAGCGCCATCAACGCTGCAAAGGGCGAGTCGGGATCGACTTCTCCCCGTTTCGGCGGCGCAGCGGAGCGCATTTGCGCCGGGAACGACGGTCGATCCTGCCGACGACGCCCATCACGGCGGCCGTCCTTTCGGTTACGATGCTTCTGGCCATCCCCGTGGACAGAACGCTTCGGCGAATCACCGGTGGGTGACGCCGCACGTGCTGCCGCCTGGTTCGAGTCACCCTGCGCCCCTTGCGGACGTGCTTGATGGGTACCACGGCGTTGGCCATGCTGCTGGTTGCGGTGCCGTCGGCGGTCCGGGCGCGAGCCATCATGCCGCCGCCGTGGGCGCCAAACCTCTTCGAAGATCACCACGTCCGCCTCGGACTGTTCGGTCTGACTGGCCGTGTGATCCGCCGCGGTTCTGGCTCCATTTAACTCCGCCGCAGGCTCCACGGAGGCATTCGCCGCAGCATCGCCAGTGGCACCACTCACCTCGACCGGTGCGGAAGGCTCGATTGCGATCTCCGAATCCGAGTCCGATGCTGCCCCGGCAGGAGCGCCTTCCGGGCCCGCTGCAATGGGCTGGGGTGCAGCGTCAATTAATTCTTCCAGCGGCAGCGGAATTTGTTCCGCATCATCCAAGGCGGATTCCTCACTCGCGCCGCTCACTTGCGCTGCAGCCGTTTCGGGCTGCTGCTCGGAGGCAGTCTCAGCAGGCGGTGCGACGGGAGGTTGGACTTTCTTGACCGGCCGCCGATCCAACCGGAAGCCTAGGCTCACGAACACCGGAGCGAGCTCGTCTGGCGAGCATCCGAGGATCGACATCATTTCTGGTATGACAACGAACCCACCGTCGCCGGTCGATCCCTTTGGCGGTGTCGCGGACGGGTCTTCTGGATTGGGACGCCAGGCCAGCAGCGGCCGGATCAAATCCGCGAGACGCTCCAGAATGTCGATCCGAACGGCGCGCGGGCCGCACACGTGATAGCCGCACGCCCGATAGAAGGCTTCAGGGACGCCCTGCTCGGCCGGTGCGGACGTCAGCCCTGCCCGCGGCGGAGCCGGCAGATTGTCGATCGACAACCCGTGCTCGCCCGCATGCTTCAACGCCCAGAGGACCAGCGTCAGCTCCGCCGGCGCGGGCTTCAGCAGCAGCGGAAAATAAATGTTGAACGCGCCGAACCGCACGCCGAAACGACGCAGCTGTGCACGGCCGGACTGGTCGAGAGACTTCAATTCCTCGGCGATCGTCTCCCGCTTCAGAATTCCGAAGTTCTCAGTGAGGCGGAAAGCAATCCCGCGCGCCAGCCCGGAAAGATCCTGAGCCTCGCTGAGCTCCACGAGCGGTTTGAGTCGCTCACGGATCGTGTCGTTGAGCCAGGTCGTCAGGCGCTCCTGGATTTTCTCCTTGTCCGGTGCCTGCAAGTGCTCATCAGCTATTAGTACGAGCTGCGGCTTGAGCGGATGCTCGCCGGGCTCGAGTTTTGCGACCTCCTCGTCGCGCCACAGGATACGCCCATTGCGGGCGAGCTTGAACGCGTCGTTCTTGGCTGCTGAGATGCGCCGGGTGCGCATCGACAGCTCCTTGGCGAGCACCTGTGCAGCTGCGTTGCGGGCCGCCTTGCCATGGATGCCTTCCGCCTGCGCGTCGGGAGAGAAGACCAATCCCTTCAGCCTACCGACATAGTGGTTTTCGACGTGAATCGCGCCGTCCTCGCCGATATCGGCAGCCAGCCCTTCCTTGTCGCGCATGCCACGCATGAGTGCGCTCGTGCGCCGGTCAACAAACCGTTGAGTCAACTGCTCGTGCAGGGCGTCGGACAAGGCATCTTCGATCTCGCGCGTACGCCCCTGCCAATGCTCCGGATCACGCAGCCAGTCGGAGCGATTGGATACGAAGGTCCAGGTCCGAATGTGGGCAATGCGGTTGGCGAGCGTATCGATGTCTCCGTCCGTGCGATTGGCGAGCGCAACCTGGCGGGCGAACCAGTCCTCAGGGATACGCTCCTCGCCCGTTATCAGGAACTTGAATAGGGTCGCGACGAGCTCCGCATGAGTCTGCGGGGATATCTTGCGGTAGTCGGGGACCTGGCACACGTCCCACAATTTCGCGACTGCGGCGGGCCCGCGGACCATGTCGAGCACTTCGCGGTCCTGACTTACCGTTTCGAGCGCGATAACATCCTCGGCCATCCGCGCACGGGTCAGGCGATTTTCAGTCGGGAACGCGCGCAGGCTGTCCCGCAATGCATCGATGGACGAAAAATCGAGTTGCCGATTGCGCCACTGAAGGACCTTTACCGTGTCGAAGGTATGAGTTTCGAGCCGTTCAATGAGGTCATTGTCGAACGGCTCGACATCGCCTGTGACACCGAACGTGCCATCGTTCATGTGCCGACCGGCGCGGCCCGCGATTTGCGCCAGCTCGGCCGGCGTGAGATTCCGATGGTTCTGCCCGTCGAACTTGCGGACCGAGGCGAACGCGACATGGTCCACCGTCAGGTTGAGCCCCATGCCTATGGCGTCCGTCGCCACGAGGAAGTCGACATCGCCCGACTGGTACATCGCCACCTGCGCATTGCGCGTTCGTGGCGATAGCGCGCCGAGCACCACTGCCGCGCCGCCCCGCTGCCGGCGGATGAGCTCGGCGATGGCATAAACGTCGTTCGCTGAGAACGCGACGACAGCAGTGCGCGCCGGGAGCCGTGTGATCTTCTTCTGGCCCGCGTAGGTGAGCTTCGAAAGGCGCGGCCGGGAGATGAAGTTCGCTCCAGGGATCAAATCGCTGATGGCCTCGCGCATCGTGCCGGCGCCAAGCAGCAGCGTTTCGAGCTTACCTCGCGCGTAGAGCAGGCGGTCGGTAAAGACGTGCCCACGCTCGGGGTCAGCAGCAAGCTGGATCTCGTCGATCGCGAGGAAATCGACATCGATCTCGCGCGGCATCGCCTCGACGGTCGAAACCCAGAATCGAGGGTTCTCCGGCTTGATCTTCTCCTCGCCGGTGATCAGCGCGACCTTTTCCGGCCCCACCCGTGCCGCGATCTTGTCATAGACCTCGCGCGCGAGCAGACGCAGCGGCAGCCCGATCATACCCGTGTCATGGCCGAGCATGCGCTCGATCGCCAGGTGCGTCTTGCCGGTGTTGGTCGGTCCCAGAACGGCGGTGACGTTCCGGATCCGCGTTTCAAGATCAATGCCCATGTGACGTTAGCCTCCAGCCTTGGTCTCGTAGGAGACGCAGGCGCCCCGGACGCAAGCTAATGTGTGGTGCAAGTTCCTGTCACCGCCGAAAAAAGGTCTCAATGCCGCTCTCGGCCCCTTGCCCAAAAGGGGGTTCGGCCAGACCTGAGTATGTCCATTTCAGTCCCTGAGAAGGCGTCTTGTGTCACCGGTCGCCCGTCCGATCAATGGACCAGTGCGATCTGCTTCATTCCGGTCGAAATCTCGACCCGTTGTGATCTAAGCACGGCCGAGCCAGCAAACGTTGGTATCGAAATCTCATACGGGACCAGAATATTTGCGCTCGGTATCGGACGCAAGGCGACTTCGATGCCCTCAGAAGCAGACAAGCTCCGAACCGTCCTGTTGTTCTTGTGGCCAGCAACGGGAATATAGCGGACGCCGCAAACAATTGCGACCGCCGGCTCGCCGCTAGGCCGCGCCTCTTTGATGCTCTCCTTGCGACGGAATGTCAGCGCAATATCAAAGCGATGCTTGCCGTCGAAGACAGCCACCTTGCGGTCGCAGGGATTGTCGAGGTGTCCAGTCGTCATCGCCAAGACGGCGCTCATGGGATCGAGGACGTCTTTGAGATGTTCCTCGGTCAGGGGCACCCTGCTCTTCGAAGGCGATTGGGGCGGCTCAAGCTTCGTCTCGGCGACACGTTTCTTATCGAAGCTCATCGCAACTGAGCCGGAGTCCGAGCTGCTCTTGTACCGGAAGACGTAATCGGATGGCGCCGGCTCCCCTCGTGCCAAGATACCCTCGCTTCGCATGGTGCCGGACCACTTGAGGACACCCAGGAGAGCGGAAAGTTTGGCCTGCCCAGCCAATGAATACTTTGCCGAGTCGGCATTGGACTCAAACCGGAAGCTGCCGATCTCGATGCCATTAAAGTAAATCTTGTAGCGTGCCGTGACCTTGCTGGGCGTGCCCGGATCGGCCATAGCCGCCGGCGCGCATAGCAGTAGCATCACCAGCCCGAATACAGCGCTGCTGATCGGGCTCACCCGGAGCGAGCGCCGGGCGAGTCGTGTCATCATGGTGACGCCTCCAGATTACGACGCTCCACCAATCGGCTACGGATTGTTTTGGTCAATTGTATGTCGCTGCCGATACAACAAGTGCGTGCCGCACATAGGCTACATCTCGCGTGCTTGACGCTTGGCCTGATGCATAAGTATAGAGTACCGCGAACTCCCGGCCGCTCTACTGACGGGACGTTGTCGACCCCAGAAGCGGAAAGAATTCTATGCGTCCCCCTCTAGGGTGCGCCAAGTGAGGATTTGTCATGACGAGACGCTGTGAGCTGAGCGGCAAGCTGCCGATGTCGGGCCAGCTGCGTAGCCACGCCGAAAATAAGACCAAGCGCACGTTCCGCCCGAACCTGTGCACCGTGACACTTATCAGCGACGTGTTGAAGCGCAGTTTTCGGCTGAGGGTGAGCGCCCATGCGCTGCGGACGGTCGAGCACCGGGGTGGGCTTGACGCCTATCTCTTGAAGGCACGGGACGAAGAGCTTTCATTGCGTTGCCGGCGACTGAAACGCCAGATTGAGAAGGCCAAGGCGGCGGCTGGCGCCGGGGAAGCGCAAGCCGCGTGAGGTCGCATTCGTGCGGCCTCCGTTTTCAAGCAGTTCACGCAACTGATCTGCTGGCTTCTGCACTTTCAGTTGAGAGCTTCTTTCTGAAGCGTGAACTGGAGCAGAACGGTTCGCTGGAATGGGGAATTGAAGTTGTCGTCCGACAATAACGTGACGACGGTTTCTCCGTGCGGTCCGCGATGGACGGCGACGGCTTCCATATTGTCGATCTCATAACCCATATCGGCCTCGAACAGCACCTCGCCCCGCATGACGGCTCCAACTGCAATCTCCTCGGGTCGGAGGAGCCGAAGCCTCATCTTGAGACCTTCGATCCAGTTGAAGCGCCGTTCGAGAACTATGAGACCGCCATCGTCCAGCGCTGCCGAGTCGGTAATATCGAAGCCGCCGATATCCGCCAGGTGAAGCTTTTGCGGCTTGCCGTCGACCCAAACCCAACCGGTGTGATGGCCACGCTCGTCCTTCAGCCGCTCTGCGAACACTATAGTTGAATCCTTGAGTGGCCCGCCTCGCAGAACGCTCACCGCTTCAATGCCCCGGTTTGATTTCATTTTCCCCGCCTCCGGTGGCAGCTCCAGGTAATGGAGTGGGGCAGATGGGCCGGCTTCAGTGCTTCGAAACCGACCGATCCGATGAAGTTGCTCGAAGGCGATCAGCAAAATCCCGTCCGTCAGGCTCCCCTCGGCCAAGGTCACCGCCTCGGCATCCCGGTCCCGATTACGCGTCAGTGGAGCGCCGTTTCGTGCCCGCAAAGGCCCCATCCAGGCGCGCTGAACACGAGCCGGCCGCGTCCCCTCGTAGTCGAGCTCCGCGGACAGCCACGCACCGGTATCGGACACGGCAAAAAGGCGCCGCCCGTCATCGTCGAGTACGAGGCCGGAAAACCCACCGAACTCTTCTGCAAGCGAGCTTAGAACCAGGCCGCCCCGCCACTTCAAGCGGCCGAACTGTTGTCGGTCGATTGCCTGCCTATCGAAACCATGTATGGGCCGCGCCACGATCTCGATCGGCTTCGTATCCGTGATGACAGGCTTCTGCGCCCCAGCCCTCTCCGCGACAAGGACCGCACCGGAAATCGACAGCGCTAAAGCGAGCACTCCAAGCCCAACACGGCGCAATCGCGACGCCCGCCGCAACTTCCTCTCCTATCCGGTAGAGTCGATCAATGCAGAGTTAAGTGCCGCTTGGGAAACTTGCGCACTGGCGCGGCTGGGCCCTTCTCCTCGAACAGCTCGACCAACTTGTCCGTCATGGCGCCGGCCAGCTCCGATGGATCGGTGATCGTCACCGCGCGCCGGTAATAACGCGTGACGTCGTGCCCGATACCGATTGCAATGAGCTCGACCGGTGAGCGGGTCTCGATCTCCTCGATGACCTGACGCAGGTGCTGCTCCAGATAAGAGCCTGAGTTGACGGATAGAGTCGAGTCATCCACAGGGGCGCCGTCCGAAATCATCATCAGAATGCGCCTCTGCTCGGGACGCGCGAGCAGCCGGTTGTGGGCCCATGCCAACGCCTCGCCGTCGATGTTCTCCTTGAGCAGGCCCTCGCGCATCATGAGCGCCAAGTTGCGCTTGGCCCGGCGCCACGGCGCATCTGCCGCCTTGTAGATGATGTGGCGCAGGTCATTGAGCCGACCTGGATTGGGCGGCTTCCCGGCTGCGAGCCACTGCTCGCGGGACTGACCACCTTTCCACGCCCGCGTGGTGAAACCGAGGATCTCGACCTTTACCCCGCAGCGCTCGAGCGTGCGCGCGAGAATATCCGCGCAGCAGGCCGCGACCATGATCGGCCGCCCCCGCATGCTTCCCGAGTTGTCGAGCAGGAGGGTCACAACCGTGTCGCGGAAATCGGTATCTCGCTCGCGCTTGAACGAGAGCGGATGTGTCGGATCGATGATAACCCGCGGCAACCGCGCCGGATCGAGCATCCCCTCATCCAGGTCGAAATCCCAAGCCCGGTTCTGCTGCGCGAGAAGTCGCCGCTGCAGGCGATTGGCAAGCCGCGATACAGCGCCCGACAGCGAACGCAGCTCCTTGTCGAGAAAGGTCCTCAGCCGCTCCAGCTCATCGGGAGAGGACAGATCCTCGGCTGCAACCTCCTCGTCGAAGGCGCGGGTGAAAACGCGATAGCCGAACTTCTCAGGATCGTCCAAGACGGAGGTGTTTGGCCGCCAGGGCTCGTGGGTCTCGGCCGACTCCTCGCCCTCGACATCCGCGTCCAACTGATCGGCATCGGCAAGATCGGTGATGTCCTCAGATTCACCTTCCTCGCCTTCGGCAAGCTGCTCCTCGGAGCTTTGCTCCTGGCCCTCGGTGCCCTCCGTCGCCTCGGACTGCTGATCGCCGCCGTCTGCGTTCTCGTCGCTCTCGGAATCTTCCTGCTCTGGCTCGCCTTCGGCCAGATCTTCCGTCAGCTCTAGCTGGCGCAAGACGTCGCGCAACAGGCGCCCGAACGCCTCCTGATCTTCGCAGAGCGCCTCCATGCGCTCGAGTGTCTTGCCCGCCCTCTCTTCAATCCAGGGCCGCCACACATCAACAAGGGACTGCGCAGATTTCGGCGGCGGAAGACCGCACAGCCGCTCCCTGACCATCAGAGCAATCGCATCCTCGAGGGGGGCTTCGGCACGATCCTTCACGTCGGCGAAGCGGCCGTGGGCGTATTGATCCTCGAGCTTTGCCGTGAGGTTCTCGGCCATACCCGGCATGCGGTTGGCACCGAGCGCCTCAATGCGCGCTCGCTCCACCGCTTCGAATACGGCACGCGCCTGACCGCCTTCGGGCACCAATCTTCGATGAATCTTCTTGTCGTGAACGGCTGCCGTAAGCGCCAGACTGTCGGCCCACCCGCGGATCACCGCCACCTCACGCGCACTCGGCACACGGGAGGGCTCCGGCAGTTGCACCGTGTTGCCGTCGAGCTCTGGTTTCGTTGCCGAGTAGGCGACCTGAAGTTGGTCGTTCCCCGCAATAGCGCGCACCGCTAGCCCGAGGACACGCTTGAACGGCTCGGCAGGCGGTTCTCTGCGTTTTGGACCGTTTACCATTTTTCGTCTCAGGTTCGGCTCGTCACGAAAAGCGAGTCGAACACCGACTTCTAGGGTCAGCCCTCGCCTCCCGATGGGAGAGCGAAGGCATCTTTCGTTTCTAGCTCAAGGCCACATTGGCGGCGCTTTCCGGCAAGTCCTCGCCGAAGCAGCGCTGATAGAACTCGGCCACCAGCGGTCGCTCGAGCTCGTCGCACTTATTGAGGAACGTCAGCCGGAACGCGAAACCGATATCACCGAAGATCTCGGCGTTTTCCGCCCAAGTAATCACCGTGCGCGGGCTCATGACCGTAGAAAGATCGCCGTTGATGAACGCGTTCCGCGTCAAGTCGGCGACGCGAACCATATTCGCTACGGTCTTCCGCTTCGCGTCCGACTTGGTGAACGCTTTCACCTTTTGCAGAACGATATTCACCTCATCATCGTGCGGCAGATAGTTGAGCGTGCAGACTATCGACCACCGGTCCATCTGGCCCTGGTTGATCTGTTGTGTGCCGTGATAGAGGCCGGACGTGTCGCCCAATCCGATCGTGTTCGTAGTCGCGAACAGGCGAAACGCCGGATGCGGTCGGATCACCCTCGACTGGTCGAGAAGGGTCAACTTGCCCGAGACCTCCAGGACGCGCTGGATAACGAACATCACGTCGGGGCGGCCTGCGTCGTACTCGTCAAAGACGAGCGCCGTGTTCGTCTGGAGCGCCCAGGGCAGGATGCCCTCTTTGAACTCCGTCACCTGCTTCCCGTCGCGCAGAACGATCGCATCGCGCCCGACAAGATCAATCCGGCTCACGTGGCTGTCGAGGTTGACGCGAACGCACGGCCAATTCAGTCGAGCCGCAACCTGCTCAATGTGAGTCGATTTTCCCGTGCCGTGATAGCCCTGGATCATTACACGCCGGTTGTGCTTGAAGCCGGCGAGAATGGCGAGCGTGACCTCGCGATTGAAGAGGTAGTCCGGATCCAGGTCCGGCACGTGCTCGTTGGGGCTGGAGTACGCCGGCACTTCGAGATCACTATCGATCCCGAAAACCTGACGCACAGACACTTTCATGTCCGGGAGGCCGGGAGCCCCGGCTTGCTCTTGCATGCGCATGCTGATGGTTTTTCCGATTAGATCTGGTTCTTCATTACCCGGCACGGATCCTGTCGCGCCGAAGCCTTCGTCAACGCCAGCAATGGGCTGACGTCCAATCAAACGAGCCCCGCCTGCTTGAGATAATTATAAGCTTGTATGATCTCACGCAACCTGTCCTCCGATCCCCGATGGCCGCCATTGGCGTCGGGATGATGCAGCTTTACGAGCGCCTTGTAGCGGGCCTTGATCTCCGCGCCGCTTGCCGTCTCCGGCAAATCAAGGGTTTGCAATGCCTTACGCTCGAGCGGCTTGAGAGAACGGCGATACTCCGGTCGCTCTGTCTGCCGTGCGCGCCACGCATAGAAGCTCTGCGCATGGGCGGCGCGGGCCTCTGCGAATCGCCGGATGTCCTCCGCCGAAGCTCTCCGCGCCCCGCCGTTAGACCACGCGTTGATGCCCACCTTCCAAGTTGGCCGGTGGCCGTACACCACCCCCTGTAGGTACTGCTCAACCTCGGCATTGGTCATGCCGTCGAAGTAGTTGTACGAACTGTTGTACCGCCGGATGTGCTCGTCGCAGAACACGTAGAATTGCCCATCCCGGCCGCGACCCTGGGGTGCTCGATACCGGCCCGGCTCGGTGCATCCCTTCCACTGACAGCACGGCAACTCACTCTTCGCATCGCGCTTTTCCGCCTTGGGGCGGTGGATGCGAATCATGTCGAAATATTTCGAGTCGAGCTTCATGGCGCCGGAGTATGGTCATGCCGGCCAGCTCGCACAAGCAGGTCGGCTCGCGCGCATTGGCCGCGTGGTATACCGGCCATAAAACGGCTCTCCTTTCAACGTCAACTTGGGCCAAGAACCGATGTCGATCGAGCAAAGGATTCGCGAAAAGCTGATGGTGGCGCTTCGTCCAGTGCGCCTCGATGTCATCAACGAAAGTGAGTTGCACGCAGGCCACCGCAGCTCACCAGGAACCGGCGAGAGCCACTTCAGGGTCCTCGTTGTCTCGGAGCTTATGCGGGGCAAGTCCCGCCTCGAGCGGCACCGGATGGTCAACGAGGCACTAGCCGACGAGCTTAAAGGTGGGGTGCACGCCCTGGCTATCAAGGCTTACGCGCCCGGGGAAGACATTCTGCCCTAATGAGTTGCGCGCTCTAGAACCCACCCTCAAGGGCATGCCATCAACCTAGCCGGACCGCGATGTGCGGGCCGCGCCGCGCGCAGATGGGAGCGGTTTGACCCGAAGTGCCGTGATTCGATTTCGGTTCTTGCGCAGGATTTCGAACCGGTAGCCGTAAAAGGTGAAGGCTTGGCCCGGCTCGGGAATGGCCTGGGCCTCGTGGATTACGAGCCCAGCAATCGTGGTCGCCTCCTCGTCCGGCAGGTCCCAACCCATGTACCGGTTGAGATCGCGGATCGGCACACTTCCATCGACGTTGACGGTGCCATCGGGCTGCGGGCGGATCGCCATTTCCTGGACGTCATGCTCGTCCGAGATTTGGCCGACGATCTCTTCGAGGATGTCCTCGAGAGTCACCAAGCCTTGCACCTCGCCATACTCGTCGACGACGAGCGCGAAATGGGTCTTGCGCTTGAGGAAAGCATTGAGCTGGTCCTTCACACCCGTCGTGTCGGGCACGAACCAGGGCTCCTTGACCAGCTCCTTGATGTCGAGCTTCGAGGGATCCCAGTTCACACGACCGAGCTCAACCAGCAGGTCCTTCGTGTGCAGGACTCCGATGATGTTTTCCGGCTCGTTCTCCCAGACAGGGAGCCGCGTGTAGTGGCTCTTCAACACCTCATCGACCAGCTTGTCCGGGGGCGTGCTCGCGTTAAGCGTCTGCATTTTCGTGCGATGGACCATGACATCGAGCACCTTGAGGTCCAACAGGTCCAAAACGCCACCCAGCATCGCCGCGTCGAGCCGCGTAACCATTCCTTCCATCTGCTGAAGCTCGATGGCGCCTCGCAGCTCCTCGTGCGGAGCGAGGATGTTGGCCTCATCGTCCTTGGTGCCCGGCGTCGCTCTCAAAATGCGCGTCACAACGAACTGCACAGCGGCCGTGAGTGGCCACAGAACGGCAATCACAACCCTCATGACGGGCGCGACGCTCAGGGCGATCCGGTCCGGATAGGCGATCGCGTAGGTCTTCGGGAGCACCTCGGCGAAGATGACGATCAGAACCGTCATTATGGCCGTGGCGTAGAGCACACCGAACTCACCGAATGCTCCGATGAGGAGTCCGGTGGCCAGCGCCGACGCTAGAATATTGACCAGGTTGTTACCCAGGAGGACGGTACCGATGATGCGTTCGGGCTTGGCCAGCAACCTGTTCACCAGCTCCGCCCGGCGGTTTCCCTCCTGTTCAAGGGCATGCATGCGCGCCCGAGATGCCGCCGTCAGCGCCGTCTCCGAACCCGAGAAGAAGGCCGAGGCGAGGAGGAGGATCAGGACGAGGACCGCGGTGACGAGAAGTTCCAATGGAGTCATGGGAGTCTGAGCTTGTTCGCCGGCACGGCGGGCCAGCATCAAAACTGTAGTTCTATCCAAGCGCCCGTTAGTGGGACCTATCCGGTCGCTCGCCCGAGAAACTCGACGAGATAATCGGGCTCCACGTCGCGCGTCACGAATGCATTGCCGATACCGCGGAGGAGGATAAGCGCCAGCCGGCCGCGCCGTACCTTCTTATCTTGGCGCATGATCCGAACCATCTCGTCTGGACTCGGTAACTCGCCTGGACCCGGGATGTCCTGAACCGTGGTGGGCAGCCCTACAGCCTTCAGATGCGCAGCAATACGCGCTGCGGTCTGTGGCGGGCAAAGTTGCAGCTCCTCCGACAATCTGGCTGCAAGGCAAATACCGATGGCTACGGCCTCACCATGAAGCAATCTGTCCGAGTACCCCGTCCATGCCTCAAGAGCATGGCCAAATGTGTGGCCAAGGTTGAGACGGGCGCGATCACCGGCCTCAGTTTCATCGCGGGCAACGATGTCAGCCTTCATCTCGATGGAGCGCCCGATAGCCTGCATCAAGGCGGCTGGCTCGTGCTGGAACACCTTCTCCCAGCTTTCCTCCAGCCATGCGAAAAATTCCGCATCACCGAGCAGACCGTATTTCGCGACCTCTGCATAGCCAGCACGCATCTGCCGTAATGGCAGAGTCGTGAGCACTTCTGTGTCGGCGAGAACGAGGCTCGGCTGATGGAAGGTCCCGATCAAATTTTTGCCTTGAGGGGTGTTGATGCCCGTCTTTCCGCCGACGGACGAGTCCACCTGAGCTAGCAACGTCGTCGGAATTTGCACGCAGCGCATGCCGCGACGCACAATGCTTGCGGCAAAGCCCGCAAGATCACCAATCACGCCGCCGCCCAGCGCGATAACCGCATCGCCGCGCTCCAGACCCATCTCCAGGAGTTGCTGGCAGAGGAGATCGAGTTGCGCGAAGCTCTTCGTGGCTTCGCCCGCGGGCAGCACGATGGAGCCCGCATATGTCCCGGCCTTGGCCAGTCCGCTTTCCACTTTTGCAAGGTGGTGACCGGCGACGTTTTCGTCGGTCACGATGCCGCAGCGGCAGGACCCCAGCGCTGCCTCGATCAACTTCGCAGCTTGCTGCAGAAGCCCTGGCCCGACGTGCACCTCATAGCTGCGCTCCCCGAGCGCAACTGGGATGCGACGCACCTCGATCCCGCTTTCGCACCTAACATTTTCGTCGCGTGATGACATGGCCATCCCGAGCTATTCCGGCGCATCGGGCTCGGCTGGGTGTGACTCGCTCTTCTGAGCGGCAGCCAACGGTCCTGAGAGCAGACCTTCGATGATTTCTTCGACGATCACCTCATGCGGCACATCGCGACTGTTGGCGACGAGATCGGCCTCGGCGTAGATGGGATAACGCGCGATCATCAGCTCACGCATGCGGGCTTCTGGATCAGCGGTCTTGAGCAGCGGGCGATTGTCCCGCCGCATGACCCGTCGCATGAGCACAGGCAACTCGGCCTTGAGCCAAATCGAAATACCGGCCCGCTTGATGTTCTCCCGCGTCTCCGGGTGCATGAAAGCGCCGCCGCCTGTCGCCAGCACCTGGGGGCCATTTTTCAGCAATCGTGCGATGACTTTGCGCTCCCCGTCACGGAAGTGCGCCTCGCCGTGATCGGCGAAAATTTCGCTGATGGTCTTGCCTGCCGCCGCCTCGATCTCCTCGTCGGCATCGACGAAGGGCAGGTCGAGCTTGGCGCTCAGCCGCCGGCCAACCGACGTCTTTCCGCAGCCCATCAGGCCTACCATGACGAGCGATCTATTGCCGAGTGCCTTGCGGATTGTCTCGGCCCGCTCACACGCCGTGGCGCTCTGCTGCTTCACGTCCCAACCGATTCGAACCATGACTGAGGCCGGTGGATCTACCGTATTCGGTGATAAATGGCCATTGACGGTCACACAAGTCAGCGTTCGAGACAAGTTGAGGCACCTTGCCCCCGACGGTTGCAGCGGCTCCGCTACGCCTCTGTGGAGGCGTTGGCAGCTTGGTTAATGCGGCCATAATGGCATCACTTGGAGCAGCAGGAGCCATCGTATAGATTGCGAATCATGCCCAGCCTCTTCCGATTCCTCATGATCACGGGAGCCATCGCAGGCATCATCTATGGCGGGCTTTATGCATTAGCCGTCTACTTTGAGCCGGAGCCCCGGGAGGTTTCGACGCCTGTACCAGGCGTGAAGGTTCGGCAGTAAGGATCGATTTTCTCCGAGGATTCAGCTGGAACGATAACGGGGCCGCGAGGGATGAACCGCCTGTCTGCAGCCGCCCTGGTCCTTACGGCATGGATGACGGGCACGACGATAGCGCCAACCGCCCTCGCGCAGAATGCATGGCCTCCTTTTGATGACCGCTATCCCCCGTGGGGGGCAACACCCCGGACAGAGGGGCGCGAGCCGCCAGCTCCCAGGCGGGACCGAAGACCCGAGCCGTACCCGGTCCAACCCGCCCCTGTGTCGCCATTGGTCGCCCCTGTGGAGCGCTCTGAGCTTCCACCTGTCGTAGCGAGCGATGGCTCTGGCCTGCCATTCGATCTTTGGACCGGCATCGACCTACAGACGGCTGAGCAACTGATGGCCGGGCTCGAGTTGCCCCCGTCATCACCCGCGCTAATGGCGCTATGGCGACGACTGATGATCGCCTCCAGCTCCCAGCCGGCCGGGGCCTCCGCTGCTCAGTTCACCGCCGTGCGTGCCGAAGGCCTCTACCGGTCCGGGCAGATGAAGCAGCTGGGCGAGCTGCTCAGCGCGGCTGGCGCTCCCGGCTCCGACCCTCTCCTCACCGCCATTTCCGCCCGATACGATATCGCAGTCGGCCAGCGCGACTCTGGCTGCAGCGCCGTCAAAGAGGCCGCAGCGCGCAAGCAGGATCTGCCACCGAGCTTGGCGGGTGAGATGCTTGTTCTTGCCGGGTACTGTGCCGCCGCAGCCGGCAATGCGTCCGCTGCCTCTCTTGCCGCGGATCTTGCCCGAGAGGAGGGCGTCGATAATGCCGGTCTCCTCGATGCCCTACTTGCGGTGGGGGCAGGGAAAAAGCCTCGCCCGCCGCGCAGTGGCCGGATCACCCCGGCGCACTATCGTCTCCTGCAACTCGCTGACGCTGTCGACCCGGCCGAGATAGCCCAGCGTGCCGATCCTGCCTTGCTCGGCTCCCTGGTGCTCGACCCGAGCACCGCTGAGGGGCTTCGCGTCGCCGCCGCCGAGGCAGCGGCCCGACTCAACATCATCGCGCCGGAAGAAGTGGCGGTCATTTACCGTGCACAGAGGTTCGCGCCGCCGGATCTCGCCAATCCGCTGGCGTCCCGATCCGATCCTCTGTTCCGCCGTGCCCTGCTCTTTCAGGCGGCCGAGGCGGAACGCCATCCGGTCCGGCGGGCGCAAATCCTCCGCGCATTCCTTGATGAGGCGCGTCGCACCGGCTTCTATATGCCTGCGTTGGCTATGGCTGCCCCGCTGGTCAAAGGAGTGCCACGGTCGCCAGACCTCGCATGGTTCGCAGAGACGGCCATCGAGGCGGCACTCGCAGCTGGGGATCACGCTAGCGTGCGTGCGTGGTGGGTTTCTCTCGACGCCCGTACACGAGGCGGCAGCCGCTTGGAGCACTGGCTTGCGCTTTCCGATATTGCAAATGCCGAATTCGATGCGCCCCGCGGATTGCATCTGCCAGCCGTCGAGGCCCTTGCCCTCCAGGGCGGCTTCAGCGCACCGGTTCTTCATAGGCTCGCGACAGTCTTGGACGCTCTCGACTACCAAGTACCAATGGAGCTTTGGCACTTGGCGAGCAGCACACCACAACCCAACGAGGGCCATCTGCCCGAAACCGGCGTGCTGACTCAGCTCGAGGAGGCCTCCAGCCGGCGCGAGTTCGCGCGCACATTGTTGCTTGTGATGCGCACCGTGGGGCCAAATGGGCCGGAAGGCGCCCATATTATCGCCTTGGGCGATGCCATCCGGGCGTTGAGGCGTGTCGGGCTCGAGGCTGATGCGCGCCGTCTAGGCTTCGAGGCCCTGTTTAGCGCTTGGCCACGATCCGCGAGCCACTGAGCGGAATCTAATGTCGAGCTGCAAACCTCTCATCGATGCTTTCCTTGAAATGCTCGCCGCCGAGCGGGGCGCTGCCACCAACACACTCGAAGCTTACCGGCGGGATCTCGAGACGTTTTCGAGGTTTCTGACGGGCCGCAAAACATCCCTCGCCGAGGCCAGATCTGCCGACATCACGAGCTATCTCAAGGCACTTGCCGAGCAAGGCATGGCCGCCTCGTCCCGCGCGAGGCACCTTTCAGCCGTCCGTCAATTCTACAAGTTCCTGCTTGCCGAGGGCCGTATCGCGGAGGATCCAACGCACGGCATTCAAGGGCCGAAGGTTGGGCAGCCCCTACCAAAGACGCTTTCGGTTGCAGAGGTCGATCGGCTCATCACGAGAGCCCGAGATCGGATTGCGGAAACCTCGGGCCGCGAGCGGTTCGCTGCGCTCCGTCTCTACTGTCTGATCGAACTGCTTTATGCGACTGGCATGCGCGTTACGGAGCTTGTGTCGCTGCCACGTTCCGTCCTCCAAGGGGACTCGCGCGTGCTCACCATTAAGGGCAAAGGTGGCCGCGAGAGGATGGTACCTCTGAACGCTGCAGCCCGCGCGGCCCTCGACCGCTATCTTGAAGTGGGCCAGCACGAGGACGACGATGGGCTGGCGCCGATGCTGAAGACGCGGTGGCTCTTCCCCTCGCGGAGCGCGGAGGGGCATCTCACGCGACAGCGACTCGCCCAGGAGCTCAAGGAGCTGGCACTGGAAGCCGGTATCGATCCCCGCCGCGTCAGCCCGCACGTGCTCCGTCATGCGTTCGCCAGCCATTTGCTGGACCGCGGCGCCGACCTGCGCGCCGTACAGCAGCTCCTCGGCCACGCTGACATCTCCACCACCCAAATCTACACGCACGTGCTGGAAGAGCGCCTGCGCCGTCTGGTGTTGGAGCACCATCCGTTAGCGAGCGCCAAGCTGAGTTGAGCAAGCAACGAGGCCGGGTAAGGCCGTCGATCGCTTGGCCTCACAGACCGTTTCGGCCAACTTTTGCCGCGCCTTAGTGTAACCTTGACTTTCCGGTGGGACGCTGGCGATTGTCCCGCCCGAGTGGAGCCCTGCTCATATTCCTGACCGCCGCTCCGACGCGCGGCTAACCTTGGTCACCCATGGATCAACGACCCTTCAGGACGTACATCGAGTTCGAAAAGCCGATCGCGGAGCTGGAAAGCAAGCTTCAAGAGCTGAAGGCCCTGGCGGACGGTGAGAATGCCGTATCGCTCACCGAGGAGATCGCGAAGCTCGAGCAAAAGGCCCAGCAGATGCTGGCCGATACGTATGCCAAGCTCACCCCTTGGCAGAAGACGCAAGTGGCGCGGCATCCCGACCGGCCTCATACGCTCGACTACATCAAAGGGCTAATTGAGGACTTCACGCTCCTGGCCGGGGACCGTTATTTTGCCGAGGATAGAGCCATCGTCGGTGGCCTCGGGCGGTTTCGCGGCCGCTCCGTCATGATCATCGGCCACGAGAAGGGGTCCGACACCGAAAGCCGCATTCGCCACAACTTCGGGATGGCACGGCCTGAGGGCTATCGCAAGGCCGTGCGGCTGATGAATATGGCCGACCGGTTTGGATTACCGGTGATCACCCTCATTGACACGGCCGGCGCCTATCCTGGCATCGGTGCTGAGGAACGTGGCCAAGCGGAAGCAATTGCGCGGTCCACCGATTGTTGCCTGTCACTGGGTGTTCCGATCATCGCGGTGGTCATCGGCGAAGGTGGCTCGGGAGGCGCCGTCGCGATCGCCACGGCAAATCGCATACTCATGTTGGAGCACGCCATCTATACGGTGGCATCGCCGGAAGCGGCTGCCTCGATTTTGTGGCGTGACTCGGCACGCGCCATCGACGCCGCAACGAGCATGCGCATCACTGCGCAGGATCTCGAGCAGCTGAAGGTCATTGACACGATCATCCCTGAACCGGTTGGTGGTGCGCATCGCGAGCCGCAGAAAGCAATTGCCGCCACTGGAAATGCCATTGCGGCCGCACTCGCCGAGTTCGATAGCATGTCCCCTGAGGAAATCCGGCATCAGCGCCACGAGCGCTTCTTGCAGATCGGACGCACGCTTTAAGAGCCGCTAATCTGGCCTCTCCCTTGAAGTTAGATCACCATCTACCCGCATTCGTGGGCTGCCGAAGCTCTGTCCACGGGCCTCCCTTGACAGGGAAAAGGCCGCGCGGCCTAGTGCCCAAGCCGTAGCGTTAATTGATTCTTCACCAAAGGCAGCCACACGATTCGAGCGTGCACCAGGGGCACGGTGTTCTGCTTGAATTCCTGGAAACGGGGGCCATGCGCGGCATCCACATCGGCGTCATTTTTGTCACGGCGGCGTTGCTCGCGGCCTGTGCAAGGATTGAACTGCCTCCCCATCTGAAGCCCTTGCCGAAGGATACGATGATGCTCCTCGGCAGGAAGGGCATGCGACCCGAGCAGCCGATCTTCGTCCGGATCTTCAAGGAGGAATCAGAGCTCGAGATTTGGAAGCAGCGGGACGACGGACGATTCTATCACTTTAAAACCTATCCGATCTGCAACTGGTCGGGAGACCTGGGACCGAAGATCAAGCGCGGGGATAAGCAAGCTCCAGAGGGCTTCTATCGGGTGACCCGCCACCAGATGAACCCGAACTCAAACTACCATCTGGCTTTCAATCTCGGATATCCGAACGCCTTCGACCGAGCCCATGGCCGCACAGGAGAGTTCCTGATGGTGCACGGCGACTGCAAGTCCGCCGGTTGCTATGCCATGACCGACGGGCTCATGGAGGAGATCTACGCGCTGGCACGGGAGGCTTTCATTGGCGGTCAGGAAGCATTCGAGGTGCATGCCTTTCCCTTCCGCATGACGGACGAGAAGATGGCGCTGCACGAGGACAGCCCGCATTACGAGTTTTGGCGGACCCTCAAGGAAGCCTATGATTTCTTCGAGGAAACGCGGATTCCGCCGAGCATCGCAGTTTGTGAACGGCGTTATCTCGTGAACGTGAGATTCTACAGCCCCATCAATCCCGCCAAGCTGGATCCCAACGGCTACTGCCCGCCATACGAAAAGCTGGCACCGGAGCCCTACTTCCCGAGCGGCCATATGCAGATTGCGGAGGAGCGCGTCGTTGCACCGGGACCGAAAAAGCGGACGCTGGACAGCATCAGAAACGGAACGGCCTCTCTCATCATGACCGCGGCCGTCCAGCAAAGGGTCGAGAGCCCAGCTCCCGCCACCAACAGCCCTGTCGCAAGTGGCTGGCGTCCGATGTCGCGTATGCTCGGACTTGCGCGGTGAATAGCCGAGCGCGGAACTAGATCGAAGGGCCGGGCCTTCTTTCCACCGGCCTCTATGGTAAACTTCTCGTATCTCCCATTCACATCAGCAAGTAGGCAGGAGGACGCGCAATGCGTGCGACGATCAACGGCATCGAAATGAACTATGAAGTGTCGGGCCGCTCCGACGCACCGGCGGTCGTCCTGCATCATCCACTCGCGACAAATCTTTCGACCTGGGATGCGCTGACGGCGGCCTTGGAGCCGAACTACCGCGTGGTCCGGTTCGACGCGCGAGGGCATGGCAAGACTGAAGCGCCCGAAGGCCCCTACGCCTTCGAAACGCTTGCCGCCGATGTCGTCGGGCTCATGGACCACCTCGGGATCGACAAGGCCCGATTCCTCGGCCTCTCGATGGGCGGCATGGTCGGACAGTATCTCGGCATCCTCTACCCTGACCGGTTTCATTGCCTGTGCCTCGTCGCGACCACCAGCGCCGTGCCTGCCCAAGCCATCCCGCTCTGGGACGAGCGCATTCGCGTTGCCTCGACAGGCAGCCTGAGCGAGCTTGTCGAGGGTGCCATCGTCCGGTGGGTCGTGCCCGAGACCAAGACCAACAAGCCGGAGGTGATTGCCCAGCTCACCGCCATGATGGAAGCCACACCTCCCAAGGGTTACATCGGCTGGTGTCAGGCAATTCGAAACCTCAACATCACGGACCGGCTGAAGGAGATCCGCTTTCCTACATGTGTGATCGTCGGCGAGAGTGATCCCTCGACGCCGCCCGCAGCAGCCGAGGTTATCCATCGCGAGATCGCAGGCTCTGAGCTTGTCGTGATCCCCGGTGTCTCACACATGCTGCATCTGGAGGATCCAGAGGCGTTCCACGCGAAGGTGCTGCCCTTCTTCGCGGCGCATGGCCCATCGGCCTGATGAGCTGGGCCAGTGCTCAGACGATGGACTGGTGCAGCTGAATAAAGCCACCGAGAGTAGCGCCGTAAACCGTTTGGCCCAACAGGGTCGTCAGCGGCGTCCTCCGTCCATAATTTAGAGCAAGAAAACCCGGCGGCTCGATCTGCCGCCGGGATGTCACGCCATGATATTCGGATGCCAGCCGCGGATGGACGTAGGGCAGTAAAGGGAGCGCCCAGACCAGCAGAATGACGCCGTGCAGCGCGCCGAGAAGCATCCCGAGCCACCACGTGAAGATGTTCACGCTCAGGAAAATCGCGTAGTAGATGAAGGCGAAGAGCCAGCCGCCGATGGTGTAAATGACGAAGCCCAGCACCATCGCCTTGTGACGATCGCGGGTGACGAACGTCCCGATGAGAAACGGCAGGCTCAATCGTGATAAGCCGAGACCCTGACTGCCCTGGAGAATGGCAGTCATCGCAACAGTCGCGATCAATGCCCATAGCAGGAGAAAAGCAGGGTGCGCTATCTCAAGACCTGCCACGATAAACCTCCTGCCGCGCCTCATCTATCGCGACGGCGATATTGATCAGGCCAACGTGCGTAAAAGCCTGCGGGAAGTTGCCAATGGGCGCGCCGGTCGAAACATCAATCTCCTCGGCGTATAGGCCTACGTCATTGGCGCAGCTTAGTAGGTGCTCGAAAGCCCGTTCTGCGGCCTTCACATCCCCCCGTTTGGCCAGATTGTCGATGGCCCAGAAGCTGCAAATCCCGAAAGCGGCTTCATCGGAATCGAAGCCATCGTAGCCCGGCTCGTACCTGTGAAGCAGCCCGTTGCGACCGAGCCGCCGTTGGATGAGGTCGTAAGTCGACACCATTCGTGGATCGGACCCACCCCGATATCCGATACACGCCATCAGAAGCAGGGCAGCATCGACCTGGTTGCCGTCGAGCTCGCTGGTGTAGCTCCCCACCTCTCTGTTGAAGCCGCGATATTCGATGACCTCCTCGATCGACAGCTTCACGCGCCGGTAGTGATCCAAGGGTGATCTTAAGGCAATAGCGCCGTGATCGTGCAGCTCGATGAGGCGATCCAGCGCAACCCAGCACATAACCTTAGAAAATGTGTAGTGGCGGCGCGGCCCGCGGATCTCCCAGATACCGCTGTCCGGCTCCTGCCAGCGCCGACACACCACGTCAGCAAACCCTGCCAGCATCCGCGCCTCGAGCGGATCAAGGCTGTGCCCATTCCTCACAACTGTTTCCGCTGCCATCGCCACCTCACCATAGACATCGAGCTGTCGTTGGGAGTAGGCCCCGTTACCGACCCGAACCGGGCGTGAATTCTGGTAACCGGACAGATGGTGAAGCTCCGCCTCTTCAAGCTCTGTCCTGCCAAAGATGTCGTAGACGATCTGAAGCTCGGGCCACGTCAGCCGGGTTGCATGCAGCATCCAACCGAGGAAGCTGCGGGCTTCGTCGCTGTAGCCGAGGCTGACCAGGGCCTGGTTCGTCAATCCGGCATCCCGCAGCCAGCAGTAGCGGTAATCCCAGTTTCGATCGCCGCCGATGGCCTCAGGAAGAGAGGTCGTCGGTGCAGCGATGATTGCACCCGAGTTGCAGTAGGCGAGAAGCTTGAGCGTTATTGCGCTGCGCAGGACCATGTCGCGGTAGGGGCCGCGATAGGTACATCGAGAAGCCCAATCCCGCCACCAAGCGACGGTTTGCGTGAGGCGATCCTCTGCCTCGCGTCCAAGCAATGGCAGCACCGCCGGATCGTTTCGCGTATAGCTGAGGCTGAAAAACCGCTTCTCGCCTTCACGGATCGTGGCCGCCCCAGCGAGACCTGAAGGCGCGGGCTCCAGCACTAAATCGCTCCGCAGCGCCAGAATCTCGTTTCCCCAAATCCAGCACCAGCCCAGGAGCCCTCTTTTTTCGAGATCCGCCGCCTTTCGCCCGTAGTCCGGGCGGACGTCGATGCCGACGCTCAGATCGACTTCTCCGGCCGTGCCCTCGACGACGCGGAGAAGCTCCCGCATGGGTCCCATTGGGGAAACGCCATCTTGGATAGAGAGTAGGTCGAGCACCCTTACGGTGCCGGTTGCCGTCTCGAATTCCGTCTGAAGAACTGCCGTGTCGGGAATGTAGCGTCGCCGCGTCACGAAATGCTGCCGCGGCCGGATGGAAAAGCTGCCGCCGTTTTTTCGGTCCAGCAATCCTGCAAAGACCGACCCATCCGAGAAATCGGGAAGACATAACCAATCGACAGACCCCCAACGCGAGACGAGTGCTGCAGTCCTGCAGTCACCGATGATCGCATAGTCCCCGATTTCTGGATCGGCCGGCGGACTGCTGCCCTTAGTCGACAGGATCGCGGGAGGCGCCTCGCGCTCCATACTTCATCCTGCGTGGTTCTTACTGGCTGCCTCGGCGAACACCACACACGGCCCACAGTTCCAACTCGGCGCACGTGCTAGCGGTGGCAAACGAAAAGCCCGGCCGAGTGGCCGGGCTTCGAATTGACACAGCTGGCTGAATGGCTCAGGCGTTCTGCTGCTGCTCCTCCTGGCCTTCCTCGGCCGGGACCTCGGCAGCAGCAGCCTCGGCCATCAAGCGGTTGGCCTCGCCGACCCAGTCATCGCGCTCGATTTGGCCGTTGAGCTTCAGAAGATCGTCCAGATTGGCGATGTCCTCATCGGAGAACGCAGCAATCTGGTCAAACCGCATCACGTTGTATTTTTTGAGCATTGCCGCGAGGTCCGGCGTGATCCCCTTGATCTGCGTGAGATCGTCGGGCTTGCCCTTCGGGCGTTTGAACCCCTTGAAAGCGGCATTGAGACGCCGTGCACGGGCATCCGTGCGCTCGACAATGCGGGCTGCCTTGCCGCGACGGCCGCGCAGGTAATAGAGCTTCGCACGGCGCACTTTTCCGCGGCGAACCACTTCGATGTCGGCAATGTAGGGCGAGTAAAGAGGGAATACGCGCTCCACGCCCTCGCCGTACGAGATCTTCCGGACGGTGAAGTTCTCGTTAAGACCCGAGCCGGAGCGCGCGATCACCACGCCCTCATAGGCCTGGGTGCGCACGGTGTCGCCTTCGATCACCTTGACCATCACCCTGACCGTATCGCCAGGACCGAACTCGGGGATCACGCGTTTCGCCGTGACCGCGCTCATTTGCTCGGCCTCGAGCATTTGGATGATGTTCATGACGGAACCTCGACCGGAGTAACAACACGCGCCACGGGCTCGACAAAAGGGATCGTCGACCCCATGCGGCGGCATTTCGGGAATTCGGATCGCGCGTAGATAACGCAATCGGCCGCGCTTGTCGACTCCCGGTTCCTTAAGACTTGTCACGAAGCTTTGCAATGAGATCGGGCCGCCGCTCACGGGTGATTCTCAGCCGTTCGGACCGGCGCCAGTCGGCAATGCGCTTGTGGTCTCCCGAGAGCAGCACGTCGGGAATCGATCGCCCCTCCCACTCCCTGGGCCTCGTGTAGTGAGGGTATTCCAGCAAGCCTTCCTCGAAGCTCTCCTCGGCGAGCGACTCCTCGGCTCCGACGACGCCGGGCAGCAGGCGCACACAAGCATCGATCAAGACCATGGCTGCAAGCTCTCCGCCCGAGAGCACGTAATCGCCGATCGATATCTCCCTGGCCTGCCGGGCGTCGAGCACCCGCTGGTCGACGCCCTCGAACCGCCCGGCAAGCACCAGCACGCCAGGCCCCTCTGCCAGCTCGCGGACTATGGACTGCGTCAGTGGGATGCCGCGCGGTGACATATAGATGAGGGGCAGGTCCGCATCGTTTTCGCGGGCGGTATCGATCGCCGCAGCTGTCACGTCACAGCGCATCACCATGCCCGGGCCGCCGCCTGCCGGATGATCATCGACGGTCTTGTGCCGGCCGATCCCGAACTCACGTATATTGTGCGTAGCAAGCGACCAGATGCCTGATGCAAGTGCCTGGCCGGACAACGAAAAGCCGAGCGGACCCGGAAACATCTCGGGAAACAGGGTGAGCACAGTGGCGCGCCACGGGGCACGCGATGGCGCATCGTGCGCGGCTGGCGCTGACATATTGGCCTCGCTTCAAGCTGATGCGGGGAGTTCGCTGCCACTGCACCGATCTGCGCCGGCAAGTCAACGCCGGATGCCGGCCAGGGGCGCCGTTACGCCGCGAGCCTGGTCGCGTGTTTCAGCGCATTGCCGATTGGCACAGGATAAATGAGCTCTGGTTTCTTCGGCACGGAGATTAGGTGCGCAAGATCCATCACCAGCCGCTGGAAGGCGTAGTCCGCCGACTCGAGCCTGATGCGTGCGCGGCTATGTAGCGCGACGATTCGCTCCCCGCGAGCGATAGTCATTCGCATGTGCTCTGCCACGAGCTGCGAATGGGCCTCGAGCGACAACGGCTGAGTTGGGACAATGGACGTCGCATCTTCGGACACCTCGGCAGCCGGCACGGCTTCAACCGCCGTCGAGGCCTCGACGTAGGTCGGTCGCCGCTTGGCAGAACCCTGTTGCTTCCGTTTTGCCGGCTTTGACGAACGGGAGCGGTTGGCAGCTGGTGCTCCCGACCTGCCGAGCAGGCGTGCCTTTATCCAATAGCCGAGGCCAACAAGAATTCCGGATATGAGGAATGCCTGCCCAAAGCCGATCAGCTCGGACTGGTGGTCGCGTACCAGGTCGTACAGAAATGAGCTCATCCAAGCAAAGACGGGCGAAAGGGCTGCAGCATAAAAGAATACACGATTGGAAATGCTTCCAGAATCGATAAGTTCCAGTCTGCCGAATAGACTCGGAGAAGTCTTAACTAAGTGTAAATTGCTGATTTAATTTGGATCAATTCTCTCATAAGTTGAGTTATACGAGTGAGGCGCGAATAAGTTGTGTTTTCGTTGTGAAAAGCGGTTAATTTAAGCCAATCAGCCTGCGGATTTCTTGTCGTGTTACTCCGGCAGCCCTGAGGGCCCGTAGGGAAATGTCCCGAGCGCTCTTGCTGAGTTTGCGGCCATTCGCGTCGGTGATGAGCCGGTGATGGTGATAGAGCGGCTCCGGAAGCCCGAGCAGCACCTGCAGGAGGCGATGCACATCCGTTGCTGCAAGGAGATCGAGCCCGCGAGTGACATGGCTGACGCCTTGGCGCGCGTCGTCGATGACGACTGCGAGGTGGTAACTCGCTGGTATGTCCTTACGCACGATTACCACATCACCCCAGCGCTCTGGCTGCGTCCGGACTTGGCGGACAGCGCGACCATCAAGCCCGAACTCGGTGAAAGTGAGCGCCGCATCGCCAGCCATTTCCCGCGCTAAAGCAAGTGCCCGTTCCATATCGAGGCGCAACGCGTACGGCTCGCCGCGCTCAATCCTCCTCGCCCACTCCTCCTGAAAGTGGAAGGCACTACGGCGTGAAACGCGTAGAGCGCCGTCAGGATCGACAACACCGTGCTGAGCCGTTGCCAGCGCCGCGAGATCAGCGCGGGTCATCGGGCAAGGATAGAGGAGGCCAAGGCTTTGGAGCCGATCAGCAGCCGTTTGATAGTCCGCAAAGTGCTCCGATTGGCGGAGCACCGGCTCCTCCCACTCCAGCCCGAGCCACGCCAGGTCCTCGAAGATGGCATCGACGTATTCCGAGCGCGTCCGTGCTAGGTCGATGTCCTCGATCCGCAGCAGAAAGCGCCCGCCGAGCCGGCGCGCCATTTCGAAGCCGATCAGCGCGGATAAGGCGTGGCCGAGATGGAGCTCACCGTTTGGGCTCGGCGCGAACCGGAATACTGGTCTGCCCATCTTTGGGTGACTCGAGCGCTTTCTCACCGAGTGGCGTGGAAGGGGCGTGTCATACTATGGCGGCCGCGCGAGCCCATGTCAGGCGTGATCGAACGAGCGTGCTCAGGTAAACAGGTGTCAGGTGAACCGAACAGTACGACTAAAGGCATGCCCAAGCTGCGGACAGCCAACGGAAGCGCTTACGTCGCGTCCGGCATCATCGAGACCCCCGACGACATCCGGGCCGGGATGCGGGCATTGCGCCGCAAATGTCCACACCTGCGTCGCGTCCACGAAATCACGGGCGATCCACCACTGAGGCGCCGGCCTGCGGGTTTTGAGGGACTGGCCCGGATCATCGTCGGCCAGCAACTCTCTACGGCAAGCGCCAGCGCCATCTGGTCTCGATTAGCGGCTGCCGTCCACCCGTTCGGTGCCGATGCGCTTCTGGCCGCCAGTGACGAGACGCTTCGGGGTGCCGGCCTCTCGGCGCCGAAAATTCGTACCTTGCGAAATGCTGCCCGGGCTGTGGCGGACGGCGAGCTCGTGATCGAGGATCTCACCGACCACTCCGACGAGGCTATACACGAGCAGCTCACGCGCGTGCCGGGCATCGGACCATGGACTGCAGACATCTTCATCATGTTCTGCCTTGGCCGGCGTGACGCGTTTGCAGCAGGCGATCTTGCGCTCCAAGTGGCGGCACAGGGCGCGCTCGCCCTAGAACGTCGCCCGAATCCGGTCGAGCTACTGGAGCTGGCAGAGCGCTGGCGCCCTTGGCGGGGGGTGGCTGCGCGGCTGCTTTGGGCCTATTACCCGGTGCTCAAGAAGCGCTCCGGCGCGCCGCTCTAGAAATCCCAAGCCCATGAAGCTGCTTGACGGGCCCCGCAAAGAGCCGAGCCAGTCTGTCACGAGCCTCGTCGTTCTCATTCACGGCTACGGCGCCAACGGAGCCGACCTGATTGATCTTGCCGACGCCTTGTCTCCGGCGCTTCCAGGCGCAGCATTCGTGGCTCCCGATGCACCCGAGCCGTTTCCAGAAGTCGGTTTGGCCGCCCGCCAGTGGTTCCCACTTACGTTCCGCGATCCCGGCGAGCTGTGGCATGGCGCCAGTCTGGCAGGTCCGGTGCTCGACCGCTTTTTGGATTTCGAACTCGAGCGTTACCACCTGGCCCCTGACCGCTTGGCCCTGGTCGGCTTCAGCCAGGGCACCATCATGGCCCTGCACGTCGGACTGCGGCGATCAGCAGCGCCTGCGGCCATCGTCGGCTTTTCTGGATTGATCGCCGGGCCCGAGCACCTGCAGAGCACGATCAAGGCTCGACCGCCGGTTCAACTCATCCACGGCGAGCTGGACGAGGTCATCCCCGTCGAGGCGATCCACATGATCCGCGAGGCTCTAGCTGCAGCCAACGTTCCCGTCGAATGGCACATCAGACCCGGCGTCGGGCATCACATCGACCCGACGGGGCTGAAGCTGGCTGCGCACTTCTTGGCCCAGATGCTTGGCTCCCAAGTAGACCCGTCCGGGTAGGCAAGCGCCTCTACCGTTGCCCGGTGTGACAATTCGGTAATCCCGAGCTTTCCCCGCCCGCTTCACAGAGCAGACATGCGGTTATAGTATACCGCCCGCGCGAGTGCGACGTGCATTGCTCAAGTAGAAGGGGCAGAGTGCGGGAAGCACAGACGTGAATGTCTCAGCGACACCGCCGGATTCCATGCCGGCCCTGGTCCTGAACGCCGATTTCCGGCCACTCAGCTATTATCCGCTATCGCTCTGGAGTTGGCAGGATACGATCAAGGCGGTCTTTCTGGACCGGGTTAATATCGTCTCTGAGTACGAGCGAACGGTCCGAAGTCCCTCGTTCGAGATGCGTATCCCGAGCGTCGTCGCGCTCAAAACTTATGTCAAACCAGCGCTTTATCCTGCCTTCACACGATTTAACGTCTTTCTGCGCGATCGCTTCACGTGCCAATACTGCGGCGCCAAAGAGGATCTGACCTTCGATCACGTTATTCCGCGGTCGCGAGGTGGCCAGACTCGATGGGACAATGTCACGACGGCGTGCTCGCCTTGCAATCTAGCGAAAGGCGGCGCCATGCCTGACGAGGTTGGCATGTGGCCGAAGCAGCGGCCATATCGGCCTACAGTATTCGAGCTGCATCGCAACGGCCGCCTGTTTCCCCCAAATTACCTGCATGAAAGCTGGCTCGACTACCTCTACTGGGATACCGAACTCGAGCCGTAGCCTTAATCGCTACTCGCCAAAGAAAAGCCCCGGTTGCACACCGAGGCAGGAATTTACTCATTACTACAGTTGGATAGATTGGGCCGTGTTTTAGGCCGCGCTTCGGAAGTCGCGAAGGCATAGGTGTTCTGCGATCAAATCGACTGCTTTGTTCCAGCTTGCCACGTGAGTCTTCGTCAGGCCGAATGCGGTGACAGCATCGGCGGGGCTTCCACCGTCACGAAACACGCGCGCACAGATTTGGCGTGCGAGTCCGACAGCGGAATGCCACTGCAGCGGATTGAAACGATCACATTTCATGACTTGCCTCACATCTCGACGCGGCTTTCGCCAGACCTTGAAAAGTGATGGCAAACACGCCCAGCGCTCTGGCGTCACTACGCGGGACCGTGCAATGTGAGGCCTTGGAGGAGACTGCAGTCGTACGCTTTGCGTGCTTGCCAACTCGCGGGAGGTTAATGCCTCCAATTCTGTTTCAGCTCTTCGCTGCCGGACCCGAGCCAGGCTTTGCCAGATCGGGGCTCTCGGCGGCCCTTGGGTTACGCAGCTCACTCAGCACCGTCTTGACCACTTGGTGCAGTGGGAGCCACGGGCCTGCGGCTTCACCACCTAGTTGCATGCTCACCTACGCTGTACTGCAAAGACTGACGCAACTACTGCAGACACCGAACCACTACTGCAGACGCTGACTGACTGTTACCCACGGCATCTTCTCCGCTCGGGGCAAACCCGCGTCGGGGATACGCTGCCCCGCCACTCTGGCGAGCCGCTCAGCGATATGCTTACGTTTCTTCGCCGCAGCAGCTCGCCTCAGTGCGAGAAATGCGTTTCGAAGCGCATTTCTTGGAAGAGTGCCGTACACTGACGCAACAGAACGCAACGATACGCTACTGGTACTCGAAGACGGCTTCAGCCCGATGAATTCGGCTGCCGTTACTCCAGATGCCGATACGCTGGCATTACTCCCGATACGCCGGAACATGGCTCGCGGTAAGGGTACGCGGGAGGAAGCGGGACGCGATACGGTGTGCACTTGGGTTACGCTCCTCACCAAAACACCTTAGTTCCTACTGTGTTCCGCGAACGATCTGAAATTAAGCGTTGTCATGTGGCCGGACGGTGACACGTTTTGGGCCAACACAAGGTTTTTCACTGATTATTTGTTCAGCTTTGATGGGCGCGTGAGGAGCAGCGGGAGCGGCCAAGGTCGCCGTCAAATGCCCCGGTGCCAGCTGAGGCGAGCCGCCATGAATGCGCCGAGCGCGAGGAAAATAGATAGCAGGGCATTCCATCCCGCGAAGGACAGTCCTAGGAAGCGCCAAGGCGCCTCATCGCAGCGAATGACGCGGACAGTCTTGAGTTGCTCCAGGACACCGCCAGAGCCTGCCGGCGCGGAATCGAGATAAAGCTGGCAGGTGTCGGGGCCGGCCCAAAGCTTCCATTCGACACCGGCGTGATAGACGCCAAGGCCGGCATTGACGAGGAAGCCGGCGGCGACAATCGCAAACAGAAGCCCGGCCCATCGCCGTTGCCCCGCAGTCACCAACACCAGGGCACCGAACAGCACAGGAATGCCTGCGTAGTAAGCATAACGCTGCTGAAGGCAGAGCGGGCAGGGCCGGTAGCCACCGATATACTCAAACCCCAGCGCAGTCAGAATGATGGCAATAGCCGCGACGAGGACCGAGGCCCCCCATCGATAGGCTGAATCTCGCTCAGGTGCGGTCAGCGTCGCAGGCATAGTCTCACACGAGATAGCGGAGGCCAACAAAGCCCCCAATAAGCAATACCAAGAATACCGTCGTCACTAGCCCGAGCCGCTGCTCGATAAAGTCGCGGATCGGCGGCCCAAACCAATAGAGCAAACCACTAACGAGAAAGAACCTCAGTCCGCGGGCTGCGATGCTGGCGAGAACGAAAGCGACGATATTGAGCTGGGTCACGCCACTGGCGATCGTAATGACCTTGTAGGGAAACGGCGTCACCCCGAAAAAGAACACGATCAAGGCACCGTATTCGTTGTAGGAGCTCGCAAACTCCGCGAATTTCTCGCCATAACCGTAAAGCTCGACGAGTGGCCTTCCGAGGACATCGAACAAGAGAAGGCCGATCAGATAACCGGCCACGCCACCCAAAACCGAACCGAGCGTCGCGATGCTGGCATAGGTCCATGCCTTGAGCCGGCGGGCCAGCACCATCGGCATCAGCATCACGTCGGGTGGGATCGGAAAGAACGAGCTTTCGATGAACGCGACCCAGAATAGCGCCTGCGGAGCCCGTTTATGGCCCGCCAAGTCCATCGTCCAATCGTACAGTCGTCGTAGCATGACCGCCGTGCATACGCCGCCAACCGATCCGTGTCCATTGGACTCGACATCGGGGCCGGAGCAAGGGACTGTACGGAATGCAGCCTCTTCTCCCAAGCTGCTGATCGATTTACTTGAAGGGTACTTTGCGGCGGTTTCGCTGGCAGCCTGGTGTCAGGGGTTGATGCCCGCCGAAAGCTGCAACACCACCTCGTTCAGCACCATGCGGCCCGCCATCGTCGCTTTGATCCGCCGGCCGTTTGCCGACGTTTCCAGCAAACCCTGACCCACCAGCTGAGAGATGAGGACCGGATCCATCTGCTTGCCGCCGATCCTTTCGAACCGGTCGAGATCGAGCCCTTCGTTGATCCGCAGGCCCATGAGCAGCATCTCATCGGCCTGCTCGCGGGGGCTCAGTGGCTCTGCCTCGATCCAGCCCTCACCGGTCTCTTCCACTTGCGATAACCAGCGCTCCGGCACACGTTCATTCATCGTCGCCCACCGCTCGCGCCCCATGATCAGGCGGCCATGTGCACCCGGACCGATCCCGGCGTACTCGCCGTAGCGCCAATAGAGCAGGTTATGCTGGCTTTCCTCACCAGGCACCGCATGGTTGGAGATTTCGTAGGCGGGCAAGCCGTTTGCGGCAGTGATCTCGTTCGTCAGCTCGTACAACGCTCGCGCGTGCTCCCCATCCGGCACCCGCAGCTTCCCGGCGGCATGAAGGGCAGCGAAGGGCGTTCCGTCCTCGATGGTCAGCTGGTACAGCGACAGGTGCCCACCTGCCATCGCGAGGGCCTCTTCCAGCTCCGCTCGCCAAGCCTCTGCGGTCTGGCCCGGGCGCGCGTAGATTAGGTCGAAGCTGAACCGCTCGAACGTGTTGCTCGCGACCGCAATCGCGGCCTTGGCTTCTGCAACCGAATGCAAACGCCCGAGCTGCTTCAGGTCGCTGTCGCGTAGCGACTGTACGCCAAGCGAGACGCGGTTGACGCCCGCTGCCCGATAGCCGCGAAACCGGTCAGCCTCGACGCTCGAAGGATTGGCCTCCAGCGTTACCTCCGCGCCGGGCTCGATTTCCCATAACCCGCCGATTTCGTCGAGAATGCCGCCGACGGTCGACGGCTGCATCAACGAGGGTGTGCCCCCGCCAATAAAGATGCTCGTTACGCACCGCGGGCCGATGCGCTCCCGTGTCGAGCGCAGCTCACGCCGGCAAGCAGCGAGAAATCGCCTCTCATCAACCCCGCCGATCCGCACGTGGCTGTTGAAGTCGCAGTACGGGCACTTCGACGCACAAAACGGCCAGTGGATGTAAACCCCGAACCCCGCTTCGTCAGGATTGCTTGCCTTCGAGGCAGGCATCCACGAAGAGGGCGAAGGCCCGGGCACGGTGACTGATGGCATGCTTGTCTGCCGGATCCATTTCGCCGAACGTCAAAGTCTCACCGTCCGGCAGGAACATGGGGTCATAGCCGAAGCCTCGGTCTCCGCGTGGCGGCCACACGAGACGGCCGAAAACCTTACCCTCGAAGATGTGCGCTTCCCCGTCCGGCCACGCAAGGCACAGTGCGCAGGTGAAATTGGCGCGTGGCCCCGGCTCCTTCCATGCACCAGCGACGTTCAGCTCGTCGGCTACCCGCTTCATGGCCAGGTTGAAGTCTTTTTCCGGACCCGCCCAACGGGCTGAGTAAACACCGGGCTGCCCACCGAGAGCCTCCACCTCGAGGCCGGAGTCATCAGAGAGGGCCGGCAGTCCAGCGGCCTTAGCGGCAGTGACTGCCTTCAGCCGGGCATTGCCGGCAAACGTCGTTTCCGTTTCCTCAGGCTCGGAAAGCGCCAGCTCAGCGGCTGAGACGACCTCTAGACCGTAGGGCTCTACGAGATCGGCAATTTCCCTCAGCTTGCCGGGATTATGGCTGGCGACGACGAGCTTCGTTCCCTTCTCAAGCTTTCGCATCACTCGAGCCCCCAGATGCGTGGCTCGGCGAACTCGAGGCAATTGCCAGCCGGATCACGGAAATAAATAGAGCGGCCGCCGCCAGGCCACTGGAAGTCGGCCTCGATCGCGATGCCGTGGGATTCCAAGTGCTTGCGCCAAGCCTCGATCTCCGCGGCGTTGGCGCGAAAACAGACGTGTCCCGGCCCCACCGCGCCGTGTGGAGGCACCGGCAGCGCATTTGGCGCTGGCGGCTTCGACGTAGCCTCGGGATTGAACACCAGAAAGACTTGGTCCCCGCACCGATAGAACAGCTGCCGGCCTGGAGACTTGGAGAAGGGCTCCATCCCCAGAACGTCGCGGTAGAAGCGCTCTGCAGCGTCGAGGTCGCTGGCATAGAGCACTGTCTCCAGAATCCCGGCCGGCTTCATCGCTTCACCTGCCTCGTGCCTCTCGCGATGACAGAGCTGGGATGGCTCAAGCCACCGTCAATTGCTGTAGAGCTATCAACTCCTTGATGCCCTTGCGCGCCAACTGCATCAGCTCGTCAAAGCGTTCCTGGCTGAATGGCTCCTTCTCCGCAGTTGCCTGCACCTCGACGAGGCCGCCGGTTCCCGTCATGACGAAGTTCGCGTCCGCGTCGGCCTCCGAATCCTCGGCGTAGTCGAGGTCAAGGACTGGCACTCCCGCGTATATGCCGGCCGACACGGCAGCGACTTGGTCCCTGAGCACTCCTTCGCCGACCATGTCACGCGCCCGCATCCACTGCACACAATCGTGAAGCGCGACCCATGCGCCGGTAATGGCCGCGGTACGAGTTCCGCCATCCGCCTGCAACACGTCGCAGTCGATCGTAATTTGGCGCTCCCCGAGCTTCTGCAGGTCGACGATCGAGCGCAGAGCCCGCCCGATCAGCCGCTGAATCTCCTGCGTGCGCCCGGACGGGTGACCGGCCGTGCTTTCCCGGCGCGTGCGCTCGCTGGTGGCTCGGGGAAGCATGCCGTATTCCGCTGTCACCCACCCACGACCTTGGTTCTTCAGCCACGGCGGCACGCGATCCTCCACACTGGCCGTGCACAGCACGTGCGTATGGCCGAACTTGATGAGGCAGGAGCCTTCCGCGTGCATGGACACGGCTCGCTCGAATGAGACGCGGCGAAGCTCGTCGGGCTTGCGTTTTGACGGTCGCATGACAACCTTTCTGGTTGATCAAAGTCAGCCGAAAATCGGCCAGCCTGGGTGCGCGGCAAACTAGGCGAGCGCTGGCCGGCATTCAACTGCGATTCGTTTGGTATTTGACGGGTTGGCTCGGCTGCGCATACATTTTTGGATAGTTGTTGGTGGGACCTTCAGCACCTTCAACGAGAACAATGACAGGGACCATTAGCGAGCTTAGTCAGCTCAACGAACGCTCTCGCACTATTTTTCGTCAGATTGTCGAGACGTATCTCGAAACCGGCGAGCCTGTCGGTTCGCGGAACATCTCACGCAACCTGCCTATGACGCTGTCTCCGGCATCCGTGCGGAACGTGATGTCGGATCTCGAACAGCTTGGGCTGATCTATGCCCCCCACACGTCGGCCGGGCGGATGCCGACGCACCTGGGGCTCAGATTGTTCGTCGACGGCCTGCTCGAGGTAGGCGATCTGACAGAAGAAGAGCGTAAGCAAATCGAGTCGCAGATCGCCTTCAAACCGGGGAAATCGATCGAGCAGCTCCTGGCTGAGGCCGGAGAGATGATCTCGGGCCTCTCCCACTGCGCTGGCGTCGTGCTGGCTGAAAAACAGGTGAGCCGGCTTAAGCACATCGAATTCGTGCCCCTGGAGCCTGGGCGGGCGCTCGTGGTGATGGTGGGAGATGACCAAACGGTCGAGAACCGCATCATTTCGCTACCGCCGGGGCTGCCGCCGTCTGCGCTGGTCGAAGCCGCGAACTACCTCAATGCGCACGTGCGGGGGATGTCGATCGAGGAGGCGCGCGTTCACATCGAGAAGCAGATCGCCAATGCTCGCGCTGAGCTGGACGCGCTGACCCAAAAGGTCATCAAGGCGGGCCTCGCGGAATGGTCAGGCACGCTTGGCGACCGACAGAATCTGATCGTGCGTGGTCAATCCAACCTGCTCAAGGACTTGACTGCTATCGAAGAGTTGGAGCGGATTCGGCAACTCTTCGAGGACCTGGAGGCCAAGCGCGACTTCATTCAGCTCCTCGGTCTGGCGGAGCGGGCAGAGGGCGTGCGCATCTTCATCGGGTCGGAGAACAAGCTGTTCTCGCTATCCGGGTCATCGCTTATCGTGGCGCCGTTCCAGGACAAGTCGCGCAAGATTGTCGGCGTGCTCGGCGTCATAGGCCCCACGCGACTGAATTACGCGCGAATCATCCCCATGGTCGACTACACCGCCAAACTGGTTGGTCGGCTGCTCACTTGATTTTTCTCTGACCGCACCCATCATACCGGCGAGTTTCGCAAGGCTGGCCCTAATCCATGCCAGCCTTGACGTTGCCTGCCACTTCAAACTCCCGAGGACTCATGAGCGTGAAGCCAAGCCCCGAAGAGCCTAACATTCCGTCCGACGCTACCGGCGAGGGCAAAGAGCCCGAGGCCCCAGCGACGGAGGACAATCAGCCGCAGGCTGGCGCGGACGCTGGTGAGGCTCCGGCGGCAGCTGAAGCGGGACCTACAGCGGAGGCCACCGGGCAGGCTGCCGAACCGGGCACTCCTGAAGCATCAGCTGCCGACGCTCGCATCCAGGAGCTCGAAGCGCAGGTGGCCGATCTCACCGACCGTCTGCTGAGGGCCCATGCGGAGTTGGATAATTTCCGCAAGCGTACGGAGCGCGAGAAGGCAGAGATAGCCAAATACGCGATCGCCAAGTTCGCCGCCGACGTGGCCGTGCTGACGGATAACTTCCAGCGCGCGCTTTCGTCAGTTCAGTTGGAGGGCGATGAGCCGAACCCGCAGCTGAAGGGCTTGGTCGAAGGCGTCACGATGATGGAGCGCGAGTTCCTCAACGTTCTCGAGCGCCATGGCGTGAAGCGCATCGAAGCCGACGGCCAGCCGTTCAATCCACACGTGCACGAGGCCGTGATGGAGCAGCACAACCCCGACGTTCCGAGCGGCACGATCGTGCAGGTCTTTCAGCAGGGCTACATGATCGAGGATCGCGTGCTGCGACCTGCGATGGTCGTCGTCGCGAAAGGCGGCCCCAAAGCACAACCGGCAGCGGAGAAGCCGGCCGAAACGCAGGCCCAGGCAACGGCTCCCGAAACAGAGTCCCAGCCGCAGCAGGCGGGCACCGGGGACAACACCGACAACAACCAAGATTCATCCGGCTCAGGGGAAGGCGAGGAGCAAACTTGATAGCCGCCGCTGGGCAGCAACGGCCAGGGAACCGCTAGGTCTCACTTCGGCGTAATTGCGGCTTCGTTACGCGACGCAACGTGAGATTGATGCGGCCGCCACCCGGAACGAGGCTTGAGGTCCCGGGACATACGCGATCGACCCCATGAAACGCGCGCCGGGCAAGTCCCCCGAGTACAACCACGTCGCCAGACCTCAGGACTATCCGCGTCTTGGGGTCGGACCGCCTGTGTCCGCCGATGTGAAAAACGGCATCATCACCCAGCGAAACGGATACGACCGGCGCCAGCGTGTCCTCTTCGTCCGCATCAACATGGCTGCCGAGCTTGGATCCGGCGCGATAGAGGTTGATCAGGCAAGCTTCCGGCAGGGCGGGGTACTGCGCCACGTCCTGCCATAGCCGAATCAGCAGATTTGGAATGGCCGGCCACGGCTCACCTGTGACAGGGTGCATCGGTTGATAACGGTATCCGCCTTCCTTGTCTGTCACCCAACCGAGCGATCCCGCATTGGTCATCTCGACCGAGAGAGGCTTGCCACTCCTCGGCATGCTTGGCCTGTAAAAGGGCGCGCGGCGCACAATCTCTTCGACCTCACGCAGCAGCTCTACCTGGCTGCGCGGGTCGAAATAGCCGGGCATGTGCATAAACCCGCTGAGCACCATTCGGGAGGTCGAAACAATGAAATCCTCGGAATCAATTGATCTGGCGGTGCTGTGGCGCGGTTGCAACCCTGATTGCTGTAAGTCTGGGGCGCGCTTTGGGCAAGTCCGCCATTTTTGTAACAAATGCGTCTCGCACTGCCGTTGCAGCCCCAATCCCCCCCGCTTATATACCCGCTGACCTATTGTAAGCGCTTTGGGGGCCGTCTTACCAACCCTATGGGGCAAGGGTGTTGTCGGGCGCCGCAGTTGTCGGGCCCGGACGGTCAGCCGAATAAGGAGAGGAACAGGCCGACATGTCGAAAGTGATTGGAATTGACCTCGGAACGACGAACTCGTGCGTGGCCGTGATGGAAGGCGGCCAGCCGAAGGTCATTGTCAACGCCGAAGGCATGAACACGACGCCCTCGGTTGTGGCGTTTACGGATGACGGGGAGCGACTCGTTGGCCTCCCTGCGAAGCGTCAGGCCGTTACGAATCCACAGAACACTTTCTTCGCGATCAAGCGTCTCATCGGTCGGCGCTACGACGATCCGATGGTCGAGAAGGACAAGGGGCTCGTACCCTACAACATCGTGCGGGGGCCCAACGGTGACGCTTGGGTTGCGACCAAGGACGGCAAGCAGTACTCGCCGCAGCAGATCTCGGCCTTCGTTCTCCAGAAGATGAAGGAGACGGCTGAGGCTTACCTCGGCCATCCAGTCACGCAGGCCGTGATTACCGTTCCGGCCTACTTCAACGACGCCCAGCGTCAGGCGACCAAGGACGCCGGCAAGATCGCTGGCCTCGAGGTGCTGCGCATCATCAATGAGCCCACCGCGGCAGCCCTCGCCTATGGTCTCGATAAGAAGAAAGACAGCAAGACAATTGCGGTTTACGACCTCGGCGGCGGTACGTTCGACATCTCGATCCTGGAGATCGGCGACGGCGTGTTCGAGGTGAAGTCGACGAACGGTGACACGTTCCTCGGCGGCGAAGACTTCGACATGAAGCTCGTCAACTACCTCGCCGACGAGTTCAAGAAGGAAAACGGCATCGACCTGCGTGGGGACCGGCTCGCTCTGCAGCGCCTGAAGGAAGCCGCAGAGAAGGCGAAGATCGAGCTTTCGTCGGCTCCGCAAACCGAGATCAACCTGCCGTTCATCACCGCTGACCAGTCGGGTCCGAAGCACCTGACCATGAAGCTCACCCGCGCCAAGCTGGAGAGCCTGGTCGATGATCTGATTGCCAAGACCCGCGGTCCGTGTGAGCAGGCACTGAAGGATGCCGGGCTGAAGGCCGCGGAGATCGATGAGGTCGTGCTCGTCGGCGGTATGACGCGCATGCCGCGCGTGCAGCAGATCGTGAAGGAGCTGTTCGGCAAAGAGCCCCACAAGGGCGTCAACCCGGACGAAGTTGTTGCTGTCGGCGCAGCGATCCAAGGCGGCGTCCTCAAGGGCGAAGTCAAAGACGTGCTGCTGCTCGACGTGACGCCGCTGTCCCTCGGGATCGAGACGTTGGGCGGTGTGTTCACGCGGCTCATCGACCGCAACACCACCATCCCGACGAAGAAGAGCCAGATCTTCTCGACTGCCGAAGACGGCCAGACCGCGGTCACCATCAAGGTCTACCAGGGTGAGCGCGAGATGGCCGCTGACAACAAGCACCTCGGCACTTTCGACCTGGTCGGCATCCCGCCGGCGCCTCGTGGCGTGCCTCAGATCGAGGTGACGTTCGACATCGACGCAAACGGCATCGTCAACGTCTCGGCCAAGGACAAGGCGACGGGCAAGGAGCAGTCGATTCGCATCCAGGCTTCGGGTGGCCTCAGCGATGAGGACATCGAGCGGATGATCAAGGAGGCCGAGGCTCACGCAGCTGAGGACAAGAAGCGGCGTGAGCTGGTCGAGGCGAAGAACCACCTCGAGGCGCTCGTGCATTCGACGGAGCGGTCCATCTCGGACGCGGGCGATAAGCTTCCGGCTGCCGTCAAGTCGGAGGTTGAGGCAGCGATCTCGTCCGCGCGCGAGGCAGCGCAGAGCAACGACCTCGATCGCGTCAAATCGGCCACCCAGTCGCTGGCGCAGGCGGCGCTCAAGATCGGCGAGGCCGTCTATGGCGGTCAGCAGCCTGGGGCCGAGGCTGGCGCAGCGGAGGGCCAATCCAAAGCCGAGCCCGGTTCCGAGAATGTCGTCGATGCCGAGTTCGAGGAAGTGAAGGACAACAACAACAAGAAGGATTCGGCCTGATCCGGGCCGGTCGGGGCAACAGTCAGGACCCTCGCCGTAATCTACGAAATTCGGCGAGGGTCTTGTCCGTCAAAACGGGGACCGGGGTGTCGCCCCGAAGGCGGGAAGGAATGGCGGGCGTCCATAAATGGCCAAGCGCGACTATTACGAGGTTCTTGGCGTATCCAGAAACGCGACTGAGCAAGAGCTGAAGGCTGCCTTCCGGCGACTAGCAAAGGAGTGCCATCCCGACCACAACGCGGGGGACAAGAACGCCGAGCAGCGCTTCAAGGAAATCGCCGAAGCTTATGAGACTCTGAAAGATCCACAAAAGCGCGCCGCCTACGATCAGTTCGGCCATGCCGCATTCGATGGCGGCGGCCGCGCCGCTGGCGGCTTCGGGCCGGACTTCGCCGCCTCGATGTCCGACATCTTCGACGACCTGTTTGGAGAGTTCATGGGTGGGCGGCGCAGCCGAAATCGTTCGGGGCGCGAGCGGGGTGCCGACCTAAGATACAATCTCGAAATCACGCTGTCGGAAGCATACACCGGGAAGACGGCGCAAATTCGCGTGCCTTCCAGCGTTTCCTGTGAGAAATGCTCCGGAACCGGAGCAAAGCCCGGCACCCGACCGACAAGCTGCCCGACCTGTGCCGGTTTTGGCAAAGTGCGTGCCTCACAGGGCTTCTTCACCATCGAGCGGACCTGCCCGAGCTGTCATGGCCGTGGTGAGGTCATCGAGGATCCGTGCCCGAGCTGCTCCGGCTCGGGCCGCGTGATGCGCGAGCGTACTCTGTCGGTGAACATCCCTGCTGGCGTCGAGGACGGCACCCGCATTCGGCTTGCCGGCGAGGGCGAGGCGGGCCTGCGCGGCGGGCCGCCGGGTGACCTCTACATTTTCCTGTCCATCAAACCACACGAATTCTTCCAGCGTGACGGTGCCGACATTTTCTGCATGGTTCCAATCTCGATGTGCACCGCCGCGCTCGGCGGCCAAATCGAGGTTCCTACGGTCGAAGGCAGCGTCACACGCGTGAAGATCCCGGAAGGTACGGAGAGCGGCAAGCAGTTCCGCCTCAAGGGCAAAGGCATGCCCGTGCTCCGCTCGAAGGCCTACGGCGACATGTACATTCAGGTTCAGGTCGAAACGCCGAAGAACTTGACCAAGCGCCAGCGCGAGCTGCTCGAGGAGTTCGAGCGTGAAAGCCACAAGGATACGAGCCCCGAAAGCGCCGGCTTCTTCTCCCGCGTGAAGGAGTTCTTCGAGGGCCGCGGGGTCTGAACCACCACTCCCCACTTGGTACACGCGTCATCCCGGCGCCTGTCGCCGGGATCCACCTAACCACGTCTTCGGCGCTCGCTGAAGGGCACAAGGCCCGGGATGACGTTTTCTGGCGATCCAAAACCAAGCAGGCCATCGCCTGCCGCGGGCAGGATGCTCTACAATGCCCCGTGTCAGTCAAACCGAGGGGCACCGCATGACAGTCTCTGAGCGCGAGGCGCAGATCATCACGTGGCTGGCCGAGCAGAAGGACGCGATGCTCGACCTGTTGCGCGACGTCGTGAACATCGACTCGGGCAGCTACGACAAAGCGGGTGTGGACGCGGTTGGCGCGCGGTTCGAGCGATTTTTCGCCGAGCATGGACTTCTCACCCGCCGCGAGGCCAACGAGCGCTTCGGGGACGCCATCCACATTCGCCTTGATGACCGCCTGGCGAATGAAAGGCCGGTCCTATTGCTGGGCCATCGCGATACGGTGTTCTCAAAGGGCGAAGCTGCCAGACGGCCTTTTCGGATCGAGAATGGCCGTGCGTACGGGCCGGGCGTCGCAGACATGAAGGCTGGCCTCGTCATGAACGCGTTCGTACTCGCCGCCTTTGCCAAATTTGGCAGTCCAGTGCCCGTCGCGGGTCTCATAACCAGTGACGAGGAAATCGGCTCACCTGCGTGCCGGCCTATTATCGAAGCTGCGGCACGTGAGGCGCGGGCCGTGTTCAATTCCGAGCCCGGCCGGCCAAGCGGCAACGTCGTCACTGGCCGCAAGGGCGGCGTTTTTATGCGGATGGTCATCGAGGGCCGGCCGGCACATTCCGGCGGGAACTACGAGAAGGGCATCAGCGCGATCGGGGAGCTGGCGCACAAGATCGTTGCCATTCACAGTTTGACGGATCTCGCCAAGGGCACGACGCTCAACGTCGGCATCGTCCGCGGTGGTGAGGCAGTGAACATGGTCGCACCCTCAGCCGAAGCCGAGATCGACCTGCGCTATGTGGATCCAGCAGAACGCACCAGGGCCATGGCGGCGCTCCAGGAGATCGTGGCCACGAGCTACGTGCCCGGAAGTAAGGCGATGTTGGAGATCAGGGGCGAGTTCCTACCCCTCAACCCCAACCAGACCTCTGAGGAGCTGTTTGCCCACTACCAGGCGGCTGCCCGCGATGCCGGTCTCGCCGTTGAAGGCGAAATCTCGGGAGGCTGCGCCGACTCCGGCTTCACCGCCGCCGTTGGCTGCCCAACGATCTGCGCTGTCGGTCCGGTAGGCGGCGCGGCACATACGCCGGAGGAATACCTGGAGGTGGAATCGCTGGTGCCGCGCGCACAGGCCTTAGCGCTGGCAGTGATGCGGATGGATTAGCTCGCAGGAAGATAGCTACGAGCCTGGCTCATTTCGCTCGGAGGCGGCGCGGCTTAGCAAAAATCGCTGTCGGCATGTCACATCAGGCGGGTCCATCTCGTCATGCTGTCGGGACCACCGACAGAGGAGATGATCATGAGTCTCAGCGCAAGACTGAACCCCTTCGCCGCCGCTCCTGCCCAGATGCAGTCATGGCTCGAGTTCGGAAGGGGCATCCTCGAAAGCGGCCTTGAGAAGAGCCTGATGGAGCTCGTGAAAATCCGCGCATCGCAGATCAATGGCTGCGCCTACTGCCTCCATATGCATACCACGGAGGCGCGCAAGATCGGCGAGACGGAAGAGCGGATTTATCTGCTCGATGCCTGGCGAGAGTCGCCGCTCTACTCTGCGCGCGAGCGGGCTGCGCTAGCCTGGACCGAAGCCCTAACGCTGGTGGCGGACACCCGTGCCCCAGATGACGTCTATCACACGGCAAAAGAGCACTTCAGCGACGAGGAGCTGGTCATTCTCACGCTCTTGATCGTTACCATAAACGGTTGGAACAGAATCCAGGTTGGGTTCCGAGGCATTCATCCGGTCGACAGCCGCAAAGCAGCCTAATGACACTCAAGTCGAGTCAGGACGCTGCTGCCAGCTTCCATCCTCTGCGTCCAAAGCTGATTCGCATTGCCTACCGCATGCTAGGATCGGTTGCGGATGCAGAGGACGTGGTGCAGGAGGCGTTTCTCCGTTGGCTCGATGCCGACCGCGAGTCTGTACGTGAGCCGGAGGCCTTTCTGCGGCGCGTCGTGACCCGGCTCTGCATCGACCACCTGAGATCCGCGCGACACCGGCGCGAGACTTATATCGGACCGTGGTTGCCGGAGCCGGTGATCGAACCGGAGAGTGAATTCGACGACATTACGCTTCCGCTGATGATGGCGCTGGAGCGATTGTCGCCGCTGGAACGTGCCGCCTTTCTGCTCCACGACGTGTTCGGCGTCAGCTTCGATGAGATTGCAGAAACGATTGGTCGAGAGCCGGCGGCCTGCCGCCAGCTCGCAAGCCGCGCGCGGAATCACGTGCGTGCAGCGCGTCCCCGCTTCACCTTGCCCAAGGAGCGAGGTCTCGAGCTCGCCGCTGCATTCTTCGCCGCGTCCCGCAACGGCGATATGCAGAGACTTAGAGCACTCCTGGCGGCCGACGTCGCAGTCTACGCTGACGGCGGGGGCAAGGTGCCGGCAGCGATGCGACCGATCGTCGGGTTCGACAAGGTCATGCAGTTCCAAACGTCGCTGGCCCAGTTCTTCGCGAAGAACATGTCGCGATTGCTGCGCTACGGCTTCATCAACGGCTTGCCCGGATTCGTAACCATCGAGCACGGTGGCATCCTGCAGACTACCGCTCTGCAGATCGACGACGGCAAGATCACTGCCATCTACGTCATACGGAATCCGGACAAGCTGCAGCACCTGAGCTGCACCAGTCACTGATCGGCAATCTCAATGGCGAGCTTCCCCTCCGCATATGAACGGCGGGGGGAAGCATGCTTTCAGAGGTTGTACTGCTCGCGCGCGTACTTTCCGAGCCCAACCGTATCGAGGCGGCTGAGAGGCGCAAGGAACGTCACTTGGATGACGCCGGGTGCCCGGCCAATTTCGATCGCGCCGTTGATCGTCGTCCGATTGCGGACCTCCGGAACGCTCATGCCGAGCAGTTTGGCGGCGCGCTGCAAACCGTTGTCGATCGCAGCGTTCATGTTGGCCGCTGTGCCGATAACGGAGATGGGTGCAAGCTCCTCGAGAGTGTCCATGCCCCACGATTTTGCGAGGCGTTCTGCCCTCGCCCGCTCTTCCGCCGTGAAAGGTTTCGCAAGCGGTGGCAAATCCTCGACGAGCGGGAAGAGAACTGGCCCGTCGATCGGGTAGTTCTTCAGCACTTCCACCTGCAACGTGACGCTGCCCGCCACGTCCATCGTGTGGCCGGCGATCTCGCCGTCGCCCTGGCCGGCATGCATGTCGCCCATGTAGACGCCGGCACCCTTGACCTTCACCGGCGCAATCAGGATCGCCCCCGCACGCACAGCATCAATATCCATGTGCCCGTCCGTCTTATGCTCCGCAAGCTGCTCGGCCGTGATGCCGTAAGCGTGCGGCGCTCCAACCAGAAACGAGCCGAAATCGCCGGCATTGTGCGAGTCGGGCATCGCGATGGAGGGCATCGTCCCGAGCTGTCCAAGGAAGGGCCGCATCCGCACCATCACCGCCGGCATGTCGGACGGGGCGAATACGAGAATCGGATGCTGCACGGACCCGTCCGGGAGCGCAGCGTAGTGATAGGCGTTTCGCGCGATCTCCTCGGCAGCGGCTTTCGGCATCGTGACGCCGACCTGCCGGGTTTCATCGAAAACCACCGTGTAGCCGTGGACGATCTCGAACGGCTTTACCGGGTTACCGCACTTATTGCAGATGACGGCGTTCTGGCCGATGCCTTCGAGGTGGGTTTCCGGCCAGACCTCGTCGCAAGTCGGGCAGCGCGCGGCGACGTATGGATCGCCGAGGCAGTAACCCGAGGGTGAAGTGTCATGTCCTGAAGCCGTTGCAATCGAGGTGACGGTGATGTCGCGGATGCGGATGGCAATGCCGTCACCGGGCTCGGCACCCTCCACATAGACGGGCTGTGTCACCTCATGCCCGCCGCGTAGGCGTGGCGTGATCATCGGCCCCCAGCAACCGGGCGCGGTGTTAGCAATAATCGTCCCGCCATCTTCGACCGGCCCTAGCATCGGGGCCTCCGGGTTAAGGACGCTGTTGGTGAAGCTCTGCACGACGACGCTGCGGCGGGCCGCCGCTTTGGTATCCGTCTTGTCCAGCATGCCAAGTCTCCCGTTCGGCTCTCATTCATCGAACGTAAACTACGGGGACGCCGCGAGGACATCACATGATGCTGATCAAGACCGTCAGCGGCCAAGTCAGAATGAGATTAGCGGGAGGGCAGACGGCAGGAAATTGGTGGAGCCGAGGGGAATCGAACCCCTGACCTCTGCAGTGCGATTGCAGCGCTCTCCCATCTGAGCTACGGCCCCAATCGCGCTTGCTGGCGCATGGGAGCTGGCATTTAGGAGCGACCCCCGCGGGTTGTCAAGCAAACCGGGCCGTCACGTCGGGCTTGCCGCAGTAGCGCCCTGCTGTGGCTTTGGGCCGACTTGGCCAACTATGAGAAGCCACTCCGCTTGCCCCACACGCTCCGGTTCGTCTACACCTGTCGGCAGCGAACCGGAGGAGACCCGCGCGCGATGATACCTTTGCTGCTCTTCATCGACTACCTGCTCAACTTGTACACTTGGGTGGTAATCGCCAGCGTCGTGTTCTCCTGGCTGATCGCGTTCAACGTTATCAATCCGTACAATCAGTTCGTGCGGACGATCTGGCAGGCGCTCAACGCTGTAACCGAGCCATTACTGAGACCCATCCGACGCTACATGCCCGACTTGGGCGGCATCGACCTTTCGCCGGTGGTGCTGCTGCTGGGGATCTTTTTCGTCCGCTCGGTTGTGATTCGCGGCTGGCTTATCGGGGGGCTGCTAAGCGGGTGACGGCATCGCGCACTGGGGATGCGATCTGTCGCGCGATCCCCACGGGTATCGCGATTCGGGTGCGGCTGACCCCGCGATCCCAGCGCGACAATATCGACGGCCTGGAAGAGACCGCAGAGGGCACGGCGCTCAAGGCGCGGGTTCGAGCTGTTCCGGAGAGCGGCGCAGCAAATGCCGCATTGGAACGGCTTGTTGCAGGCTGGCTTGGTGTTCCCAAGAGCAGCGTCGAGGTGATCGCCGGCGGCAAGTCGCGACTCAAGACTGTAGCGGTTTCGGGAAATACAGCGGCGTTACAGCGGCAGCTGAAGGCCAAGCTAGCCGGCATGAGTGGCACGTGAAGTCCACAGGTTCGTTGAGGAGAAGGTCATGGCAGCGGCGCGGGTGATCGACGGCAAGGCCATCGCGGCAGAGGTGCGCCGGTCGGTAGCGGCCGAGGTCGAGCAGCTGAAAAACGAAAAGGGGCTGACGCCGGGACTCGCCGTGGTGCTCGTCGGCGAGGACCCTGCCAGCCAGGTTTACGTGCGCAACAAGGCACGCCAGACCACTGAAGCCGGCATGCGCTCGTTCGAGCACCGGTTGCCCGCCTCGACCAGTGAAGCGGAGCTGCTGAGCCTGATCGACGACCTCAACCGGTCGAAGGACATGCACGGCATCCTGGTGCAGCTCCCACTGCCGCCACAGATCGACACGCGCAAGGTGATCGAGGCCATCGACCCGGCGAAGGATGTCGACGGCTTCCATCCGATCAACGTGGGGCGACTCTCCGCAGGCGAGCGCTCGCTCGTCCCGTGCACCCCTGCCGGGTGCATCATTTTGGCAAAGTCGGTTCAGCCTGAGCTGCGGGGGCTGGAAGCGGTCGTGATCGGGCGGTCGAACATCGTCGGCAAACCTGTGGCGCAACTTCTCTTGCGTGAGGATTGCACGGTGACCGTCGCACATTCGCGTACGCGGGATCTGCCGGGTGTCGTGCGGCGAGCGGATCTCGTCGTCGCCGCCGTTGGCCGGCCGGAAATGGTGCGGGGCGATTGGATCAAGCCGGGGGCAATTGTCATCGATGTCGGCATCAACCGGGTCGAGGGGCCGGATGGTAAGAGCCGTCTGGTGGGCGATGTCGCCTATGAGGAGGTGGCGCAAGTGGCAGGCGCCATCACCCCCGTACCGGGCGGCGTCGGGCCGATGACGATTGCGTGTTTGTTGAAGAATACGGTTGCGGCGGCGCGGGATCAGATTGCGAGAGCCTAGCGTGGCCGATTGCCAGTTTGCGTGACTTGGCCCCCCTCTGCAGAGGCTTGCGATCCGAATCAGCGCTCTGTAGCACGAACCCCCGCATTCGTTTCCCGTGGATCAGCCCAAAACGGGGCTACGCTAAGTATTCTCGTCTGCTGTTGGCTACGAGAGGCTTTTCTTCTAGTTTCGCCAAAACAGCAACCCTCGGTTGCCAACGTAGAAAACTGCGTGTGGCAATTCTGTGTCTTCGCTCCGAGAAGACGATTTCCCCAGTTTCCCTTCGTTGACGCCATTTCTAGACCTTGTCTAAAGCTTGCGTGTCGGGTGGCCATACATTTGTGCCGAGTCGGCCAAAGTTCCGTCATTTTGGCGCCCGTATTGGCGAATGGGGGAGATATTGACGAAGCAGATTCACCGGCTTGCTCTCGGGGCGGCCGTCGGCTTGGGAATGGGAGTCAGCGGCGCGCTCGCGGATGGGTATTATGTTGGGAGCGTAAAGGATTCGGCTCCAGTGCCGACTCCGGCCGCCTACGAGTGGAATGGCCTGTCGGTTGGTGTGGGTCTTGGTGTCGGCCATTTTGACCAGGATGTTTATGGCGACGCATGGCGGAAGGACGAAGTAAAACGTAAGGAATGTACAAATTGGGAAAAGGTGAAGGAATGGAAATGGGTTTGGGATAAAAAAAAACGAAAACACAAAAAAGTTAAGAAGTTGGTCGACAAGTGCACCATAACCGATTGGGTATCCAAGCCAAGCAAAGGCAAAGACTCCAGCCTAAGCTCAGCCTCAAACGATGATGACTGGAACTTTTTTGGAACTGTCCAGATCGGCTATGATCACCTGCTCGGAGACCGTTTTCTAGTCGGCGCATTCGCTGATTTCGATTTCTATAAAGACGCCGACCTCACATTCTCGGATTTTAGTGGGAATGATTGGCTTTCCGGCAAGGTCGAAAGAGATCATATGTGGACTGTCGGCGGCCGATTGGGTTACTTGGTGACTCCACGCATACTGGTTTATGGCCTTGCTGGTTACTCGCAGATGAAGCTCGATGGGAGCCTAATCGCCCACTTCGACGATCCGTGGGGCCAGGGAAAAGACAGCCATATCAATATGAGTGTCAAAGACAGGGTTGACGGCTGGGTGCTCGGCGGCGGGCTCGAAGCCAAACTTGAAAAGCGGCTGTCGCTCAAGCTGGAGTACCGTTACTCACAGTTCGACGGCATCAGCACAAGTACCTCTGCTAATCATGGCTGGGACGGGTTTGAGAAGGACGGAAAGGACTACAAGCGCAAGTACAGCGATGGCGGCAGCCTCGACCTCGGCGACACCGACGTGCACGCAGTCCGCGCCGTCCTGTCCTTCAAGCTGGGTCGTGACGAGGAGCCGATTGCTCCTTTGAAGTAGAAATAGTCTCCCGACTCCCTGCGGGAAGGGCGCGGCGCTATAACGCCGCGCCTTTTCTTATTGAGTCACTCAAGTCCGAAACCTGAAGCGGGTTGTATATCGGGGCTGCGGTCACTTTGGGATTGGGTCTACAGACTTAGACGTCCGAAATGAAGACCTTGTGTGGGTGGCTAGTTGCAGAAATTTCGGATGATTGGGCAATTGGCACACGACTTGGCCTTGTTCCCTGATGCTGTACAATGTGGTACGCGTGGACTGGAAAGTCGATCTGTTCGGTGGCCTTCACGGCCCACCGGCTTACGATGCTCAGAAGTAAGCGCTTCGGCATTTCTGATGCAAAATGGGCCGCCCCAAAAAGCGGCCCCTTGCATTTTCGCCTCGCTCTAATCAACCCCCTCGACAATCACCAGATCCACGATCCCATTCGCATCACGGATCTTTGCAGCCGCTTGATATTCCGGTGAGTCGTAACACGCCTTCGCCTGCTCGAAGCTGTCGAACTCGATAACCACATGGCGCTGGCGTTCGGTGCCGCTGCGGGTTTCGTGTTTGCCGCCGCGCACGATAAATCGCCCGCCAAAACGGCTGATCGGTTCGGCATTCGCGGCGACGTATTCCTTGTAGCCATCCGGGTTTGTCACCGTGACGTGCCCGATCCAATACCCTTTCGCCATTCGACTCTCCCTGTTCAGGCGTTCTCGTACTTGGCCAGCGATGCCTTCGCCGCTTCGAGCAGCTTGGCGCCGTCGACGTTCCGAGAAGCGACTTCCTTGATCCAGCTGTCGATGACCGGTTTTGTAGCCTCGATCCAGCGGGCCTTTTCGTCCTCGCTGATCGCCTCGATGCTATTGCCGCGGCTTCTGACCATCTCGGAGATCTGCGCGCCGACGTCGTCGAACATCTTGCCGGCCTCGGTGGCGAGCGCCATGCCGGACTGCTCGTCGACGACCTTGCGCAAGTCATCCGGCAGGCTCTCGTACTTCGGCCGGTTCATGGCGAGCATGAATGTGGCCGTATAGAATGTCGGCGAGCCGGGGATCTCGGTGTGATACTTCACCAGCTCGTGCACCTTGATCGACGGCACGACCTCCCATGGAATGACAGCGCCATCAATGACGCCCTGCGCCAGGCTCTCCGGCACCTGCGGCACGGGCATCCCTATCGGGCTGGCGCCAAGGGCCTTCAGAGCCTCGCCGGCGAGCCGCGTCGGGAACCGTAGCTTGAGGCCCTTGAGATCTTCCATCGTTGAGACGTGGCGCCGTGAGTGGATGAGCCCGTGATCGTGACACCAGAAGCAGAGCAGCTTGACGTCCTTGGTCTCCTCTCCGAGGTGCTGCTCTGCAAACTCCTGCGCCGCGCGCGCATTCACCCGCGCTGTTCGCGCCGCAACAAACGGCAGCTCGAAGACCTCGGTCGAGGGGAAACGACCGGCAGTGTAGCCCGGCAGCGTCCACACGATATCCGCCACACCGTCCTTGGCCTGATCGTAAAGCTGCGGTGGCGTACCGCCGAGCTGCATGGAAGGATAAAGCTCGATCTTCAAGCGGCCACCGGTCCCGGTTTCGATGCGCTTTGCCCACGGCTCGAGCATGTGCTTGGGAACACTGGCAACGGGCGGGAGAAAATGGTGCAGCCTCAGGGTCACCTCGGCGGCATTGGCCCTCGTCACGCGCAGAACGGCGGGAGCAGCAATGCTGGCTCCAGCTGTCATAAGAAAAGTTCGGCGGCTAACGGGCATGGCGGTGTCTCCCATGAATAGTGACGCTCCTCCTTGGGGTCTTGCGACGGTGTATGCGGTCGCTCCTCGATTGCTACACCATCGTCCGCATACGTGCGAGGGGCAGACGCGCAGGACGTGTTGGGAGAGAGTTCAAAAGGGGCATGAGCTGTTGGCGCAATGCCCGCGATTGTGATTTCCTAGCTCCCGAAACCCAGCGCTTAGCGACTGTAGAGGGCATGCATGCGTTACGAGGCGCCGGAAACGCTTGAGGCGGCAATTGCGCTCCTGCGTTCCGAATCCGGTGAGGCCCGCGTTCTCGCCGGAGGAACGGATCTGCTCGTCCAGCTCAAGACCGATCTCATCGAGCCGCAGCTCGTGGTCGACATCAAGAAAATCCGCGAGCTGCGCGAGGTCCGGCGCGAGGCCGAGGGCTACAGGATCGGTGCAGCCGTTACCGGCGCCGAGCTCAAAGAGCACCCGGAGCTCAAGGCCGTGTGGCCCGGCGTCATCGAGGCGGCCAATCTGATCGGCTCGACCCAGATCCAAGGACGCGCGACTCTTGGGGGCAATCTCTGCAACGGCTCGCCAGCTGCGGACAGCGTGCCCGCGCTCATTGCTGCCGGAGCGACTGTTACAGTCGCAGGCCCGAATGGACGCCGCAATGTCCCGGTGGAAGACATCGTGCTCGGACCTCGTAAGCTATCGATTGCGAGGGACGAAATCGTCGTTTCCTTCCTCCTTCCGCCGCGGCCGCCACGAGCGGCGGATGCCTACCTGCGCTTCATTCCGCGGACGGAGATGGACATCGCTGTCGTCGGCGCAGGCGTGAACCTGACGCTGGGTGAGGACGGTAGAGTTACGGCGGCTCGTGTCGGGCTGGGCGCGGTTGCGGCGCGGCCTCTGCTCGTGCCTGCCGCGGCGGAGGCGCTGATCGGCAGCGCACTCGAGGAAGCGGCATTGGCGAAGTTCGAGGAAGCGGTACGTGCTGCATGCCACCCGATCGACGACAAGCGAGGCACGCGCGAGTTTCGGATCAAGGTTGCCGGCGTGATGGCACGCCGGGCAGCGCAGAAAGCCTATGAGCGGGCGAGGTCTCGGTAAGATGGCGAAACATCATATTGCGTTCACGGTGAATGGCGACCCGGTCGAGGTCCTCTGTGAAACTCAGCAGACCCTACTCGATGTCCTGCGCGACGAGCTGGAGCTGACGGGCACCAAGGAAGGTTGCGGCACGGGCGACTGCGGTGCCTGCAGCGTCGTGGTTGATGGGCGGCTCATTTGCTCGTGCCTGATGCTTGGGGTCGAAGCCAACGGCAAATCGGTTGAGACCATCGAAGGCATGGGCCGCGGCGAAGAGTTGCATCCGCTGCAGCGCAAGTTTCTCGAACACGCCGCGCTCCAGTGCGGCATCTGCACGCCTGGGTTCCTCGTCGCCGCAAAGGCGCTGCTGGACCGCAATCCGAACCCCACCGAAACCGAGGTGCGCTATTGGCTGGCTGGCAACCTCTGCCGGTGCACCGGCTACGACAAAATCGTGCGTGCCGTAATGGACGCTGCGGCCGAGATGAGGAGGGCCTGAGCTATGCAGGAACGTGTCCAAAATGCCGAGGCCGCCGAGTTCAAGGTCATCGGTACGCGGCCTATTCGCCCGGACGGCGTGGACAAAGTGACTGGCCGGGCCCGCTTCGGCGCTGATTACAACCTCCCCGGCCAGCTGATTGGAAAGGTGCTGCGCAGCCCGCATCCGCATGCGCGCATCAAGCGCATCGACACCTCCAAGGCCGAAAAGCTGCCGGGCGTGAAGGCCATTGTCACCAGTGCAGACTTTCCCGATCAGCCATCGGAATTTGTGCCCGCGGGTGAGCTGCTGATCAATTACCGTGATCTCGTGCGCAACATCATGGCGCGCGAGAAGGTGCTCTATGAAGGTCATGCGGTCGCGGCGGTAGCGGCTACCAGTGCGAGCATCGCGAAGCAGGCTCTGAAGCTCATCGAAGTCGAATACGAGGTCTTGCCGCACGTCATCGACGTCGATGAGGCCATGCGGCCCGATGCGCCGCTTCTACACGAGGACATGATCACCGCCGGCGTCGACCCTGCGCCGAACACGCCTTCCAACATCGCCAAACGGGTGGAGTTCGGGCGTGGTGATGTGGCGAAGGGCTTTGCCGAAGCGGATGTCATCATCGAACGGGAGTTCAAGACCAAGCCCGTGCACCAGGGCTATATCGAGCCCCACGCTTGCCTCGCCAATGTCTCCGAGGATGGACAGGCTGAGCTGTGGGTTACGACGCAAGGTCAATGGGTCGTGCGGGCCCACTGCGCCCGGCTGCTCGGCTGGGACGTCTCGAAAATTCGCGTGACAGCGACCGAGATCGGTGGCGGGTTCGGCGGAAAAACAGTGGTCTATCTCGAGCCAGTCGCCCTGGCCCTGGCCGCAAAGGCAAAGCGGCCGGTGAAGATGGTCATGACGCGGGACGAGGTCTTCCGCGCAACCGGCCCCACTTCCGGTGCCAGCATGAAGGTCAAGATCGGGGCGAAGAGGGACGGCCGGATCACTGCTGCCGAGGCGCTCCTCAAGTACCAGGCCGGGGCTTTCCAAGGCTCGCCCATCGGGCCTGGAGCGATGAGCGCCTTCGCGCCGTATGATCTCGAGAACGTCAGGACCGTGGGCTACGACGTGGTGACGAACCGGCCGAAGGTCGCTGCTTACCGAGCGCCGGGCGCTCCAATTTCCGAGTTTGCGGTCGAAAGCGTCATCGATGAGGTTGCCAAGGCGATCGGCATGGACCCGATCGACTTCCGGCTCAAGAATGCCGCCAAGGAAGGAACGAGGGCTGCCTACGGGCCGAAGTTCGGACCGATTGGATTGATCGAGTGCCTGGAGGCAGCGAAAGCCCATCCGCACTGGTCGGCACCGCTCGGGCCCAACCAAGGGCGCGGCGCCGCCTCCGGTTTCTGGTTCAACGTTGGCGGCGAGACCACTGTCCAGCTTCAGCTCAACGAAGATGGCACTTTCAACCTGGTTGCGGGAACGCCGGACATTGGTGGCCTGCGCGCCTCGCTGTGCATGATGGCAGCCGAGGAGCTTGGCATAGAGCCATCGCGCATTCGCGCCTTGATCGGCGATACGGCGTCTCTCGGTTACAACTTCCTAACCGGCGGCAGCCGATCGACCTTCTCCGGCGGCATGGCGGTAGTGGAAGCTGCGCGGCAGGTCATTGCCCAGGCTTGCGCGCGCGCCGCCAAGCTTTGGGAGCTGCCGGTCGACGCCGTCACCTTCGAGGACGGCAAGGTCAAGCCCGCCGGGGACAATGCGGGTAAACACGAGCCGCTAGGATTCGCCGATCTTGGCCGCCTTGCCGGCAAGACGGGCGGGCCGATCGTGGGCAATGCCTCGATTACCGCTCACGGAGCCGCGCCAAGCTTTGGCGTGCACATCGCCGACGTGGAGGTGGACCCCGAGACGGGCCGTATCAGCGTCCTCCGCTACACGGCGATTCAGGACGCCGGGCGCGCGATTCATCCGAGCTATGTGGAGGGGCAGTACCAGGGCGGCGCCGCGCAGGGCATCGGGTGGGCCCTCAACGAGGAATACATCTATGGCGAGGACGGACGCTTGCAGAATGCGAGCTTCCTCGACTACCGCATGCCCGTGGCATCCGATCTGCCCATGATCGACACGGTCATCATCGAGGTGCCGAACCCAAGGCATCCCTATGGTGTGCGCGGAGTCGGCGAGACACCGATTGTGCCACCTCTGGCAGCGATCGCGAACGCAGTGGAAAACGCTACGGGATTGCGGTTCACGGAATTGCCGATGTCGCCACCGAGGGTGTTGGCCGCTATTGAGGCAGCGCGAGCCCGCGGTGATAAGAACTTGAAAGTCTGATGCACGACGCTCACCCGCTGCCGGTGGTGAAACCTCCTCGCAAGAGGCATTGTCAGACGACAGCCATTCGGGTTTCATGCCGCAAGGCTTAGACAACCGGGCAGTGGGGGAGGCGATGGCATGGACCGCAGAACATTTCTGAAAACGACGACCGTAGCGGCCGGCACAGGCCTCGCACTGTCATCTACCTCCGCGCTCGCCGAAGCCGATGCGTTGGCCGCGCCAGCGATTTCGCGTGGCACCATCGAGTTGTCATTTGCGGCAGCGTGGGCGCCGGACGTGCCGGTTTTCGGCGATGCCGCTCAACGTATTCAGCAGAGACTCGGACAGGTACTGCACGATCGATATCGGCTCGTGCGGGCCGGACCTGGGGATGAGGCAGGCATAAGTTTCGGCCCCATTTCCACGGATCAACACCCGGCCTTCGGTTTCTTCGCCGGACTGCCGGGGTCGCATGGCATGGAGCCCCACAGTCTCCAAGCTTGGCTTACCGTCGGCGGCGGCCAGCTGCTCTGGGATGATTTGGCGGCGCAGCATGGCTTCAAGCCCTTTCTTGCCGGGCATACGGGCACGAACCCCGGCGTGTGGACCAATCGCCCCATGTGGAGCGCTGCTGATCTGTCGGCTGGTCCAATCGTGCTGACCGGGCTCGGTCAGGACCTTGCGCGAAAGCTCAAATTCCTGACTTTGGATGTCCCTTCCAATGAGCTCGTAGGCGCACTGGCGAGTGGCCGAGTTGTTGCGGTCGAGTGGGGCAATCCTGTCGCTGCCCTTGTTCTCGGCCTGCCTCAATCAGCCACCCACTTCTATACCGGCGGCATTCACCGGAATGGCACGGCATTCGGGCTCAATGTGCGCCTCGCCGCATGGGAGCGTTTGGATACCGCTGCGCGCCTCGCCATAGAGGATTTGGCGGCACGTGAGTTCATGGTCGCGGTCGCCGAATCGTCCACTCATGCACAAATCGCCGAGCAAGCGATCGCCAGCATGCCAGCAATCGAGGTCGCCAATTTCCCTCTATCGGTTGCTGCAGCGATTGACCAGGCAGCGACTGAGCTCATTCACGAGATCGCGACCGGCTCACCGGATGCGGCCCGCATTCGCGACAGCTATTTGGCGTTCCGCAGCCGACTGACTGCTCCTCACCTCTCAAGCTGAGACACGCACGTTACGTTGCAGCGCACACTCAAACAGTTGCATCCGGGTCGTTTACGACCAACATTCTAGAAAGAGAACGCTGGCAAACTGCCAGCGTTTGCTGATTCGGCGTTTCTCGCGTATGGATTATGTCAGCAATGCTGACCTAGTCGGATCCGGCTCTCCACGCGAGCATTGCGTCGAGCCCAATGCCGAGGTGTCCCATGCCGAAGCGCGCCGTCAGTCTGAACGACAAGTTCGACCTAGCCGAGCCGCGCCAGATCCTGACAGGAACTCAGGCCATTGTCCGGCTCGCGCTGATGCAGCAGGTTCGGGACCGGCAGGCCGGACTGAACACCGCGGGATATGTCACCGGCTATCGTGGATCCCCCATCGCAGCTCTTGAAGGTGCGTTTCTCCGGGCGCAGCCCATTCTGGACAAGCACAGCATCCTATTCCATCCCGGACTAAACGAGGACCTCGCCGCTACTGCACTATGGGGATCGCAACAGGCCGAGCTTCGGGGTGAAGGCAAATACGACGGCGTCTTCGGGATCTGGTACGGCAAGGGCCCCGGCGTCGACCGCACCGGCGACGTGTTCCGCCATGCAAATCATGCCGGCACATCCAAGCACGGCGGCGTGCTGGCGCTACTTGGCGACGATCACACCTGCGAAAGTTCCACCTCCGCGCACCAATCCGAATTCGCTATGGTGGACTACATGATCCCCGTGCTGAACCCGGCCGGGGTGCAGGAAATTCTGGATTTCGGCCTGCTGGGCTTTGCGCTGTCACGATATGCCGGCGTGTGGGTCGCGCTGAAGTGCGTCAAGGACAACATCGAAAGCACTGCGACAGTCGATGGCCGAATCGATCGGGTGAAGATCGTCATCCCGAGCGAAGACGAGTTCCGCATGCCGCCGGGCGGGCTCAACATTCGGCTCAACGACCCGCCTCTGGTGAAGGAAGCGCGGCTGCATGATTTCAAGCGCCCCGCGATGCTGGCCTTCGCGCGGGCCAACAAGCTCGATCGCATTATCACGAGCGGCGGTCCGTCGCCGAAGCTGGGCATCATCACCACCGGCAAGAGCTATCTCGACGTTCGCCAGGCTCTCGATGAACTCGGCATTGATGAGGTGAAGGCGAACGAGCTCGGCATCCGACTTTACAAGGTTGGAATGGTGTGGCCGCTCGAGCCGCGCGGCGTCGCTGCCTTTGCCGATGGCCTTGAGACAATCATGGTCGTCGAGGAGAAGCGGTCGCTCATCGAGACGCAGGTCAAAGAACAGCTCTTCGACACACCGAACCGTCCGCGGGTGATTGGCAAGAAGGATGAGAATGAGCAGTGGCTCTTCCCGGCCAAGGGCGCCCTCGAGCCGACCGACATCGCCATTGCCATTGGTGAGCGGCTCATTCGCCGCGAAGTCGGCGGGGAAGCCCTGAAAGCCAAGGTTGCGGAGCTGAAGCAGCTCAAGGGTAATCGGCCCGTTGAGCCCGAGGCGTTTATCCGCACCCCTTATTTCTGCGCCGGCTGCCCGCACAACACCTCGACGGTGGTTCCCGAAGGCATGCGGGCCTACGCGGGCATTGGTTGCCACTACATGGCCCAGTGGATGGACCGCTCGACCGAAGGGTTCACGCAAATGGGCGGCGAGGGCGCCAACTGGCTCGGTGAGGCGCCATTCTCGAAGCGCAAGCACGTTTTCCAGAACCTTGGCGACGGGACCTACATTCACTCCGGCAGCCTCGCGATTCGGGCTGCGCTGGCAGCCGGCGTGAACATCACTTTCAAGATCCTTTACAACGACGCCGTCGCCATGACCGGCGGTCAGAAGCTCGACGGCGGCCTAGGCGTCCCGCAGCTTGCGCGGCAGCTTCTGGCGGAAGGCGTACGCCGCGTCGAAGTAGTCTCGGATGAGCCGCATAAGTACAAAGGCGCCTATCAGCTCCCCGCAGGCGTGAAGGCGCACCATCGCCGAGAGCTGATGGCCATCCAAAAGGAGCTGGCCGAAACGGACGGCGTCACCGCGCTGATCTATGATCAGACCTGTGCCGCAGAGAAACGCCGGCGGCGGAAGCGCGGCGCTTTTCCGGATCCTGACAAGCGCGTCTTCATCAACCCGGATGTTTGCGAAGGCTGCGGCGACTGCGGAAAGAAATCCAACTGTGTTGCAGTCGTTCCGCTCGAGACGGCATTCGGCCGCAAACGAGCAATCGACCAGTCCGCGTGCAACAAGGATTTCTCCTGCATCGAGGGCTTCTGTCCCAGCTTCGTAATGCTGCGCGGCGCCAAGGTGAAGGCGTCAAAAAACGCTTCCGGCACTGCCGATCTTGATCAGCTCGCTGCTAATCTCCCTGAGCCTGCGCTACCGAGTCTCAATGAGCCCTACGCGATGCTGGTAACTGGCGTCGGCGGCACAGGTGTCGTCACGATCAGTGCCGTGCTCGGCCAGGCGGCCCATATCGAGGGCAAAGGCTTCGGCGGCATCGACATGACTGGCCTCGCTCAGAAAGGCGGTTCCGTCGCTTGCCACATGCGCGTGGCGCGTACCCCGGAGGCGATCCACGCCATTCGCGTTGGTGTCGCAAATGCCGACCTTATCCTTGGCGGCGATCTCGTCGTCACGGCATCGAACAAGATACTCGAGACAATCCGGCCGGATCAGACAGCAGTGGTCGTTTCGACCCACGAGATGATCACCGGCGATTTCACGAGGAATCCGAAACTCGTGGTGCCGGGAGATCGACTGTTACAGGCTATCGCCGATCGTGTACGCAAAGGACCGCTGCACGCCTTGGATGCGCACGAATACGCGGTGAAGCTCTTCGGCGACTCGATTGCCTCCAACATGTTCCTGCTGGGCTACGCGTACCAACTCGGCTTCGTGCCGATTGGGGCTGCGGCCATCGAGCAGGCCATTGAACTGAATGGTGCTGCCGTCGATATGAACCGTGCGGCGTTCCGCTTCGGCCGTCTCACGGCTCATGACAAGGCAGCCGTTGACCGTGTGGCGAAGCCGCTAGACCTGCGGGCGCGCGAGCCAGATACGCTCGACGAGATCGTTGCCCTTCGTGCCCGCCACCTCGCTGCTTACCAGGACGACGAGCTGGCATCGCGGTACCGCTCAAAGGTTGCTTGGATCGCTGGAGTGGAAAAAGAGAAAGCCCCTGGGCGGACCGGATTGGCTCTCGCCGTTGCGCGCGCGTACCATAAGCTATTGGCCTACAAGGACGAATACGAAGTCGCGCGGTTGTTTGCCGACGAAGCGTTCCAGCGCCAAATCGATGAGCAGTTCGATGGCGTGCGGGCAATGGAGTTCTATCTCGCTCCGCCGATCCTCTCCCGTTTCTTCAAGGACAAGACCACGGGCCATCCGCGAAAGATTCGACTTGGGGGCTGGATGCTTCCGGTATTTCGGTTGCTGGCCAAGGGCAAGAAGCTACGCGGAACAAAATGGGATGTGTTCGGCTATTCAGCGGAGCGCAAGCTCGAACGGCAGATGATTGCCGATTACGAGCGGTTGCTGGACGTCATTGCTGGCCGTCTTGACCAAGCCAATTATGAGACAGCCGTCGCTTTGGCTGAGCTGCCCTTAGACATCAAAGGCTTCGGCCACGTGAAGATGGCGAACTACAAGGCCGCGAAATCCCGCGAGGCCGATCTGCTGCAAGCGTTCCTGAATCCGGCTCCGGTGAAGGTGGCGGCAGAGTAGTTCACGCAAACTTAACGGCATTGGCGATATTTCCTCATTAGCCGCTTTTCCTCGCCAAGGACAGCGGGCGGAGCATGGCGTGATAACTAGGCCTTGGAGATCGCCATCATGCCTCCCCCAAAAACGCCGTTGCTGACGGTCGACTGCGTTGTACTCAACCCTCGCGGCGAGGTGCTCCTTATTCAGCGCAGGAATGAGCCGTTCAAGGGCCACTACGCCCTCCCCGGAGGCTTCGTAGACATTGGAGAGACGGTGGAAGACGCTTGCCGCCGGGAGCTGCTGGAGGAGACCGGCGTCAAAGCGGGTCGGCTAAAGCTCGTTGGCGTCTACTCGGACCCTAATCGCGATCCCCGCGGTCACACAGCTTCCGTCGTGTTCCTCACACGTGTACGCTCCACTAAGCTTGAGGCGGGGGACGACGCGGCCTCCGCCCAGTGGGTAGCAAACTGGCGCAGATTGCCGCTGGCCTTCGATCACGCCAAAATCCTGGCGGATGCGACTCGTATGGCTAAAAGCTGATCGAGTTGCCTCAACACCGCACATTGCGCAGACCACCGCAGGAACATGGCCGGCCTTCTCAGACCCGTAACCGCACTTCTCATAGCCGCGGCCATTCTTCTGATGGGGAACGGTCTGCTCAACGTGCTCATTCCAGTGCGGGCCGACGTCGAGCAGTTTTCCCGGCTTGAAATCGGTCTCCTCGGATCTGCCTATTACGCCGGTCTAGTTGCAGGCTGTTTGCTCGGACCTTTGGTGATCGCTCGCGTCGGCCATATCCGCTCCTTTGTGGCGTTCACTGCCATCGCGACGATCACGCCACTACTGCATGCGATCTTGACGGAGCCAATTTCTTGGTCAGCGCTCCGGGCACTCAACGGCCTCTGCTTCGCTGGCCTGTTCATGGGGATCGAGAGCTGGCTGAGCGGCGCGTCGACCATGGAAACACGGGGCCGCGTGCTCGCGTCATACACGGTCCTCAATCTGACAGTGGTCACGCTGGGGATGCAGATGATGGCACTTGGAAGCCCCAGCGGTTTCCAACTGTTCTCATTGGTCGCGATCCTTTACTCTCTCGCAGCCGTACCTGTTGCGCTCACCAGAACAAGCGCACCCGTTCCGCCTAAGACCGCCAAATTGCGGCTGGCCTGGCTCATTGGTGTCTCACCGGCAGCTGTTGCCGGCTGTTTCTTCAATGGAGTCGCAAACGGCGCATTCTGGGCACTCGCCCCACTTTATGGCCGCAGCGCAGGCTTCTCCGTGGCCGAGGTCGCGATGTTCATGGCATTGGCCGTTCTCGGCGGTGCCGCCAGCCAGTGGCCGATCGGCTACCTTTCGGACCGGGTCGGCCGGCGGCCGCTGTTGGTGATCCTCGGCGTCTCTGGGGCCATTGCAGGGTTTGGACTTTACGTGCTGAGCACCAGCAGCCCGGCTGCCATCCTCCCGATTGCGGTGCTCTGGGGTTGCAGTGCGTTCCCGATCTACACCCTCTGCGTGGCACACGCGAACGATCTGGTGCACAAGAAGCGCGCCGTGGAGGTTTCAAGCGGCCTGCTGCTCACCTTCTCGATCGGCGCTGTGCTTGGTCCCCTCATTGCCGGCTACACCATGAGCGTAGCGGGCCATGGCGCACTGTTCCTGCACACGGCAACAGCGCACCTTCTGATTACGCTCGTCATGCTGATCCGGGCCAAACTGCGACCGAAGTTGCCGGCAGAACATAAGGAAGGCTTCGTCGCAGTACCAAAGACCACCCCGCTCGTCTTCGAGCTCGATCCGCGTGCGGAGGGTGCCACTTCATGTGGGAGAACGACGTCGTAACCGAGCCTTCGGCTCAGGATCTCGCCGCCGAACAGCGGGCGTGATCCAGCTTCCCAGGGCCTCACGGCGACTTCTATTGATGCCCGGCCTTGCCTATCGCAGCCAAAAGACGTTTTATCCGCCTGCCCTCGGCTGGTGACCTGAACACTCCAAATCAAAACGGCAAAGCTCATGGCGATCGAAGGAAACCTCTACGCGGCATTTGAAGAGCGGTTCCGCGCCGCCGGCTCGGCAACGGCATTCTCGATACCGGGTGGCGCAGATGTGTCTTATGCCCAGCTCCTTGACGACGTGGCCCGCATGGCGAACGCGCTGACAGCACTTGGCGTGAAGCCCGGCGATCGCGTTCTGGTTCAGGTCGAAAAATCGATTCCCAACGTCCACCTGTATCTGGCAACTCTGAAGGTCGGCGCCGTCTACAACCCGCTCAACACAGCCTATACGGCTGCAGAGCTCGACTACTTCATCAGAGACGCTGAGCCAGCCCTCATCGTCGTACCAAGCGAGAAGCTTGCGCGCGTGGAGCCGATTGCGGCCGAGCTGGGAAGCTCCAAGATCGCAACCATGGAGGCGGACGGTTCCGGCTCGCTCACCGCTCTGGCCAGGGGCCAGAGCGCAGAGCATCGAACCGTCGAGCGGGATTCCGACGACCTGGCGGCCCTGCTCTATACCTCCGGCACGACAGGGCGCTCGAAAGGCGCCATGATCACGCACCGCAATCTATCCTCCAATGCCGAGGTGCTTCACGCGTACTGGGGCTTCGAGCCCGGTGACGTGTTGCTGCACGCGCTCCCGATCTTCCACACGCATGGGCTGTTCGTCGCGCTCAATACGACATTTCTCAATGCCTCGCGGGTGATCTGGCTTCCGAAGTTCGATCTCGAGGCCGTAATGCGGCTCATGCCGGAAGCAACGGTGATGATGGGCGTGCCGACCTTTTATACGCGGCTTCTTGGCAATCCCGCTTTTGGCAGAGAGCACTGCTCCCGCATGCGTCTGATCATTTCCGGTTCCGCGCCGTTGCTCGCTGAAACCCATAAGGAGTTCGAGGCGCGCACCGGGCACAAGATTCTCGAACGGTACGGCATGACCGAAGCCGGCATGATTACCTCAAATCCGTACCAGGGCGGCGAGAGGATTGCCGGTACGGTCGGCTACGCACTTCCCGGGATCTCGGTGCGGGTCGCAACGCAGGAGGGGGAGCTCCTTCCGCCAAACGAGGTCGGCGTGCTCGAGGTCAAGGGACCGAACGTCTTCAAAGGGTACTGGCGGAATCCTGAGAAGACCAAGGAGGAGTTCCGTCCTGACGGCTACTTCATCACCGGCGACCTTGCCACCATGTCCGAGGATGGCCGGGTAACGATCGTCGGCCGCGCCAAAGATCTCATCATCTCGGGCGGCTTCAACGTTTATCCTAAAGAGATCGAGGAAGAGTTGAACGCTTTGCCGGGCGTTAGCGAGTCGGCCGTGGTTGGCGTCCCTCATCCCGATTTCGGCGAAGGCGTCATCGCTATCCTGACTCCGGAGCCTGGAACCACAGTACCCAGCGAAGCCGAGGTGATTTCTGCTCTCTCCAACCGGCTGGCCAAATTCAAGCTGCCGAAGCGCGTCTTCGTCTTGAACGAGCTGCCGCGCAATGCGATGGGGAAAGTGCAAAAAGCCGAGCTACGGACCCAATTCGCTAATACGTTCACAGGATAGCAGAGCTTCCCTAGGTACGCCGCTGATGGGCACCAATGGGCTAGCAATATCCGCGGCTGGATCGCGGCAATCTAGCCCATTGGTCGAAGCATTGCCCTGGCTGAATTCGCCTTCCCTACGGGGAGGGTTGAGGAAGCCGCGCGACAATCCACGCTGCGCCCTGAAACTCGCCGAAACAGCTGCGGCCAAGGCGAGGCAAAGCCTGACGCCTTGGCCGCATTGTCCGGAATGGCGCCCTCTTTCAGGCGCCTCTGGACGCTTGATCTCCTAAGAGCTTACTTGATCGCCTGCGGATTGATCGGCGATCCTGTACCACCGGTGATGATCAGCGGCGGTCCAGCGAAGAAGAACTCATAGACGCCGTCCTCCGCGCAGTCCTCGGCGAGCTCTTTCACATAGAAGATTTCTCCCATGCAGAGCCCCATGGCCGGAATGACAACCCAGTGCCATGGCTGGTTCGCTTCCGTTGTCTCGTTCGGCCGAACCTCCACTCCCCACGTGTCGGAGCAGATCGCCGCGATTTCCTTCTCGTGGCACCAGTAGCAGTTCTCGAACTTCACGCCAGGGGCATCGCCACCGGCGTAACCGCCCCAGTCGCCCTGCTTCAGGCAGCGCTCCATCTGCCCAGTCCGGATGATGACGAAGTCGCCCCGGCGAATCTCGACGCCCTGGGCCTTGGCGCACGCATCGAGCTCATCGTTCGAGATGCCCTCGCCGTCCTCCAGCCATTCCACGCCGCGGAAACGAGCAATATCGAGAAGCACGCCGCGCCCGACCATCTTGTTCTTGGAATGCTCGATTCCCAAGACCTTCAGGCCGGTGGAGTCGATCAGCTTGGCATCGTGTCCGTTATACGCCTTATCCTCGTAGAAGATATGCCCAAGAGCATCCCAGTGCGTCGCACCCTGTACGCACAGCATGAGGGTGTCGTCCGCATAACGGATCTTGTTCCAGTCCTGTTGGCCGGCAATCGCGTCCGTACCAGTCGCCAGCATCTGGTGAATGGGGTTGAAGCGTCCACCGAAAAGACCGGTTTGCGGCCCGTTGGAGTCCAACGGAATCCCAAGAGCAAAAACCTTGCCTTTCCGGACGAGCTTTGCGGCCTCGACGATCATTTCCGGCGTGACGAAGTTGAGTGTGCCGATTTGATCGTCCTTGCCCCAGCGTCCCCAGTTCGACAGCTTCCGGCTGGCCTCCGCGATTGCTTCTTTTCCGACCTTTATGTCCATGCTCATCCTCTTCTTTTTGCGTTGCAGGAGATTTGGGTTCAGCCGAACAGAAGGTTCGGCACGAACAGCGTCAATTGCGGAAACATGACGATCACCGCCAGCGTCAATAACAGCACCAATAGGAAGGGTGCCGAGCCGGCGTAGATATCTTCGAGCGTCACCGACTCGGGTAGCGCTGCTTTCATAGCGAATACGACCATTCCGAAAGGCGGCGTAAGCAAGCCCAGCTCGATCGTGATGATCACCACGATTCCAAGCCAAATGAGGTCGTAACCCAACGCGCTCGCGACAGGGGCGATGATCGGGACCGTCAACAGCAGTATCGAGACGGAATCGAGGATCATTCCGAGGATCAAAAGCAGCACTATCAACGCGAGAAACACGATGCCCGGATGCACCTGCAGATGAATGATCCAGTCCGTAAGTACTGTCGGCAGCCTAGAAAGTGTAAGCATACGGCTGTACATTGAAGCCGCGATTAATAGGAAGAATATGCTAGCGCTAGCCTTACCCGTTTCGAGCAGCAAATCCACCATTCCGCGCGCCGAGAACTTTCGGCGGGCAACTAGCAAGCAGAAAGCACCGAACGCGCCGATTGCGCCAGCCTCGGTAGGCGTAAACATACCGCCGTAGATGCCGCCCAGAACAAGGGCAATTAGCAGATAAATCGGCCAAGGCTTCACAATGGCCAGGTAGCGCTCCCTGGCCGCAACTTGTTGGCGCTCGACACCGACACCACCAAGCCGCGGCCAGAGTGTGACCATTGCCCAGATTGCAGATGAAAGTGCTCCAGCAACCAGGAGGCCGGGAACCAAACCCGCGGCGAACAGCCGCCCAATAGATTGCTCGGTAAGGACGGCATATACGATCATCAGGATGGACGGGGGAATTAGCATTCCCAACAGGGCACTCGAAGCGACAATGCCGAGGCTAAACCGCCGGTCGTAGTTCAGCCGCTCCATTTCCGGCACTGCCAGCTTGGAGAATACAGCCGCCGATGCCACTGATACTCCGGTAATTGCCGCGAATACCGCATTGGCAACAACCGTCGCAATTCCTACGCCACCACGCACCCGCCTTAGTAACTGTTCGGCCGAAGTGAACAGTTCTCTCGTTGCTCCCGCGGCAGTGGTCAGGAGCCCCATGAATATAAAAAGTGGAATGATGGCGAATACGTAATCGGCGATTGCGCTGTATGCCGTAGTCTTCAGAAGATTGGCCCCAACGGTGAGGCGCCCTGTGATGAAGTATACGCCAGCAAAGCTGGTCAGCATCAAGGCGATGCCGATGTGAAACCCGATGAGGATCAGCCCAAAGAGCGCGGCAATCGAAATCAGGCCAATAACGGTTGCATCCATGGTAGGCGCCGGATCCTTACTTCAATGCGGTACTACGCATCTACTTCCACATCATCACGGCCGAGGATGAGACTGACTGCCTGCCGCGCATACTCAACAGCCGTCAGCGCTGACCCGCCCACAACAATAGCCCATATTGGCCATGTCGGGATCCGCACGGGATGCTCGCCTTCAAAAGCGCCGATGCGCCAAGATCGCAGCATTTCGGGGTAGCTGTAATATGCAATTAATAGCATCAATATCGCGCCTAGCACGCAATTCAGAACAAGCACGCTGCGCCGGCCAGCATCCCCCATCATGTTCAAGAGCAGCGTCGAGCGAAGGTGTTTGCCCGTCCTCAGCGTGTAGGCCATCTGCAGCCACACCATGCAGACAACGGAGAACTTCGTCAGCTCTGGGATGCCATGCAAAGGCTGGCCAAAAAACGCTCGTCCGGCGACATCTGCCGTAATCACCAGCATGATCGCAGCAATAAGAATGCTGGCTGAGAAATTTAGGGTCGAAAGTATTCGATGGTAGTGGGCCAATTCAGCCTCCGCCGGGGATAGCCGCGCCGTAATCGGCGCGGCCATTGGTTACCGATCAGCGCTCCACTTCCCAATCTCTCGGGAATTCATGACCGGCTTCTTTTAGGAGCTTTATGTAGTGATAAACGGCTTCCCCGGGCTGGCCCAGCTTCTTCATTTCTTCGTAACGCTCTTTCGGAATGTTGGGAAGCTTCGCAGCCCAAGCCTTCTTTTCTTCGAAGGTGAGCTCCTTGATCCGGAGGCCCGCCTCTTTCATTTTGGCTAGCGCCTGCTTCTGCCGTTCGGCCGTGAATTCGCCAGCGCGCTTGTTCCACTCGGCGCCGACCTCCATCATGATCTTCTGTACTTCGGGCGGTAGGCTGTCCCACGTGTCTTTGTTGATCGTCAGCAGCGGCGTTGCGATGGCACCGAATCCAGTGATGGAAAACTGCTTGGTCACCTCCTCCAGGCGGAATGACGTCACGCCATCTGGAAACATCACCCAGCCGTTATAAACGCCCGTCTGGAACGACGTATAGGCTTCATTCAGATTTGATTGCACCGGCACGACGCCGACAGACTGGACCCAAGGGATATTCGGTCCTGCAGCAGCGATTTTCTGCCCCTGAAGGTCCTCGATCTTCTCCCACTGGAACGTCGTGACCAACCCGTAGTTGCTTAGGATGCCCACTCCCACGAAAACCTGATTGTAGCGGTCTTCGAGCATCTGCTTGAGGGCCGGCACTTCTTCGTAGGTACGGCGATTGAGCTCGGCCGCCAGAATCGGATCCCCAGAACCGAAGGGCACAAAATACGAAAAGTTTTGAGCCATGAGCTTGGACGGCTCGAATGGCGTCTGCAAGTCAGCCATGTCGAGCAGGCCAGCTTCCACTGCCTCGAGACATTCACCCAGCTTACAAACCGAGCCGCCCCAGGCTTCCGTCCACTCGATTTCGTATTCGGTCTCGGCCTTTACCCGTTCGGCAAAGCGCGGCATGAAAAGCTCACGAATCGTCGTGATCCACGTTGCTGCCGCCGGATGTCCCGCGCCAATTCGCAACGAGATCTTTTCAGCGGCCGTCGCTGGCCCTGGCGTTCCCAACAATGCCAAGCCCAGCGCGCCAACAGCGGCCGTAGCGATCGCTCTCATATCTGCTCCTCCCTACTTGACGCGCTCTATCTAGAACTCGACCTTATCGCCGCCTTTGAGCGCGAGGATTTCCCGCGTCTCGTCGGGCGTTGCGACCTCGATGCCCATACCCTCAAGGATCTGCCGCACCATGCGAACCTGCTCCGCGTTGGACTTGGCGAGCCTCCCGGGTCCCGCCCAAAGCGAGTCCTCGAGCCCGACGCGAACATGAGCCCCCATCGCAGCCGCCATTGCGGCAATGCGCATTTGCGCGGCGCCGGCACCTAGCACAGACCACTGATACAGATCGCCGAACAGTCTATCGGCCGTCCGCTTCATGTGAATCACATCTTCCGGATGCGTGCCGATACCGCCAAGGATTCCGAACACCGACTGAATGAACAGAGGCGGCTTCACCAAGCCACGATCCAGGAAATGCTTGACATTATAGAGGTGAGCGATGTCGTAGCACTCGAATTCAAAGCGCGTATCGTTTCCGTAGCAGGTCTTGAGGATATACTCGATATCTTGGAAGCTGTTGCGGAAAACGAGATCGCGCGTGGCTTCGAGATGCTGCCGCTCCCAATCGAACTTAAAGGTCTTATAGCGATTCAGGAGATGATACAGGCCGAAGTTTATCGACCCCATATTGAGAGAGGCGACCTCGGGCTTGAATTGAGCGGCCGGTTTGACGCGCTCTTCCACCCTCATATACGGGCTACCGCCGGTCGTGAGATTGATAACGGCATTCGTCTGCTGCTTAATGCGTGGCAAGAACCGTGCGAACGCCTCGGGAGTCTGATCGGGCTTGCCAGTCTCCGGATCCCTCGCGTGCAAATGCAGTACGGATGCGCCGGCCGCTGCCGCCTCCAGGGCCTGCTCGACGATTTCATCGGGCGTTATTGGGAGATGCTCCGACATGGACGGAGTATGGATCGCGCCCGTAACTGCACACGTAATTATGGCTTTCCGTGCTTTTGCCATCGCGTTGCTCCTAACCGCCTTTCGAAGTCCGATCGCTCGCCGACGTCCGCTTGACTGTGCTAGTGAGCAATTGTTCACTATTTTACGAAGGTGTCAATCGTCTCTCGCGGGATTATTTTCATACTCAGCCACTGTGGGCCAACGGCGGAGAGTGCTTTGACTGAACGGAGCGACATCCCCACAAAGTTGCAGGAAGCAAGACCTACACCGGTTGATGGATCTGGGCGCAAGCTCAGGAAGCGCATCCGCATGTCGCCCGAGGAACGCGAGCGGATGATCCTAAAAGGCGCAATGCAGTTCTTCGCCGAACGCGGTTTCGCCGCTGATACGCGCGAGCTGGCACGAGGTCTCGGCGTCTCGCAATCCCTGATCTATAAGTACTTCAGCAATAAGCGGGAGCTGTTGGATCGGGTCTATGAGGAAACGTTCGTATCGCGCTGGAAAGAGGACTGGGAACCCTTTCTCCGCGACCGATCCATTCCTTTCGAGGAGCGGCTGCGAAAGTTCTATTTGGACTACGCTTCCGTCGTCAACGACAAGATCTGGATTCGGATTGCCTTGAGATCCAGCTTGGCAGGGCACCGTCTGACGCGGCGCTACATCGTCAACTATATCGATCGACTGTTGCACGTGATTGCCCGTGAACTGCGCCACGAGCAAGGATTGAGAACATCCGGCCCTCTCAGCGCTCTAGAACTCGAGCTTGCCTGGCATCTCCACTCTACCCTGATCTATTATTTGATCCGCCGGGAAGTGCATGGAGTAACTGTTTGCAACGATATTGCGGCCGTAGTGAATACAATTGTGACCAATTTTCTGTACGGGATCCAAAAGAAGCCCACATAACCAGCCGGCTAGCTCTACAAAATTACCTCTCCCCGCCGGGGGAGAGGTCAAAATAGTATACAGCTTACGCCGTGCGGTGAGACACGTTTTTCACTACTGTGTAATGGCACAGGCCTTCAGTTCCGCCTTCGCGTCCGTAGCCGCTTTCCTTCACGCCGCCGAACGGCGTTTCCGCAACCGAGGCCACGAAATGATTGATCGATAGGTTGCCAGCTTCGATATTTTCGCTCAATAGATCGGCATTGCCTGCTGACTGCGTGAATGCATAGGCGGCAAGGCCATAGGGAAGCGCGTTGGCTTTCTCGATCGCCTCCTCGATCGTCTTTACCGGATTGACGAGCGCCAGGGGACCAAACGGCTCCTCACGCATGACCCTGGCTTCGTCCGGCACTTCCGCAAGTATGGTCAGCGGAAAATAATATCCTCGATTGCCGACTCTACTGCCACCGGTGAGCACTTTCGCTCCGTGTGACTTTGCATCCCGTACAAAATCCGTCATAGCATCGAGCCGTCGCTCATTTGCGAGCGGACCCATTTCTGTCGCGGGATCGAGACCATTACCTAGCCTTACCTGCGCTGCTTTTTCCGCAAAGGCTTCGAGGAACTGCTGGTAAACCCGCTCGTGAACGAACCAGCGCGTCGGGGATACACAAACCTGACCGGCGTTTCGCGACTTGCCCGCCACCGATGCCGCAGCCGTTGCCACGGGGTCCGCATCCTCGCATACGATCACAGGTGCGTGCCCGCCGAGCTCCATAATCGCGGGTTTCATGTGCTGGCCGGCCATTGCGGCGAGATGCTGGCCGACCGTGATCGAGCCGGTAAACGTCACTAGCCGAATAGCTGGCTCCGGAATTAGATAATCCGAAATAGCCGCGGGCTTTCCGAAAACCAAATTGAGTACGCCCGGCGGCACACCAGCGTCAACGAACGCGCGGGCGAGCTGCACGGCGCCGCCAGGCGTCTCCTCGGATGCCTTGAGAATGATCGAGCATCCCGCAGCGAGCGCCCCTCCCACCTTGCGCGCCGGAGAACTCACTGGGAAGTTCCAGGGTGAAAAGGCAGCTACTGAACCGATAGGTTGGCGCAGAACAGTATGGCGCATGCCAGGCTCTGCTGGGATGACGCGTCCGTAAATGCGCCGCCCTTCGTTGGCGTCCCATTCAATGATATCAGCTGCACGCAAGACCTCGAGCCGCGACTGTGCAATTGGCTTACCCTGTTCAAGGGTCATCGTGACTGCAAAGTCCTCGACTCGCTCCCGCATCAACGCTGCAGCCTTGGTGAGAATCTCGCAGCGTTTCGCAGGAGAGGTGCGCCGCCAAATGCGAAATCCCTCAATTGCAGCTGTGACCGCGGCTTCCAAATCTTGTTCCAGCGCATGTGGAACGGTGCCAAGGATCGATTCATCGGCCGGATTGATCACCGGTTCGCCTTCCCGGTCGATCCACTCCCCGCCGATTAAAAGTTTCAGTTTCGGGTAATCTGCCATGATCTCTCCTGCCTAGCTTGTGTGCTTTCGTTTTGGGCTACCGCGCCTTAACGATCCAAGTATCAGCTCCTTGGCTTTCAGCATAACTTGCGGCTGCCCACCGAAGTCGCGAGTCAGGCGCACCGCTGCTTCCATAAGCAGTTCCGACATGCGAGCGACGTTTTTGTCATCGAAACGCTCCCGAGGACCCGAAACGGAAAGCGCGCCGATCAGATTTCCATCAGCCCCGAACACCGGACATGCCAATCCCGCACAATGCGGATCACGCTCGCCATGAGATACAGCAATAAAGCGCTCCCGAATGCGCTCGAACTCCTTACCTTGCTGACCCCAAAATGCGAGAATGACCTTTCCGGCAGCTCCCCGGTCAAGCGGCAGTAGCATCCCTACGCTGACGGCGTCGAGCGTCGAGTGAAGGGAATCCAACCGAAACAGGCATAGCCGCTGGCTCGCATTGTGCCGGACATGAAACGACGGGCTTTCGGTGCCTTGCGCAACAAGATCCCGCAGCACCGGCATAACACGATCATGCAAGTTGCTCGCTCGTTGGTAAGCAGCCCCTAAGCGCAAGAGAGTCGGACCTAGAAAATAACTGCCATCGGGGTTGCGTGTGATGTAGCCGAATGCCTGCAACGAGGCGATCAACCGGAGCAACGTGCTCTTGTACAGCCCTGTCTTCTTCGACAGTACAGCAAGCGTTAGCGGCTCAGGGCTCTCTTCGAATGCATTTAAAATAATGAGGGCGCGGTCTACGGCAGCAACACCTTGAGCGGGAGTATCTGCTTTCTCAGGCAAGGTTCACGAACCTAATCGCGCCTATGCCCACGCGAAAGCAGGCAGTGAGCCAAGCACCCCGGCGGTGCATCCTCACCCATGAGAGTTGGCAGCCTCTCGAACGCAACAGCGAAGTCATTCGTGGATCCTAGATTTGGTTCATCAGCGGGCGTCAACACGAATTCTCCTGTTCTGCTGTACAGAACGGTGTTCTATTTGTAGCAACGTCTCGCCCGGGAGACAAGGGCCACCGCACACGGAAGCTGCTGATGTAAGATCAAAAAGGGCGCAATGGATCGGTCCCGCTTCGGTCAGCGGAGGAATCCGGCCAACACTCCGCTTTCGAGACACGAGAATCCCCACATTTGAAGCTGCATGAAAGCGGCTTCAAAGGCTGACTTCCATCGTCCCAATAGCCAAAAGAGCGTTGAAAAGGATAAGAGCGCCAGCAGCTATTACTGGCGCTCTACTCATCTCCACGCTTGAAACTCAAGCTTCGCTTATTCTTGTCTTAATCTACATCGGAAAACGCGCGCAGCTCGGTACTCTAGTCGTAGGTCCGTTCGTCGGCGATGATCTTTCCATCGTTGGGCAAGCTGCCTGGCGGGGTCAACTCGACCACGCCCCTGAGCTTCGTCACATCCTGAAGTGTTTCGGCCACGCGAGAGGCTAGCGCTGGGTCTTGAGTTTCTGCCTCTGCCTTCAGAGTCATCGTATCCTGCTCGCCACTGCGGCCCACGACCAGACGTACACGGCCGAGTTCCGGATGTCGTTTAGCTACGGCTACTACTTGGCTCGGGTGCACGAACATACCTTTGACCTTGGTGGTCTGGTCAGCGCGTCCGAGCCAACCCTTGATGCGCATGTTCGTGCGACCACAAGGGCTAATACCTTCCATGACGGCTGAGAGGTCACCCGTGGCCAGCCGGATCATCGGGTAGTCGCGGTTGAAGCAGGTGACCACCACCTCGCCGACCTCGCCTGGTGGCAGTGGATCGCCCGTACCCGGTTGAACGATTTCGACGATAACGCCTTCCTCGACAATCATCCCATCGAGAGCTGAACTCTCGTAAGCGATCACACCGACGTCTGCCGTGGCGTAGGTTTGAAATACGGAGATGCCGCGCTCCTTGTATTCCTGCCGCAGCGAAGGAAAAAGCGCCCCTCCGGATACGACCGCTTTCTGAAAAGACTTGATCTCTCGCCCTGCCTCTCTGGCCTTGTCGAGCAGGATCTTGAGATAATCCGGCACCCCGACATAGGCCGTCGGCTTGAGTCTGGTGATGGCCTCGATCTGTTGCTCGGTATTGCCCGGGCCGGCTGCAATCACGGTACAGCCCAATGCCCGAGCCCCAGCGTCCATGATCCAGGCGCCTGGCGTCAAATGATAGGAGAACGTATTGTGGACGATGTCACCCTTGCGGAATCCGGCGGCGAACAGCGCTCGAGCCGAACGCCACCAATCAGCGCCGAACCCTTCCGGCTCGAAAATTGGGCCCGGTGACATGTAGATGCGGGCCATCTCTGACGGAGCCGCCGTAGCGAAACCTCCGAACGGCAGCTGCGCAGCCTGAAGCTCAGGAAGGGACGACTTGCGCAGGATCGGAACTGTGGCCAGTGCCTCGCGGCTGGTGATGGACGCCGGCTCGACATCAGCGAGATGCCGGGCCCACCCGGGCGACAAGTCCTTTGCACGCTGGATAAGGCTCGGCAAGAGATTGAAGAGAGCAATTTCCCGCTGCTCTGGATCGCGGGTCTCGAGCTGATCGAAGTGCGCAGACGTCATGATCTCCTCGGAAGGTGGGAATCACCGATGGACGAATTATCCCATCCGGCGAGCGAGAATGTGTTGCCGCAGATCACCAGATCTGCCTTTTCGCGAAGTCACTCGGCCCAGAATTACCGATAGGACACCATCGATCAAGCGAGCCAACGCTTTCGCCGCTTGTAGGACTTGGCTTCGCGGAAGCTCCTGCGATGACCGCCACCGATGCCGAGATAGAACTCCTTCACATCTTCGTTCTCGCGCAGCTCTTCCGCCTTGCCATCGAGCACGATCCGTCCACTTTCAAGAATATAGCCATATGTGGCGTACTTCAGCGCGATGTTGGTATTTTGCTCAGCGAGCAAGAAGCTGACGCCCTCTCGCTGGTTCAGATTGTGAACGATATCGAAGATTTCCTCGACGATTTGCGGGGCGAGACCCATGGAGGGCTCATCGAGAAGGATCATCTTAGGCCGCGACATCAAAGCGCGGCCGATCGCAGTCATTTGCTGCTCGCCCCCGGATGTGTAGCCGGCGATGCTGTTCCGGCGCTCTTTCAGCCGTGGAAAGTAACTGTAGACCTTCTCCAGATCCTCGGAGATAGCTGCGCTGCCGTCACGGCGCGTGAAAGCTCCCGTCAGCAGATTCTCTTCCACCGTGAGGTGCCCGAAACAGTGGCGGCCTTCCATCACCTGGATGCAGCCGCGCCGCACGAGATCGTTGGGCGTAAGGCCGTCGACGCGTTCGCCCTTGAACTCGATCGTTCCTTTCGTGACCTCCCCGCGTTCTGAGCGGATGAGGTTTGAAATCGCCTTGAGTGTCGTCGATTTTCCCGCCCCGTTGGCACCCAAAAGCGCGACCACGCCACCTTCCGGCACCTTCAACGACACACCTTTCAACACGAGGATCACGTGGTCGTAGATCACCTCGATATTGTTGACGGAAAGAATTGGGGCAGCGGACGTCATATTTCACCAAGGCGAACCAGAAAATCGATAGGCAGCAAATAGGGACGCCGTTCGCAGAACGAAACGTCCCTATTCGCAACTCTTAGTTCACGATCCGCTCCTCTCAGCTCTCTTTAGAGCAGTCCCGCGGCGTGATTCCTTTTTCCTTGGCGTACGCCGCGGCGGTGTCCTTGACCAACGGAGCCAGGATCGAATCGTCGGCTTCGTACCAGTCGGAGATCACATTCCACTGCTTCCCATCCCACTGGTGGAGACGTGCGAAGCGCGCGCCTTCGTGATCCTCACACGAGAACTTCAACGGCCGCATCATGCCTTCGAAGCCAAGCTCCTTTAAGCGCTCCTCGGTCAAATTGAGGTTCTCGAAGCCCCAGCGGATTTGCTCGCCGGTCAGCGGCTTCTTGCCGAATTTTTCCTGCGCGGTGCGAATCGCCTCTACGCCAATCATGGAGTCGATCACGCCACGGTTATAAAGGACATGTCCAACGTCCTCGGGTTGAGCCATGCCCAGCCCCTTGGCGTAGACGTATTTTTCAATTTCAGCATGGACTTGGAACTTGCCGGCCCCATGCTGCAGCATCAAGGCCTTGTAGCCCTTCGCCTGATCGCCAGCGGGTGTCACATCCGGCTCCGCACCGGACCACCAGACGCCGATGATCTTGTCACGCGGATAAGCAACGGCGGCAGCCTCCTTGATGGCAGTCGAGTTCATCACGCCCCAGCCCCACAGTATCACGTAGTCGGGGCGGTTCTGGCGAACCTGTAACCATTGGGACTTTTGCTCGACACCCGGGTGCGTGACAGGAATCAACAGAAGCTGAAAACCGTTCAGCTGCGAGCGCTTCTGCAGAAGCGGAATCGGCTCCTTGCCGTACGGGCTATCGTGGTAAACAAGAGCGATCTTTTTGCCCTTGAGCTTATCCATGCCGCCCAGCTCGTGGGCGATATGCTGGATGGCCACATCGGCGGCAGTCCAGTACGTGCCAAGGGCGATGAAATTCCAAGTAAATACCGATCCATCGCGGCTATCGGAGCGACCGTATCCCGTCGTCAGCAGCGGGATTTTGTCACCCGGCGCCTTTTCCGTCAGCGCGAAGGTAATGCCCGTCGAAAGAGGTGAGAAGTAAGCAGCACCCGTTGGACCTTTATTCTTGAGACGCTCGTAGCACTCCACGCCTTTGTCCGTGGCGTAACCCGTCTCGCACTCCTCCATAATGATCTTGACGCCGTTGATACCGCCATCTCGCTCATTAATCAGGTTGAGATAATCAGCGGCGCCGTTGGCAAATGGAATGCCGTTGGGTGCGTATGGACCTGTACGGTAGACGAGCCTCGGGATGAACTGCTCATTCTGTGCTTCTGCCGGAACGGCTGCCGCCGCAGCTACCACGGCAGCCGCTGCCAAAGCCCAACTCTTGCGAGCCATACTTCTTCTCCTCCTTGGTTTGGCCCGGAGTAACCGGACCCCTCCATGCGGGCCTTGTTGTTCTTCAGGCTCCGGCCTGCCGCTCCGCCCTGCAGGCCTCGCCCTTTTCTCGAGCCGCCCTAATAGGGGAACGGCCAGAGTCTCAGTTTCTCCTTCGCGATAGCCCACAGCCGGGCGAACCCATGTGGCTCCACGATCAGAAGAAAACAAATCAGCGCACCGGTGATGATGAACACGAGGTGCGACACGGTCTCAACGGACAAGGGAACACCCATCGCGTGGGGCACCTGATCCAGAAAAATGGGTAGGATGAGAATGAACGCCGCTCCCAAAAAACAGCCTAGGATCGAGCCCAAACCACCGATGATCACCATAAACAGCAGCTGGAAGGAGCGGTCGATATTGAATGTGAGCGGCTCCCAAGAGCCTAGGTGTACAAAGGCCCACAATGCGCCCGCCACCCCGATGATGAAGGACGAAACAGCAAAAGCCGATAGCTTCGCGTAGAGCGGCCGGATGCCCATCAGCTCCGCAGCAATGTCCATATCGCGGATTGCCATCCATTGGCGCCCGATGTTCCCGCGCGTCAAATTCTTGGCGATGAAAGCGAACACGGTGACAAACATCAGCGCCAGCATGTAACGCTCCGCTGGCGTATTCACGACCCAGCCGAAAAAGTTCAGCTGCGGGGCATTCACAGAGCCGGACGGTGTGTAGTTCGTGAACCACTGCACGCGCAGGAAGAGCCAGTCGAAGAAGAATTGCGCGGCCAGCGTCGCGACCGCGAGATAAAGACCCTTGATTCTCAGGCTCGGTGCTCCGAACAGGATTCCAACGAGCGCCGCCATGCCACCGCCGAGCAGGATGGAAACGAGCAACGGCAGCTCAGGGATGCGTAGGGAAAAATTGTACGCCGCATAGGCGCCAATAGCCATGAAGGCGCCGCCGCCGAGAGATATTTGCCCGCAATATCCGGTTAAGATGTTTAGCCCGATTGCGGCTAGAGACAGTATCAGAAACGGGATCAGGATGGCCTTGAAGATGTAGTCGTGCCCAAAGGGACCGACTTCGAATTGAGCTAAGAGCGGAACGCCGATAAAGGCAAAAGCAAGGAGGGCGCCGAAAGCAATTCGATCCTGGCGAATCGGAAAGATCGCCATATCGGCGGCATAGCTTGTCTTGAACTGTCCGGCTTCGCGGTAAAGCACGACGCGCCTTTCCTCCTCAAATCCGCTCTATGATGCGCTCGCCAAACAGCCCCTGCGGCCTCACCAACAGCACGAGGAGAGCGAGAACATACGCAAACCAGTACTCGATGCCGCCTCCGATGAGGGGTCCGAGATAAATCTCGGCGAGCTTTTCACCCGCACCAATGATGAGCCCGCCGACGATGGCACCGGGAATAGACGTAAAGCCCCCAATGATCAGAACTGGCAGCGCTTTAAGGGCCAGGAAAGTGATCGAGAACTGAACGCCGAGCTTCGTTCCCCAGACGGTCGCAGCGACCAGCGCCACGAGACCCGCAGCGAGCCAAACCACGAACCAGATCCAGCTGATTGGAATACCGACTGACTGCGCGGCCGCATGGTCGTCAGCCACGGCACGAAGGGCGCGTCCGGTTTTTGTCCATTGGAAGAACACCGCAAGCCCCGCCACCAGCACGCCGGCGATGACCCCACCCCACACGTCAAGCTTGCTGATCAAAAGCCCGCCCGGGAAAACCTCCTCGAGCACGATCCAAACGTCTGTCGGGTAGAGCTGTAGCGGATAGACATCAGAGCCGAACAGCATCTGCGCTGCACCCTCGATGATGAAGGTTGCGCCGATGGTCGACATGAAAAGCGTGAGCTCGTTCTGGTTCACAAGCGGACCGAGCACGTAGCGCTCGATGAGCCAAGCAGTAATCGCCATGATTGCGCCCGCAAAAAGCAGAGCGCCTATTACAGCGATTTCAAACGGTAAGCCGTTGGCAATAAGCAGATTGAGCGATCGAACGAGCGCAAGACCTGCAAGCAGCACCATCGCCCCTTGCGCAAAATTGAAGACGCCCGAGGCTTTGAAGATCAGCACAAAGCCGAGCGCGACCAGCGAGTAGAGCATGCCGGACAGCAACCCGCCGATCAAAACCTCGACAAATGGACCTAGGCCTTCCACTCAATTCCCCCAGGACTGCTCAACGACTATTGGGACGCGCTAATCCGCTCAAATGCTCGAAAGGAGAGGACAGCTGGCATTAGGCGTCTGTTTGCTTGAAGCTGCATTCAGCGGGCCACACCGAGGTAAGCGTCGATGACCTTCTGATCGTTTTGAACTTCCTCCGGCGTGCCGTCGGCAATCTTCACACCGTAATCCAACACGACCACACGATCGGAAAGGTCCATCACGACTCCCATATCGTGCTCGATCAGCGCGATTGTCGTCCCGAACTGATCGTTGACATCGAGGATGAAGCGACACATGTCCTGCTTCTCTTCGAGGTTCATGCCCGCCATTGGCTCATCGAGCAGCAGGAGCTCCGGCTCCATCGCGAGCGCCCGCCCGAGCTCGACGCGCTTTTGCAGGCCATATGGCAGCTTGCCCACGGGCGTCTTTCGAATGTGCTCGATCTCAAGAAAATCGATAATGCGCTCGACGACCTCGCGATGGCGGATCTCCTCCTTCTGCGACCAACCCCAATAAACGGCCTGACCGAGAATGCCGGTGCGCATTTTGAGCGTCCGCCCGGTCATGATGTTGTCGAGCGTCGACATGCCTCTGAACAGGGCGACGTTCTGGAAGGTGCGGGCGATACCCTGGCTGGCGGCAATATGGGGCCGCATATGCTTACGGCGCTGGCCCTTGAATGTGATCGTGCCCTCTTGCGGATGGTAGAATCCGTTGATGACGTTGAGCATCGACGTCTTGCCGGCGCCGTTCGGGCCGATGATGGCGCGAATTTCGCCTTTGCGAATGTCGAAAGACACATTGCGAATCGCCGTCACACCGCCGAAACGCAGCGAAACGTTTTCGACGGCGAGCAGAACCTCGCGCTCCATTGGTCGCGACGGGGCCGAGGGTTGCTCGAGAACTTCGGAAGCAACTGCTGTCACTCAGCCGCCTCCTTGATAGCCGGAACGGCCGGCTCATGGAGCTTCATGTCCACAATCCTGACGTTGCCCTCAATCATGCCCTTACGACCGTCTTCGAAAGTTACCTCCATTCGGATGTGGCACTCCTTGGAGCCGTCATAGAGCGCGCGGATCAGCGGGGCGTAGCGCTCCGCGATAAAGCCACGGCGGACTTTTTGCGTGCGGGTCAGCTCGCCGTCGTCAGCATCGAGCTCTTTCGGCAGCACAAGGAAGCGCCGGATCTGCGAGCTGGCCATTTTCGGCTCCTGCGCGAGCATGGCGTTCACTTCGTCCACGCGCCGTTCAATCATCGCGTAGACTTCTGGATGTGCCGCCAGCTCCTGGTAGCTCGCGTAAACGACATTGTTGCGCTCAGCCCAGCTGCCCACCGAGACGAGATCGATGTTGACGAACACCGTCACGAAATCGCGTCCGTGACCAAAGGCAACAGCCTCCTTGATCTCGGGAAAGAACTTCAGCTTGTTCTCGAGATACTTCGGTGCGAACAGAGAACCGTCCTTTAGCCGTCCGACGTCCTTGGCTCGATCGATGATTACGAGGTGGCCGCGAGTATCGAAAAAGCCCGCATCGCCACTGCGGACCCAACCATCTGGCGTTTTTACCTCGGCGGTTGCCTCTTCATTCTTGTAGTAGCGCTGGAATACGCCCGGGCTGCGATAGAGAACCTCGCCACTGTCGAGAATTTTGATATCAACGTCTGGTGCGGGCGGGCCGACGGTGTCGGCGTAGATTTCACCGTCGGGCTGCATCGTGACGTAAACGGTCGCTTCCGTCTGGCCGTATAGCTGTTTCAGATTGATCCCGAGCGACCGGTAGAACTTGAAAATTTCTGGTCCGATTGCCTCGCCGGCCGTGTATCCGATCTTGAGCCGGCTCAATCCAAGTCGATTGCGCAGCGGTCCGTAAACAAGCTTGTCACCGATCCAGTAGAGCACCCGATCCGAGAACGGAACGGACTTACCCTCTAGAATGGGTTCTCCGCACCGGCGCGCGACCTCCATGAACCGGTCGAACATCCACCGCTTGAGGCGGCCCGCATCCTGCATCCGAACAAAAATATCGGTCAGGCCCGCTTCGAACCGGCGCGGCGGCCCAAAGAAGAACGTCGGCCCGATTTCCCGGCGGTCCTCGACTGTAGTCTCGATACTTTCCGGGCACGCGACGCAGAATCCGGCAGCGTAAGCCTGCGCATAGGAAAAGATGTGATCGCCCACCCAGGCCATCGGAAGATAGGCGATAATCTCTTCCTTCTCGGTAAGCTTGTCGAAAGCGTTTGCATTGAGCGCAGTGCGGATCAGGTTCTCGTGACTAAGAACGACACCTTTGGGATTGCCGGTGGTGCCTGATGTATAGAGGATGACGCTGTCGTCGCTGCCCTTGCCCTGGGCAATCTCGTCGAGCCACCACTGGGCAGTGCTTGGGTTCGTCTTCAGCTCCTCACGGCCAAGCTTCTGTACATCAACGAAAGAGTGCATCCGCGTATGGTCGTACTTGTTTAGACCACGCGGATCCTCGTAGATGACGCGGCGGAGGGTCGGGAGCTGATCCGACAAAGACAGAATCTTATCGACCTGCTCCTGATTCTCGACGACAGCGAACGTGATGCCAGCGTGACTGAGGACGTAAGCCATTTCGGCCGCCACGGCGTCCTGATATACAGGCACCGGAATGGCACCGATGCTCTGAGCAGCTGCTAACGTCCAGTATAGCTGCGGCCGGTTGTCGCCGATAATGGCGACCGTCTCACCCCGCTTCAGACCCAGCATATAGAGACCGATGGCAAAGGCCCGAATCTCGTCGCACGTCTGCGACCAGGTCCAGGTCTGCCAGATCCCAAGGTCCTTTTCCCGATAGGCCGGACGAGAGGCGAACTTCACCGAATTCCGAAGCAAGAGCTTCGGCATAGTGTCGAACTCGCCCAAATACGCGAGAGACGGATTCGTCCCTTTCACGCGAGCACTCCCTCCCTTGCACACCGGCGCTTGTTCTTTATCTGCTGCCGGTAAGTATCTGCTGTCAGTAAATATTGGTGTGGCTCAGGATGCAAGCGCGGCTTTCGAATAGGCTGACGAACAGTTGCCGCGGGGCGTATGGTGCGGAGGGCATCTCGAAGTAGGGAGCAGCATGCGGCGACAATCGGCTGGATTATCAGCCGCGCCGCTCCTAGGATGCCGGCCAAACAACATATTCCGGCACCGGAGACGAGGACAATGGCGGAAGAGCTATATCATTTCATCGGTGGAAAGAGGGTCAAGGGAACGAGCGGACGGTTTGGTGACGTCTACTGGCCGATGACGGGCGAGGTGGCGGCACGCGTGCCGCTCGCGACGCGGGAGGAGGTCCGGGCCGCGGTCGAAAATGCCAAGGCGGCCCAGCCAGCCTGGGCAGCGACCAATCCGCAACGCCGCGCCCGTGTGCTGATGAAGTTTATCGAGCTCGTTGCTCGCGACAACGATAAGCTCGCCGACAAGCTGGCCCGCGAGCATGGAAAGACGATCGCCGACGCAAGGGGTGACATTCAGCGTGGCATCGAGGTGGTCGAGTTCGCGATCGGCGTTCCGCACCTTATGAAGGGCGAGTTCACGGAAGGTGCCGGGCCGGGGATCGACATCTACTCCATGCGCCAGCCGCTCGGCGTCGTCGCCGGCATCACGCCGTTTAACTTCCCGGCCATGATTCCGATGTGGAAGTTCGCCCCGGCGATCGCCTGCGGCAACGCGTTTATTCTAAAGCCGTCGGAGCGTGATCCCTCCGTGCCGTTGATGCTGGCCGAGCTGATGATGGAGGCTGGCCTGCCGCCGGGCATCCTCAACGTCGTCAACGGCGATAAGGAGGCGGTCGAGGCCATCCTCGACGATCCGGACATCATGGCTGTGGGCTTTGTCGGCTCAACACCAATTGCGGAGTACGTCTACACCCGCGGTTGTGCGGCCGGGAAGCGGGTCCAGTGCTTCGGCGGCGCAAAGAACCACATGATCATCATGCCTGACGCCGACATGGATCAGGCCGTCAACGCCCTGATTGGAGCAGGCTACGGGTCTGCCGGCGAGCGTTGCATGGCCGTTTCGGTCGCCGTCCCCGTTGGCCAGAAGACCGCGGACCTGCTTATCGAGCGGCTTATCCCACGCGTGGAAAACCTCAAGATCGGTCCTTCAACGTCGGAGGATGCCGACTTCGGTCCGCTCGTTACCAAGCAGCATCTGCAACGGGTCAAGGATTACGTCGCACTGGGCATCGAGGAAGGTGCCAAGCTGCTGGTCGACGGCCGTGATTTCCGCCTGCAGGGCTATGAGAACGGATTCTACATGGGCGGCTGTCTGTTCGACGAGGTAACGCCCAACATGCGAATCTACAAAGAGGAGATCTTCGGCCCAGTCCTCTCAGTTGTGCGCGCCAAGACTTACGAGGAAGGCCTTCGCCTCGCCTCCGATCACGAATACGGCAACGGCGTTGCCATCTTCACACGCGACGGCGATACAGCGCGCGATTTCGCGGCCAAAGTGAATGTCGGTATGGTGGGTATCAACGTACCGATCCCGGTGCCACTCGCCTACTACACCTTCGGCGGATGGAAGCGCTCAGCGTTCGGCGATCTCAACCAGCACGGTCCGGACAGCATTCGCTTCTATACCAAGACGAAGACGGTCACCTCCCGCTGGCCCTCGGGCGTGAAGGAAGGTGCGGAGTTCGTGATGCCGACAATGAAGTAAGTATAGCGGCTTTCAAGCCGCTAAACGCTCTCTTCCGACGCGAGCCGCCCCGAGGCGGCTCGTGACATTTCCGATTGAGCCCGTGGGGCTGAGAAACGTTTCAACTTTTCCGTTCTGAGAATGCCGCGCTGATCTCGTTTTGAATGTCGAGCGCGGCTTTCCGCCGATCCGGCGCCGTGAGAATCGGCCGCCCGACGACAAGATGATTGGCGCCGGCCAAAATGGCTTCCCTCGGGGTCATTGCGCGCGCCTGATCGTCAGTCGTGCTGCCACTCGGACGAATACCCGGCGTAACAATGGTAAACTTTTCGTCGGTCGCCTGCCTTATGGCCTGCGCCTCCAGTCCGGAAGCAACCACTCCGTCGATCCCGACACCGTAAGCCATCCTCGCCCGACGCAGGGCGAGGTCATGCGGGCTCTCTGATACTCCCTGCTCCGCCAAATCTTCCCCAGTGAGATTGGTGAGAACAGTCACGCCCAGAAGCTTGAGAGCGCTCGATCCCTTGCCCTCCTGGGCAGCTTGCAGCGTCTTACGATCGACCGCGTGAATGGTCAGGAAGTTGACGCCCAATTTCGCAACGTTCCGCACGGCCTTCTCGACGGTATTGCCGATGTCGAGAAACTTCATATCCAAGAACACGAGCTTACCGTCGTCGCGCAGCTCCCGCGCCAGGCGTAGGCCGCCGTTGAAAAGCAGCTCCAGACCGATCTTGTAGAAGTTCACGGCATCGCCGAGCTCGCCAACAATGGCGGCGGCCTCGTCATAGGAGGGGACATCAAGTGCTACGATCAGCGCACGGGAGACATCGGCGTCTGTTTCAGGATCCTGCATCAACGTCCCTTCCTTTGCCTCTTTCGAGCACCACCCTGCTGCGCTGCAATATCGGGCCGCTCAAACATGGCACCGCAACGCTCACAAGGCGCGCCTTGGCGTCGTGAACTAGGCTCCATGCAATACCCTCGCGGCCCGCGCAAGTCTGCCGACGATACCCTTCAGCTGCTCTTGTAAGGCCTTATCCTTCAAATGCCCCTTTTCGTCGAAAGCGTCAGCCGCGTAAGGCACGGAGAGTTGATCCGGCAACACCAGTGCCTGCAGGCCAACAGCTAGGACCTGCCGGAGGGCAAGTAACGCGCGCATGCCACCGAATCGGCCCGGCGAGGCAGATACAATTGCAAAGACACGCGTCTTGAATACCTGGAGCGGCGGCTCCCCCTCAAATCGCACCCGCGAAACCCAGTCGAGGGTATTCTTGAGAAGCGGGGTGATCGAAGCGTTGTACTCCGGCGCCGCGATCAGGATGCCATCGTGAACCTCCATGAGCGCACGTAGCTTGCGCGCGTTCTCGGGCACGCCATCCCCGCGTTCCAAATCACCGTCGTACAAGGGCATCGGATAATCGCCGAGATCGGCAAAGGTCGCCGCGATGCCGTTCGCTTCGGCGATTTGGGCTGCAAGCCGAGCCAATTTCTTGTTGTGGGAGCCTTCGCGGGCGGAGCCTGCAAAGAATAAGAGCTTCTGCCTATGGGGCATACGTCCGGGGCCCGTCGCTGTCGGTGACCCTACGGATTATCCATGCCCGGTCCGAGCTGTCGAGGCCCCACGTCTAACCCACGCGCAGGACAGTTGGTACGCGGAACCGTTTACGCAGAGGCCTGTGTTCGAGCTTCACCTTCGCTTTGGGGCTTCATGCTCTCCAAAGAGATTACACCATCCTGGCCAGCAAGACTTTGGAGCTTGCTTTTCATCCGGAGCATCATGTCCAGCAGCTGCTTCCGCTCAGTAATTGAGAATTCGCTGAGGGCTTCATCGACGGTGCTTTCCGCTACGGGCCAAATAGATGCGTAGACGCGGTTTGCCCGGGGTGTCAGGAAGATGCGCTTAACCCGGCGATCCTTCTTGTCCGGCCGCCTTTCAATCCACTTCTTGGCTTCCAGCCGATCGAGGAGGCGGCACGCCGTAGCTTTCTCGATTTCGAGGAGCTCAGCTACCTCCGACTGGCTGAGACCCGGACGGCGATGCAGCCGAGTAACAGCCAGCCACTGAGCGCGTGTCAGACCCAATTTGCGCACGCGGCGGTCGCAGACCGTGCGCAGGAGACGCGCTATATCGGCAATGATGTAGCCGACATAGGCCTGATCATTGAAAGACATAGAAATAAGTCCGCTCGCCCGCTATCCCAAAAATTGCAACACCAATGTTACGCTTTTCGAAAGCAAATTGAAATACTGGTAATACGGATTATCCGAGTGCATATTGTGGATAGCACAGCTTATGAGCGAAATCGCTCAGCCGTCTCGCCACTCCCAACCGGCGAGTCTAGGCTGTGTCGAGCCTAACCGGGATACCCGCCGCGGCCATGTACCTCTTTGCATCACCGATGGTGTAGGTTCCGAAGTGGAAAATGGATGCCGCCAGGACCGCACTGGCGTGCCCGAGCTTCACTCCCTCCACGAGATGGTCGAGTGTACCGACGCCGCCTGAAGCGATGACGGGAACACTGACCGAATCAGCCACGGCCCGGGTCAGCTCCACGTCGAACCCAGTCTTCGTGCCGTCGCGATCCATGGACGTGAGGAGGATTTCGCCGGCACCGAGCTCCACCACCTCCTGCGCATACTGGATCGCATCGATGCCGGTCGCATTGCGCCCGCCATGGGTGAAGATTTCCCAGCGATCCGGCTCGCCCGGCTGTGAAACCTTCTTGGCATCGATCGCAACAACGATGCACTGCGCGCCGAACTTCTCCGAGGCCTCGCGCACCAGCTGCCGGTTTCTCACCGCGGCCGTGTTGATCGACACCTTGTCGGCACCGGCTTCCAACAGGCGGCGGATATCCTCCACTGTTCGCACACCACCGCCGACTGTCAGCGGCATAAAACAGCGCTCTGCTGTTCGCCGCACGATGTCGAGCAGGGTACCGCGGTTCTCCTGGCTCGCCGTGATGTCCAGGAAGCAGAGCTCGTCGGCGCCTGCCGCATCGTAAGCAGCAGCGGCCTCGACAGGATCGCCAGCGTCAACCAGGTCCACAAAGCGGACGCCCTTAACAACGCGGCCGTCCTTCACGTCGAGACAGGGGATGATGCGGATCTTAAGCATGACAGCTTCTTGGCCCGTCCGGCGCTTCAATGCAATGTCGTCTTGCGTCACCGTTGACGCGGGTCAGGCAGACTTTCAAGGGCGGGGGCGATGGCCAAAGACATCAGCCACGATCTGCAGCACGTGGCAGAGGCAGTGCGCCAGAAACGGCTGGCGGCCGAGGACATCAAGCTGCTGCGGGAGAAGATCGCGGAACTTGATGAGGCCGGCACTGAGCATCGCTTCGTCAAGACAGTCCTGCGCAACCTCAAAGTCGCCGGCACACAGCTCAGGGACATTCAGGAACGCAACCCCGGCGAACCGTTCGACGAGAAGGCGTTCGAGCAGCTCCCGGAGCATCTGCGCAAGCGCATCATCACCCGGCTCGACAACATCGCCAAACGTATGCGGGGGCTCTCAGGCCAAAACAGGCCGGCGGAGTACAACGACCCTGCCTTTCGCTGCCTTCAGGATTACGAGACCTGCCGGAAGCAGGCCAAGCTCTCCGTAGTCTGGTGCCAGCTCGCGATGGTGGTATGCCTGCTGCGCGCGGCGCTTACGCTTTCGATCCGGCACGGCTCGAAATGAGGGCGAGCGCCGCCTTGGCATCGAGGCGACCGTCATAAAGCGCCCGGCCGGTGATAGCCCCTTCGAGCATCGCGTACTCCGGTTTCAGCAGGGCCTCGACGTCGGCGATCGAGGCCAGTCCGCCTGACGCAATCACCGGAATGCGCGTGGCCCTCGCCAGCTCGGCCGTCGCTGGCAGGTTCAAGCCCTTCAGGACGCCGTCGCGCTCGATATCCGTGTAGATTATGGCGGCCACGCCCGCATCCTCGAACCGGCGTGCCAGCTCGATAGCCGTCAGCTCGCTCACCTCCGCCCAGCCTTCGACAGCCACTTTCCCGCCCTTGGCGTCGATCCCAACGGCAATGCGGCCCGGAAATCGACGACACGCCTCCCGCACAAGACCTGGATCCCGTACGGCGACCGTGCCGAGAATGACCCGGCGAACACCCTTGCCAAGCCACATTTCGATGGTGGCCAGATCGCGAATGCCGCCTCCGAGCTGAACCGGAATGGATACGGCGCCAAGGATCGCCTCGACGGCATCGGCATTTACCGGCTTGCCCGCAAAGGCGCCGTTCAAGTCGACGACATGCAGCCACTGGAAGCCCTGTTCCTCGAAGGTTCGGGCTTGGGCGGCGGGATCGTCACTGAAGACGGTCACCGCGTCCATCTCGCCGAGCTTCAGCCGGACGCACTGGCCGTCCTTGAGGTCGATGGCGGGGAATAGGATCAATGCTTCGTCTCGAGTGGGTGAGTCAGCGCGCGATCTGCCCGCGCGAACCATATGTCGGCTATGATCACGCGCGATAAAGGAATGAAACAAGTCGTTGCGTCAAGCATCCGCGAATGACTGCTCCATCCGCGCCGAGCGATCCAGTTCCCGGGAACGCCGGTCACCGCCGAGCTTTGACCGAGGCCGACGCCATCGACGTGTGGATTGCGCGCTGGTTGCGTGCGCGGCCGATTGATCTTTGCCGCCGGTACCAGTGCGACCCGCGGCGGCTTTATGAGATTTGGGAAGGACAGCGCTTCCCGGCAGCGCGGGAGAAAGCATGGCAAATCTTTCAGGAGCGCTACCCAGGTCTAGTGGACCGCGTCAACCCCGGCCTGCACCGGCGGATGCCGCGCGGCCGGCATCCGGATCAGCTCTCGTTGTTTGACTAAGCTGATCTCTTCAAGCGGCTAGGGCGAACAAAGAGAGAACTTTCTACTGGACACCGCCGGTGATTCGCGGCATGTTCTCTTTACGTTCTGTTAACCGATCTAGATTTGCGGTCTCAGGTCTCGCGTACCGCTCCGCTCTCGCTAGGAGACCCGACCAATGCGCCTCTTTCTCATCTCCTATGACCTCGCCAGATCGCTCCGGAACAAGCACGCGATCGCCACGGCCATCATGAACCTCAGCCAGGCTTGGGCGCGGCCACTCGAGACGACGTGGTACGTGCGCACCAATGCGTCGGAGGATGACATTCAGGCTGAGCTGGCCGGACTGTTGGATGCGGAAGACGGTCTCATTGTGCAGGCGGTGAGCGAAGCGGCCCTGCTGGTCAACACATCCCTCCGCTGGTTCCGTCGGCGCCGCCCTGTTGCCGAAGCTTTGGGCAGCATTCTCGCGTTCCCAGTCAATGCTCCCTCAGCGATTGCACAACCCGAGTTGCAGCTGGCTCAGGCGGGATAAGGACTCGTCGAAGCCCGGCGGGAAGGGAGCATTCGCAGGCGCGGCGAATCGCTGCGAACTAGGGCTGCCAGCGCAGGAAATTCGCGATGAGTTTCAGGCCAAGGACTTGGCTCTTTTCAGGATGGAATTGCGTCCCGGCCGTATTGCCCTTGGCCACGATCGCAGTAATGGGGCCGCCGTAATCAGTTTCGGCCACCACGACGCTGCGATCACGCGGCACGAGATGATAGGAATGAACGAAGTAGGCGTGCAGGCCGTCAGCTCCGGTGCGAATCCCCGCAAGCAAGGGATGATCGTTGACGACTGTGAGCGTGTTCCAACCCATGTGCGGGATTTTCAGAGATCGATCCGCAGGCTCGATCGCCTTGACCTCGCCTTCGATCCAACCAAGCCCGGGTGTCTCGCCAAATTCGAGGCCGCGGGTGGCCATGAGTTGCATGCCGACGCAGATGCCGAGAAATGGGCGCCCATGCTTCCTGACCGCATCCTCGAGCGCCTCGCTCATGCCGGCAACGCCGTCGAGGCCCCGCTTACAGTCCGCGAAAGCTCCGACGCCCGGAAGCACGATCCGATCCGCCGAGCGGACATCTTCCGGCCGTGCGGTCACCTCGATCTTGATGGAAAGATCAGCCTCCAACGCCGCCCGCTCGAAAGCTTTCCAGGCCGAATGCAGGTTTCCCGAGCCGTAATCAATGATGGTGACGCGTTGCATCGGCGGCCTGCTATGCCTCTGAGCCGACGGGATTAACGCTGGGCTCAATGATGGGCCGAGGCGATTGCGCCGAGGTCTGCTCCTCGGTCCTTGCCAAGCGCACCGATTCTCTGTCTTGCCCAGTGCTTTGGCCCAGCCAAGCTTGGAAGAAGCGGCGCTCGCATTCGAGCAAAGATGGCCCGACGACGGCCCCCAACATGCGCCAACGGCGGCGTTCCAGGCTCCACCGGCGTAGCGACCCTGCCTCGAAACCGATCGCAAGGTGCACAGCCAAGCTCGCTATCGTGAGCCATTGTTGTTCGAGATCAGCCGCGACGAAAGCCACACTCAAGGCCACCATCGCGATGACGTAGAGAAGCAGGGCGAGCCACATCCGGTTGAAGAGAAGCCAGAGGGGCGTGAACAGAGCGGCCATCCACGAGAAGCCCTCGCGCACGAAAACCATCCTCTCCGCGCGCTTTATCAGCTCCTTGGGAGGATTGGGCGGCTCGTAAACCAAATACGTCTGCACGGTGCCCGTCCGGTTCGTCTGGCTGCAGCGTCCTATGCGAGGCTCAAGGCTGGCAGCATCTATCTGCGCGGATCATCTTCAGCCGGCAAGTCGGCCCTTGGTTGAGGGCACGCGCCCTGCCTGCCGCGGATCTTCGGCCATCGCCACTCGCAATGCGCGTGCCAAGCCCTTGTAGCAAGTTTCGGCGATGTGATGGTTATTCTCGCCGTAGAGCGTGGCGACATGGAGAGTCACACCCGCATTTTGTGCAAACGCCTGAAACCACTCGCGGAAGAGCTCTGTGTCCATATCGCCCAGCTTGGGCCGGGAAAAATTCACGTTCCAAACGAGATAAGGCCGGCCTGAGATGTCGATCACCACTCGGGTCAGGGCCTCGTCCATCGCCAGATGCACGTCTGCATAGCGTGTAATGCCCTTCCTTTCCCCGAGCGCCTTGGCGACCGCTTGTCCTATAGCGATGCCGGTATCCTCGACGGTGTGGTGAAAGTCGACGTGCAGGTCGCCCTTGGCATGCAGGGTTATGTCCATCAGCGAATGCCGCGCGAGCTGTTCGAGCATATGGTCGAGAAAACCGATCCCGGACTTGATGTCGAACTGACCGGAGCCGTCGAGATCGACTGTGACTTTGATCTCCGTTTCCTGCGTCTTGCGCTCGATCGTGGCAGTTCGGGACACTTGGCTCAGACCCCTCGGGTTGATTGTTCAAGAACAGGCGTCTATCAGCTTGCGCGCTGCCGGGATAGTGGTCATTCCGCCGGACTGCCCCTTCACACCCTTGCTTTCACCGGCCGCTGACCCAACCTAGCGTGAGTATCGACCATGAATGATTTCCGAACAGGCAACGAACCCGGCTGGCATGGCACCACGATCCTGACCGTCCGCAAAGGCGGTCGCGTCGTGATCGCGGGCGATGGCCAGGTCAGCTTCGGTAACACCGTTATCAAATCGAAAGCCCGCAAGGTCCGGTCGGTCGCTCGGGGTGACGTGATTGGCGGCTTTGCCGGCGCTACAGCCGATGCGTTCACCCTGTTCGAAAGACTCGAGGGCAAGCTCGAGCAATATCCCGGACAACTCATGCGGGCCGCGGTGGAGCTCGCGAAGGATTGGCGTACGGATCGGTATTTGCGCCGCCTCGAGGCGATGATGATCGTTGCTGATCGCTCGACAACACTGGTGCTGACCGGCAATGGCGACGTGCTCGAGCCGGAGCATGACGTCATGGGCATCGGCTCCGGCGGCATGTACGCCCTGGCCGCCGCTCGGGCTTTGCTGGACCAGCCCTTCGATGCTGAGACGATTGCGCGCAGGGCCATGGAGATTGCCGCTGATATTTGCGTCTTCACCAACCGGAACCTGATCTTGGAGAGCCTGCCGAGCGACAGGTAAACAGCTGGCAGACTCGCCCATTCGGCTCGCTGGACATCCACCGCGCAAACCAAAGAAGCACTTGGGAAGAAATAGGATGCTCGCTTGGGGTTACCTTCTGACGGCTGGATTATTGGAGGTCCTGGCGACAACGGCATTCCGATTCACCGAAGGCTTTACAAGAGTCGGGCCGACGCTCGCCTTTGCCGGCTTCGGGATCACCAGCCTGCTGTTCCTTCAACTCTCATTGTCGGGCATTCCGCTCGGAACGGCTTATGCCGTCTGGACGGGCATCGGTGCCGCAGGAACGGCCATTCTTGGCGCGGTGTATTTCAACGAGCCGACCACGACCATGCGCCTCGTCTTCTTGATGCTGCTCATCGGTTCCATCCTGGGCCTGAAGCTCGCATCCACAAGCTAGGTAGATCCTGATGACCACCTTCTCACCGCGCGAGATCGTCTCCGAGCTGGATCGCTACATCATCGGCCAGACTGACGCCAAACGGGCTGTCGCAATCGCGCTGCGCAACCGCTGGCGCCGCCAGCAGCTCGATGAATCTCTCAGAGAGGAGGTTCTTCCGAAAAATATCCTGATGATTGGGCCGACCGGTGTCGGCAAGACCGAGATTTCGCGCCGGCTCGCCAAGCTGGCCAATGCTCCGTTCATCAAGGTGGAGGCAACCAAGTTCACCGAGGTCGGCTATGTCGGGCGCGATGTCGAGTCGATGATTCGTGACCTAGTCGAAGTCGCTGTGGCCCTCGTGCGGGAAACGAAACGGCGAGAGGTGCGCGCACGGGCTGAGAAATTGGCTGAAGAGCGTGTTCTCGACGCGCTTGTCGGGGAAAATGCTTCGGCCGCCACCCGCGAGGCCTTCCGTAAGCGGCTTAGGGCCAATGAACTCAACGATAAGGAGATCGAGATCCGGGTCACCGATACCGGGGGCGGCATTCCGATGTTCGAGTTGCCGGGCGTACCGGGCGGCTCCATCGGGGCGATCAATCTTGGCGACGTACTCGGAAAAGCGTTCGGAGGCCGCCAGAAGACCCGGCGCGTAACAGTCAAGGACAGTTATGACATCCTGATCGCCGAAGAGAGCGACAAGCTTCTCGATCAGGAGCAAATCGTCCAGGAAGCGATTCGGGCCGTCGAGAACAATGGCATCGTGTTCCTCGACGAGATCGACAAGATCTGCTCCCGTAGCGATGGGGGTCGTGTTGGTGCGGATGTTTCCCGCGAAGGCGTGCAGCGCGATTTGTTGCCGCTGATCGAAGGCACTACGGTCTCGACCAAGTATGGACCGGTGAAGACCGACCACGTGCTGTTCATCGCCTCTGGCGCCTTTCACCTGGCGAAGCCCTCGGATTTGCTACCGGAGCTGCAGGGTCGTTTGCCAATCCGGGTCGAGCTAAAGCCGCTGACACGCGAGGACTTCCGCCGCATCCTGACGGAGCCGAAGGCGAGCCTGATCAAGCAATATATTGCTCTGATGGCAACCGAAGGTCTCACCCTCGAGTTCACTGAAGATGCCATCGACGCAATTGCAGACACGGCGGCTTATGTGAATTCGACGGTCGAGAATATCGGTGCACGGCGCCTGCAAACGGTGATGGAACGGGTGCTCGATGAAATCTCGTTCGACGCTTCCGACCGCGCCGGCCAGACCGTCGTCGTCGACGCGAAATATGTCAAGGATCGCGTAGGGGAGCTCGCGAAGAACACCGACCTGAGCAAGTTTATTCTATAGACCTCGCGCAGACCGGATGCGAGGCCCGAGTGGAGAGTTCGGCCATGCCCCGCCTGTTCACCGGAATCGAGCTTCCGGACGATATTCGCGCGGAGCTCGCGCGTCTTAGACGGCCGCTGCCCGGCGCGCGCTGGATCGAGCCGGAGGATTACCACATCACCCTGCGCTTTGCGGGGGACATTGACAACGAGGCGGCCACTGAGTTTGCCCACGCACTGAGTGAGATCGATATCCGCACTTTCGAGCTGCGGTTCTCCGGGATGGGCGCATTCGGCGGCAATGAACCGCGCTCACTTTGGGCCAGGATCGAGCCGAATCCCGATCTGGACGCGCTGGCTCGGGCCAACGAGCGCGCCGCCCGAAGGTCAGGACTTCAGCCGGAAACACGCAAGTTCAAGCCGCACGTCACCATCGCCCGCCTGAGGAATACGAGCGTCGATGTCGTCGCTCGGTACCTACAGAGGTTCGGTGGTTTTCGTACCCGGCCGTTCACCGTAAGCCGATTCGTTCTGTTCTCGTCCAAACCGCAGGTCGGGGGCGGCCCCTACGTCATCGAGAGCACGTACACGCTTCAGGGCGGTCAGTACGCCGAGTTCGAAGACGAGTACTGGTGAGCAGCGCCTCGCTGCCTAGATTGCGATCTGGCGGACTTGGAGGAGGCATCAATGGCCGAGAAGCTATCCCAAGAGGCACGCGCTGCTGCTCTTGCTCGCTTACCTCACTGGCAGGTTGTCACGGGCCGCGATGCCATCTCGCGGCAGTTCAAATTTGCTGACTTCAACGCCGCCTTCGCCTTTATGACGCGTGTGGCGCTGGTCGCGGAGAAGATGAACCACCATCCGGAGTGGACGAACGTCTGGAACACAGTCGACATCACACTCACCAGCCACGATGCAGGCGGATTAACAGAACGGGATGTGAAGTTGGCCGAAGCCATCGAGCAGCTTGCGGCCAAGCACGGGTGAGCAACGTTTCGAATTATTCGCGCGCGAGCGCCGCCGCACAACTCAGCGAGGTGCGAGCCGGATAGCACCATCGAGGCGGATGCAGGCCCCGTTCAGCATGACATTCTCGCAGATGTGCACGGCCAGCATGGCGTACTCGGATGGGTTGCCCAGGCGAGAGGGAAATGGCACGCTGGCTGCCAGCGACGTCCTCGCTTCCTCCGGAAGACCAGCGAACATCGGTGTCTCAAACAGCCCTGGGAGGATGCTGCAGACGCGGATCCCATCCTTGGAGAGATCGCGGGCAACAGGAAGGGTCATTGCAGCTACGCCACCCTTTGAGGCGGCGTAGGCGACCTGCCCGATCTGGCCATCCTGTGCTGCTACCGACGCCGTATTGATGATAACGCCGCGTTCTCCATCGGGCGAAAGAGCATCGAGCGCCATCATTCCCGCGGCGCACTTCGACATCATCAGGAAGGTGCCTATCAAATTGACCTGAATGACTTTGGAAAAGCTGGCCAGGTCGTGAGGTTCGATGGCGCCTGTCTCCCTCACCCGTCGAACGATGCGTTTGCCGATGGCGATACCGGCGCAATTGACGAGAATTCGCTCCTGTCCATGAGCCGCCCGCACAGCCGAGAGCGCGGCGTCAACGCTCTCCTCATTGGTCACATCGCAGTTAGCGAATGTGCCCCCAATGCGTTCGGCGATGGCCTGTCCCGCATTTGCGTTTACGTCGAGAATGCCGACCTTTACGCCCTTTTCCGCAAGCGCAATGGCAGTGGCGGCCCCCAACCCTGAGGCTCCGCCGGTTACCACGGCTGCAATACCGTGCTCGAGCTTCATGTTCGCTTCCTCCCTGATGGCACCGCCTCGAGCGCCATGTTGTTCGGCACATTGTTAGGTTGTGCCGCCTTCACCGTAAAGCGTGATGAGTCCGACCGTCAGGTAGCCCCCGACCACCACATCGACATCTCGCAAGAAAGAAAACGCGGCGGATGATGGCCGCCGCGTTCTGCAATGACCACTTATGCTGTAGCGGGCTGATCCTGTCGACCTCTCAGCACCTGAAGCACGACAGCCGCTGCGCCCAACCCAAGGCCAAGCGGCACACTCCAGGCAATGCCGAGACCAGGAATTGCGGCGGTAAGCTCAAAGCCTATCAGTGGTGCCAGCACCGCCTCGACGACAGCTGGGAAGACCAGCAGCAGACCGGCAGCCCAGAACAGCCCCGTCTCAAGCCCCGTGCTCCTGCGAATCATCCACCGTTGGAGTGCGAACGCGAACGCTATGATGCCCGCGGCTACTGTCAGTGTGATTTCGACCACATCGACCCAGGTTTGCCCTTCGGGCAAATGCAGCAACAATCCGACGCCTAGCGGATCAATCACGAATACAAACGGCACTAGAAATGCCGGCATCGTGTACTTCCAACACTGCAACGTCGTGATGTAGGGATTGCCGCCGGTGATGGCCGCAGCCGCGAACGGCGACAGAGCTGTTGGCGGCGAAACCTCCGACAGCACGGCGTAGTAAAAGATGAACATGTGTGCTGCGAAGTCTGGCACACCCAGTTTGATCAGCGCCGGGGCCGCTATGACGGCGCACATGATGTATGAGGCCGTTACAGGCACGGCGAGCCCCACGATCCATACGATTGCCGCGGTGTAGATCGTCGTCAGCAGCAGACTGCCCTGCGCGTAGCCGATGATGATGTCGGCGAACCGCTGCGCCAGTCCTGTTAAGGTCACGACACCGACGATGATGCCTGCCGTCGCGCAGATGGCCGCCACGTTGAGAACGCCGGTTGTGCCATCACGCAATGCCTGTACGAGGCGGGTGGCAACTGGCGCAATCTGCGGCAGGAACAGACCAGCCGCTGCGGCGACCGCCAACGCGACAAAGGTGGCTAAAGCCAAGGAATTGCTGTCCCCCAAGCCCATCACGGAGAGCACGAGCCCAACTGCGATCGCGGCGCCAACGATGATGCGGGGAACAAGCGCCGTATCCGGCCGGATCGCACTGGAGCCTACGGCCAACATGGTTGCCCAGAACACAGCCAGCACGGGCGAGAAGCCGAGCAACAGGAAGGCAATGATCGAGATGAGCGAACCGAAGTGAAACCAGTATCCGACGAACAGCCGCCAGAGGGCGCCCTTCTCGACCATTATATCGCCGGTGCCGCCGTGCTTGCTGGCGTCGACCTCGACCATGACCCAGATCGCGAGGTAGTAGAGGATTGTCGGGATGGTCGCCATCAGGATCACGTCGAAGTACGAGATCTTGAGGAACTCGGCGATGAGGAAGGCCGCGGCGCCAAGAACCGGCGGCGAGATGATAGCGCCTAGCCCGCCTGCAGATAGCAGTCCGCCAGCAGCATTCTTTTCGTACCCTGCCTTGGCCAGCAGCGGGTAAGCCACCGTACCGATCGTGACAGTGGTCGCGACGCCGGAGCCCGACGGGCCACCAAGCAGGAAGGACGACAGCACAACAGCGCGGCCGGCTGAGTTCCGTTTCCCGCCCATGGCCGCGAACGAGAAATCGATGAAGAACTTGCCCGCGCCGGAAACTTGCAGGACGGCGCCGAAGATCGTGAACAAGATGATCAGGCTAGAGGACACATCTACCGTCGTGCCGAAGATGCCCTCGAGCGTCATGTAGAGATGCCCAATGAGGCGGTCGGGCGTATAGCCACGATGGGTCCAGGGTTCGCCCAGATGATTTCCGAAGAGTGCGTACAGGATGAAGACGACCGCCACAAAGGGCATGATGATGCCGGTCGCCCGCCGCGTACCTTCCAATAGGAGCACGATGAGAACGACACCGACGAATACGTCCATCGGCTCCGGCATGATCGCGCGGTCGCCGAACTCCTCGCCTTGCATCAGGATGTAAACGATCACGCCCAGGCTTGCGAAAGCGAGCACCCAGTCCCACCAGCGGATGCGATCGCGCATGCTCCGCGTCACCGGGAAGAGCAGAAAGATAAGAAACAGGACGCACGCGACATGGACGGGCCGCAGGATGTGCGCCGGAACGATGTCGAAGGCCGCATAAATGTGGAACAGCGAGACGCCGACGGCGATTGCGGTGATCGCCGATCCGATGATCCCGCTGACCCGATTGAATGCGCCTTCCTCTTCCTCGATGTACTGCTCGATGACTTTGCGATCCGGCTCGGCGGATGTATCAGCTACAGCTGGAGTGTCCTGGGTCACTCCGGCAGCGGGTGCGCCATCCCTGGTGCCCGTCAATGTAGCCTCCCTCAAGAGTTTGTAATGTCGCTTGTGGTGACCGGAAACGAGTCACCGGGCTTTAGGGCCCGGTGACCAGTATTCCTGCGAGAAGCACGAGACTAAATCAGTCAACCTTGATGTTGTTCTCGCTGAAGTACTTGAGTGCGCCCGGATGGAACGGGATTCCGGACCGCTTTTCTGACTGCAGCTCGGGCTTGATATTCAGCGCCTCTTTGTGAACCTTCGCGAGCTCATCACGCTTCTCGAACACGATCTTCGTGATGTTATAGGCCATGTCCTCCGACATGTTCTCGTTTACGGCGAGGATGTTCCAGACAGTGATGTTCTGGGCATCCTTTTCCATTCCTGAATACGTCTCCTTGGGAATGGTGGCCTCGGCATAGAGCGGGCCGTACTTCTCGTTCAGTTTTGGCGTCAGATGCGCGATATCCACGAACTTGATTTTGGTGTTCGGGGTAGCCGCGAGGTCGGTCACCGCTGCGGTTGGCAGGCCACCAACCCAGAAGAAAGCGTCGATCTTCCGGTCCTTGATAGCGTTGACGCTCTCCGCGACGCCTAGCCGTTCCTTGGTGATGTCCTTATCAGGATTGATGTCCACCGCCTCGAGCACGCGGAAGGCGAACAGCTCGGTCGCGCTACCCGGCGATCCCGTTGAGACTCGCTTACCCTTGAGATCCTCGATTTTCTCGATGCCCGTACCCTCGATGGTTACCACGTGCATGTGGTTCGGGTAGATGACCGCGATAGCTTTGAGCGGCAGCTTGCTCGAAAACTTGCCCTGGCCGTTGATCGCATCCCATGCGGCGTCGACCATCGAGAAAGCGATGTCCGAGCGGCCCGAGCCGACGAGCTTAAGGTTATCGACGGAGCCACCTGTGACTTCGGCCGTCGCCGTCACACCTTTCAGCTCATGCGTGATGATGTTACCGAGACCGCCGCCGAGTGGGTAGTAAACGCCACCGGTGCCCCCAGTTGCGATCGTCAACTGCGTGGATTGGGCAGTTGCGGGTCCTGCGACGAACGCGCCAAAGCCCAGCACCGCCAATGCCGTCAGAAGTTTCCTTTTCATGTGGTCTCCCAATCCTTGAAGCGTTAGCTCAGCCCTATTCGGTTTTGATTGGTTGAACAAGCGCGCCTGCTTAATCGGGTTGCACAGTGACGATCACTTTGCCAGTGGCCTCGCGCCGATCCAGCATTCTGATCGCCTCGGCTGTGTCCGTCAGCGGCAGCGCGGCGTGAGTGTGCGGTGTTAGCTCCCCCTCTGCAACCCATTTCAGTACAGTCTCGATGTTCTCCCGGTGGCCTTTGGGGTTCCGCCGTGCTGACTCACCCATAAGGACGCCGACCACGTCACAGCTCTTCAGCAGCACGAGATTGAGCGGAATACGTGGGATCTGACCGGCTGCGAAGCCCACTACGAGAAAGCGCCCCATTGGTGCCGTGGAACGCAACGCGGGCTCGCTATAGTCACCGCCCACGCAATCATAAATAACGTCGACCCCGCGGCCACCGGTCAGATCGCGCAGGCCCTGCTTCAGATCAGTCGTGGTGTAATTCAGAAGGAGATCTGCACCGTGTTGCCGGCAAACTTCGAGCTTCTCCGGCGAGGAGGCCACTGCGATGACCGTGGCGCCTAGCCGCTTCGCCACCTCGACGGCCGCCAGACCCGCACCACCCGCAGCGCCGAGCACGGCCACTGTCTCGCCAGCTTGCAGCCGGCCCCGTTCCTTGAGGCCGTGGATAGCGGTTCCGTAGGTCACGTTAATGCCGGCGGCAACCTCGTAGCTGACGCCCTCGGGCACGGGAATAAGCTGCTCCTCGCGCACGATCACAAATTCGCGCGCACCGCCCCAACCGAGATAGGCGCATACCCGCTGGCCCGTCGAAAATCCTTCCACGCCCTCGCCCAAAGTATCAATGTCACCGGCAATCTCTGCGCCTGGAGAGAACGGCAGCTCAGGCTTATGCTGGTACTTGCCGCGCGTCATGAGCGTATCGAGGAAGTTGATTCCGACAGTCCTCACGCGCACCCTGACCTCGCCTGGACCGGGCTCCGGCACGGGCAAGTCCTCGATCACGATCCCCTCGGGTCCGATCAGGGACTTGCAAACTGCCGCTCGCATGTGACACCTCCTGCTCCATCGCGTTCGCTAATTCGCGATAACGTATAGGCAATTTGCCCATCCCCGCAGCTCATTTGGCTGCAATCGACGAGAGAGATGAACGAACGCACCCCTAATTGGCTACGCGAAACCTGGCCACCGAAACCACGCGGGTATTTTGCCATAGGTGCCGAGCGCATCTCGAAGGCGCTCAATCTCGGCAATCTCATGCGCTCCGCCCATGCGTTCGGTGCCAGCTTCACCTTCACGATCGGAGCAACCTACCAGGCGCTCGAGGCACGAGCCGACACGTCCAAAGGACAATGGCACCTACCGCATTACAATTGGGCCAAGGTCGAAGATCTCGTGCTGCCAGAGGGTTGCAAGCTCGTTGGCATCGAGCTTACAGAGGACGCCATAGATCTGCCGAGCTTCTATCATCCACTACGGGCGGCCTATGTGCTCGGCCCAGAGCGAGGCTCGCTGTCGGAAGCGCTACTTGCGCGCTGTGACCATGTCGTCAGAATTCCGACGGCATTCTGCATCAACGTCGCCATGGCTGGAGCCATCGTCATGTACGATCGGGTCAAGACACTGGCGCGCTTTCCGGAGCGGCCGGTTAGTGCTGCGGAAGCTCTCCGCAAAACATCATCGTGACATGCAGCTCCGCTTAACACTATATGTTCTCGACTAAGGTCAAGCTGTGCTTCCCATTGCGCGAGGTGAGATGCGAGGGTTCTTTCGCATAAGTGCAACCGCTGTCTTCGCGATCGCGAGCGCCGCATCGGCACTTGCGCAGACACGGTTGGTCGACACGTTCACCGACTGGTATTTCTACTCCCATGAAGGCTCGGGCGAACGCGTTTGCTTCGCTGCCAGCGCACCTCAATCGAGCGAGCCAGCCGGCATAAATCGGGAACCGGCCTACTTCTACATTTCGGCTTGGCCGAAGGAAGGTGTGCGAACCGAGCTTAGCGTGAAGATCGGTTATCAGTTTAAGGAAGGGTCCGAGGCCAAGGTTACGATCGGCAACGAAACATTCACGATGTTCACGCACGAAGATCGTGCCTTCGTGAACAATCCGATCGAAGAGCTGAAGCTGCTCGAGGCCATGAAGCGAGGATCGACCATGGTGGTCGAGGGTGTGACCGAGCAGGGCACGACCACCAGGGACACGTTCTCTCTTATGGGAGTAATGAAAGCGGTCCAGAATCTCACCTCCCAGTGTGGCTGAGATTACGGACGGTCCTTAGTGCGACGGCTGCGGAGCTGCACGTAGAGTGCGCCTTCGCCCCCATGCCGCGGATGAGCCTGCGTGTAGCTGATGACGATGGAGCGAAGCTCAGGCTCGGCCAGCCAGCCGGGTACGCTCCGCTTCAGGACGCCTCTTCCGGATCGTTCGAATAGCTCAAACGGAAGATCGCGGCGCTCCACGTCATCGCCCTTTCCCGTGATCACAAGCAAGTTGCGCTGCCCGCAGGCATAGCAGGAAAAGATGAAGCTTCTGAGGGCGGCGCGCGCTTCAGCCGCCCGCATGCCGTGCAGGTCAATCCGGGCGTCGATGGCAGTCCGCCCAGTTGCAATGCGCCGCGCCTGCCGCCGATCGAACTCCGACAGCGGCGGCGGCTCACGGCTGGCTGGCGGGCGATCAGCAGGAGGAGAACTGCGGAGCGATTGCGTTGATACCTCTGGTGGTGTCTCGACCCTGTCCATCAGACTCGCCGACACCTGCTGTTCGCCGTGTTCCTTGAGCGACGGGCCTGAAGACCCATGCACGCGTGACTTTTTCCGCACGGGCTCCAAAGTGCGCGCAACAGCCTCCCATAGCGCCCGGTCTTCTCGTGTGAGCGGGCGCTGCTGCGAGCGTGGCGGTCGCCCCGGTCGGCTCATAGCACCTGTACGGAAGCCCGGCTGCACTTGCGCGGCAGAAACACGAAAAAGTTCCCGGCATGTCGAGTCATGCCTGCGCGCCGGCCCGCCTCGGCTCCCGTCCCGAAGAAGATATCCCCACGCTCAGGACCTTTGATCGCAGAGCCCACGTCCTGTGCAATCATGAGCCTGTGAAACGGACCTCCCTCCGGGGTATGCACAAGGTCGGGCGCCACCACGTAGATCGGCAGCCCGAGAGCGTGAATGCCTGCGTCAACTGCCAAGCTCCGCCCAGCGGTCAACGGCACCCCGTCTACCCCCAAGGCGGACTTGGGTTCGGAGTCGGTCAGCTCCCGAAAGAAGATGTAAGATGCGTTTTGCCACATGACTTGCCGAGCTCGATCTGGATCGGCCCGCAACCAGCTTGAAAGCGTATCGAGCGTGACCTCCTCCGCCGTGAAAACCCCTGCCTCAACAAGACAGCGCCCGATCGAAGTATAGGGATGGCCGTTTTTGCCGTCGTAGCTCAAACGCACGCTGGACCCGTCCTCGAGCTCGACAAGGCCTGATCCCTGTACGTGCATGAAGTACGCATCGACGCTATCTGCAAGGTAAAGAAGCTCGAGGCCGCGCCCTTCGAGCGCACCCGCCTCGATCTCGGCACGGGTTGGATAGGGCGCGAGTTCCCCATCTTCCACGACGCGAGCGTGTGTCAACGCCTCACCCACGGCGCCTCGCATCGAATCGTCGACGAGGTTCACGAGATCAGGAGGCCGTCGATAGACTGGAACCTGATACGGGCCTTGGCGGGTGCGAGTGCCCCGCAGAACTGGCTCGTAATACCCGGTCAGCAGCCCGTGACCCTTCCCATGAACGACCCGATGGGGCGTGAACAGGCTCTCAAAAAATTGACGAGCCTCCTCGGCCTGCTGCTCAGCATCTTGAACGTTCTCGAGCTCCCGCGCCAGTTCGGGCGCGCTCTTCACAATGAGCTTCTTGGACTTGAGGAACGCTTGCAGCGCAGCTGCATGGTCATCGGTTTCCCAACCAGGAAGGTCGGAAAACTCAACGGGCTCGAAGGTGACGGCTAGGCGAGTCACGAGTCCTCCACCGACTCACTCACATGAAGGACAGCGGACCTGCTGGACAACAATGATTTGCGAAGCAACCGCGGAGTGCCAGCGCGAGTCGCCGACCCCCTTCGCACAGATGGCCCGGAGCGCCATGCCAACTGCGAACTAGTTCGCTGCCTGCGTCGCGATCAACCGCCAGTTCGGATTCCGCGATGTCACCTCCCGGGCAAAAGTCCAGATATCGGTGACCTCACGAATGCGCTGAGGATCCCCGGCGATGACCTGGCCGGCGGCATCACGCGTGGCCGAGATGAGCTGGCTGATGAACTTCACTGTGACCTGTGCAGTGGTGCCTTTGAGCTCCGCTTCGACAATCTCGGCCTTGTTGATGCCGACAAAACTCTGGTCGATCTGCTCGCCTCGGCTCTCACGATCCGCGATGGCTGCAACGAAGCTGTCGAAGACCTCGCGGCTGAGCAAGTCCTTCAACAGTTTGCGATTACCCTCGGCAAAGGCCATGACGATCATCTCGTAGGCCTGTTTGGCCCCGCGCAGGAAATGCTCGGGATCGAAGTTTGCGTCAGCCCGAGCGATATGGAGCAGCCCCTGCTCCAGGAACGTGTTGCCCGCCGCAAAGTTTTTGACGCGAGTCTCCGCATCAGCCATGGCAACGTTCTCGGTGCCGCCCACCGTCGCAGTCTCGCGCTCGCGGCGTGGTAGCGTCACCACCTTGCCTTTGGCAGCTGCCGCGCGCTCTCTTGCCTCCTGCTGCGCCCGAAGCTGACGTTCGTACCGGGCCTCCTCGTCGCCCGTACGCCGGCCAAGAACGCTGCGCAGCTTGAGGACCACCACAACTGCGACGATCAGGAACAGGAGCGTAATGACGTCGATTGTGCCATCCATGTGAAGCTGCTTTCGTGGCGAGGACCAGGTTTGCCTTGATGTATGATGGAGCGAGAACAGGGTCTAGGGCCCGAGCCGGTGAAAACGTCGCGTGCCCGAGGCCGCGGCCGTTGGTCGTTCGCTCTACCAGATTAGGGCATAGTTTCGCCCAAGCCAATCGGAATGACTTCGACCGCTGGTCCCGCCCGCCAGGCAGAGACCGGACGGGGCTCAAGCGGTGAACTTATGATTCGCGTTGTATTCTTGCTGGTTTTCATTGCCATTCCTTTATTGGAGCTGGCCGTGCTCATCCGTGTCGGTCAGCACATCGGCGTGGCCGCGACAATTGGAATCGTCGTAGCAACAGCCATTCTCGGCCTTCTCATGGTCAGGCGAGAGGGCTTGTCCATGGTAACGCGCGCCCGACAGGCGCTCGCCACTGGCAATCCCCCGATCATGCCGGTGGCCGAAGGCGCCTTGGTGTTTCTCAGCGGCGCTCTCCTGATCCTGCCCGGCTTGATCGGCGACAGCATCGGCATCGTCATGCTCATTCCGCCGGTAAGGCGGGCGGTTGCCGTCTGGGCGCTTGGCCGGTTTGCGACCGCAGGAGCCACCCGTATTCGCATCTTCACTTCCGGCGAGCGTCGGCCGGACAGGCGAAATGGCGGAAGTGCCCGACCCCAAAAGCCGGGACCAATCATCGAGGGCGAGTACACCCGAATCGACGATGCCGACGACGAGCACCGGACCAAGTGACTATTCGTGGGTATACGTCATAGACGGTGGAAAGGCTTTCATAAGGCGACCTGGCCGTTGCAGCGTAGCACTCGCCATGTTAGCCACCCCAGTCGAGCTAGCCGTAGCCGGGTCAAGCTGAGTGGAAGGGAGAGGAAGGATGGCGGACCAACCGAACAACGGGACCAGCGGCACACCCCAATCTGCTGAAGGCCAGCCAACTTTCCAGGCCCGAGTCCTAGGCCAGTACATCAAAGATTTGTCATTTGAGAACCCGAGCGTCGGCCGGCTGCAGCAAGCACCAGGCGATAAGCCGAATCTGCAAATCGAGGTCAACGTCAACGCGCAGACCGTGGGCAAGGACGTCTACGAGAGCGCGATCGAATTCAAGGCTCACGCCACCAACAACGCCGGCACTATCTATGATCTCGAGCTCGTGTATGCCGGTTTGTTCAGGATCGAGAACGCTCCGCCCCAGGCAATCGAGCCATTCCTACTGATCAATTGCCCTCTGCTCCTGTTCCCCTTCCTCCGCCGCTTGGCCGCCGATCTCACCCGAGAGGGGGGATTCCCGCCGCTGCTGCTTGATCCTATCGATTTCGGCAGCCTCTATATTCGTCGGAAGCAACAACTGGCACAACAGCAGCCAGCGCAAGCGTCCGATTCGGCCCCGAAATCCTGATTAATCGCTAGCCGGCATTTTCCTGCGCAGAAGGCAAGTACCGCCGCCAGATCGCATTTTCGCCGAGCGTCGCGATAAAGGCCTGATGTTTCGCCTCAGCTTCAGCAGTCAACCGAGGCGGAAGCGGTTTCGGCCGCGGCCGGGCCGCTGAGGGCCGGACCCTGATAGTGGCAGCTGAGGTGCTCTGTTGCCCTAGCACCAGTGTGGCCTGCCGCTCGCCCAGCAGCTCAATGTAGACTTCTGCCAAAAGCTCGGAGTCCAGCAACGCGCCGTGCTTGACCCGCTTCGAGTTGTCGATGCCATAACGCTTGCAAAGCGCATCAAGAGTATTCGGGCCAGCTGGATGCTTACGGCGCGCCAGCGCCAACGTGTCGACGACGCGCTCCATCGGGATCGGCGTTCGCCCGGCGCGATCGAGCTCCATGTTGATGAATGCCATGTCGAAGCTGGCATTATGAATCACCAGTGCGGCATTCCCGATGAAGGCCAGAAACTCGTCAGCGATCGCGGAAAAGGGCAGCTTGTCCTCCAGAAACGCGTTGGAGATGCCATGAACCGCTTCGGCATCCGGATGCACCTCACGACCCTCGGGATTGATATAGCGGTGAAATTCGCGACCCGATGGGATGCGGTTCACAAGCTCGATGCACCCAATCTCGATCAGCCTGTCGCCCAGATGCGGATCAAGCCCTGTCGTCTCGGTGTCGAGCACGATCTCCCGGAGCATGCAGTCCCCCCGCCCCCAGCTTTATTCGGCCCCGTCCCTGTCAGCTCCAGAACTGCTGATACGCACGACCTCCGCGATTCCGAAGTCTCTCGACGATAGCATCTACCTGCGCATGACTCTCCTCAATGGTCACGCCGGTATCCACAACGAAATCGGCGCGGCGGCGCTTTTCTGAATCAGGCATTTGCCGCGCGAGAATGGCTTCGAGCTTGGAAGGCGTCATACCCGGCCGGGCCAGAACCCTCTCCCGTTGGACCTCGGGCGGTGCACTGACCACTATGGTCACATCGACCCGAGCATCGCCTCCGGTCTCGAAAAGCAATGGTACCTCGAGCACCGCCATTTGAGCGCCTTGCTCGGCGGCCTTGCGAAGGAATTCTCGTTCGGCCGCCTGCACCATGGGGTGCACGATCGCTTCGAGGCGCTTCAATCCATGAGGATCCTTGAGAACAGCTTGACCGAGCTTCACGCGGTCCACCTTTCCACCTGATGTGGTACCAGGAAAGGCAGCCTCGATGGGCGCAACTGCGGCGCCCTCGTAAAGCTCGTGAACGACGGCATCGGCATCGCAGACAGGGATGCCAAGCTGCCGGAACCGTTCAGCGACGGTCGATTTGCCCATTCCGATCGAGCCTGTCAGGCCGATCACGATCATGCCCCTGACCTCCGCCGCTCCACTGCCTACTCCGGAATGAGCCTGCGCGCGCGCAGCTCACGCAGCAATGGCAGGATCGGCAAACCCAGGATCGTGAAGAAGTCGCCCTCGATGCTTTCGAAAAGCTGAATGCCTAGTCCCTCCAACTGATACGCGCCCACAGAGCTCAGCACATCGCGACCAGCTTCGGCCAGATACCTGCCCAGAAATGCCAGCGAAAACTGCCGCATGGTCATATCTGCCGTATCCGTGAACGCCCATTTCGTGTCGCCGTCTTCCGCAATCGCGACAGCCGAATGAAGCTGGTGGGTGCGTCCGCGCAGGGTGAGGAGAGTCTCGCGCGCCGCATCGATGGTTTGCGGTTTACTGATGACCTGACCATCACATGACAAGACTTGATCGGCTCCAATGACGACGCACCCAGGATGCTTCGCGCTCACATCCTCGGCCTTCGCCCGTGCCAGTATTTCCGCCAGGTCGAGTGGATCGATCTGCTGCCCCTCTGCCATCAGAGTGTCGCGGATGGCTGCCTCGTCCACGGAGGCGGGTATGACTTTGAAGGGCACGCCTGCTGCCTGCAGGAGACTTTTCCGCGTCGGACTGGAGGAGGCGAGTACGATCGTCTGGGCAGAGATGATCTCAGTCACTAGTTTCCTCCGCCGGTTCGGCGTCCTTTGCGAGTCGTCGTTCGTGGTAGAGCTTCAAGATCGTGACCGCAGTCTCCTCGACCGATCGCCGGGTCACATCGATAACGGGCCAGCCATAGCGGGCGCACAAGCGCCGTGAGTACGTCAGCTCCTGCGCGATCTGCTCCCGGTTTACATATTCGTCCAGGTTGCGGTCGCTCATCAGCCGCACGCGATTGCGGCGGATCTCGGCGATGCGATCGACACTAGCCACTAAGCAGACGACGAACGCATTGTGATTGCCGGTTAGAGCGGGTGGCAGGGGGAGGTCTGCGACGATAGGCACGTTCGCGGTCTTGAACCCGCGCTGTGCCAGGTAGATGCTGGTCGGTGTCTTGGACGTGCGCGAGACGCCTAGAATTATAATGTCCGCCTCGTTGAGGTCCTCGGGGAGCTGGCCGTCATCGTGGGCCATCGAAAAATTCAGGGCGTCGATTCGGCGGAAGTAGTCGGCATCAAGCACGTGCTGGCCAGCCACGATCGGCGTCTGAGGTGCGCCGAGATAGCTCTCGAACACCTGCATAATTGGCTCGAGGACGTAAAGGCATGGGACCGCCAACTCACGGCACCGGCTTTCGAGCCGTTCCTTCAGCTCCCGATTCACGATCGTGTAGAGGACAATACCCGGCGCAGACTCGATTTCCTGAAGTACGCGCTCCAGCTGCCGCGAGGTCCTGACCAGCGGATGGACATGCTCGATCGGCCTCACCTGCGAATACTGAACCGATGCCGCCTTGGCGATGGTCGTCAGCGTTTCACCAGTTGAATCCGAGACCAAGTGCAAGTGGAAGTAGCTCGGGAGACGGTGAGTCATTTGTGGGCAAAGTCTCCGGTTTTGCACACTCGTCCGCGGACGGGGCGGGCGGCGGGGCGGCGGCAGCCAGTGATCCACAGAACGATCCACCGGCGATACGATACGCGTCAAATCGGCAGCCGTTTTCCGGTGCCGTGGATTACCCGATTGTGCACGTCTGCCCCAGGCCCTTTCAACAGGTGCTTCAAACGGAGCTCCCGTCCGAGCGCGGCTAGAAAGCATTGAATCTGCACACAGTATCGAGCCTAGTAGGCTCTATCTCGCGGATCACACCAAATCTCGTAGGCCGCCCCCGAGTTCCGTAGCAAGCTGTGGGCGGCAGCGTATCGCGTGGAATTACCGTCTTCCGCCACGCTAAGAGTCAAAACAGCAAGAATCTGAAAATCTTCATTGATGGAAGTTATGCGCGAGCACCCGCGAGAACTCTCTGAGCAAGCCGATCGCCGTCCCTTTCTTCGACCATTTGGGCATCGGCCTAACCTCCCGCCACCAATTTGGTTGATGCGACAGGCAGGCCGATACCTTCCGGAATACCGGAAGGTTCGCGCACAGGCCGGCAGCTTTCTCAACCTGTGCTACAATCCCGAGCTGGCGTCCGAAGTCACTCTACAGCCCATCCGCCGGTTCGGCTTGGACGCGGCTATCCTTTTCTCGGACATCCTCGTCGTGCCGGATGCGTTGGGGCAGAGGGTCTCGTTCGTAGAAGGCGAGGGGCCGCGCCTTGATCCCCTGACATCCGCCGCTGATCTCGCGCGTCTCGATAAGTTGCAGGTCGGAACTAAGTTCGATCTCGTCAACGAGACGGTTGCGAGGACGCGAGCGGCGCTTCCACCAGAAGTGGCCCTGATAGGGTTCTGTGGTGCGCCCTGGACGGTCGCAACCTACATGGTTGGTGGCCGCGGTTCCCCTGATCAAGCAGACGCCAGGCTGATGGCGTATCGCGACCCGGACACGTTCTCGCGGCTTATTGATCTCTTGGTAGAAACCTCGGTCCAGTATCTAAGCGGCCAGATCTCTGCCGGAGCCGACGCGATCCAGATTTTCGATAGTTGGGCTGGGAGCCTTCCAGACAACGAGTTCGATCGGTGGGTGGTCGCGCCGACCCGACACATTGTGCGCGAGATCAAGGCGCGCCATCCGAATACCCCGATCATCGGCTTTCCGAGAGCTGCGGGCGAGAAGACGACCCGCTACGTCCGAGAGACGGGCGTCGATGGCGTGAGCTGCGACACTGCGTTCTCGCTTGAAGCTATGGCAACGCTTGCGGAGGAGGAGCAAGTCGTCGTGCAGGGCAATCTCGATCCTCTGCTGCTCGTAGCTGGCGGTGAAGCGCTCGAAACGCGGACGCGTCAGATATTGAGCACCCTTGCGGGACGGCCATTCGTGTTCAACCTCGGACACGGCATTGTTCCGCAAACGCCACCTGAGAATGTCGCGCGGCTCGTCGCCCTCATCCGCAATCAGGAGTGATCCGCCGTGGAGCTCTGGATCAAAGCGATTCACATCATCGCTGTCGTCGCCTGGATGGCCGGTCTGTTCTACTTGCCGAGGTTGTTCGTTTATCACGCCGCTTCTAGTCCAGGCTCCGAGCAGTCGGAGACCTTCAAGGTGATGGAGCGGCGATTGCTGCGCGTGATCATGAATCCAGCCATGATCGTGGTCTGGCTCACGGGGCCTTACCTTGCGTGGGCCTGGGGCATGTACCACGATGGTTGGTTCATGGCGAAGGTCGTTCTGGTTAGCGGTCTCACCGTGCTCCACCATGCGCTCGCCAAGTGGCGAAAGGACTTCGCCAAGGACCAGAATCGCTATAGCCAGCGCTTTTACCGATACATCAACGAGGTGCCGACGGTGCTGCTGATTGCCATCGTCGTTCTCGTCGTTGTGAAGCCTTTTTGACAGCGGCGATGTGGACGCATCTTTTGTTCAACAGCTCGATCTGCTATATAACGAGTCGAATGACGGTCGCCGGCAGCTGAGAGGTTTGCCGGTCATCTACCCGGATTTCCCACACCTCCTGGTTGACCGAACATCCGGCGCTTGTTCGCGCCACACTCCCGTTACTTAGAATTATTCGGCCCGGTTCACCTCTCGCCCGCCTCAACATCCGTGCCGGTCGGAGTCACTCCATGACGGAACTGAAACTACAAGATTTGAAGTCCAAATCCCCCACTGAGCTTCTGGCTTTCGCAGAGGAACACGGCGTCGAGAACGCCAGCACCATGCGCAAGCAGGAGCTGATGTTTGCTGTGCTCAAGCAACTCGCGGGCAAGGAGATCGAGATCACAGGCAGCGGAGTCGTCGAGGTATTGCAGGACGGCTTCGGTTTCCTCCGCTCGCCTGATGCCAATTACCTACCTGGTCCCGACGATATCTACGTCTCGCCGTCCCAAATCCGGCGCTTTGCCCTGCGCACCGGTGACACGGTCGAGGGCCAGATCCGCAGCCCGAAGGAGGGCGAGCGCTACTTCGCGCTCCTCAAGGTCAATAAGATCAATTTCGAGGACCCGGAGAAAGGTCGTCACAAGATCCACTTCGACAACTTGACGCCGCTCTACCCGACCGAGTGGCTCAAGATGGAGATCGAGGATCCGACGATCAAAGATCTTTCGGCGCGAGTCATCGATATCGTAGCGCCTATGGGCAAGGGCCAGCGTGCGTTGATCGTCGCTCCGCCGCGCACCGGTAAGACGGTGCTCCTGCAGAACATTGCTCACTCGATCACCACAAACCACCCCGAGTGCTACCTCATCGTGCTGCTGATTGATGAGCGGCCCGAGGAGGTGACCGACATGCAGCGCTCTGTCAAAGGCGAGGTGATTTCCTCAACCTTTGACGAGCCGCCGACCCGTCACGTGCAGGTCTCGGAAATGGTGATCGAGAAGGCGAAGCGACTCGTCGAGCACAAGCGCGATGTGGTCATCCTGCTCGACTCGATCACCCGCCTTGGTCGGGCCTACAACACGGTTGTGCCGTCCTCGGGGAAGGTCTTGACCGGCGGCGTCGACAGCAATGCCCTTCAGAAGCCGAAGCGTTTCTTCGGTGCAGCTCGGAATATCGAGGAAGGCGGTTCGCTTACCATTATCGCGACCGCACTGATCGACACCGGCTCGCGTATGGACGAGGTGATCTTCGAGGAATTCAAAGGCACCGGCAACTGCGAGGTGGTGCTCGATCGTAAGGCGTCTGATAAGCGGATCTTCCCAGCTATCGACATTGCCCGTTCGGGCACGCGGAAGGAAGAGTTGCTCGTCCCACGCGATCAACTCAAAAAGATGTATGTCCTCCGGCGCATCTTGAGCCCGATGGGCACGATCGATGCCATCGAATTCTTGACGGACAAGCTCCGGCAGACGAAGAACAACGCCGAGTTCTTCCAGTCAATGAACGCCTAAGAGCTCAGCGCCAGCTGAGGGCAACATGAGCAACCGTGTCAATGCTTTCGGGCAGCCGATCGGTTTTCCGGTTGCTCATTGGGTCCCTCGGCCGCGGCCGTCTCGTGTCACACTGGACGGCCGCTTCTGTCGTTTGGAGCCACTGAGTCCTGAACGGCACACGCTGGAGCTTTACGAGGCCAATCAGGCAGATGACGGCCGCGGCTGGACCTATATGGCTTATGGTCCATTTGCCTCGTTGGAAGACTATAGAGGTTGGGTAGAGAAATCCGCCGCATCTGAAGATCCGCTCTTCTATACCGTCATCGATGCCGCATCCGGTCGCGCTAGAGGTGTCGCGGCTCTCATGCGGATCGATCCAGCGAACGGCGTCATCGAAGTCGGCAACATCAAGTACGCGCCGGCACTGCAGCGCACCGCTGCAGCGACGGAGGCGATGTTTCTCCTGATGCGCTACATCTTCGATGACCTGGGTTATCGCCGGTATGAATGGAAGTGCGATGCCCTCAATGAGCCGTCCCGCGCAGCGGCGCTTCGGCTTGGGTTCACGTTCGAGGGCATCTTCCGGCAAGCTGTCGTATACAAGGGACGCAACCGCGACACGGCGTGGTTTTCAATAATCGACAGCGAGTGGCCCGCTCTAAAGCGGGCCTATGAAGCGTGGCTCGCGCCGGAAAACTTTGATGCCGATGGACGGCAACGCCGCCGCCTCTCTGATTTGATTACAGAGAAGCGCGCCGGCGGGTCAGGCCTGTGAGGGCGTTGCCAGTCGCTGGCTGCGAAGCGCGAATTTCAGCGCCTCGGGATCCGTGATTGGTGACGAGCACTTCTGGCCGATGCACACATAGGCCGTAGCCCTGCCTTCAATAGGTCGCTTGCCCGCGAGCGCTGCCGCGCCGGAGATCGCCTCCGCATCCTCGATGAAGTGTTGCACTGCGCCCGGCAGCGAAAGGTGGGTGACGATAGCCTCGAGAGCTGCGGCACCTTTACTGTCGCCGCCGCTCAGCACCGCGACATGCTGTGGCGAGAGGAGGTCGAGGGCATTCGCCAGCAGGCCGGCATGGGCGATCAAGTTGGCCTGTAGGTCTGCGCCGAAGGCTTTCACTATCTCTTCTGCGCGATCTAGGTACGCCGTTTTCCCGGTCAGCATGAAGAGCTGAGCGAGATTTGAGATCATCACGGCATTCGCGTTGGGGGTCGCATCATCCGTTGCCGACTTGATGCGCACGATGACATCTGGCGTGTCATCGGCCGTCAGGAAGTAACCTCCCGACTTGCTGTCCCAGTAGTGGCGATCGAGTTGCTCGGTCAGCTGGAGGGCAGAGTCGAGGTAGTGAGATTTCGTTGTCACCTGGGAGAGCCGGAGCGCCGCCCAGATCATGTTCGCGTAATCATTTGCTGTTGCTGGGGCCTTGGCCTGACCCCCACGATAGGCATGCAGGAGTCTTCCATCGCTGGTCATCCGTTCATTAACGAAGGTGAAGGCTCGCTCGGCCATCTCTCGCCAGCGTGGCTCGCCGAATACGAACGATGCCGCGGCGAGGGCTGCAATCATCAAGCCATTCCAGTCCGCAAGCACCTTGTCATCCCAGCCGGGGCGCACGCGCTCAACACGCCGGGCGAGGAGCTTGGCTCGCAACGCATCGAGACGGCGCTCCTCCTTATCTGATAGGAGGTTGATGGCACCGAGCCTGTTCAGGATATTGTGACCTTCCCAGTTTCCCTCGGGAGAGACACCGTAGACGTCGCGGAAAAACCGACCGTCCTCCGGACCAAGCACCTCGTCGATCTCCGCCGCGCTCCAGACGTAGAACTTGCCCTCTTCGCCTTCGGAGTCGGCGTCCAGGGATGCCGCGAAGCCGCCTCCCTCGGCGATCATCTCACGTTCGAGCCAAGCGACAGTTTCCCTGATCCTCTGCGCGAATAGGGGATTGCCGGTCTCTCTATAGACCTCGGTCATGAGGTCGATCAGGAGGGCATTGTCGTAGAGCATCTTTTCGAAATGCGGGACGAGCCATCGCTCGTCGACGGCATAGCGGGCGAAGCCGCCGCCGAGATGATCGTAAATGCCCCCCTGGCTTATGTGAGCCAGCGTTTTCTCGACCGCGGTCTTTGCGTCATCCATATCGTACCGGATTCCGCCGCGCCATAGGAGCCAGAAGAAGCTCCATTGCGGGAACTTCGGCGCGCCATGAATCCCGCCGTTGATCGGATCAACCGCACGGACCATGCGGCCAGTCAGCTCTTGCAGCAGGTGATCGGAGATTTGAACGTCGCCTGCGGCGGCACCGTTGCGTTGTAGGGCCTGCGTGAGCAGCTCCGCGTTGTGATAGACCTTCTCGGGTTCTTCGCGGTAGATCCGTGCCACCTCGCGGAGGACGTGCTGAAATGCCGGCTTGCCCCAGCGAGGCTGCGGGGGAAAATAGGTTCCACCCCAGAAGGGCCGCCCATCGGGGTCCAGGAACATGGTCAGCGGCCATCCGCCCTGTTCCCCTAGGCTGTGCAACGCATTCATGTAGATGGCATCGATGTCCGGCCGCTCTTCTCGATCCACTTTTATATTTATGAAAAGGTCGTTCATGAGGGCTGCGGTAGCCTCGTCCTCGAAGCTCTCGTGCGCCATGACATGGCACCAGTGGCAAGCGGCATAGCCAATCGACAGCAGGATCGGCTTGTCTGCCCGCTTGGCCTCGGCCAGCGCTTCTGGACCCCAGGGCCACCAGTGGACAGGGTTGTCCTTGTGCTGAAGCAGGTAGGGGCTGGTTTCCCGATCCAAACGATTTCTGGTCATGACACTCCCTCCTGCTCTTGATGGAGACGAACCTCCGTCTCCCGTTACATAGGGGTGACTCCGACACAATGAGTCAGGTTGCAACGATTTTCGCGCTTTCGAGCGCACCGGGTCGCGCAGGCGTAGCTGTTATCCGCATCTCCGGGCCGGCGGCGGCTACTGTGCTTGATACACTGGCTGCCCCGAGGCCGCAGCCGCGGTCTGCCAGGATGCGTTATCTGCGCCACCAAGATTCGGGTGAAGTTCTCGATCAGGCGCTTGTTCTCTGGTTCCCAGGCCCGCAGAGCTTCACGGGCGAAGACGTCGCTGAGTTGCACGTCCATGGCGGCAGGGCCGTCGTGCAAGCGGTTCTGAGAGCGATTGGCGACGTACCCGGCTGCCGACTTGCAGAGCCGGGCGAATTTGCCAGGCGAGCCTTCGAAAACGGAAAGCTCGACCTCACCATGGCCGAGGGGTTGGCCGATCTTATCGATGCAGAAACAGAAGCCCAACGGAAGCAGGCGCTACGACAGGCTGGGGGGGCGTTGGCAAACCTATACGACGGGTGGCGAAACTCGTTGGTGGAAGCGCTTGCGCTTGTGGAGGCGGCGATCGACTTCTCCGACGAGGGTGACGTCGGTACGGCTACATTCGCCGAAGCTGTTCGGGTCGTGCGCGACCTCGAGTCTGCCATTCGTCGCCATCTTTCTGACGGTCGGCGCGGTGAAATCCTGCGCGAGGGGTTCAACGTGGTGCTCGCGGGCCCTCCGAATGTTGGTAAGTCGAGCTTGCTCAACGCCCTCGCACGTCGGGAAGCTGCGATCGTTTCCGATGAGGCGGGCACGACACGCGACGTCATCGAGGTCCGCCTCGATCTCGAAGGACTGCCTATCGTCGTAGGGGATACCGCAGGCATCAGAGAGGCATCAGGCGCCGTCGAGCGCGAGGGCATTCGCCGGACTCTGGCTCGCACCCGCGAGGCAGAGCTCGTGCTTTGGCTCATGGATGCGAATGCGCCCGATCCGAACCTCCCACCAGAGCTGGCGGAATTGGGAGGCCGAACGCTGTGGGTCTTAAACAAGGTCGACCTCTGCTCTAATGCCGCGCCATCCGCAGTGCCCAACAATGCGATAGCCATTTCGGCGCTTACTGGTCAGGGGATTGAGGAGCTGACCCGGAGGGTGGCAGACATTGCCCGCGATCGTATCGCCCCGGGTGAGCATCCTGGATTGACGCAGGAACGGCATCGGCGGAATCTGGAGGAGTGCTGTAACGCACTGGCGGCGTTTCTCCAGGGAAACCCGGCGCAGGTGGAGCTGAGAGCCGAGGATCTGAGGCTGGCAGCAAATGCCTTGGGCCGACTCACGGGACGCGTCGATCCCGAGCAGGTTCTGGATGGGATCTTCGGCCGCTTCTGTATCGGAAAATGAGAGCCAGATCCGAATGTTTCACGTGAAACTTCACGTGTTCTGCCGGAGGACTTCGCCAGGACATTCGAAAACTTGATTTCGCCGCTGAAGGCGGGAAAGCGAGCGAATTCGCCGAGCTTCTTGGAGTAATAGCGCGCGTCTCTACTTTACGATGACTTGTCGGCTCGGATAGTGTCCGGGCCTTCGAAATGCGGATCAGGCGCGTCCCATAGGAAGAAGGTGCAATGACTGAACAGGCCTATGATGTCGTCGTCGTAGGAGGCGGGCACGCGGGCACCGAGGCTGCCGCTGCAGCCGCCCGCATGGGCGCGCGAACCGCACTCGTCACACACAAGTTCGCCACCATTGGCGAAATGTCTTGCAATCCGGCAATCGGCGGCCTCGGCAAAGGTCACCTCGTTCGGGAGATCGATGCTCTCGATGGTTTGATGGCTCGCGTCGCGGACCAAGCTGGAATTCAGTTTCGTTTGCTCAACCGCTCAAAAGGTCCTGCCGTTCAAGGCCCGCGCGCTCAGGCAGATCGGGCCCTGTATCGCAAAGCGATGCAGAGGGCGATAGCGGAAACTCCTGGCCTCACAGTCATCGAAGGCTCTGTAGATGATTTGATTGTCGACGGCGGGATGGTGCAGGGCGTGGTGATGGCCGATGGCTCTGCACTGAGAGCCGGGGCTGTGGTTGTCACGACCGGCACCTTCCTACGTGGCCTGATCCATATCGGTGAGGTCAAGATCCCCGCCGGCCGCGTCGGAGAGGCACCTGCGGTGCGGCTTGCCGAGCGCTTTGCCGCTCTGGAGTTCCGACTTGGGCGTTTGAAGACCGGAACGCCGGCTCGGCTGTTGCGGAGCTCGATCGACTGGGAGCGCCTGGAAGTACAGCCTGGCGATGATCCGCCAGTGCCGTTCTCCTTCCTCACGGAGCGGATCACGACACCGCAGGTCGTTTGTCACATCACAACGACGACGGAAGAGACCCACGAGATTATCCGGGCCAATCTCCATCGCGCACCGATGTACTCGGGTCAGATCAACAGCATTGGCCCACGCTACTGTCCTTCGATCGAAGACAAGGTCGTACGGTTCGCGGATCGGAGTGCACACCACGTCTTCTTGGAACCTGAGGGCCTAGACGACGACACGATCTACCCTAACGGGGTCTCGACTTCCTTACCCGAGGAGGTTCAGGTCGCCTTCCTACGCACTATCCCCGGACTGGAGAATGTCGTCATCAAACGGCCGGGGTACGCGATCGAGTACGATTATGTCGATCCGCGCGAGCTGCTGCCGACGCTGGAGACGAAGCGGCTGCCCAGGCTGTTTCTAGCGGGCCAGATCAATGGAACCACCGGCTATGAGGAGGCGGGCGCGCAAGGGATCGTGGCGGGAATCAACGCCGCTTTGAAGGCCAGCGGCGGATCACGCACCTTCGTGATCTCGCGTACCGAGGGCTATACCGGTGTTATGATCGACGACCTGGTAACGCGGGGCGTCGGCGAGCCCTATCGGATGTTTACATCGCGGGCGGAGTACCGCCTAGCGCTCCGGGCAGACAATGCCGATCAACGCCTGACCCCGCTGGGCCAGGACGTTGGATGCATCGGCCGGGAACGGGCACAGACTTTTGCGCGGAAGCAGCGGGCACTGGCCGAAGGCCGAGAGCTATTGGAGCGCCTCGGCCTGACACCGAACGAGGCGGCCCGGCATAGTCTTGAAATCAACCGCGACGGGCGCCGGCGTTCGGCGTTCGAGCTGCTGGCCTATCCGGACGTGACGCTCACTCGGCTAGCGGCCATCTGGCCAGAGATCCGGAGCTTGGAGCCTAAGATCGCGGCTCAGCTCGAGGTCGACGCTCGTTATGCATCCTACCTGAAGCGGCAGGCCGAGGACGTTGAAGCCCTCCGGCGAGATGAAGCTGTCGCTATTCCGTTGGACTTTGATTTTTCGACTCTGCCAGGCTTGTCAAACGAGGTGCGGCAGAAGCTCAAGCTACATCGCCCCGCGACGCTAGCTCAGGCGGCGCGCATCGACGGGGTGACTCCGGCCGCCCTTATGATTCTGTTGAGTCGTCTTAAGCGGCCAACTGTGCGGCGCCGGGAAAGCGCATGAGTCAGTGTCGCCGCGTCGAGCGCATTGATGACCCCGAAGCCTTTCGGCGCATTTTCGCCGTTTCACGTGAAACCGTCGAGCGACTGACTACCTACGAGACTTTACTTCGGCAGTGGCAGAGGGCCATCAATCTCGTAGCGCCTGGAACGCTCTCGCAGGTCTGGCACCGGCATTTTGCTGATAGCGCTCAGCTTGCACAGCTCGTGCCTAGGGATGCGCGGGCCCTGGTCGATCTGGGCTCCGGCGCGGGGTTTCCCGGGTTAGTGCTGGCGATCATGCTGGCGGAACGAGACGGACCGAGGGTTACGCTCGTCGAAAGTGACTCGCGTAAGACCGCGTTTCTGCGCGAGGTCGCCCGTCGAACCGGGGTGCCTGTGGACATCCTCACGGCGAGGATCGAAAACCCGGAGACTCAGCGTAAAGTGGGTCAAGTAGATGTGGTCACGGCGCGTGCTCTTGCCCCGTTGAGCCGCCTGCTCCAATTGGCGGCCCCGTACTTATCGCCCTGCGGTGTCGGTGTGTTTTTGAAGGGGCGCGATGTCCACGGCGAAATCGACGAGGCAAGTGTCGGCTGGCGTTTCGACGTCGAGCTCATACCGAGCATGACCGATGCACATGGCCGAATTGCCGTGGCCCGCAATGTAACAGCCAAACGGAGGGTTGAGCCTTGAATGGCAAGACCATGAGATCCTCGGGACTGCGGGTGATCGCCATCGCCAACCAGAAGGGCGGCGTCGGCAAGACGACCACTGCCATCAACCTGGGTACGGCACTAGCTGCGGCCGGCGAGCGGGTGCTCGTGGTGGATCTCGATCCTCAGGGTAACGCATCGACCGGGCTCGGGATTGGCATGGAGGAGCGCACCCTCACGACCTACGACGTCATGATGATGCGGTGCAGTCTTCTCGATGCGGCCATCAAGACGCAAGTTCCGGGACTTACGATCGTCTCTGCAAATTCGGACCTGATAGGGATCGAAAAGGAGCTCATGAACGAGCCGACGCGGCCGTTCAGGATGCGCGATGCTATTGGTGGCCTGATTGGTCAGCAGCGGGTGAACCCTGAGGAAGCCATCACGTATGTCCTCATCGATTGCCCGCCGTCGCTCAATCTGCTGACGCTCAACGCGATGGTCGCTGCGCACGCGGTGCTCGTGCCTGTTCAATGCGAGTTCTTCGCTCTCGAGGGTATCTCGCAGCTCAAAGAGAACATCGAGCAGATCAAGGCCACGCTCAATCCTGGACTGGAGATCCAGGGCGTGGTGCTGACCATGCACGATCAACGGACAGCGCTTTCGAGGGAGGTCGCGCAGAACGTTCGCGCGTTCTTTGGCGCCAAGGTCTATGACACCGTGATTCCCCGCAACACGAGAGTCGCGGAAGCGCCATCCCACGGCAAGCCGATTCTGCTTTACGACGTGAACAGTGCCGGCAGTCAGGCATACATGCGGCTCGCTGCGGAGATCATTGAGCGCGAGCGACGCTACAAAGCAGCCTGAGGCATCCGGCACCAAATAAGATCAGGAGAACGGAAGGGTCATGGGAGCTCCACTCCAGAAGAGCCGGCTTGGCAGGGGTCTCGCATCTCTCATTGGTGATCCGGTTCTTGCGGAACCGAAGCTGCCGAATGAAGGTGAACAGAGGCTGGTTCCGATCGACCAGATCCGGGCCAGCGCGCTCAATCCGCGGCGGGAGTTCAACGAGGAGGACCTCGCCGAGCTTGCAGAGTCGATCCGCCAGCGGGGGCTCGTGCAGCCGATCGTGGTGCGACCGGATCGCAATGCAGGCGGCTACGAGATCGTCGCAGGAGAGAGGCGGTGGCGCGCGGCGCAGCGCGTCGGGCTGCATTCCGTGCCTTGCATCGTTCGGGACCTTACAGACCAGGAGGTCCTGGAGCTTGGCATCATCGAAAACGTCCAGCGGGCCGATCTCAACCCAATCGAGGAGGCCGCGGGGTATCGCGAGCTCATTGAGCGATTCGGCTATACGCAGGATCAGCTGGCGGAGGTCATTGGGAAGAGCCGTAGCCACCTGGCAAATACGCTCCGGCTATTGAAACTGCCGGAGTCGGTGCAGGCGCTCGTTCAAGAAGGGAAACTGACAGCCGGCCACGCACGAGCACTCGTTGGTCGGGAAGATGCAGAGGCCTTGGCGCAGCGGATCATCGAACGCGACATGAACGTTCGCGAGGTCGAGGCTCTGGTGCAGTCCGGTGTGAGCGGGCAACCGAGCCGGCGGCGTGAGAAGACGGCTGATACGCTGGCGTTCGAGAAGGAGCTGTCTGACGTTCTGGGCTTGAAGGTCGAGATTAAGCGCGGCTCCGGCGAGAGCGGGTCACTGGTGATCAAGTACGGCAACTACGATCAACTGGACTATATCCGGCTTCGCTTGATTGGCTCGCACACCGTATAGGCGACGTGCTCGCAACCCGGGCTCGACGGATCGTCAACGGATCGGATCAGCTTGATGATGTGACACTGGACTCCTAGTACATTGACCTCAATTCACTGCTTGACGTGGTTTTATCCAGTTGGTGTTGTCCCGCCCGGCAAAGCAAGCCGGGCGGAGTTTTATTATGGGCAAGGATACACTTGAGCGGTTGGCCGCGACGATTCGGGAGCGGCGTACGGAGGAGGCGGGGCGCTCCTATACGCGTCAGCTGCTCGATGGAGGTCCCGAGCGATGTGCCCGCAAGCTTGGCGAAGAGGCGCTGGAGACGGTCATTGCGGGTATCAGTCAAGACGAGAGGGCGCTGGTCAGTGAGGCAGCCGACCTTCTCTATCATCTGCTTGTTCTGCTCGAAGTCCGGGGCGTAACTTGGGAAGGCGTCCTTTCCGAGCTGGAGCGGCGGATGGGAACTTCGGGGCTCGCCGAGAAAGCGGCTCGTGCCAGCGCCGGTAACGCATCATGACGTTGGCGGCTCCCCAATTGGACATGGCAGCTAAGTCCACCATCCAATTTTCCCCCTACCGTGTCTTCAGTCGCGAGGAATGGGCGCGGCTGCGGGCCGATACTCCTATGACGCTGGTAGAGCGCGACCTGGAGCAGCTTTCCGGCCTCATGCAGGAGCTGTCGATGGAGGAGGTGGAGCAGATTTATCTGCCCATGTCCCGGTTGCTCAACCTGTATGTTGCCGCTGCGCAAGAATTGCACGCTGTGACGGCGCGATTCCTTGGTCACCACGATGTCAAGGTGCCCTTCATTCTCGGGGTTGCCGGGTCGGTAGCGGTCGGCAAGAGCACGACGTCCCGTGTGCTGCAGGCTTTGCTCGCGCGGTGGCCGGATCACCCGCGCGTTGATCTCATCACCACGGACGGTTTTCTGCTGCCGAACAAGGAGCTCGAGGCCCGGGGCATCATGAACCGGAAGGGCTTTCCCGAAAGCTTCGATACGGCCCGGTTGCTCAACTTTCTGGCAGACGTGAAGTCAGGGCGCGAACGGGTCGAGGCGCCGGTGTACTCCCACTTCCACTACGACATCCTTCCTGGGCAGAAGATCGTGGTGGAGCGTCCCGATATCCTGATTGTGGAGGGTCTTAACGTTCTGCAGCCGGCACGACTGCCGCGGGACGGCAAGGCAATCCCGTTCGTGTCTGACTTCTTCGATTTCTCGATCTACATCGACGCCGATGCGCGAGTGATCGAGGAATGGTACGTGGCCAGGTTCATGAAGCTGCGGACGACCGCATTCCGGGACCCGGCAGCGTATTTTCACAGGTATGCCCACCTGTCTCCGGAGGCAGCTCAGGCGCGAGCTATCGAGATCTGGCGAACAATTAACCTGAAGAACCTCGAAGAGAACATCCTGCCAACGCGCCAGCGTGCGAGTCTCATTCTCCAGAAAGGCCCGGATCATAGGGTCGAGAGTGTGGCACTGAGGAAAATCTAGGGCACTCACCCGAAAAGAAGCGCCGCCCCTGGGATTAGGGGCGGCGACATACATACAACTCGTCTTGTTCACCGAGCTAACGGCGAATGCGGCGAGGAGCTGCTCTCATCCTGAAATCTCGGCGCGGGGCTTGGTAGAAGCGGCGGACTTGGCGCGGCTGATAGAACCTGCGTGGAGCTCTGAAGGCACGCCGATCAAACCTGCGCGGGGCGTAGTAACGCCGGGGAGCGTAGTCCCGGCGGTAGATACGCCGTGGAGCATAGTAACGCCGAGGGGCGTAATACCTCCGATAGAGCCTGCGCGGAGCATAATAGCGCCGCGGTGCATAGTACCGGCGATAGAAGCGCCGAGGGGCGTAGTAACGCCGAGGGGCATAATACCTTCGATAGATCCTGCGCGGAGCATAGTAGCGCCGAGGTGCATAGTACCGGCGATAGAAGCGCCGAGGGGCGTAGTAACGTCGAGGTGCGTAATACCTCCGATAGAACCTGCGCGGAGCGTAGTAGCGCCGCGGAGCGTAGTACCCATAGGTGCGGTAATACCGCGGGCCCCAATAGGCCATCCAGGGAGTGTAAGCCCGTCTATAGTAGCGGTATGCGGGCCGATAGAACCATGGACGATAGTATCTGACCGGACGGTAATATCGCGGCCGCCAGTAGTAGGCACGGGGACGCCAGTAGTAGGACGGACCCCAATAGGCCGCCCGAGGCCGCCAGTAACGAGCCCTGTAATAGCGTCGCGGCGCCCAATAAGCCCGCCTGTAAAAGCGTGGTCCGTAGAATGCAGCACCCCTATAGAACCTGCGCGGACCATAGAAGCGGAAGCCTGTCGCCCTGTAACCACGGAAGCCACGGCGAAAATGAACTGCTTCGACGGGTGACTTTGCCTCCGGAGTGAATGCAGCAGCGGCAAGCGCTGCCGGCTTGGCCTGAGCTGCTCCTATCCAGGTGCCCAATGCCAGCGAGCATCCGGCGAGCAGCAACAATCGGCGACTTGTCATCGCGATACTCCTCTCCTGCGACCGAACGGGTCGGTTTGCTGAGCATCTGAACGTTGCCGATCGGGATGGGTTCCTGAATCGGTGGCGCTTTCAGGCAAGCTCTCGCGTCGGATTTTCGCCGCGCCACACAAGCGATTGGGTTAATTTGTTGATAACGGCTTGAACGTGCGCGAGAATTCTGGTGCCGACTGACGACGGCACCGGAAGTTGAGGACGGACGGTCTTGTCGAAAATCAGATGAGATTATTCGCCTTGGCCAAGGCCGCTAGGCTTTGCTGGGGTCGCGCACCGAAATGGCTGATGACCTCCGCGGCTGCCAAGCTCCCTAGCCGTCCCGCCACTTCAAGACTGAGGCCAGCTGCGAGGCCGTGGAGAAAGCCCGCGGCGTAGAGATCGCCTGCGCCCGTGACGTCGACAACGTTATCGACCCGTTGCGCTTCGACTTGGATCGGCTCCTGACCGCGAGCGCAGATCACGGATCCCTTGGCGCTGCGCGTAAGCACCGCCAGTTGCGTATCGGCTTGGGTAAGCCGGACCGCCTCATCGAACGTCTCGACCAGATAGAGTGCTGTGATCTCGTTTTCGTTGGCGATTAGAATGTCGATGCTATTTCGGACGAGAGCTAGAAACTCCTCACGGTGACGATCCACGCAGAACTTGTCCGAGAGGCTGAGCGCTACCCTTCGTCCGGCAGCTGCCGCGATCTCTGCCGCTTGGCGGAACGCGTCCTTCGCTTCGGTGCGGTCGAAAAGATAGCCCTCGAGGAATACGATGCCGGCCGCGCGGATTACCTCTGGGTCGACCTCTCCCCGATTAAGATGAGGACTGACGCCGAGATAGGTGTTCATCGTCCGCTCCCCGTCGGGAGTGACGAGGATGAGAGATCGAGCTGTGGGAAGGTCGGAGGACGAGGAGGGGGTTGTTCCGAAATGGACGCCCGCTGACTGGATGTCACGCGCGAAGATGTGACCGAAATCGTCTTCGGCGACTTTGCCAATGAATGCGGCGCGGCCACCCAGAGACGCGATGCCGACCATCGTATTGGCCACTGAGCCGCCGGAGATCTCTACGGCTGGACCCATTTCGGCGTAGAGGCGCGTCGCGGTATCGAAGTCAATGAGCCGCATATGCCCTTTCGGAGCGTCATGACGAGCCAAGAAGTCGTCATCGCACTGGCTGATGATGTCGACAATGGCATTACCGATTCCGACGACGTCGAACTGGCTATCGCTCATGAGATCCCCCGCAGCTCGCTCGGCGCACTATAAGCAGGCGCAGCCGTGCTGCAAGCTTACGCTTATGCAGTGCGAGCGGATGCGCTGCCCCTCGCAGAGCGGGCAAGGTCCAGAAGGAGCCGCTCGGCAATGGTGGCTTCCAGTGCCGAGTTGAGTCGCGCCTCCTTGGCAGCATCCGCAATGCGCGAAAGCGCGGCGTTCAAGTTCTCGATAGCCCACATTCGGCATTGAGCCTCGAGATGGGGGCGGGTCTTGAAATGAACCGGCGGTCGGAGCTGCCGGAGGGCAGCATCCATGGAATGACCGCTTTCAAGGCTTGCCCGTAGCCGATGAAGGCGTTGCATATGCCGCTGCACAGCAGCGATGACGGTTTGTGGGCTTTCTCCAGCTGCGATGACGCGGTCCAGCTCCTGAACGGCGCGGCGCCCTTCCCCGGATGCGGCCGCCAACACCACAGTCTCGATTGCCAGTTCGGATGCGTCACCGACGATGGCATCTACATCATCAATGTCGATCTGGCTCTTGCCGCGCGTATACAACACGAGCTTCTCAAGCTCGCCACGGGTGAGGGCACGGTCGGCGCCCAGCCGAGCAAGAAGTGCCTGGCGGGCATCACGTGTGATGGTGATACCAGCCTGCTCCAAAGTTTCGCTGATGATCGAATCCAGCGTGCGGCTCTCGTCTGCAAAACAAGCGATTGCTGCTGCGTTGGCGGATTTCTCGAACAGCAATCGGAGCGAATCGTCCGGGCGGAGATTGCCTGCCTCGACCACCAGGGCTCCCGCAAGGGCACCCTCCTGCAGTAGGGGCTGGAGCACCTGCGCGGTCACCCTGCGGCTAGCGCGGGTATGGATGACCTTCGGACCGCCGAACATCGGGATCGTCTGTGCTTCGACGAGGAGGCGGTCTGGCTCGACTTCGAGATCTGCATCCTCGATGCGGAGGATGTCGCCAGGCGGATCGCTGGATTCTGCCAGTTTCTTGGCAGCAGTCCGCGCCCGCTCGGCAATAACGCCGGCATCGGTGCCGTACAGCAAGATGGCCCGGTAGCGTAGGTCAAGTGTCTTTAGAAACTGCTCGGCCTGCTGAGCCTTTATGGCCGTCATGGGTTTCGTCCATGGCGGCTATGGCCGCCAGGGCAGTTCAGCCCGCTTAAGCTGTCCCGGAGAGGAAGGCGGCGAGCCGTGTCTTGATGTCCTGTGCAACCGCGCGTGCCGCGCGATTCTCGGCGTCCTCACGCGCTTTCACGTTCGAATAGATGGAGTCGAAACGCTCGAAGCTGGCGCGGCCATAGCTCGTGCCTTCCAACAGCACCGCATTGTCGGCGACGCGGATCAGCTGGAACTTGGCCTCGAGACTATAAACTTGACTCTGTGACTCGCCATCTTTGCGTACCAGCGTGGAAACGATCTGCTGGCGGATAGCGATGTCGACGTGGTACTTCGGCGGCAGGCCAGAGCCACCACCTGTAGTCTGGAAAATCAGCTCGTTGCGGATCCGCTGCCCGACACGGCCTGGAATGGTCCCGAACGAAACCGACGCAAGCTTCGCCTCCGTGTCAGCTAGAGTGGCGGCGCCGTACATCGGGCGGAAGCCGGTGCTACCCTCGCATGCCGCAAGGGCCGGCGCGAGGAGCATCACGACCGCGATCGAACGCGCCGCACCGCCCCAAGTCCACCAGCCAGAAACCGAGAAGCCCTGCCCCCTAGGCAACCACATTCACGATCCTCTGCGGCACGACGATCACTTTCTTCACGGGTCGCCCATCCAGAGCACGGATGACCGGCTCCAGCTTCAAGGCTGCTGCCTCGATTTCGGCTTTGCTCGCGCTTCTGGCGATCGTCAGCTCGTCCCTACGCTTACCATTCACCTGTACGGCAATGGTGATCGTATCGTCAACGAGAAGGGCCTCCTCCACGGCTGGCCAAGGTTGATCTGCAAGCAAGGTGTTGTATCCAAGCCGCTCCCAGCATTCTTCTGCCAAATGCGGCATCATCGGGCCGAGCATCTGAACGAGCAGCTCGAGGCTTTCGCGAATGGCCCAGTCTAGGCCAGGGGCCCGCTTTCCGAGGGTCGACTGGAGAGTGCTGGCAAGCTCGTAAATTTGGGCGACAGCAAGATTGAACCGCAGGTTCTCAATGTTCTGGCCCACACGGGAGAGGGCTTTGTGTGTCGCCCGGCGAAGAGCATCCGCGTCCGGGCCGAATTCGGCGGGCTTGGGCGTGCCGATCGGTGCAGCCACAGCCAGCGCATCGTTGACCAGCCGCCACACGCGCTGCATGAATCGGCTTGCACCTGCAATACCAGCTTCCGTCCAGATGACGTCCCGCTCGGGCGGGCTGTCCGACAGCATGAACCAACGGGCGCAATCTGCGCCATAGGTCGAGATGATGTCGTCTGGGTCGACCAGGTTCTTCTTCGACTTCGACATCTTCTCGATCGAGCCGATCTCAACCGGTTCACCGGTGGCGATCTCGTAGGCGCGCCGCTGATCGCCTTCGCCCTCGATCCGCACTTCGGTCGGCAGCAACCATTTGCCGTTCTTCGAGTAGGTCTCGTGGGTGACCATCCCCTGCGTAAACAAACCGGCGAACGGCTCTTTCACGTTGAGATGGCCGGTGGCCAACATCGCGCGGGCGAAGAAGCGCGAGTACAACAGGTGCAGAATCGCGTGCTCGATGCCGCCGATGTACTGGTCGACAGGCAGCCAATACTTGGCTGCTTCTAGATCCACGGGAACATTGGCACGGGGTGAGCAAAACCGAGCGAAATACCAGGAGCTATCGACGAACGTATCCATCGTGTCCGTCTCGCGCCTGGCCGGCTTGCCGCACGACGGGCAGTCGACATGTTTCCACGTCGGGTGGCGCTCTAGTGGATTGCCAGGAACGTCGAAGGTGACGTCTTCCGGCAGGCGCACAGGAAGCTGATCCTCCGGCACCGGCACGATCCCACAGGAGTCACAGTGTATAATCGGGATCGGGCAACCCCAGTAGCGCTGGCGCGAGATACCCCAATCACGTAGCCGGTACATGATGCGGCGCGTGCCTTTGCCGATGGCCTCCATCCGGCTGGCAACCTCGGCCTTGGCCTCGTCGATCGTAAGCCCGTTCAGAAACTCGGAATTGGCGAGGCGACCAGGGCCGTCGTAGGCCTCGCCTCCGAGGTCGAAGGTGGCAGGATCCTGCCCCTCTGGAATCACCACAGGGACGATCGGCAACTTGTACTTCGTCGCAAACTCGAAGTCGCGCTGATCATGGGCAGGACAGCCGAAGATGGCCCCCGTTCCGTAGCCCATGAGGACAAAGTTGGCGACGTACACCGGCAAGCGGCGGTCCGGAATCAACGGGTGCGTCGCGGTGAGCCCCGTGTCGAAGCCCTTCTTCTCGACGCGATTGATGTCCTCTTCGGACGTCCCGATGTGGTGGCATTCCTCCACGAAGGCCGCCAGGTCAGGGTTCGACTTGGCGAGCTCCTTCGTCAGTGGGTGATCCGGTGACAAGGCGCAGAAGCTGCCGCCGAAGATCGTGTCGGCGCGGGTGGTAAAGACCTCGAGCTCCTGCCAGTCGGCCGGCAGCTTCTCCCCGGCCAAGCTATACTTCATGAGCAAGCCTTCGGAGCGGCCGATCCAGTTGGCCTGCATGACGCGCACCTTCTCGGGCCAGCGCGTCAGTTCGTTCAAGGCCTCCAGCAGCTCGTCCGCATAGGCAGTGATCTTGAGATACCAGACCGGCATCTCGCGGGTCTCGACCAACGCACCGGAGCGCCAGCCACGGCCGTCGATCACCTGCTCGTTCGCGAGTACCGTCTGATCGACTGGGTCCCAGTTGACCTTGCCAACGCCGCGGTACGCGAGCCCCTTTTTGTAGAAGTCGAGAAAGAGCTTCTGCTGCTGGTGATAATATTCGACATCGCAGGTGGCGAACTCGCGCGACCAGTCGAGCGACAGGCCCATCGACTTGAGCTGCGAGCGCATGGTGGCGATGTTGTCGTAGGTCCACTTGGCGGGGTGGACCTTGCGCTCCATTGCTGCGTTCTCGGCCGGCATGCCGAAAGCATCCCAGCCCATTGGATGCAGGACGTTGAAGCCTTTAGCGCGCTTGTAGCGGGCGAAGACATCCCCCATCGTGTAGTTGCGCACATGGCCCATGTGGATGCGGCCAGAAGGATAGGGGAACATCTCAAGCACATAGCACTTCGGCCGCTTGTCTTCGTTCGAACACATGAAGACATTGCGGCTTTCCCAGATCTGCTGCCAGTGCTTCTCTCGGGCAGGCGCGTTGTAGCGTTCGGTGGCCATGGGGCTACTATGCTTTCGAGTGTCGATCGCGGGCGATACAGCCTGAAAGGCAAGGGACGGTCAAGCCGGAGCTGAACCGCCGGTGCGCGCGACTTTACCTGCCGAGGGAATAGGATCTCGCCTGCCCCGATGCAATCGACAGATCGTCCCTATCTATCGACGTGTCGCGAAATCCGTTGCATACCGGCCGTTCTGCGGTGGCGATCTCGAGGATTGGACGGGGTGAACTCAATGACTGCGGCTGTCGAACGACTTTCAGACATTCGAAAGCGCATCACAGAGGCTGCACGTGAGGCAGGGCGTGATCCTCAATCCGTTCGCCTGATCGCCGTCTCCAAGACGTTCGATGTACCGCACATCGTGCCCGTGATCGAGGCAGGGCAACGGCTGTTCGGCGAAAACAGGGTGCAGGAAGCCAAGGCCAAGTGGCCGGACCTCAAGGCGCAATTCCCCGATCTCGAGCTGCACCTCGTCGGTGCGCTGCAGTCGAATAAAGCCAAAGAGGCGGTGCAGCTCTTCGATGCCATCCATTCGATCGATCGCCCGAAGATCGCACGGGTAGTCGCCGACGAAATGGACAAGCAGGGCCGGAAGCTCAAGCTTTTCATCCAGGTGAATACGGGTGAGGAGCCCCAGAAGGCGGGCGTGATGCCTGGCGAGCTGGAAGACCTCGTCCGGTATTGCCGGGAAGAGTTGCGGATCGACCTCGCCGGTTTGATGTGCATCCCACCCGTAGATGAAGAGCCCGCTGTGCATTTCGCCTTTCTAGCGAAACGAGCCGAGGAGCTTGGCCTCAAGGAGCTCAGCATGGGCATGAGCGCCGATTTCGAGACAGCCATCGCCTTCGGGGCCGACTACGTGCGTGTTGGGAGCGCCATCTTTGGTGAGCGGTAAAGTTTTGAGCCGTTAGATGGCGGTTCAGCGCCTCCAGATCTGAAGTTTTCCAGACCAAATTCTGTGATCATCCCGATCGTTCCGCCTTGCGATGCTAAGGTCACAACTGTGATTCGCATCTGCTGCGAGGCGGGGAAAAGAGGCATGGCACAGAGCTCAGCGGCTGAGGTCTTCGAACGGGTGGATGCAGCGGGAGCGGACGTTCCGGTATCGGAAACCAAATCGGGTCGAACGGCAGCCGCCTCAGGTTCTGACCCGTGGAAACGCTTCACGGTCGATGTTTGGATCACCGATTTCAATTCGGTCGAATTCGGCATCTATCGTCATTCGCGTAACCGCGCCAAATCCCGCCAGTTCTCGACCGACATGGACATCTTCGCCGAGGTTAAGGAGGACGGCCGGCGCACCGGACTCATTGGCTATCGCGAAGATCTTTGGAAGCAGCGGTCCGGCATGGACAAGCGGCTTATCATCAGATTGTTCTCAGATACCCTCAACTGGCGGGCGACCATGGACCTGATGATCGGCCGCAGTCTGCAGCTCACGCTGGGCGCACGCGGCATCCCGGTGACCGCCTATGCCGTCAATACGCACGAGGACAAATCCATCGTCTACGTCGAGCGCTCGGCCAACAAGTGGCCAATCCTGCCGGAAAATTTCTCGTTTTTCATATTCAGGGACGGCAGGCCGACATTCTATCGATTGCGCCATGACTTGATCAGTGTCGGTGGCGACTACACACTTTTCGACGAGCGTGACCGCAAGGTTGGGCATATCGACGGCCGATTGTTCTCGTTCGGCTACTGGACGGGCAAGGTGCGTGCCGATCATGCCGATAACAAATTGATGACCGTGATGAAGCTTTTCGCCGCGACAATCGGTTTCAACAAAGCTTGCCGCCGCCATATTGCACGACTGGCGGCTGACGTGCGCGCCGGCAAGGTAGAGCCGAAGATCGAGCGCTACGAGGCGGAATATTACCTTAACCCGCGGCGGGTCAGATGAACCGGCTGGCACTGGCACCAGCCGCGAACGTCAGCTAGACCTCGCTCCCGCAGACTCCAGCCAGGAAAGTTTCTTATGAGTACACACGGTGGCCTCGAGGCCTTGGCACAAGGCGCTATTCTGTCGCCGTTCACGCGGCTTGCTCGACTGCTCGAGGGTATCACTCCCGGTCACGAGAAGGTAATCGAGCTAACCATCGGCGATCCCAAGGAAAGGATGCCGGATTTTGTCATCGACCGAATGGTCGAGGCCAAGCAGCTCCTGGGCACCTATCCGAAAATCCGGGGCTCGGATGAGCTGCGCCAAGCGATTGCCAGCTGGATCGAACGCCGATACGGGTTGGCTGGCCGGATCGATGCGGCTCGCGAAGTTCTCCCGATCAACGGCTCACGCGAAGGCCTGTTCTACGCGATGTTGCCGGCCGTCGGTCGTAAACGGGTCCAGGGCCGGCCTGTCGTCCTGTTGCCCAATCCCTTCTATCACACCTATCTCGGTGCGGCGTATGCAACCAACTGCGAGCCGTATTTCCTCAACGCGACCGAGGCCACTGGGCATTTGCCAGACCTCGACGCGTTGGAACGCGAAACGGACATCCTTGAACGGACGGTAGCCTTCTATCTCTGCTCCCCTGCCAATCCGCAAGGTGCAGTAGCGAATACCTCATATACGATGAGGGCGCTGGAGTTGGCTCGCCGCTACGATTTCATGCTGTTCTTCGACGAGTGCTACTCGGAGATCTACACGGGTGAGCCACCGACCGGCGGACTCGAAGTTGCGGCCAAAACCCCGGAGGGGTTCCGCAATCTCGTCGTATTCAATTCTTTATCAAAGCGGTCCAATTTGCCCGGATTGCGCTCTGGCTTCGCGGCTGGTGACGGCGAATTTCTCGAAAGCTTTGCCGAGGTCCGAAACCTTATCGCGCCGCAAATGCCAGGCGTCGTGCAGCATGCCTCGGCGGCCGTTTGGTCCGAGGAGCAGCATGTTGCCACAATCCGCCAGTCCTATCGGAGCAAGTTCGACATATGCGACGAGATCCTGGCGGGTCGCTTTGGTTACCGCAGGCCGGAAGGTGGCTTCTTCCTATGGCTCGATGTGAGCCAATTCGGAGGAGGCGTTGAAACTACGGTAACTCTTTGGCAACGCGCGGGTGTCAAGGTTGTGCCTGGTGCTTTCCTCGCACAACCGGGTCCCGATGGAGTGAATCCTGGAGACGACCGCATCCGTGTCGCGTTGGTGAACGACCCGGCCACGATCAGGGAAGCGCTCGAACGCATCGTATCGGTGCTGTCCTAGTTTCCGGGTTGGTTCTGTCGTAGGTCCAAGTCGCGTGATGTTGCAGCGGGGTTATGGAATCGACCAGCAGCGGCTGCTCCCCACTTCGGTGGAGGACAGACTTTCGAGCTGGATTTCCCGCTGCGTAGGTGCCGCGCTCTTCCTGTTTGGAGTCGCAGGTTGGCTGAGCCTGGTCTCCTGGTCGGTCAGCGACCCGAGCCTGACACATACTGTTGCCATCGGCCCCACGCGTAATCTGCTCGGTCCAGGTGGGGCCATCATTTCCGACCTGATGCTGCAATTGTTGGGCCTTGCATCGGCGTTTCTGGTCTTGGCGCCGGCGGTGTGGGGCTTCGAGTTGTTTTCAGGCGGCCGACTCTCATTTCTTCGGTCACGCATCATCTTACTCGCCATCGCGGTGCTCGGGCTGGCTGCCGGCTGCTCAGCGCTTCCCACAGCAGCAAACTGGCCCCTGCACAACGGGTTTGGCGGCATCATCGGCGATTTGCTCTACAACCTATCGGCTGGTCTGGTCGCGACGGTGGTTCCCGTGCGCTCGGGGGCGGTGGCGGGGCTCCTGCTGTTTTCCGGCGGGCTGGCGGCGTTCACCTGTTCTCTGGGGTTGAGCGGACGGTGGGCGTCTGAGTTTTGGCAACCGGAAGCTGCGGCTCGGCGGCCGGCGGCCCCTGCCAGTGGCTTCCATACGAGCTTCCAGCTGCCAACTCTGTTTCGCAGGCGTCGGCAAAACGTTGTGAGGGAGCGAGCGCCCATCGAGCCGGTCCTGCCGCCTGGCCCGCATGGCTGGGCACCAGACTCGGACCCGGTGCCAAGCCGTCCCGCGAGGCAAGCCGGTATGGTGCGGGACGCTCTCGGACAGGGGGCTAACGCGATCAGCGACGGGCCGGCGGCCGACTCGGAGCTCGAAGATGATGAAAGCCGCCGCATCGCAGAGCGCTTTGCGCCTGCTAATGCGCAAGTTGCTCCGCGTGCGGCGCGCTCCGCAAGTTCCGGTCTGCTTGGGTTTCCGCTCCGCCGGGGCGAGTCTTCTGCCTTCCGTAAGCCGGGCGTCAATCTGTTGAAGCGCCCTGCGGGAGGGAAACCGGGCCCTGAATTCACCCAGACCGTTCTGCGGGGTACGGCGAGGCTGCTCGAGGATGTGCTAGCGGACTTCGGCATCAAGGGCGAGATCAAGGACATCAAGCCTGGCCCTGTGGTCACGCTGTTCGAGCTCGAACCGGCGCGTGGCATCAAATCCTCGCGTGTCATCGGGTTGGCCGAGGACATTGCCCGCTCCATGAGTGCCACGGCCGTGCGGGTCGCAGTGGTTCCGGGCCGCAACGTGATCGGAATAGAGCTTCCCAACACCCGGCGCGAAATGGTGCTGCTGCGTGAATTGTTCGAGACGGAAACCTTCCGCACCACCGACGCGCGGCTCCCGCTGGCTCTCGGCAAGGCCATCAACGGTGACCCGATCGTCGTTGATCTGGCTCGTATGCCTCACCTCCTCGTCGCCGGCACGACAGGCTCCGGGAAATCCGTCGGCATCAACTCGATGGTGCTGTCGCTCCTTTACAAACTATCGCCTGAGGATTGCCGGCTGATCATGATCGACCCGAAGATGCTGGAGCTGTCGGTCTACAACGGCATTCCGCATCTGCTGACGCCGGTCGTCACCGATCCGCACAAGGCCGTCGCGGCGCTCAACTGGGTCGTGCGCGAGATGGAGGAGCGCTACAAGCGCATGGCGGCGCTCGGCGTGCGCAACATCGACGTGTTCAACAATCGAGTGCGGCACGCCAAGACCCGCGGCGACCGGATGCGGCGCACCGTGCAGACAGGATTTGACCGTCGTACCGGCGAGGCGGTGTTCGAGACGGAAGAACTCGATCTCGAGCCGATGCCCTATATCGTCGTCGTCGTCGACGAGTTCGCCGACCTGATGATCGTCGCCGGCAAGGAGATCGAGGCTGCCGTGCAGCGGTTGGCGCAGATGGCGCGCGCGGCAGGGATTCACCTCATCATGGCTACGCAGCGGCCATCGGTTGACATCATTACCGGCACTATCAAGGCCAATTTCCCGACGCGCATCAGCTTCAAAGTGGCATCGAAGGTGGATAGCCGCACCATCCTGAACGAGCAGGGGGCGGAGCAGCTTCTCGGGCAGGGCGACATGCTGTTCTCGCCGGGTTCAGGTCAGATCATCCGTGTTCACGGCCCCTTCGTTTCCGACGAGGAAGTCGAGAGCATTGCACAATTCTTGAGAGAGCAGGGCGAGCCGGAATACGTTGAAGGCGTCACCGATAGTCCTCAGGAAGCGGAGGGCTTGGGCGCACCAGGTGGCGGTAAGAGCAGCGAGGGGGATCTCTACGACAAGGCCGTTGCGATCGTTCTGCGCGATCGCAAGGCATCGACGAGCTACCTGCAGCGCCGGCTTTCGATTGGCTACAACCGCGCCGCCGATCTCATGGAACGTATGGAACGGGAAGGCATCGTCAGTCCCGCGAATGCCGTCGGCAAGCGCGAGATCCTGCTGAGTGGCCTTTCCGCAACTTCGACGACGGCTTGAACCGGGCAATTGTTGCTCCGTCCACAACCCAGCAACGGCAAGGCGCTTGTGCAACTGGGCCGGGCAGGTAGATTGCCCACATCTGGTCTCATTGTTGCGACAACGATCTCCACGAGCCTTGACCAGAAAAGGGGGCGGAATGCGCGCAATTGTGGCGGTAGCGGCGGCAGGTGCCGCTTGCCTGCTCGCACTATTCGGAATGGGTAGCTTGGCTCTTGCGCAACAAGAGACTCCAGCCGTCTCGGCTGAGGAGGATGAGACTGTCAGCCCGAGCTGGACCGGAACTGTAACTCCGATGGATCCCACTGAATCGGAGTTCACGGAGGAGCAACTCGCTGCAATTGGGAAGGTCAACGCCTACTTTAACGAATTGGAGAACCTGAAAGGCCGCTTCCTGCAGACTGACCCCGACAAGAAGCAGATGCGGGGTAGGTTCTATGTGAAGAAGCCGGGCCGGTTCCGATTTGATTATGGCTCCCCCAGCCTGAAGGTCATCATTTCTGATGGGCGGTGGCTCGCCATTCAGGACCACGACCTGAATACCGAGGACGTTTACGAGCTCGACAACACGCCGTTCCGACTACTACTGCGCAAGGACGTCGATCTGTTGCGCGATGCGCGCATTTTCGATGTGCAAGAAGTCGAGGACCTGATCATCATCACCCTTCAGGACAAGGACCCGGATGTGTCCGGCCGGATCACACTGTTCCTGACCAAGGACCCAGAGCTGATGCTCAAGGAGTGGGTGACGATCGATGCGCAAGGGCTGGAAACACGTGTTCAGCTCTCGCAAGTGGACACGACCGAAGACATCGACCCCAACTTGTTCAAACGGGAGAATCTCACTCTGAAGAAGTTTCAGCGGTGACCCCGACAGCCTGTGGATTGTTCGCCGCGGGCAAACGAAAGTTGTTCGAAAAGGGATGTGGTCCGATCACGTTTTCGTGAATGGGCAAGACTCCCTCTATTGAAATCGTGCGCAGTAAGCTTAACTAACACTTGACAGGCGGCGTCACCCTGTATCGGTAGTGCCCCCCGTCTAGCCGAAGACGCTGCCTGCGGCGTCGGAGTCCCTCCCGACGCCAGGCGCTGATAGCGCTCCTCGCGCCCAACTCCTCCCCCCGGAGTTGGGCGCTTTTCATTTTATCGGCCTTCTGGTTCGTTTTTCGAGAGCCCCGGTGCCTTCTCGCCAGCGGAGAACTCCCGCGCCCCCAGGGCATCGGCGAGGCGAGCTTGAGCGGAGCCGGGGCGCAGTGGCTTCTGTTGGCTCTCGTGCGGCGCCCAACCGGTCAGCGTAATAATCTCGAATGTCGCAGGAATCCGTCCGTCGGGACGGGCGTGCCGCTCCACGTAGATTTCGCAAGCCCTCATCAGCGTGCTTCGGCGCAGGGGCGCTCGACGGCGGGCAGCCAAGACGTTCGTCGCGCCCATGCCGCGGAGATCCTGCATCAGCGCCAGTGGCGAGGGATAGGTGACCGTCACGACATCCGTATCGGTCACCGGAAGGGCAAATCCGGCTCGCTGAAGTAGTCCGCCATAGTCGCGCACGTCGGCAAACGGCGCGACACGAGGACTTGCCCCACCTTCCAGCTCCGACTCGGCCAGCAGGAACGCTTCGCGGAGCTCCGAGAGCGTCTGGCCGCCCAATACCGCCGCCAGCAGGAGGCCATCGGGCTTCAGTGCACGGCGAATTTGGATGAGTGTGCCGGGAAGATCATTCACCAAGTGAAGGGTCAGCCCCGACACCACAAGATCGAGGGACGCATCTGCGAACGGCAAGGCTTCCAGGTCGACCAGCAAGCGAGGTGGCGGACATAGGCTGAGCATTCGCCATGAGGAGTCCGCGCTGATCACCAGGGACACCCCTGGGAGCTGACCGACACTCCGCGCGAGGACGCCATGATGAGCGCCGAGATCGACGACCGTCGGAAACTGCCGCTTCACGGCACCGAGCCGGACCAGTAAGTCTTCAGCCACCCGCTGCAGGAGAAAGTCGTGCGCCTCAACTCTGGCAGCGGCGCGGTCGCGGCGCTGTGCCAGCGCACGCAGGTCGAAGAGGTGGGTATCGCTGGTCATGCCGATCAACGCGCGGCCGGTCCGAGCACCAGCCATTGCGACAAACTCTCCCTAACGCCCCGGACCGAGACTAGAATGTGGCCACTCACCCGGGGGACTTCATGAGTGTCTTGCTACGCGCTCGTCAGCACCTCGTGCAAGCAGCACAGGGCATCGCTGATGTCATCATGCCGCCGACCTGCCTTTACTGCCGGAAGATGCTTGCGGTGCACGATGCCCTTTGCGGCCCTTGCTGGCGGAGCGTCAAGTTCATCCGTCCGCCGGTGTGTGACAGGCTGGGCATTCCGCTGCCGTTCGATGTTGGTGGGCCGGCCATTTCCGCGCAGGCGGAGGCAAACCCACCGGACTACGATCGGGCCAGAGCCGCTGCCCATTACGATGGTGTGCTGCAGGACCTCATCCATAGGCTCAAGTATGGCGACAGCCATATCGCCCGGCGGCTCCTCGGCCGGTGGCTCGCCCAAGCCGGCGCGGAGCTATTGCATGACGCGGACCTCATCATTCCCGTGCCGCTCGATCGCTGGCGGCTGCTCAAGAGGCGATTCAACCAAGCGGCGATTCTATCGCGCGAGCTGCACCGGCTGACGGGCGTTGCCTGGGATCCGCTCATCCTGAAGCGTATTCGGAGGACCGCAAGCCAAGTGGGGCTGACGCACGACCAGCGGAAACGCAACGTTCAAGGCGCATTCGCCGTGGATCCGGAGCGAGCGGCTGCCATCCAGAACCGGGCGATTGTGCTCGTGGACGATGTCATCACCACCGGGGCCACTGCCGAGGCCTGCGCCCGCGCCCTTAAGCGAGCCGGGGCGGCCCGAGTGGATGTCCTTGCCCTTGCCCTCGTGACTTCGGACAGCTTGATCAATCCATGATGCGGCTACCCTGCGGCAATCGTTCCTCCTTGGAGTGCCTTTCGCCGGGGGCGGCTCATCATTACCGTCCTCGTGAGCGAACCGAGTTTGCAAGAATGTCAAAAATTACGATTTACACAACGATCTTCTGCCCTTATTGCCTCATGGCGAAGCAACTCCTGAAGCGAAAGGGGGTCGCTTTCGAGGAAATCGACGTCACCGGCAGGCCGGATATGAGGGCTGAAATGGCAGAAAAGGCCGGCGGTCGCAGCACCGTTCCTCAGATCTGGATCGGGGAGCATCATGTCGGTGGATGCGACGATCTCTATGAGCTCGACCGGAAGGGCGAGCTCGATAAGTTGCTGTCAAGCGTACACGACGTGGGGGGATGAGAATGCCCGCTGCGGGAGCCAGCAGCACATTCAGAGCCGGTCTGGTGCAGATGTGCAGTGGCCGCGATGTGGCTCGCAATCTCGATGAGCTGAGTCGGCTGGTGCGCGAAGCGGCGGCTGCGGGAGCCAGCTATGTTCAGACCCCGGAAGTCTCCGTGCTCATGGAGCGGGACCGGGCGCGGCTTTTCGTCGAGACGCGGCCTGAGGAAGGCAACCCCGCGATAGCCCACTGCCAGGCGCTGGCCCGCGAACTGGGTATCTGGCTGCACCTGGGCTCGATGGGCGTCCTGGTTAAGCCTGACAAAATCGCAAATCGATCCTATCTCTTCACCCCCGAGGGCCGAATTGCGGCGCGCTACGATAAGATCCATATGTTTGATGTCGAGTTGCCGGGTGGCGAAAGCTACCGCGAAAGCCGCAATTTCGAGCCCGGCAGCAAGGCTGTTCTGGTAGATCTGCCATGGGGAACATTGGGGCTGACGATCTGCTACGACTTGCGATTTCCCGCTTTGTATCGAGCGCTCGCCAAAGCAGGTGCTCAGCTCATAGCAGTGCCGTCCGCATTCACGGTTCCGACTGGGCAGGCGCACTGGCATGTCTTGCTCAGAGCCCGCGCGATCGAGTCTCAATGCTTCATTCTCGCTGCGGCCCAGGTCGGCGAACATGAAAGCGGCCGGACCACGTATGGGCACAGTCTCATTCTATCGCCGTGGGGGGAAATCCTTGCAGAAGCCGATGGCGAGGGGCCGTCCGTCATAGTCGCGGACATAGATCTGAAGGCAGTCGAGGAAGCGCGCCGGCGCGTGCCGTCGCTTCAACACGATCGGGCGTTCGAGGTGGTCCACAGCTCGTCTGATGCACATGCGAGTTGAAGGCTATGATACGCTACAGCTTACAATGCCATAACAAGCATACGTTCGAAGCTTGGTTCAGCAACAGTGGCGACTTCGACAAGCAGGTGAAGCGCAATCTCGTTTCCTGCCCGCAATGCAACTCTACGCGGATCGCCAAGGCCTTGATGGCGCCGAACATTGCGCCGAGCCGGTCCAAATCGAAGGAGATGGCCGTCGCCAGTCCTGAGGCCACCGCTGAGGCACAAAAGCGTCGTGAGCTCATGGCCTTGCTTCGGAGGCTTCGCGCCGAGGTCGAGAAAAACGCGGAGTACGTCGGACCAAGGTTCGCGGAGGAAGCTCGCAAGATGCACTACGATGAAGTCGAGAAGCGGGGGATCTACGGAGAGGCGACCCTGGAAGAGGCTCGGGAACTGCACGAGGAAGGGATCGAGTTCTATCCTTTGCCGAGACTTCCGGAGGACCACAACTGATCCTGGCCTCCAGCTGGTGGCCAACAAAGCTAATTTTTACGGTCACATGACATCGTGAGTCCGCGTCTGCGCACGCACGGCGCGCGTCTTTTTGGGTTGCATCTATTGATTCCTCGCTAGGATCGTCTAATCCGTGCGCGGGGTCGGCACAGTCGTCGGCCCGATTTTACGAGAGAAAGATCAGTCATGGGCTACAAGGTCGCTGTTGTTGGCGCTACGGGCAACGTAGGCCGTGAGATGCTGAATGTCCTGGCGGAGCGTCGCTTTCCTGCGGACGAGGTCTTCCCGATCGCATCGCGTCGCTCCATTGGCACGGAGGTCAGCTACGGCGACAAAACGCTCAAATGCTTCGACATCGAGCAATTCGACTTCAAGAAGGCCGACTTCTGCCTGATGTCGGCGGGGTCCGCCGTATCCAAGCAATGGGCGCCCCGCATCGCCGCGGCCGGCTGTACCGTCATCGATAACTCGTCGGCATGGCGCTACGACCAGGATGTGCCATTGATCGTGCCTGAGGTGAATGCCGACGCGGTGCAAGGCTTCAGGAAGAAGAACATCATCGCCAATCCGAACTGCTCGACCGCGCAGATGGTCGTCGTGCTGAAGCCGTTACACGACTACGCGACGATCAAGCGAGTGGTCGTTGCGACCTACCAATCCGTTTCCGGCGCCGGCAAGGAGGCCATGGACGAGCTGTGGCACCAGACCAAGGGCAAATATGTTCCCGGCCAAGAGGTCGAGCCGAAGAATTTTCCGAAGGAGATCGCGTTCAACGTCATTCCTCACATCGACGTCTTCATGGAGGACGGCTACACGAAAGAGGAATGGAAGATGGTGGCCGAGACGAAGAAGATCCTTGATCCGAAAATCAAGGTTACGGCCACATGCGTGCGCGTGCCAGTCTTCGTTGGGCACTCGGAAGCGGTGCATATCGAGTTTGAGAAGCCGATCACTGCCGAGGAGGCGCGGAATGTACTGCGGGAGGCGCCCGGTGTGCTGGTTGTCGACAAGCGTGAGCCAGGTGGCTACGTGACGCCGATCGAGGCCGCCGGGGAATTCGCGACGTTCGTCAGCCGCATTCGCGAGGACGCCACGGTCGAGAATGGTCTTGCGATGTGGATCGTCGCCGACAACTTGCTCAAGGGCGCGGCGCTCAACACGGTTCAAATCGCTGAGACGCTGATCAACCGTAACCTCCTCCCGCGAGCGGCCTAACTAGGCATCAACCGCAGAGGCGAAGCAAAAAGAAAGGGCAGGCTAATCGCCTGCCCGTTTTTGCATTTCAGGTGACCTCGCATCCTGAGGTCAGGCCCAGGGGCGCGCTGCAGCCATCTTCTCCTCATAGGCTCGGATGGCGGCCTCCTTCTGCAACGTCAAGCCGATGTCGTCGAGGCCGTTGAGCAGGCAGTGCTTACGGAAGGGGTCGATGTCAAAAGTGATCACCCCGCCGTCTGGTCTGCGGATCTCCTGCTTCTCGAGGTCCACGGTGAGCTTGGCGTTGGCGCCGCGGCTGGCGTCTTCCATCAGCGCCTCAAGCTCTTCCGGCTTCACCTTGATGGGCAAAATGCCGTTCTTGAAGCAGTTGTTGTAGAAGATGTCTGCGAAGCTGGTCGAGATGATGCAGCGGATGCCGAAGTCGAGCAGTGCCCAAGGCGCATGCTCGCGGCTGGAGCCACACCCGAAGTTGTCGCCCACAATCAGAATCTCGGCGTTCCGGTACGCCGGCTTGTTGAGGACGAAATCCGGGTTCTCGTTACCGTTCTCATCGTAACGCAGTTCATAGAAGAGCGACTTGCCGAGACCGGTCCTCTTGATCGTCTTCAGGAACTGCTTGGGGATGATCATATCGGTGTCGATATTGATCATCGGCAGTGGCGCAGCCACGCCGGTCAGCGTCGTGAACTTCTGCATTCTCATCCTCGGCCCGGTTCGGCCGCCCCCAATGCCTACGGGCGGCCCGATGGTTGGTTGTCATAAAGGCGAGAAGGTGCTGCCGCGTCAAGCGCCTCAGCGGACTCGCGGGTCCGCGTAGCATTGGCGCATGGCCTGGCAGCGGTGTGAGCCGGACAGGTGCATGCTCGTGCTCCGGGCGGGAGTAATGAACTCGCAGACTTCCTCCAGACCCTGAGGCGTCAGCCAACCCTCGCGGCGGCCTCGTTGCACGGCGAAGCAGTCAGCGGTTTCTTCGTCTGGTCCGCGAAACTGGTGACCACACTCGTGCGCGTGAATCCAGAGCTTCACGGGCGTCGAAACGCGCGCCAGGAGCCGAGGATTTAGGATCAGGAAACCCGGATAGGCGGCGCCGTAGTCGTCAAGGTTGGGGTCGAGAACCGTGGGTCGCTGTCCGCAATAGACGCGCTTGTTATCGAGCACGAGCTGGCCGGGCGGGATGATTTTGGCATCACCACCGACGTGGGCGACGTACTGCTCTGGAGTCGGTGGTCCTGAGAAGGCGCGAGCAGGCCAAGCGCTGGCCACCGTCATCAAGATGAGCAGCACACAGAAAGATCCTGCGGTGAAATTCGAGAACCTGGCCATCATCCCCCCACTCCAGATGCTCGGGTGTGCCCGTCCCAAGTGACGGTCTACGGTCAATCAGACGTAGGATCTCCCGCCCTGGGTTGGCAAGCAAGCGGAAGACACAACCAGCGAAGGATCGCCCGAAGACGCGTCAAATTTTCGCTTCCTCCTCAATCCGCTCCATATCTTCGTCCGAGAAGCCGAAATGATGGCCGATCTCGTGCACGAGCACGTGAGTGACGATGTCCCCAAGGGTTTCATCATTTTCGGCCCAGTAATCGAGAATGGCGCGGCGGTACAGGAAGACCATGTCGGGCTCGGCTGCCGGGTCGCTGAAGCTTTTCCTATCGAGGCTTACTCCCTGGTAAAGGCCCATGAGATCGAATGGGCTTTCGATGCCGAGCTCCTTCAGCACCTCTTCGGTCGCGAAGTCCTCCACGCGAATTACGAGATCCCGACACATGTCACGGAAATGTTGAGGCAACCTTTCCCATGCCTCAGCGGCCAAGACCTCCAGGTCTTCCAGGCTGGGTGAGCGCGCGTCGCGCCAAGGACTACTGTCCGCCATCGATATTACCCCGGGGAAATCCGGCTAGGCATGTGGCGCATGAAGCTGGGCCGGTCAATGTCTCGGGGTGGACCTTGCCGAGGCGCGGTGGGACCGGCAAATTGGCCTCTCGAGTGTAAGTCAGTTTGGTAACGGGGTCCTCAAAGGGCAAGAACTGTGGGACGGTGGTCGAGCAGACGCGCGGTGGCAGCTCTGCATCCGGAGCTGCTGGCCTATGCGCAGAGCCTGACGCTCGACACGGCGGCAGCGGAGGATCTTGTGCACGAAGCGCTGCTGCGCGTCCTGCAATCCGATAAAGTCCCGCAGGAGTCGAACCGATTGCGGCCCTGGGCCTTTCGTGTCCTGAAGAACCTGTTTCTCGACCTGCAGCGTCGGCAGAAGGTTCGCCTGAATTACTTGCAATCCGAGGCGCAGCTGGCAGACGAGCCGGACGCCGGCGACCCGGTGGAAATGCTGCTTGTGCGTCAGGCTTATGAGAGGCTCGCTCCGCGAGATCGCGAGATCCTCTGTCTCATCGACATTCTCGGATTCACCTACTCGGAAGCGAGCGAAATCATTGGAATCCCGCTGGGTACGGTGATGAGCCGCATAAGTCGTGCAAGGCGTTCCATGCTAGAGCTGATAGAAGACTCGAACGTTCGCCCGTTCCGCAAGAGAATGAAGGCGTAAATTTGATGTCCACTCCGGATTCTAGTGACTGGGAGCTGATCAACGCTTATGCCGACAACGAGCTGCCGCTAGAAGATCGTGCGGCAGTCGAACACCGGCTTGCACGTGATGCCGCCCTGGCCAATTCACTTTCCGAGATCAAGAGACTCAAATCCAATCTTGCGCGCCTGAGGCCAGCAACGATGAATCGCGCCCAAACGCCGCGACGTTACCTAGATCAATTTATCCGCGCCATAACAGCCCCTGCGACTGCCGCGGCACTCGTCGCCGCTATTACGTTGGGGGTTTTCCAGCTGTCACAACAATCGAGCGCCGGCGATTGGCGCGATGTAGCGACAAAGCTCCACACGGAGCTTTCCGCCAATGCCTACGTCATTTCCCCAATTATGCCTGTGGCAGAGATTTCGACCGGAGGAATGGGAGACCTTTCCGCTCTCGACCTCTCTATCGCGCGGCTCACCCTGGTCGATGTGCGGAGCGAGAATGTGGGCGGGGCGAACTTGGTCGCCATGCACTACCGCGGCCGCAACGGATGCAGTCTCACCATCGCTGTGACAGAGGGAGGCGAGGGCCCTTCCAGAAACCCGGCCGGCGAAACGCTCGAGGCACAATGGCCCGTTGGGTCCAAACAGTACCTTCTGGTTGCCACGGGTATGGACAGGGCCCGCTTCGAGGCGATTGCCGCTTATGCCCGCGCGGAAAGCTTGCGGCGTAACGGCGGACAACCGTTGCGCGTCGCGGTCCGATCGGCAACGGAGCACGCGCAGCCCTGCGCGTGAGCCTGTGTGGGATCGATCACTTGAAGGGAAAGTTGGGCCTGTCGGGGCCGTAGTTCTCGGCGAGATAGTCGAGGATCAGCTTCCGTTCGTTATCGTCGAGCTCCGGCATGCCCTGCTCCTCGATCATCCAGTCGATCAGCTCGTCCCAGCGTTCGCGAGTCAGGCCCTGCTGCGCAATCAACTTCTCGGAATGGCAGCCTGAGCAGGCATAGTACGTTTCTTCTGCGCCTTTCCCTTCGACGAGGACGCCAAACTCGCTGGCCTCGACAGTGGTGACCAACAGCAATGCACTGACCAGCGCCAGTGCGGCACGTGCAGTCTTTCGAACCATCAGATTTTCCGGAAATTTTCTTGGAGGGAGGCGGGCTGGATTGCCCGCCTCAGTACCAGCTTAGCTCACGCGCACCGCGATGCGGTGCATCACGTTGTTGCCATAGCCCCTTGGGTTCCAGGCCACGGCGAAGGGTTGTGCAACGCCTTCGCTGTCAGTGGCGCGGGCCCAGATTTCGTAATAGCCGGGCGTTGGAAACTTGACGTTCGCACGCCAGTTTTGCCAGGCGCCCGAGTTGACGGGCTGGTCGAGCTCGGCCCGTTGCCAAGTGGCACCGAAATCGATCGAGATGTCCAGCGCGTCAATGGTCCGGTCACCTGACCATGCGTGGCCGCGGACCTCTGTCTCGCCTTTGACTTCGGCGTTGTTCTCCGGGAAGGTGATGATCGATTTTACCGGCATCCGCTCCATGATGACGAAGTCTTCGGTCGCGACCTTCTCGCCTGGCGCCACCGGCCTGTTCGGAAGCCGGTAAGAAGTGCCGCCCATCTTCTCGCCGTCATGGACCTTGTCGCGAACCCAGATCCGGGTGAGCCACTTCTGCGAGCAGGAGCCTGGCCAACCAGGAACGACGAGCCGAAGGGGAGCGCCGTTCATCGGGTGAATAGGTCCGTCGTTCATCTGGAATGCAATCAGCACGTCGTCGGCCATCGCTTTTTCGATCGGCACGCCGCGTGAGATCGGTACCTTGTCCGGGTCGCCTGACAGGTGAATGTCCGCTCCCTCATGGCCGGTATAGACCGCGGTCGACTTGAGCCCGGCCTTGGTGAGCACATCCTTCAGGCGCACCCCTGTCCAGTTTGAGCAGCCGACGGCACCGACGGTCCACTGGTTCCCGGAAACCGGCGGATCGAAGTACGCCCGGCCGTTACCGCCACATTCGATAACGAGCGCCATCGTGACGACCTCGAACTGGTTCTTAAGATCGTCGATGCTGAGCTCCAGCTCGTTCTCGACTTCACCATCAACTTTGAGGCGCCACTTGGCGGGATCCATGTCATCCGGGAGCAACCCGTTGTTGCGGATAAAGTGGCGGCTTGTTGGGGTAATAGGATCATCCAGAAGGTGTGCGGGCGTTTCCGCGTTCACCGGACGATCATTGAAGAGCTTGAGGCCGTCCTTGCCTTGCAAGACATCCTCGCTTGCGAGCGCGACCGGAATGAAGCCGGCTGGCATATTGCGATGGAAAGGAATATTGGCGCCTACCATCGCCGCCATAGTCGCGAGTCCCGCGCCGCGTAGAAAGCCGCGCCGATCAGGGTATGAGACGCGCCCGAAAAAGGCCTTGTCCGCTGCGATCGGGTCCTTCGCGAAGAACTCGTGCAGGCCCATGCCTTCCTGTGGCTTGTCGTCCTTCGTCATCGTGTCCTCCCGGTTTGCTGCCTCTAATGACAACAACGCACGACATGCGCCGTTTATTCCCTCGACCGAGTGGTCGGGGCACCGCAGAGTGAGGAAAGGGAGGAACAGCTCAGACCGGCTCGACGACAGCGATCACTTGGCGCACGCCGACGGTGGCTCTCAGCGCATTCTCGACGAGCTGGGCTGTCCGCGCATTTACACCGCACAGACGCAAATCGACGACCATCTCGGATCCGTCGCCGGACTCGCGGGAGGCGTGCACGCGCGATGGCACGTGACCCATTTTGGCCATCGGCTCGATCAGCCGCGGAAGAAGACCCGGGTCAGCTGCGCCGACGACGTAAAACAGAGCTTTCAGCGAGGAGGAGTGGGAGGATTGCGACTCCGACTGAGTCGACGCGGCAGAATTCGCTGCCATCGCGAGAAGTCCTTCACATGCGATCAATTGAAAAAAGCGCGAAGCAATACCCGGCGGCCCTTAGGCAGCCGGGGCAGTAATTCGCCCAATGATCGCTATGCGAAGTGACTCTTGCATGGGCGGGAGAATAGCGGCGAGTGGTAAGAACTTCAACTGGTTCTGTGCTTTTCGAGTCATCCCGGGCCTTGTGCCTGGGATCCACCTGACTGCAAGCGCAGGAGCAACTAAAGACTCCCTTGAGGGAGTGCGGCTACCCGAGCAAATCCCTGAGCATCGGGATAAGCGGTTCATCGGCTGGCGGCATCGGGTAATCTGAAAGGCGATTGACCCGCACCCACTTGATCTCCTGGCCCTCGCGCGGGGTGATGACGCCGTCCCAGGTTCGGATCTGATAAAGCGGCATCAGCAGATGGAAATCTTCATACTCGTGGCTGGCGAATGTCAGCGGAGCGAGGCAGGTGGGGCAGACGTCGATGCCCAATTCCTCGTAGAGCTCGCGGATGAGGGCCTGTTCAGGCGTTTCCCCCTCGTGCACTTTGCCACCTGGAAACTCCCATAAGCCTGCCATGGGCTTACCGGGCGGACGCCGTGTGATGAGCACCCGTCTGTCAGGATCGACGAGCGCGGCGGCGGCGACGAGGACGAGGGGTTTTGCCATTCGTTTTGCGCGATGGGTGGCGATCAACTCCGATAGTCGGCGTTGATCGAGACATAGTCGTGCGTCAGATCACAGGTCCAGACGGTGGCTCGCCCCCCTCCAACGCCGACATCTACCCGGATCGTGATTTCCGGATTCTTCATATAGTTAGCGACGACCGGCTCCGAGTACTCTGGAGCGCGCTCGCCGTCGCGGGCGACCAAGTGCGGACCGAACCAAATGGCCAGGCGGTCACGGTCAGCGGCCTCGCCCGATTTGCCGACGGCCATCACCACGCGCCCCCAGTTCGGGTCCTCGCCGGCGATGGCGGTCTTCAGGATGGGCGAGTTGGCAATAGAGAAGGCAATGCGCCGGGCCGCGTAGTCGTCCTCTGCGCCGAGCACCTCGACGGTGACAAACTTCGATAGACCCTCCCCGTCCTTCACGACAGCCAATGCCAGCTCGTGCATCAGGCTGTGCAGGGCCTCGGCGAAGGGTGCAAGCATGGGGTCGGCGGCGTCACGAATCTCGCGGATACCGCGTTCAGAAGCCTGTCCCGTTGCGAAGAGCAAAACCGTGTCGCTCGTCGAGGTATCACCGTCGATGGTGATGCAATTGAATGTCCGATCAGCTGTGGACGCGAGAAGTCGTTGCAACACAGGCTGCGCAATCGGAGCATCGGTGAACATGAAACAGAGCATGGTCGCCATGTCCGGTGCGATCATGCCGGCACCTTTGCAAAACCCGGCGAGCGCTACCTCGCCCGACTCCATGGGTACGTGCCGTACCGCGAGCTTGGGATAGGTGTCCGTCGTCATGATTGCCCGCGCCGCATCCTCCCAGCGGTCCGGACGCGCCGCAGCTGCGAGGTCACCGAGCAGATGGGCGAACCGCGTCGCGTCCATTGGCTCGCCGATGACGCCCGTGGAGGCGAGGTAGACCTCCTCCGGCTGGCAGCCGACAGCCTCTGCCGCGGCCTTGGCTGTGATCATGACGGCTTCGTGGCCTTTGCGCCCAGTGAAGGCGTTGGCATTGCCCGAGTTGACCACCAAGGCTCGTGCACGGCCGTGCTTGAGCTGCTCACGGCACCACAGGACCGGCGCCGAGCACGTTTTGGATCGTGTCGTGACGCCTGCCGCGACGGTGCCGGGTGAGAGCACCGCTAACAACAGGTCTGTCCGCCCCTTGTATCGGATGCCGGCTTCGGCGGTGGCAAAGCGCACGCCCGGAACCTCGGGCACATCCGGCAAGCTGGCCGGTGCGAACGGGGAAATCTTTGCGGTGCTGCCCAAAAGGACCCTCCCAGGCTCGACTGGCGCTGATCCGCTCGAGATGTGATGAAACCTGTCCCTTCCGTCCATATGAAGAGGCGCGAGGTGCCCTCTGCTGTAGGAAGTAAGTTCCGCGCTGCTGCGTCGCTCGGCGAACCAGACGATGGCAATTCGGTCACCACGAACCAGATTGGCCCGGGCAAATCAATAGGCATGAAAAAAGAGGCCAACCCCGGTCAGGGCGGCCTCTTATTCTCATCTAGAACGGTACCTCGTTCCTACTGCTTCGGTGCAGGAGCGCCCGATTGTTTCTCGCTCTCGACCTGTTGTTTGATCGCGGGATCGACGTATTCGATCGTGGCCTTGCCTCGGAGGGATGCCGCGATCTCCTGCGCCTTGCGGTGTATCATTGACGCGAGGAGCCGATCCTTGATGGCATCAAACTCCGGGGGCTTGCGCTGGCGCTTATCCTCCACTTGGATCAGATGCCAGCCGAACTGGGTCTCCACCGGGTCGGAGACATCGCCCGGCTCCAGCTTGAAGGCTGCTTCCTCGAACTGTGGCACCATCTGGCCGCGACTGAAATAGCCCAACGCCCCGCCGTCGTCCTTGGTGCCAGGGTCCTTGGAGTACTGCTTCGCCATCTCGGCGAAATCGGCCCCGTGCGCGATTTTTTCGGCGATCTCTTTCGCCTTATCCTCGCTCTCCACCAGGATGTGACGCGCCTTGACCTCCTCCTCGGGCTTCAGCAGCTTGACCTGCTCATCATAGAGCCGCTTGGCATCGGCTTCCGTCACCGCCTCCTTGACGGTCTTGTCAAAATAGGTGTCGCGTAGCGCTCGGCGGCGCCAATACTGCATCCGCCCGTCGAACTCGGGACCGGAGCCGAGCTGATCGCCCTCGGCCGCCTCGGCAAACAGCTGGTTCTCAATCAGATACTCGACGAGCACCCGGCGCTTGGTAGCTTCTGGCAGGCTGCCGAGATCAGAGCCGACCTCGGCTTCAGCCAGTCGGACGTCGGCTTCCGTAATGGTTTTGCCATTCACGATCGCCACGACCCCATCTTGGGCCATGGCGTATTGGGTAGGGGAGAGCAAGAGACTACCGGCTAGTGCGGCAGCCATGATGCCCTGTCTCACTATCGAGATCACCGGAGTGTGTTCCTTGAATAGTGGGGCGGGCAGCCACGAAGTCTAACGCGAACCGATCGCCGCACGGGTTAAAGATAATAAGCTGTCTCGATGGTTAGACCGCATTCGCCGGTTTGCCAAGCCGCGTTCGCCTCCGCGTTTGCAATCCGGCCAGAACGGATGCATGGCGAACTGTCGCGTTCGATTGATTGACATTTGCCGGTCCGGCTCCTTATCTCTCGCCTATCGAGTGGCATTCTCCGTCCGCCGGTAGCCCGCTCGCGCCTGTTTGCGCTTCCACCCCGGCCAATTTCGTGTTCCTTTTCCTGGCGCGAACACGTGTGACCGGGTCTCAAGGCGCTGGACATGCCTGCAAGGATAGGTGCACATGCTTTCAATCGGCTCGATCGCGGCCAAGATTTTCGGTTCAGCCAATGACCGCAAGCTCAAGTCCTATCGCGGAATCGTGGCTGCCATCAATGAGTTGGAGCCCGAGCTCGAACGGCTGACCGACGAGGAGCTTCGCGGCCGCACCGAGCAGTTTCGCCAGCAACTCAAGGCCGGCAAGAGCCTGGACGATCTCCTCGTCCCGGCGTTCGCGACCGTGCGCGAAGCTGCCAAACGCACGCTGGGGCAGCGCCACTTCGACGTGCAGCTGATGGGCGGCATTGCCCTCCACCAGGGCAAGATCGCGGAGATGAAGACCGGCGAGGGTAAGACGCTGGTCGCCACATTGCCCGTTTACTTGAATGCCCTCACCGGGCGCGGCGTCCACGTCGTGACGGTCAACGATTATCTGGCCAAGCGTGACGCCGAATGGATGGGCGAGATCTACAAGTTTCTCGGCCTGACGGTCGGCTGCATCGTCCACGAGCTCGATGACGAGCAGCGGCGAGCCCAGTACGCGTGCGACGTCACCTATGGCACGAACAACGAGCTGGGCTTCGACTATCTCCGCGACAACATGAAAATGAGCCGCGACGAGATGGTGCAGCGCGGCCATTACTTCGCCATCGTCGACGAGGTGGACTCGATCCTCATCGACGAGGCGCGCACGCCGCTCATCATCTCGGGACCGGTCGAGGACCGCGCGGAGCTCTACAACGCCATCGATGGCTTCATTCCGCGACTGTCGAAGGAAGATTACGAGGTCGACGAGAAGCAGCGCTCGGTCTCATTAACCGAATCGGGCAACGAGAAGATCGAGGAGATGCTGCAGGCTGCAGGCCTGCTCAAGGGCAACTCGCTTTATGACATCGAGAACGTCACGGTCGTCCATCACGTCAATCAGGCGCTGAAGGCGCACACGCTTTTCCAGAAAGACCGCGATTACATCGTCAAGAACGGTCAGGTCATCATCATCGATGAGTTCACCGGCCGCATGATGCCGGGCCGGCGCTACTCCGAGGGCTTGCACCAGGCGTTGGAAGCCAAGGAAAAGGTGCCGATCCAGCCCGAGAACCAGACGCTGGCCTCGATCACCTTCCAGAATTACTTCCGCCTCTACGACAAGCTGGCCGGTATGACCGGCACAGCTGCCACCGAGGCCAATGAGTTTATGGAGATTTACGGGCTCGACGTCGTCGAGATCCCGACAAACCTGCCTGTCGCGCGCCTCGACGAGGACGACGAGATCTACCGGACGGCCAACGAGAAGTGGGACGCCATCATCCGTGAGATCGAGTCCGCGCAGAAGCGCGGGCAGCCCGTGCTCGTCGGCACCGTCTCCATTGAAAAGAGTGAGATGCTGTCTGAGCGCCTGAAGAAGAAGGGTATCCCCCATCAGGTGCTCAACGCGCGCTACCACGAACAGGAGGCGTACATCATTGCTCAGGCTGGCGTGCCGGGCGCGGTGACGATCGCCACCAACATGGCCGGCCGCGGCACAGACATTCAGCTGGGCGGCAACGCGCAAATGCGCATCCAGCAGGAGACGGCAGGCCTCAGCGAAGAAGAGAAGGCCAAGCGGATCGAGGAGATCAAGGCGGAGATCGCGCGCAATCGCGAGATCGTGCTCAACTCTGGTGAGGTCGTCGAGATCGAGCCCGCCAAAGGCGATAAGCCTGCCAAGACGATCGTGAAGCCGGGCGGCCTCTACGTTATCGGCACTGAACGCCACGAGAGCCGCCGCATCGACAACCAGCTGCGTGGCCGCTCCGGCCGTCAGGGTGACCCTGGCCGCTCGAAGTTCTACCTGTCCCTCGAGGACGACCTGATGCGCATCTTCGGGTCGAACCGCATGGATGGCGTGCTGAAGACGCTGGGGCTCAAGGAAGGCGAGGCGATCATCCATCCCTGGATGAACAAGTCGCTTGAGATGGCTCAGCGGAAGGTCGAGGCGCGCAACTTCGACATCCGCAAGCAGATCCTCAAGTACGACGACGTCATGAATGATCAGCGCAAGGTCATCTACGACCAGCGCATCGAGATCATGGGCCAGGATGACGTCAGCGAAATGATCACCGACATGCGTCATGAGGTGATCGAGGAGCTGGTGAAGCGGCACATCCCCGAGAATGCCTACGCAGAACAATGGGATGTCGAAGGCCTCCAAAAGGCGGTGAAGGACATTTTCGGTCTCGACCTGCCGATCGTGGAGTGGGCCGCCGAGGAAGGCATAGCCGATGAGGAGATTTTAGAGCGCCTGACCAAGGCGGCAGATGAAAAGGCGAAGAAGAAGGCGGCCGATATCGGTCCCGAGATGTTCCGCCAGATCGAGAAGATGGTGTTGCTCCAGACACTCGACCACCTGTGGCGCGAGCACCTGGTTACGCTGGAGCACCTGCGGCAAGTGATCGGTTTCCGAGCCTACGGCCAACGTGACCCGCTCAACGAGTACAAGAGCGAGGCATTCGTCCTGTTCCAGGGGATGCTCGCCAAGCTCCGCGAGGCGGTCACAGGCCAGCTCATGCACGTAGAGCTCGCCTCGCCGGAGGATCGATCCTTGCTCGAGCCGGTCGAGCTGCCGCCGATGGAGGCTCATCACATCGACGCCACGACCGGATTCGACGAGTTTGCCATGGCCGACGCGGCTCTCGCCGCGGAGGAAATGGCCATGGCGGGTGAACGCGACCGGCGTGCTCCGTTGCAGACGCGCCGCGGTGCCGACCAAATCGATCCGAAAGACCCGGCAACTTGGGGCCGAGTCGCACGAAATGCACCCTGTCCCTGTGGGTCCGGTAAGAAGTATAAACACTGCCACGGGCGGCACCACTGACGACCTGAGCCGCTCCTCAACCAATAGTTATGGTGAGGTCAGGTGCGGATACTCGGACTGGTGGGTGCTACCCACGATAGTGGCCTAGCACTCCTTCAGGATGGCGTTCCTGAGCTGGTCCTCGAGGAGGAGCGGTTCAACCGCGTCAAGCGGACGAAGAAGTTTCCCCGGCGCTCGCTTGCATTGGCGCTGGGCCAGTTGCCGGACGGGCTAGATGATATTGATGTCGTTACTACGCCCTGGGATGTTTCGCGTCTGCGGCGCACGTTCTGCCGCGCGCTGCTCGGCCGGCTGCCTTGGAGTTTGAGCCTCGTTCTGCAATCCTCCCACGAGCCGCAGGACAACGAGATTGTTCTGCTCAACAGGTGGCTCAAGCGGCGAATGCAGCGGCAGGTCGGCCAGCGCAATCTCCCGCCGATCGTGAATGTCAGCCACCATGACGCTCACGCAGCAATCTTCTTCGTCAGTCCATTCGAGGAGGCGGCGGTGCTCGTCATGGACGGTTTCGGCGACGACGCCGCCACGAGTGCCTACATCGGCCGCGGCAACCGGTTGGAACGGCTCTGGCATACCGGAATCTTCAATTCGCTCGGCATCGTCTACACGTTCGTGACGAAGTACCTCGGGTTCGGTTTCTCGGACGAGGGCAAGGTGATGGCCCTCGCCGCCTACGGCACGGACACCTACGTCGAGAAGTTTCGAGACGTTATTCATCCGCTGCCCGGGGGCCGTTACCAGGTGAACTTCGACTACTTCAGCTACGACGCCTTTGGAGAGTTGAGGCCGTTCAAGCAGCGGTTCTTCGATACCTTCGGGCCACCACGCCAACCCGGCGAGGAGCTGAAAGATCGGCATAGAGACATTGCGCGAGCGCTGCAGGTCGTTACCGAAGAAATTGTGCTGCACATGGCGCGCGAGCTGCGCCGCAGCACGAAGCTCAAACGGCTGTGCTTGAGCGGGGGCGTCGCGCTCAACTGCGTGGCCAACGCGCGCGTGCTGGCGGAGGCCGGGTTCGAGCGGGTCTGGGTCCCACCCTGCGCATCTGACACCGGAGCGCCGCTTGGAAGTACGCTTTGGCATTATCATCAGAACCTTGGCCAAGCCCGCCGGATGGAGTTGACGCACCCCTTTTATGGGCTGCGCTATAGCGATCACGAGATAGAGGGGGCACTAGCCGAGGCCGGCCTAACCGGTGAGCGCCTTAGCGAAGCGGAGCTGCTGGGTCGCGTGGCGCGGGATTTGGCCGATGGCAAGATCGTCGGGTGGTTTCAAGGCCGTTCAGAGATGGGGCCACGCGCGCTCGGAAATCGCTCCATACTCGCCGATCCGCGACGCGCCGAGATGAAAGACATCATCAACGCGCGGGTAAAGCATCGTGAACCGTTCCGGCCGTTCGCACCTGCTGTGCTTTTGGAACACGCCTCAGAGTTCTTCCACCTGGATCAGCCAGATCCTTTCATGACCCTGGCACCACGCGTGCGGGCGGAAAAGGCGCATCTCATTCCGGCTGCCGTTCATGTCGACGGGACCGGACGAATTCAGACGGTGCAGCGTAGCGCGAATCCACGTTACTACGGGGTCATCGAAGCGTTCGGTAAGCTCACCGGCGTGCCCGTTTTGCTCAATACGAGTTTCAACCGCCAAGAGCCGATCGTGGAGACCCCCCAACACGCCGTTTCGTGCTATCTCCGAACCGGGCTCGATGTGCTGGTCTTGGGCCAGTACTACACGAGGGATCGGCCAAAGCTATCCGTCGACCGAGACACAAACGCTCTCGCTGCGTGAAGGCGGGCAGCTGCAGCGGAGCAGGAAGAGGGATCCCCGAGGGATCGCTCATTGCGCCAGGACCCATTTGCACTAAATTCCGAGTATACGCCACCGCTCTCGACACGAAGCACCAGCCAATGACCAATCTCGACCTCAGACACGCCGAACAGCGCGACGGGCGCATCAGGCTCTACGGGCCCGAAGATTTTGCTGCCATGCATAAGGCCGGACAGCTCGCCGCCGCGGCGCTTGATCTGTTGGTCCCGCACGTGAAGCCGGGTGTGACCACCGAGGAGCTCGATGAGCTCGTCTTCGAGTTTGCCATGGATCACGGCGCAATCCCGGCAACTCTGAATTATCGCGGCTTCCCGAAGTCGATCTGCACCTCAGTAAACCACGTGGTGTGCCACGGCATTCCCGGTCCCAAGCCGCTCCGCGAGGGCGACATCGTGAATATCGACGTCACTCTTATTGTCGACGGCTGGTATGGCGATACGAGCCGCATGTACCCCGTGGGTGAGATCAGCCGCAGGGCGCAACGGCTCATCGACGTCACATACGAGGCTCTGATGCGGGGCATTGCCGCGGTAAAGCCCGGGCACACGACCGGCCACATAGGCGCGGCGATCCAATCTTATGCCGAATCCCAGCGCTGCAGTGTTGTCCGAGACTTCTGCGGTCACGGCGTCGGGCGCGTTTTCCATGATAGGCCGAACATTTTGCATTATGGCAATCCGGGCGAGGGTCCCGTACTGAAGCCGGGGATGATCTTCACCATCGAGCCGATGATCAATCTCGGTAAGCCACACGTGAAGGTGCTGCCAGACGGCTGGACTGCCGTTACGCGGGACCGCGAGCTCTCAGCGCAGTTCGAGCACACGGTAGGCGTCACCGAGACCGGTTGTGAGGTTTTCACCTACTCACCGGCTGGGCTTCATCGCCCGGGATTTTGATAGCAGATCAGGGTTTGCTTAGAGGGGAGCAAGCCCATGACCAAGCAAAACAAGGAAAGCAACGCCGGGCAGAGCCAGGGCTCCTTTTTCGAAGGGCCCCTGCCAAGCTACCTCGGCCATCGCCAGCGATTGCGCGATCGGTTCAGAACCGGCGGCGCTGATGCGCTGCCGGATTACGAGCTGCTCGAGCTCGTTCTCTTCCGAGCGATTCCTAGACGAGACACAAAGGAGTTAGCCAAGCGCCTCATCGCACGGTTCGGCAGCTTTGCCGAAGTCATCAATGCCCCCGAGAACCGCCTCGCCGAGGTGAAGGGCGTGGGCGAAGCCGTCATCACAGAGCTCAAGATCATCAAAGCCGCAGCTCTACGGCTGATGCGGGGTGAAATCATGCGACGGCCGGCATTGTCGTCGTGGAACCAAGTGGTCGAGTATTGCCGCGCGGCCATGGGTTTCGAGGCGCGAGAGCAGTTCCGGATTTTGTTTTTGGACAAGCGCAATCAGCTCATCGCCGACGAAGTGCAGCAGGAAGGCACGGTCGACCATACGCCGGTTTACGTGCGCGAGGTGGTCAAACGGGCGCTGGAGCTTTCAGCGACCGCCATTGTGCTCGTGCACAACCACCCCTCCGGGGATCCGATGCCCTCACGTGCCGATATTGAAATGACGAAGCAGATTGTCGAAGCGGCGAAGCTGATGGGTGTCACAGTGCACGATCACATCATCGTGGGGCGTGAAGGCCACGTCAGTCTCAGAGGATTGCGCCTTATATAGGTGATGAGAGGTGATACTGGTCGCACTGAGACGGTGCCCCATTTGGACTTGGTCTGGGTTACTCGCCCGCAATCATTGACTCAGTGAAAACGCCAAGTCTTGATGACCGGCCCCGAGTCGGCCACTAGCCTCGAACGAGATAATGAGCACCACCATGTCGCAGACGAAACACGCCAAAGTCCTCATCCTCGGCTCTGGGCCGGCCGGCTATACAGCTGCAATCTATGCGGCTCGCGCCATGCTCAAGCCTGTGCTGATCCAGGGCATCCAACCGGGCGGGCAGCTCACCATTACGACAGACGTCGAGAACTATCCCGGATTCTCCAAGCCCGTTCAGGGCCCCTGGCTGATGGAAGAAATGAAAGCCCAGGCCGAGAACGTCGGCACGGAAGTGATCATGGATCACGTGTCGAAGGTTGATCTGAAGCAACGGCCTTTCCGGCTCGAAGGTGACTCGGGAGACATCTATACCTGCGACGTGCTCATCATTTGCACAGGCGCCCAAGCGCGCTGGTTGGGGCTGCCGAGCGAAGAGGCATTCAAGGGCTATGGCGTATCCGCGTGCGCGACGTGCGATGGCTTCTTCTACAGGGACAAAGAGGTCATCGTTGTTGGCGGCGGGAATACAGCCGTCGAGGAGGCGCTGTTTCTGACCAAGTTCGCCCGCCGGGTCACTGTCGTCCATCGTCGCGACAGCCTTCGGGCAGAAAAGATCCTGCAGGAAAGGCTGTTTGCCAATCCGAAGATTGAAGTGGTCTGGGATACGGTCGTCGAGGAAATCCTCGGTACCGCCGATCCCAAGACCGTTACTGGTGTCCGACTCAAGAACGTCAAATCCGGTGAGATCAGCGAAAGGCCGGTCGACGGCGTCTTCATCGCGATCGGGCATGCTCCAGCGACAGAGCTATTCAAAGGTCAGCTTGAGATGAAGCCCTCCGGCTATATCATCACCAAGCCGGATTCGACCGCGACATCCATACCAGGCGTCTTCGCTGCAGGTGACGTGAAGGACGACATCTTCCGGCAAGCGGTGACTGCAGCCGGGATGGGCTGTATGGCTGCACTCGAGGCGGAACGCTACCTGGCCGGCCAAGCTGGAACAGAATCTGTCGCTGCATGGTAATGGTAGCGGCTTGGCGAGCTTCGCCAAAGTTCAGCCTCTTGTATTTGAGCAGTTTCAGCTTAAGCTGAGCTGTCAATAGTTTACTAACCGGCCACCCAATCGCGAACAGCCGTCCGTCCGGAATAATAGGATCAACGAAATGAGGCCGCAGACCTCAGGACAGGTTCTGCCGGATCGCGGCCGCGCGATTCCCGGCAGAACAAGTGTCATGGACTGGGATAAACTAAGAATCTTTCATGCCGCAGCTGAAGCGGGCAGTTTCACGCACGCTGGCGAACTCCTCCGCATGAGTCAGTCGGCGGTGAGCCGTCAGGTTTCCGCGCTCGAGCGAGAGCTTGGCGTTGCGCTCTTTCACCGTCACGCACGGGGATTGGTGCTCACCGAGCAGGGCGAAATGCTTTACCGCGCGGCCAGCGAGGTGATGAACAAGCTGCAGACCGTAGAGACGCTGCTCACCGACACCACGACTAAGCCAACCGGTGATCTCCGGATAACCGCTCCGGTTGGGCTGGGCACGGTTTGGGTGACACAGCGCCTGCGCGAATTCATGGAACTCTATCCAGAAATTCGCGTCGAGTTGATACTCAACGACGATCAGCTCGACATCTCCATGCGCGAGGCGGACGTGGCGATTTGGACGCGCGAGCCGGAGCACGTCGACTTGATCCGGCGTCCGTTATTTTCCATGCACGTGCGGGCGTACGCTTCGACCCAGTATGTGCGCAAGTACGGAGCGCCGCAGTCGCTCGAAGACCTGGAGAAGCATCGCTTTGTGTCTTACAGCGGCACTCCCGCCATGCATTTGTCAGCCATTCGAGCACTCGAGACCATCGGCCGGGATGGCAAAGAACCTCGCGTGCCTGTCTTCACCGCCAACAGTATCGTCGCGTTGAAGTATGCCATTCGATCCGGGATCGGCGTCGGTCTGATACCAGACTATTTGACAGAGGAGGATCCCGATCTCGTCACTGTCCTCGCGGATGTCCAGTTTCCGACCATTCCAATCATTTTCGTCTATCCGGAGGAGCTGAGGACCTCGAAAAAGGTACAAGTGCTTAGGGACTTTCTGGTCGCCAAGGCGCGGTCCATCAAGTCTTGAGGCGTTGTTTGGCTGGTGCCTTGTTTTGATCAGGCATGCGAAGCGAGCATAACAATCATGCGATGCGGCGCCTTGCAGCAAGTGCACTCAAGCTGCTTAAGTAATGTGCAGCTGTGACGGACAGCTGATGAAGGCCGTACCCTCCCTTTGACGCCTTCACGCATCCTAGGATGCGGTCTTGACTTCGAAACCGGGCCTTCGTGGCCCGGTATTTTTTGTTTCTACTGCGCAATAGGGCCACATGTCTGAAGGGTTTTCAGCGGCCGCGCAAACCGCTATCACCAGATCAGCATAGTCTGGAGGCACGGGAATGGCGCGCACTCTTTACGACAAAATATTCGAAGACCATGTGGTTGACCGGCAGCCGGATGGGACCTGCCTGATCTACATCGACCGCCATCTGGTGCACGAAGTGACCTCGCCCCAGGCGTTCGAGGGGCTGCGCATGGCCAATCGCAAGGTACGTGCGCCAGAGAAAACGCTTGCCGTCGTCGATCACAACGTGCCCACTTCGGATCGCCGGTTCGGTATCGACGACCCCGAGAGCAAGATTCAGGTCGAAACTCTGGCGAAGAACGCCAAGGATTTCGGCATCGAGTACTACAACGAGCTCGATGTTCGGCAGGGCATCGTGCACGTCATCGGCCCCGAGCAGGGTTTCACGCTGCCGGGTACGACGATCGTCTGCGGCGATAGCCATACGTCCACGCACGGCGCATTTGGCGCACTCGCGCACGGCATTGGCACGTCTGAGGTCGAGCACGTGCTCGCCACGCAGACGCTCATCCAGCGCAAAGCGAAGAACATGCGTGTCATCGTCGACGGCAAGTTGCCGGAAGGCGTGACGGCGAAGGACATTATCCTGGCCATCATTGGCGAGATCGGCACGGCCGGCGGCACAGGGCACGTCATCGAGTATGCCGGCGAGGCAATCCGCTCGCTGTCGATGGAAGGCCGCATGACGATCTGCAACATGTCCATCGAGGCTGGCGCCCGCGCAGGCATGATTGCGCCGGACGAGAAAACGTTCGAGTACCTCAAGGGCCGGCCCAAGGCGCCCAAGGGCGCTGCCTGGGACATGGCGATGCGGTACTGGGAGACGCTGCACTCCGACGAAGGGGCTCACTTCGACCGCGAGGTCAGGCTCGACGCAGCGAACCTGCCGCCCCTCGTCACTTGGGGCACCAGCCCCGAGGACGTCGTATCCGTGACCGGCACCGTCCCCGATCCCGACAGCGTCGAGGACGAGGCAAAGCGGGCGGCCATGAAGCGGGCGCTCGACTACATGGGCCTGACGCCAGGGACCAAGATCACCGACATCAAGCTCGACCGGGTCTTCATCGGCTCGTGTACCAATGGCCGGATCGAGGACCTGCGCGAGGTGGCGCGTATCGCCAAGGGCAAGAAGGTTGCCCCGCATGTATACGCGATGGTCGTGCCGGGTTCGGGCCTCGTAAAGCAGCAGGCCGAGGCCGAGGGGATCGACAAGATCCTGAAGGAGGCCGGATTCGATTGGCGCGAGGCAGGCTGCTCCATGTGCCTCGGTATGAACCCGGACCAGCTCAAGCCGCGCGAGCGCTGTGCCTCGACTTCCAACCGGAACTTCGAGGGCCGCCAGGGCCGGCTTGGCCGTACGCACCTGGTGTCACCGGCCATGGCCGCGGCGGCAGCCATCGCCGGGCATTTCGTTGACGTACGTACCTGGCATTGACGCTCTTGAACGCGCCCGGCTGAAGTCGGGCGCGTGCCCAACTATCGATCAGGGTGGAGCGTGGCGATGTCAGAGGCGAAATCGCTCGTTCAGAAGCAGTTTGGCGCTCACGCCGCAGGATACGCCACCTCACCTGTTCACGCGAAAGGTGCCAGTCTCCAACGTCTGATCGATCTGGTGCGGCCGGAGAAGCACTGGCGCGCACTCGATGTCGCCACGGGCGCTGGGCACACGGCGCTCGCATTCGCCCCACATGTTGCGGAAGTGATCGCCAGCGACATCACGGACGAGATGCTGGCCGAGGCCGAAAAGCTTGCCAAAGCTCGAAGCGTCACGAACGTGACCTTCGCGAAGGCCGATGCGACGGCGCTGCCTTATGCGGATGGCACCTTCGACCTCGTCACGTGCCGCATTGCGCCTCACCATTTCCCCGACGTTCCGAAATTCGTCGCAGAGGCGTGCCGTGTACTGAAGCCTGAGGGTACGTTCGCGCTCGTCGACAACATTTCTCCGGACGAGAAGTCGACGCCTGGATTCATGCCGGATGAGCTTCGAGCGGCAGCCGATAGCCACAACGCCTTTGAAAAATTGCGGGATCCGAGCCACGGCCGCTGTCTTACTATTGGCGAATGGCGGGCAGTCGTTGCGAGTGCGGGCTTCACGATAGAGCACGTCGAGCAGCTGCCTAAGGAGATCGAATTTACTCCATGGGCCGAGCGTATGGGAGCAGATGCTGAAACCGCGAAGCGGCTGGAAGCTATGCTTACTGGCTCAACCTCGGCTCTTCGGGCCTTCCTGAGGCCCAGGTGGGAGGGCGAGAAGCTCTATTTCTCGCTTGATGAGGTGATTGTCATCGCACGTAAACCCGCACAGTAGAGATCCATAGGCTCTACGTCGGTTCTGCCGTAGGTCATTTCTGCTAGGGTGGCGATTAGTGTCGTCCACGCCCTAAAGGTGCGGAGGTCTCATGCTGAGCGGCAGATGTGCTTTGGTCACCGGGTCGGTCGCGGGTCTCGGTTACGCGATTGCCGAGAGCCTGGCGAAGGCTGGTGCCCGCATAGTGCTGAACGGGCTCTGTGATCCTAGCGAAGGTCAGGCTGCTGCCGAGCGGCTTTCTAACGCGACCGGCACTGAGGTGATCTTCAACGGAGCCGACTTGCGGCAGGTCTCCGAAATCGAGCGCATGATGGCCGAGGCCGCGGACCGGTTCGGAAAGGTCGACATCGTCGTCAACAACGCGGTGGTGCGGCACTTCTCGCCGATAGAAGCCTTCTCAACTGAGCACTGGGAGACGGCGCTTGCCGTGAACGTCTCGGCTGCGTTCCATTGCATTAGGCTCGCCGTGCCGGCGATGCGAGCGCAGGGCTGGGGGCGGATTATCAACGTGTCGTCGATCTATGGCTCGCGCGGTGCTGAGAACCGCATCGACTACGTCACCAGCAAGACAGCTTTGCTGGGAATGACCCGGGCCGTCGCCATCGAGCTGGCCCGGACGGGAATCACTTGCAATGCCATTTGCCCGGGAACTGTGCCGTCGCCCGCTATTCTCGATCGGATTGCGGCAATTGCAGCTGAACGGGGCGTGCCAGTCGAAACAGCGGAGCGTGAGTACATCACGGCTCGGCATCCGACTGGCCGATTTGTCGCCATGGAAAGCGTGGGTGCTCTTGTAACGTTTCTTTGCAGTCCCGCAGGTGCCGACATAACCGGCGCTACGTTGCCGATCGATGGTGGCTGGCAGGCTCGGTGAAGCCTTGGCGAGGCCTACTACGGTCGCGCCCGCTGAAGGCACATGGCTGCATCCTCGGCCTTGTCGAGCGTCCAGACGGCCTCGATGAGAGGAGCTGGATCTATTCCGGGGGCGCCATAGGCCGCAAGCTTCCTGAGTTTGGTCTCGATTTCGGCATCACTCAACGGGCGATTCGAGCTACCGCGTGCGTCGTTTACGCGAACGCTAATCTCGGTACCGTCAGCTTGCGTGAGGGCCACGTGCGCTGCCCCCACGGGGTAAGAGCCATTTTCGATCATTCGCACCTTGGAGCGGAGACGGAGCACCTCCGGATTGGTCACGGCAGCGTCACTGAATTGCTCGACCCCGGCCTCGCCCGTAAGCAACGTCACAGCTATGCTATGCTGTGCGCTGACCTGTGCTTCGCGGCCTGTCGTCACCGCTGGCCGATCGGTGCGCTCAAGCAGAAGTGGATGCCCCTCGACGGTTATCGACTGAATTTTGTCGAGGTTGAATTGCGGGTGGTTTCGCACCTCCAGGCAGGCATCGATCACGGCATTCAGCACGACGCCGCAGGGATACGGCTTGTAGGTGTTGGTGCAAATCTCCCACCGTTCCCCGAGACCATCCGTCAATTCAGCGAAATTGGGCTCGTCTCCTGTGACGCGGAGAAAGCCCCGCGGACCTTCGATCGGCTGCTCGGGTCCGGCGAAACCTTGTTCTGCCAACAGCGCCGAAAGCAGGCCGTTCCGCGCTGCATTTCCGACGCCGATGCTCTTCGACATGCTGCCGAGTGTCTCGACGAGCCCGGACGATTGGGCAGAAGCATTGCCCAGGGCCCAGACTATCTGCTGCTCATCTAGCCCCAGGCACTTGCTTGCAGCAGCTGCTGCGCCGAACACGCCGCAGGTGGCCGTAATGTGCCAGCCGCGCCGATAGTGGCCGGGCGATATGGCGTTTCCGAGCCTGCATTCGGTTTCGACCCCCAGCACGAAAGCGTGGAGCAGCTGCGCTCCGGTGATCCGACGTTCCTCAGCCAGGGCG